>JGI10216J12902_101669503_pt1 | contig 11276 bp, 11 predicted proteins | sample KanNatreferecore_FD_12902 | JGI IMG/M metagenome (IMG submission 12902)
CCCGACCCCGCTTCAGCGAAAAGCCTTGTCGTCTTTGCTTGAGTATATCGCTGGCTGTCCCGCTTTTACGACGCCGCTTGTTGATCGAATCTCAGCGGTCACATTGTCTGTGGTTCTCGCATTGACGCCGATCAGAACGATCACGATCGCAGACACAAGCGAGATAGCCACGATCTTGAAATGGGTGGTTCGGCCAGCACGAAAGAGCGAGGAACTCACTGGAAGCCTCCAAAAACAACCGCTTTGAAGCGACCTTGCATCTGCATTTCAGATCACGTCCGCCGAATGAGCGGCGAGACGGGGGGCGATCGCGGCAATGCGCGTTTCGCGAGGTTGAGAGGCGGGTTGTGGCCGGCCGTCCACGCAAATGGTCTTGCGGTACGGCCACGCGGTTTGCGGGCAGATTGGCCCGGGCGGGTCAACCTGGAGACGATCGCCCTTGAGCGATCTCTGTGGTCCGACCGGCTCGGCTGGGCCGGTAAGCCCCGGGGCAATGGTTGCGGCGCTGGAGACGGCTGCCGCGAATAGGACTGCTGCAATGATCTTGAACATCGTCGCCTCTCGTCCCGCTTCCTGCAGGGGAGAGACTAAAATGCCCACGCGCCATCGCCCTATTGTACGTAAGTAATGGCAGCCGACCGTTAGGAATATTTATTCGAAGGTTTAGGATGACCTATCCTCGGCCGACCGTCATTGCTGATCAGTCTCGCTCCAAGTCGAAGGGTACCTTGCGTTCGCAGCGCGTAAAAATTGCATGATCCTACTTCGGTCCAAGAAGTTTCCCGTTCTCCGGAAGCCTAAAACGTTTGCAAGCTGCTGCTCTGAGTACAAATGGGGCAGCAATGCGCGAAGCGCGGCCCAGACTTGCGTATGCTAGCGTGTTTTTCGCTCCAAACTCGCGAGCGCAATGGTACGAAGCAAGCTCACGACAAGGGGGCTCAGTGTATCAACGACGCATCACTCCCACTATGCATGCCATCCGACATTCATCATTGCTCACCCAGTCTCCCGATGAGGGATATGCATCCAAGCTGCGGATTGCAGCGCAATTGATCGAGCAATTGCGAGCGGCCGGATTTGAGTGTGCGATATCCGGTGAGATAGCAAATAGAGAATTTAACGAGTTGATCTGAGCGCTGCACTCGATTCGCGACAGGAACCTCCCCTTGAATTGGGATGGCACACCTCGCGACTGCATGACGGGCCGGTTATCCGGTGGCAGGTTCAGTGGATCTCATGCGGGCGTTAAGCTTGTCGCTTTGCAGGCGGATCAGGCGTTCAAGCCGCGCCGCGGACAGATTGAGCAATGCTTGACGAGAATCCAATCCATCGAATTCCGATCGGAGGAGCACATCGATCTCGCTTTCGATATCCTCCAGTTCACCTTCGGTGTGCGCGGTTCTGATGCGGGCGGCGATTTCATCAACATGGTCGACAAGCCGTCTGCCCGGAGGCTGGCTGTCGCCGACCAGGAATTTCCACACGGCGGCCAGTGCCGAGGTGAGCGAGCCGAGGACCAGCGTGGCGTAAAAAAATTGATCGCCGTATTTATCGAATATAGTCTTTTCCTCGCCCTCAAAGAAAAGCTTTGCGCCAGGGTGTACCGGGATATTGGCGGCGCTATCGGTGTCCGGACCGGTGATCTGACTTACCAACGGAAATTCGCCGGCCAGGTCGCGACGAGACTCGATAATCGCCTTTGCAAGCGCGCTGACGGTATCGTTGTCCAACTCCTTCCGGGCCACCAGATGTACTGGTATTCGTAAGGTCGTCAGATCTTCGTCCGGGACCGCCGGTGTGCCCCGAAGCGTTCCCTTGGGCAGTTCATAGCTTTCGAAGGTTTTGGCCGAAGCGGCGATGGCTTCGGCGGAGTCGATAGCGATCAACGTCGGATTCCGCTTGCCGTCGTTCGGAGCGAACGAACGGACTGCCGCGATATATCGATCGGAAATTGGGATCACGGCAAGCACCGCGTGGACCTGCTTCGATTGAATAGCCTGGCGAACTTGGTCCGCTTGCAAATCCTTGGTTTGCATACGAGGTCCAAGTTCAAATTCCTTGCTCAGTAGCTCAACGATATGTCGATTGACCGACCCACCGACCACGCCCAGGGTTCGATTTTTGAGGTCCGCCACGTCCTTCACCGGACTGCCAACCGGTGCGATCAGCAACACGACCAAATGAGTGATCAGCGCCACGGCCCGCGCATTGGATAGATCGCCGACATCGCTGCGAACAATCGCGAGGTCCGCCTTCCCTGAAGACAAGGCCTCCGCGGCTCCAGATGCGGACCCGGCGTCAACCACCTTGAGGCGGACCGGTGATTTACTGGAGGCGAGCCGGCTTGCGACCGCCGAGACAACGCGCACTCCTTCTCCGTCAATAGAACCGGCGGCGATAGTCAAGGTGACCGGACGTGTGAAATGGCGATAGATGAAAACGCCGAGCCCCGCCGTCAATATGGCGATGCCAAGGAACACGCTCACTCTCGCCCATCGCGGCAGTGTTGCCTCCTCCACCTTGGAGCTTATTGCTCGAAATTATGGGTGGGTGGCTCGAGCCCGCTCAATTGACCTTAGGGATAGGTTGGGGGGATTCGTCGGGACCCCGACGCTCTTCCAAATTGCCTGATAATTTCGACACACTCAAAATCAGTTTTTTGTACGCAGACGTTTCACCTCAATGTTCATTTCCAGGCATGATATCCATTCTACATAGCTTGGTGAGTGCGTGTTGGGGGCGATGCAGAAGGCCTTGTAAGACGCAGGTATATCGCCCCAGGCGGCGACGAGCGCACTTCGCGCTTCTTGCTCGGACTTCATACACGAATCAAAAGCCACTGTTGTCGATTTATCGGCCATCATCTCCGCCGTTGCCTTGGCGCGAATGGTGCAGCGCTTTTGAATGTCTATGGTTGGCAAACTGTCGGCCTTAGCGGGGAGCGTGCAAGTGGCGCAAACCACCGTGGCGACTGTGAGAATAACCCCTGAATTGAACGTCATACGAATTGTCCCCTTGGATCGGAGAAGCCTCACCCGAGCATGCGGCATGTCGCGCGCCACGATGTTATTCAGCGAGGACGCGCCGACGCTTGCCAATAGCAGCGTCTCATGACCTGCCATAGCTGTCCACTCCGTCGCGCATCGTAGGCTTCGACAAGATTGGCAAGTGTCCGCCTCGCTAACATGGGCGCATGCTCCACGGCATCGGACTTAGGTTTAGTCTGCACTGCAGACAAACTGCCCTGTCGAACGGTCGAGACCATTCCCGCGCTGCGGACGCTCGACCGGCTATACGAGTGTATACTGCCTGATCGACCCCGCATTTGAATAATAGCGCGACGAATTGTTTCGTTGCAGCTTCCGTTTCGCGCCATCGCTCGAATGGGTCGAGGGTCAGCATGGAACATCCCATCAGACGGCCCGAACAGATTTTGGCCTTTCGCTCATTGCAGGAAATTCTTGCATCAAAGACACGAGCCCTGTGGGCCGTCGGTCCGGCAGACTCCGTTCTGTCCGCTCTGCAGATCATGGTTGACAAAGATATCGGCTGCGTCGTGGTGCTTGAGCACAATGCACTGGTCGGAATTGTTTCTGAGCGCGACTGCGCGCGGCGCGTGGTCCTGGCAAGGAAGGCGCCGGAAACAACCCCGGTCGCCGACATCATGGTCCGCAACGTCATCACAGTCGGTCTTTCGGATACATTTGCCGATTGCCTGAAACTGATGCATCGGCACGGCATTCGCCATTTGCCGGTCATCGATAGCGGGCGGCCGATAACGGTCGTCTCGATTCGCGACCTACTGAGCGAGGCGGTCGCCCATCACGCCAAGATCATTGCCGAACTCGAACGCGAGCGCATGACCATTTTCACATCGACGGCTTGAGTGCCTGCTCCGAAAAGGGAACAAGCGAAGAGCAATCATTATGAACCTCATAATCGTGTTGGGTTCGCTGATCTTTCTCATGTTTGTCGCCTATCGGGGCTACAGCGTGATCTTGTTTGCGCCGGTTGCCGCGATGGGCGCGGTGTTGTTGACCGATCCGAGTCTGGTGCCTCCGCTGTTCTCCGGCGTGTTCATGGAGAAGATGGTCGGCTTCATAAAAAACTATTTTCCAGTGTTCATGCTCGGTGCCGTTTTCGGCAAGGTCATCGAACTGTCCGGATTTTCCAAGTCGATCGTGTCCGCGGTGATCGGTTTTCTCGGTCGTGACCGGGCCGTGTTGTCGATCGTTGTGGTCTGCGCTCTCCTGACCTACGGCGGCGTATCGCTGTTCGTTGTGGTGTTCGCCGTTTATCCGTTTGCGGCCGAGATGTTTCGCCAGAGCGGAATACCGAAGCGACTTATCCCATGCACCATTGCTCTGGGTGCTTTCAGCTTCACAATGGATGCTCTGCCGGGTACGCCGCAGATTCAAAACATTATTCCCACGACGTTTTTCAACACGACGACCTGGGCGGCTCCCTGGCTCGGCCTGATCGGCGCAATATTCGTTCTCGTCCTCGGCCTCGGATATATCGAGAACCGCCGCCGCGCCGCGCAGGCGCAGGGCGAGGGCTATGGCACCGAACTGCGCAACGAGCCGGAACCCTTCGAGGCGGAAAAGCTGCCGAATCCCTGGATCGCGCTCGCGCCATTGGTAGTGGTGGGCGTTTCGAATTTCATTCTGACGCATGCCATTCTGCGTGCATACGGAGCAACCCACGAGGTGAAGATCGGTACTTTTCAAATGACCACCAAGATCGCTTCGGTGGCGGCGATTTGGGCTGTCGAGGGCGCGCTGCTGCTTGGCATTCTGACGGTGTTCGTCTTTGCGTGGCGCCCGGTTTTGGCCAGATTCGCGGACGGCAGCAAAGCCGCTGTGGCCGGAGCCTTGTTGGCATCGCTCAACACCGCCTCTGAGTATGGATTCGGCGGCATCATCGCATTGCTCCCGGGCTTTGCATTGATCGCTGGCGCGCTTGAGGCGATTCCCAATCCGCTGATCAACGAGGCGATCAGCGTCACCGTGCTGGCCGGCATCACCGGCTCTGCCTCCGGCGGCATGAGCATCGCTCTTGCGGCGATGGCCGATACGTTTATTGCAGGTGCCGAGGCCGCCAAAATTCCGCTCGAAGTTCTGCATCGGGTGGCTTCGATGGCGAGTGGCGGCATGGACACCCTTCCGCATAACGGGGCCGTCATCACATTGCTTGCAGTGACCGGCCTCACCCATCGGGAAGCCTACAAGGACATCTTTGTGATCACGCTGACCAAGACCGTGGCGGTGTTCTTTGTCATTGGTGTCTATTATTTGACCGGCATCTATTGACGGACGTCCGCAGCGCGTGAGGCGCTCGTTCCGTCATGCTGGCGGCGATGATGGCTCTAAACGCTTGTATAGTTGCAGCAGGCCGCCTGTATGGGCTTCTTCACTGCTGGGGTCGCGGGTAGCGATCTTTAGGACCGGCCAGAAAATGCCGAAAGGCGAAGTTGCGATCATCGCAGGGCCGGCGCAGTGAGAGGCCTGCATGCAAACCGTCTCTGTTGAACAGTCGGTGGCCATGATCCCCGACGGATCAACCCTGATGATCGGGGGATTCATGGCGGTAGGCACGCCTGAGCGGGTGATCGATGAGATCGTGCGCCAGCAAAAGCGCGACCTGACGCTGATCACGAATGACACGGCGGTGCCGGGTCGCGGAGTCGGCAAGATCATCGGCGCCAAGCTGGCTCGGAAGATAATCGCCAGTCATATCGGCCTCAATCCCGAAACGCAGCGCCAGATGATGGCCGGCGAGCTGGAGGTCGAGTTGACCCCGCAAGGTACGCTCGTTGAATGCATCCGCGCCGGCGGCTATGGGCTGGGCGGGATCCTGACGCCCACAGGCCTCGGCACGCCAGTCGAGGATCACAAGCAAAAGGTCGAAGTGAACGGCAAGAGCTATCTGCTTGAGGCCGCACTCCGCGCCAACTTCTCGTTGGTGCAGGCGTTCCTTGCGGACTACATCGGCAATCTGAGCTACGCGCTGACGGCTCGCAATTTCAATCCGGTGATGGCCATGGCGGGTGACACCGTGATCGTCAGCGCCGACAACATCGTTCCGGTCGGCGTTATCACTCCCGACCATGTTGTGACGCCGGCTCCGATCGTCGATTACCTGATTACCAATTCGTGAGGCCGGCTATGGAACCGCAGGTCGTCATTGCTCGCCGGATCGCCCAGGAGCTCTCAGAGGGCATGCTGGTCAACTTGGGCATTGGAATCCCGACTTTGGTCGCGAAGTATGTACCGCAAGGCATCCATGTTTTTTTCCAATCCGAGAACGGCCTGATCGGAACCGGTGCGCCGCCCGAGGAAGGTATGATGCATCCGACGTTGACGGACGCGGGCGGCCGGCCGGTCACCGCACTGCCGGGCGCCAGCACTTTCGACAGTGCGATGTCGTTCGGCCTCATCCGCGGCGGCCATGTCGACCTCACCGTTCTCGGCGGTCTCCAGGTTGATCAGGAAGGCTATCTCGCCAACTGGATGATCCCCGGCAAGATGGTGCCAGGCATGGGTGGCGCCATGGATCTGGTGACGGGCGCCAAGCGCGTGATCGTCGCGATGCAGCACACTGCCAAGGGCGCGACGAAGATCGTCAAAAAATGCCGACTGCCCGTAACGTCGTTGCGACCGATCGACATGGTCGTCACCGAAATGGCGGTGATCACCTTCCGTGACGGCCGCGCAACGCTGGTTGAGACGGCGCCTGGCGTGTCCGCGGCACAGGTCGCTGCGGCGACCGAGGCCGAACTCACCGTCCCCAGTCAAGTTCCGGTCATGGCGCTCTAATAAGAACACCCATCAAGCCAGTATTCATCGGCCGCAGCGGAGGCGAGCAATGTCAGAAAAGCAGAAAAACAACGACAAGTCCGGCGATGCCTCGTCATTCGGGAAGATCAACGACCTAACCGAATATATGGTCGATGCGGCGCAACGGACCATCCTTTTCTGGGACGTCATGCGGCAGCGTGGCAATGCGCAGCGAGAACATGCAGCCGAATCGGTCCCCCATGTCCTCGATTATGAGTTTGAGCCACTCATTGATGGCCGCAAACTGGAGCGGCCCGTCAACTACGGCCTAGTCAGAGTCGTCCCGCCCAAGGGTGTGGAAATCGACGTTGCAAAGCGGCCATTTGTCATTGTCGACCCGCGGGCGGGCCACGGTCCAGGGATCGGTGGCTTCAAGGCCGACAGCGAAATCGGCGCTGCTTTCAAAGCAGGTCATCCGTGCTATTTCGTGGGCTTCTCACCCGAACCGATGCCCGGCCAGACAATCGAGGATATCGCACGCGCTGAGGCAAAGTTTCTAGAAAAGGTTATCGAGCTTCATCCGCACGGCGAGGGCAAGCCCTGCGTCATCGGCAACTGTCAGGCCGGCTGGGCCCTGATGATGCTTGCGGCGATACGGCCGGAATTGTTCGGACCGCTGATTATCGCCGGATCGCCGCTCGCTTATTGGGCCGGCGTTCGTGGCAAGAACCCCATGCGCTATTCGGGCGGCCTGCTCGGCGGCAGCTGGATGACCGCGCTCGCAAGCGATCTCGGCGGCGGCAAATTCGATGGCGCGGGACTAGTGCAGAATTTTGAAAACCAGAATCCATCAAACACACTCTGGACCAAGCAATACAATCTCTATTCAAACATTGATTCGGAGGCGCCTCGTTATCTCGAGTTCGAGCGGTGGTGGGGAGGGCATGTCAGCCTCAATGCCGAGGAAATTCAGTTCATCGTCGACGAGTTGTTCATCGGCAACAATCTGGCGGCGGGACGCGTAAAAACCTCCGATGGGAGAGCCATCGACCTGCGCAACATTCGCTCGCCCATTGTCGTCATCTGCTCGAAGGGCGACAACGTCACACCACCGCAACAGGCGCTGGGGTGGATGCTGGATCTTTATGAAAATGTCGATGAAATCCGTGCGTATGGACAGACCATCGTCTATTCGATTCACGAAACAGCCGGACATTTGGGAATCTTCGTCTCGGGCTCTGTCGCACGCAAGGAACACAGCGAGTTCTCAAGCAATATCGATCTGATCGATATCCTGCCGCCAGGACTCTATGAGGCGATATTCGAGCCCAAGTCTGCCGATGCTGCCAATTCCGATCTCGTCGGCGGTGACTGGATCATGCGCTGCGAGGCCAGAACGCTCGATGACATCAAGGCGCTCGGCGGCAACGACGCCGACGACGAACGCCGGTTTGCTACGGCGGCGCGAGTTTCCGACATCAACCTCGCGATGTACCGGAAGTTTGTCCAGCCGTTCGTGCGCGCTGCGGCCCCTCCTGTGGTCCAGGACATGATTCGGCGCATGAATCCGCTCCGTCTTCAATACGAGATGTTCTCGAACGCAAATCCGTTCATGGCGTCGGTCGAAACCGCGGCGCAGAAGAGCCGCGAGGATCGGCGGGCTGTTTCGCATGACAACCCCTTCATCAAAGCGCAGGAGGCTGCATCGAAAGGTATCGTGGGCGCCCTCGATGCCTGGAGAGATATGATGGAACGCGTGACCGAATCGACGTTCTTGTCGGTTTACGGCTCGCCGGTGTTGCAGGCCGCCGTTGGCATCGATTCCGCGTCGACCGAACCGTTGCGCAAGGCCAGCAAGAGCACGCTGCATCGTCAGCTGGTCGAAGGGCGTATCGCAGAGTTGAGAGCGCGAATCCCGGAAGGAAGCATTCGTGAGGCGGCGATTCGTGCGCTCATCTATGTCGGAATGGCAAGGAATTCGCTCGATGAGCGCGGCTTCGAGAGCATTCGCCGGATCCGGAGAGAACTAAAGGATTCGGCGCCGCTGCCCATCGCCGATTTCAAGGCATTGGTGCGCGATCAGCATTCGATGCTCTTGATCGATCAATCCGCTGCGCTTGCCGCCATACCGTCGATGCTGTCAGCCGACGCCGAGAAGCGTGGCCAGGCGCTGGATCTGATCAAGCGAGTGCTCGCTTCGCGTGGCGCACTTCCGCCGGAAGGCGAGAAGCGGCTGCAGGAGATTACGCGGTTGTTTGTGGCGGACGAGGGCGCGCCACCCGCGCAACTCGTGAAGCTGAAGAAGTCCAATCAATAGTCTGAAGAAGTCCATTCAATCTTTGCGAAGAACGTCCCGGGATGGAGTCGGGGCCACCTATACCTATGTGCAATTTTGTGACCTTCGGTCGGCTGGCAGTCTGGAAAATCAAAAGCCCCAAAACCGAGTCCGCCCAAGAGCGGCAGACCAGGAGAGTACCATGAACCGGCCTCTTATGACGTTCATCAGCGCGTCGGGATTTATTGCAATACTGGCTCTGAACACGAGTGCGAACGCCCAAAGTGAGTTGGCGCAAAGGCTTGCAGCCCGGGCCGAGGCCGCAGCGAAGACGATTCAGGAGGCCTGCTCTCCTGACGTGACGAAGTTCTGCGGTCAGGTGACGCCAGGCGAGGGACGTCTGGTCCTGTGCATGATGGCCCACGAGGATAAGGTCAGCAATAAATGTGACTACGCGCTCTATTCGGCAGTGCGCAATATCGAGCGGGCGATCGATCGCATCGAGCAGACCGCCGAGGCCTGCTGGCCGGACATCGAGAAACAATGCAGCGAGACCGCGCCGGGTAGTGGCCGCGTCGCTCAATGCTTGGTCGCCAAGAAGGCGTCGCTGTCCAAGGAATGCGCAGCCGCCATCGACAAGTTTGCCGTGACGAAATGACGAGTGGAGCGTCGCGCCAGCTGTCGTCCGATTGGGCGGCCGCCGGCGCGGCAAGTCGTTCCGACCGTGGCGGTCAAGCGAAGGTCCGCCGCTCGGGTCGCGTGACCTCGTTGGTCACCGCAAGCGGTGGAATCGCTCGAGCAGCTTATGTCCGCGCCTTGAGCGCCGGGCTGGCCGTGGGCGGCTTGTTGAAGAATGCGGGGCTCACGCGGGCACAGATCAGAAAGCCCGAGGTTCGAATTCCAGTCCGGAGTCAAGTTAAATTCCTCAACGAGCTGGCCGAACATCTCAACGATGATTTTCTCGGCCTTCATCTCGCTCAATCAATGGACTTGCGCGAGCTGGGGCTTACCTATTACGTCCTCGCATCCTCTGAAGACCTGCCGAATGCGTTGATGCGGCTTGCGAGGTACAGCGCCATCCATAACGAATGCGTCAAAATCCACTTCAGCAGCAGGCAGGAGATGTCGATATCCCTTGAATACGTGGGTGTCCTCCGAACAAGCGACCGTCATCAAATGGAATTCTTCGTCGCCATCTTGGTGAGGTTGTGCCGGCAACTCACGGGCCGGAATCTGTCCCCTCTGTGCGTTCGGTTAGCGCATCGGCGCTCCGAAATGCCGCCCGAACTGAGAGCCTTGTTCGGCTGTCCCGTCGAATTCGGGGCGCCGATGGATCAGGTGATATTTCCTCTCGACGCGAAGGACGCAGCCCTGCCGAATGCTGATCCTTATCTCAACAAGCTGCTGCAACAATATTGCGAGAACATCCTTTCGATGCGCCGCATCAAGTCGGGTGACTGGCGCTCAAAAATAGAAAACGTGATTGCACCCCTGCTACCGCACGGCGAGGCCACGATCGAGAACGTGGCCAGGCGGCTCGGCGTTAGCCACCGCACCCTTGCGCGGCGTTTGAGCGAGGAAGGCGTCAACTTCGTGAATGTGCGGCAAGAACTTCGTATGCGGCTTGCGAAACAATATTTTCGCGAACCCGGAATGAGCATTGCCCAAATAGGCTGGCTGCTCGGTTACAGGGAGCAGGGCGCCTTCAGCCATGCATTCAGGCGTTGGACCGGCAGTTCGCCCAGGACTGCCCGCTCGAGGGGTGAATAGGCTCCAAGACCACTGGCTAGTTTCAGCAAGCTTTTGACGCAAGCCAACAAGTTCTTATCTTACGCGATCCCCATCTCCGGCGAAGAAAATTCATCCTACTTTGCCGGAGATTCCTATGTGCGCTCTATCGGTCGTCGCCGTCATCGACGACGAGGACACTGTGCGAGAGGCAATTGCTGCCCTCGTGGCCTCCAAAGGATACCGGACTGAAGTTTACGCCTCGGCTGAAGAGTTCATCACGCATGTGGCGCGGTCCGAAGCCGCGTGTCTGGTGGTCGACGTGCATCTTGGCGACCTTACCGGCATTGAACTCGGCCGCCATCTCGATTCGCTTGGCTACACGTTCCCGATGATCTTCGTGACGGGTTCAGACGATCATGGCTTGCAGAAGCAAGCGGTGGAGCTCGGCTGCATGGCATATTTGCGCAAGCCGATCGCGTCGGGCCGGTTGA
>JGI10216J12902_100079214_pt1 | contig 11266 bp, 7 predicted proteins | sample KanNatreferecore_FD_12902 | JGI IMG/M metagenome (IMG submission 12902)
TGAGCAGTAAGGGTGCAGCGCGAGATGGGCAGGGGAGAGCTATTCAGGCGGATGGGGCTGGCGGGTGCTTTCGCACTCTTACTGGTCGCTTGCGTCGCCGCCCCCGTCCTCGCGCAACCCGTTTTGACCTCTCTGGAAGAGGACCCGGTCGCGCACGAAGAAGCATTGGAATCTCCGCAGGCCGTCGCCGAACGCGAAGACTCCGAATACGCCTTCACCAACCTGACCCCGGCGCAGGAAGAGAACCTCCTACGGGAGCACTTTGCCGCGCAGCTGCAGGCGATCGACGCCGACCCCGCCCGGCTTCTCGCCGACGTGGCGCTGGAACGGATCGATTCGCCGACCGAGGCGCTGGTCACCGTGGAAGGCAGGAAGGCGCTGCTCGAATCCGAAGTGCCGCTGCGCGCGCCCGAAGATGACGGCGACCTCGGCAAAGTCGAGCTCGAGCTCGAGGAAACGGCGAACGGATTTGAGCCCGCCAATCCCCTCGTCGACCTGACCCTTCCTGACGCCGCCGACGAGCCGATCCAGATCGGCGACGAGGGGCTGACCGTCACCCCGGTCGGCGCCAGCGACGTCGCCGCCTCACCGCTTGGCGAAGAGGATCTCTTCCTGCCCGCGGCCCACGAGGACACCAGCCTGCTGCTCTCGCCGATCGCGGGCGGGCTCGAGCTCTCGGCACTGCTCACCTCCCGCAACAGCCCCGAGCAGCTGTCCTTCAAAGTCACCCTCCCTCAGGGAGCGGTGCTGCGGGCAGAGGAAACCGGTGGCGCCGCGGTGGTCCGCGACGGCGAGATCCTCGCCACGATCAGCGCCCCGCGGGCGCTCGACGCCCAGGAAGCGGAGGTCCCGGTCTCCCTCGCGGTCGCGGGCGACACCCTGACCCTCTCCCTCGCCCACCGCGAGATGGACGTCGCCTACCCGCTCTTCGTCGACCCCTCGATCGTCGAAGAAAACTGGGCCGGCTTCGCCGATCCCAGCAAGCTCTACTACTGGAACTGGCAGTGGAGCGGGGTGGGTTCTGAAGACTTCATCGGCTGGCGCTCCTGCATCGTCTCCAGCTTCTGCCCGGGCAACGGCCTCTACCTCCGCGCCCGTGCGAACTTCAGCTATCCGGCCGGCAGCTGGGGTCGCTGGTGGTTGACGCCGCAGGGGCAGACCACCTTCATCAGCCGGGCCGTACTCGGCCCGATCAACTTCGCCGCCAACGGCTGCTCGGCCAACGAGCCCCACGGCTACGTCGGGGTCTGGAACGACTACAGCGGCTGGAAAGTGCTGGCGAACGCATATCCGAGCGGCTGGGGGAACTACGTCGACACCGGCACCGGTCAAAACCTCGGCCCCGGCTCCCGCACCGTCTTCGTCGGCCTGCACGCGGGGACTGCCGCCAAACTCACCTGCGGCCGCGACTACCGCCTCGGCGGCGCGACGCTCGTCCTCGAAGATCCCGAGCACCCGACCGTCGGGACGATCTCGGGCTACCCGAGCGGGTGGATCAAAGACGGGGCCAAATTCACCGTCAACGCCCCCGTCAGCGACGCCGGGCTGGGGGTGAAGAAGGCGGCGTTCCATCCCAAAGGCGCGGTCATCCTCAAATCGAGCCTCGCCTGCGACGGGCACCGCTCGAACCCCTGCCCCGCCAACCACACCTTCCAGTTCGTCGTTGGCGCCGACAGCTTCGACGAGGGCGAAAAAATCGTCCAAGTGAGCGCCGAGGACGCGATAGAAAAATCCACCACCAAAGAACTGGTGATGAAGGTCGACCGCACGCCGCCGGAAGTCGACCTCGCCGGCCAGCTGGCGCAGGCGACGGGGGAGACCGGGACCGATCTGGAAGACGGGAAGGACCGGGCGCTGACGCTGCCGGTCTACAACCTGCAGATCAACGCCACGGACGGGAAATCGCCCTCCGAAGGCGCCATCGCCCCCGCGGATAAGCGCTCGGGTGTGAAAAGCATCGAAGTCTTCCTCGACCAGAAAGCGACCCCCGAGGAAACCTGGACGGCGAGTTCCTGTACGAGCGGAAACTGCCCGCTGAGCAAAACCTTCGCGCTGAAACTGAACGAACTCGGGGCGCTGACCGAGCACGTCCTGCGGGTCGTGGTCAGGGACTTCGCCGGCAACGCACCGCGCGAACGCGAAATCGAGTTCGAATACATCCCCGCCACCGGGATGAAGGACGAGTACGTGATGCAGTACTTCCCGCTCGACGACGGCAGCGGGGACGAAGACGAGGAAGAGCACCCGCGCCGTCCCGAACTGGCGGTCAACCTGGTCAACGGCAACCTCGTCTACCGCCAGAAGGACGTCGAGGTGGAGACGGCGAGCGCCGATCTCGAGGTCGAGCTCTTCTACAACTCGCTGCTGCCGGAGTCGGAGAACACGGAGTGGGGGGATGGCTGGACGATGGGGGAGGAGCCCTCGCTCGAGGTTGAGGAACCGAAAGCCGGCTCTCCCGAGGCGACGATCGTCGAAGAAAGCGGCGGGATCGAGAGCCGGATCGATCTGCCGGCGGCTGTCGGCGGGGAAAGCTTCGACAAGCGCACCCAGGCCACGATCACCAAGGAACCGGGGGGCGGCTTCGAGGTCAGGGACGAAACCGGTGAAACCGGCGACTCGCTGGTCTTCGCGCCGAGCGGCCGGCTAGAGGAGGTCGAAAACGGCACCTCGGCCACCGTCGACTACAGCTACCAGGCAGGCGCCCTGGAGGAGATCGCGATCGAGGACCCCGGCACCGCCAGCGTCGCCCCCGAAAGCCTCCAGCCCGACGACGCCCCGCCCGGGGTCGAGGTCTCCCACTCGGCCAACTTCGGCACCCCCGGCAGCGCCGCCGGCCAGCTGAAAGGACCCACCGACGTCGTCCTCGACGCCCAGGGCAACCTCTTCGTCCTCGACCGCGACAACCACAGGGTGCAGAAGTTCGGGCCCGCCGGCCATCTCCTCTTGCAGTTCGGCAGCTACGGCAGCGCCGACGGGCAGCTGAACACCCCCCGGGGGATCGCGATCGACGCCGCCGGAAACATCTGGGTCGCCGACACCGGCAACTCCCGGGTGCAGAAGTTCAGTCCCACCGGCCAGTTCCTCTCCAAGTTCGGCTCTTTCGGGTGGAGCGCGGGCATGCTCTTGGGCCCGACCGGGATCGCGGTCGGCGCAGACGGCTCGATCTGGGTCTCTGACCTCCGCCTGCAGCGCTTCACCGCTGCCGGGCAGCTGATCGGCGCAGTCGGCGCCGAAGAGCTCTCCAGCCCCGAAGGGCTAGACATCGACTCCGAGGGCAACGCCTTCGTCGCCGACAGCCAGCTCGACAAGGTTCTCGTCTTCGACGAGCAAGGCGACTACCTGCGCAGCTTCGGATCCTCGGGCACCGGCCCGGGGCAGCTCCAAAACCCCACCGAGGTCGACGTCGACTCCGACGGCTATGCATGGGTTGCCGACGCCGAGGCAGACCGCGTCGAGCTCTACACCGCCGCCGGGCAGCCCATCACCCGGTTCGGCTCCCCGGGCTCCGGCGCCCAGCAGCTCGCCCTCGAAGGAGCAAGCGGCGTTGCCTCTGACGGCAAGGGCCGCCTCTGGGTCGCCGATGCAGGGAATAACCGGATGGCGAAGTGGCTTGCCTCACCGATCACCGATTTCATCCACTCCGCCAACTTCGGCACCGCCGGCGGCGAAGTCGGCCAGCTCGAGGGAGCCGCCGATGTCCTCCTCGACGCAGACGGCAATCTCCTCGTCCTCGACCGCGGCAACCACCGGGTGCAGAAGTTCGCCCCCGGCGGAGAGCTCCTCTTGCAGTTCGGGGGCAACGGCAGCGCTGACGGGAAGCTGAGTAACCCCGCCGGGATCGCTCTCGATGCCGCCGGCAGCATCTGGGTCGCCGATACCGGCAACTCCCGCATCCAGCAGTTCGCCCCCGACGGGCAGTTTCTCTCCAAGTTCGGCTCCTTTGGCTGGAGCGCGGGGAAAATCTTTAACCCGACCGGGATCGCGGTCGGCGCAGACGGCTCTGTCTGGGTAGCCGAAAGCTCCCGCGTGCAGCGCTTCACCGCTGCCGGGCAGCTGATCGGGCAGGTCGGGGGCGAAGAGCTCTTCTCCCCGGCGGGCATCGACATCGATGCCGAGGGCAACGCCTTCGTCGCCGATGAGGGCTGGGACAAGGTCGCCGTCTTTGATGAAGACGGTGGGTACTTGCGCAGCTTCGGATCCTCGGGCTCGGGTCCGGGGCAGCTCCAAAACCCCACCGAGGTCGACGTTGACTCCGACGGGTCCGTCTGGGTGGCAGAGGCCGATGGCGACCGCGTCCAGCTCTTTACCTCCGCCGGCGACTACATCTCCGGCTTCGGTTCGCCGGGTTCGGGGGCCGAGCAGTTCCTCTTTGATCAGTGGACCGGGATCGCCGCCGATGGCAACGGGCGCCTCTGGGTGGCCGATGGGGGCAACGACCGGGTGAGCGAATGGGTCGGTGGCCACCACGAGCCCTCCGCAGAAGCGGTCCCAACCGAAGACGACCCGAAGATCGAGGTCGACCTCACCGCAGGGGGGATGGTCGAGAGCGTCGAGGGGGAGGAGGCAGGTGTCGTTAGCTATGGGCACGAAGGGGATTTGCTGACCTCCGTCGACGGACCCGAAAGCGAAGCCGACTTCACCTACGACAGCGCCGGGCGGATGACGAAAGTCACCCTCGTCAACGGCACCTACGCCGAAATCGCCTACGCGGCGACCTACGGTCGGGTCAAATCGGTCACCGTCGCCCCCAAAGGCACGAACCCGAAAACCACCTACTTCAGCTACAGCGACGAACCGCGGCGGACGGTCGTCACCCCGCCCGATTCCCCGGCGGCCACCTACGACTTCGCCGCCGACGGCTCGGTCTTCAAATGGTGGAACTCGGCCCAGCCTCCCACCTTCGACGACATCTCCGGGTCGCTGTACGAAAACCGCGAAACCGCCTCGCCGATCGCGGTCGGCCTGCACAACCTCAACATGCAGGCCTACTCAGACCACGGCATCGCCTCGATCCAGATCGTCGCCAACAACAACCAGCTGGTCGACGAAAAGACCTGCGAGTTCAACCCCGAAGAAGAAAACAGCTGCCGGACCGTCAAAAACGAGTGGGTCACCGAAACCCTCAACTGGCCCCCGGGCATCGTCCACCTCGAAGCCATCACCACCGATCGCCTCGGCAACTCCACCAGCGAACGCTTCTGGGTCAACATCCCCTACACGCCACCCCCGGATCCCGAAGCCGAAGAAGAGCCTCGCTTCGGCGACATTCTCCGCTTCCGCGAAGAATTCGGCCTCGACCTCGACCTAAAAGGCGACGAGTTCGCCATCAACGACCGCATCTTCGACCTCATCGGCGCCTGGCACAACCCGACGACGCCGGAGGGGGAAGTGGCCCGGGCTACGGACGCGAAGTGGGGGGTACCGCTGAGAGCGGTAGACGCGGCAGAGCTCGAGTACCGGGAGTGGTATTTAGCCCATAACGCTCCCCTGATCTCAGAGTGGGGGCAGACCCAAGCCCCATCTTCCTATGCTGGCTTCTACATTGACCACCCAGCGGGCGGACTGATCCGCATTGGCTTTACGAATAACCAGAACGCATCCGTAGAAGCTCTTAAAAAACAGCCAGATTTCGTTGCAACGGATCGGTTCACTGCTTTCTCTGCACAGCCAAATTGGACGCTGTCGCACTTGCAGGCTTTGTCGCGAGATTTCGACAGTCGTGTTCAATCGCGGCCGGACATACTGGCCACGATGAGTGAAGCACGGCTTGATATCGCAGAGAATCGACTAAAGCTCGGCGGTGACAATTTGCCACTGCTTAGCAGCTTCGTTCAAGGGGAATATGGCTCGACTTCTGCGATCTCTACTTTCTTTCAAGAGCCTTTGGGAATGCAGCGAGAGAAACTCTGCAAAAAACGTGAAGAAGAAGATCGTATGCCCCGAGGCCGGCTGACTTCAGATGAAAACTTGTATGCAGGAGACTGGATGAGGTCTGATGACTACTGCGTTTGCACGCTGGCTTTTGGTGCCTGGAGCGCAATAAAGGGATCTCAGGGACAGTGGGTCAAGAATAATTACGCGCTTTCGGCTGGGCACTGCGACTTTATCGGTGATCCCATGTATAGAGCGGGATGGAGGATTAATGAAGAGGGAAAAAAGGTAGAAGCCGCAACCAAGATAGGCGCGGTAGCTCGAAATTCTGAAGAAGTTGCACAAGAAGGATTCGAAACCGATGCCGAGGCCATTGATCTGGCTGGCGGAGTCCAAGTCCCGCGCCGGATATTTCGAGGAGCCAACAAAGGTCGCCCCATTATCAACGGCGCAGGTAATTGGACCCCCGGCATGACCTTGTGCCTATCGGGTGCATCCTCAGGTGCCCGTTGTGCGGCTACGAAGCCTGAACTACGTAAAGAATACTTCAACGAACTCGGTATCTGGCTGATAGTTGTAAAAGCTTACAGTGAGTGCGGTGATAGCGGATCTCCCATATGGGACCCCCGGACTGGTGAGGCAGTAGGACTTCTCACCGGAGGCGGCACTGGTTGCTTCGGCGGGCCTACCTGGGTGACCCCGATCCTCTCACTTGAAGGAAAATCCTACGCGCCAGAGGTAGCGCCGGGAACGGCGCCCGGAGCCCTAAATGCCCCGTCAATGAACAGTCCAAAACCCCTGAATATTGTTGATGGAGTAAAATAAAACAATGGAACTGGGGCACACCAAAACTTCTTTGGCCCTTGCATTTGTGTTTCTCAGCCTTTTTGGGTTAGGGGTTATGGCGCCCGAAGCCTCCTTAGCCGGTGTGCCTCCTATCGATCAATGTCCTGAGGCGCGGGAAACTAGCTATGAGCCGCCTATTGCGAAATTACCTGCCATCCCTAATGTTCCGCCATCGGGGGACCTCCCATTTGGACCCCCGCGTCTTTCCCTCATCTCATTAGAGGGTCAGATCATCGTTGGGCGGGGCTCATTTGGGTACGAACTCCTACTCAAACAACGCCGCGTGGAGAGAAGGGTTTCAGTCGACTGGCTGGTCGACCTGCGCTTATCTCGCCTCAACTCCAAGGGTATGGCAATCCAGAGTTATCCCGGTGGAACTCGGGTCGTGGAAACGATTGCCAATAAAGAATTCAATGGGCAAAGACTCGCCCTCCCGACGTCCGGTAAGCCAGGGCTCTATCTATTCGAACTTGCCTTTCGGAAGCGAGGAGAGAGGTCTTCATTCAAGACCTACGCCCAGTATTTCCGAGTCGTAAGGCCAGTGCTAGACGCGCATCTCATCGTGGGTCGGCCAATAGCTAGGCCGGGGGAACTCATCCCCTTTTGGATCGAGAACCGAGGGACCAAGACCATTGATCCCGAAGGGGAAGGATTCGTCTTTGAACGTTACACCGCTTCGGGTTGGGAACGTGACCCGGCAAGCCCTGAGATATTCAAGCGCATCAGGCTACTTCCTCTCTACGCGGGAGAAGCCGGATTCTGCCGGTCCTTCACGATCCCTACTAGCACTCCACCTGGCCGTTATCGCTTTAGCAAGAGAATAGGAGTCAGTGGCAGTTCTAGTCCACGGACCCTTCGAGCTGAATTTGAAGTTCAAGCGCCTTGACGCTCACGCCGCTTGCATGGTGGCGCTTGCGGAATTTCACAGATTCGTCATAATTACACCGATGATGAAGAGAGATGGCGTGTCGGAAAAAAGTCGCGCGGAGTTTTGAGTGCGGTGCGACCTATGTCGAGGGGTCCATGGAAGCTTCTCCTGCTTGCTTTCGCCGTTGCATTCATAAGCTGTGGATCTGACTTCAGTGTCGATGGGCGAGTTGTAAAGAAGGATCCGGAAGACTGGAGACCGAAAGTCGAGGCTCCGCTAATCCCTCAAATCAAGGGCAAGCTGCAGGCAGCGAGGTGGCTTCGCGTTCGGCCGGTTCATTGGCGGGTTTCTAAGATCACTGGATCGCGGGAGGTGCAGATCTATACCTCGCTGGGGTACTGCGTCGGCAGTGAATTGCCTCCTCGATTTGCGGGGTATCGACTCTCGAGGAGAGGGAAGAGCTTGCACATCACGCCATATGCGGCAAAGCTCGAGCCTCGGTACACCAGGGCTTATTCGGCGATGTTGACGTCTCGAGATAGGAGGGTGGATGCAGGGCGGCTCGCCTTTCCGCTTCAGAAGAGAATGGATCTCTGCAGAGGGGGCGGGTATTACGCCTACGCAATGATCAAGCTGAATCAGGGAATTGAGGATGTGAAGCTTTACGACGCAACTACCTCGCCGCCGAGTCTGCGCTGGTCGCAATCGACGGGGGTTTCGTGATGCAAAGGAAGCTGAACTGGTTTTGCTTGCCAATACTGATGGCGGTCTTGATCGCGGTGGCCGCTTTCCCCGCTTTCAGCTCGGCCCGTTCTTTCTGCGGCTCGCCGATCGTGCGGGACTATGAACGTCCTCTGCGATACCTGCCAGAGGCTAAGCCGCTTCCACTGATACTTCCCTTTGGCCCTTCGGGACTGAGAACCTCGAGTTTCTACGCGCCCAAGCCCGCGCTCGCTACTACCAGCGCGACTGAGTCATTGTCTGGTAAGCGGCTTGAGCACCTTGGCGACCTAACTGGTTTCCCGCTTCAGAATCAGAGTGATCTGGAGATGACGTTGAACTGGAAAATCAGGATGATCATCTCAAGGGTGGGAGTAGACGGGGAGCCATCCTCCGCGATTTCAGAAAGGACCAATGACATAGGGATTTTGCGTCCCAGCGAGTCCTTGTGGGTGCTGGAGAAGCTCCAAGAGGTCGGCACCGTTCGGATCGACATGTTCTTCTTCGATGGCGAGGAAAATCTACGGGGAAGCTACTTTGAATATGCGCACGTAGTCCCTTATAGAGCAATGGCCAGGCTGCGATTAACGCGACGTAGCGTGTCTCCGGGTGGGGAATTCAAGTTGCGAGTCGAGAATTTGGGGACTACGGAAGTCAAGTATGGAGAGGCCTATCGCCTGCAGATATACAAAGACCGCCGTTGGCAGCAGGCTCCTCAGCGCGAAAAGTTCTTCGCTCCGCGATACACCTTGCGGCCAGGTCGCTCAAGTCGATGTCAGCGGGTTGGCGTCTTTAAGGGGGCGGAGCCAGGCCTCTACCGCATCGCGAAAAAGGTCGGCTCATGGGAGCGAAGGCGAGGGAAGACCATTTTCCTCTCCAGGGACGTAACTGAGACCTTCAGGGTCACCGGTACTCGCTGAGCGCTCGCGGCAGCGTAAGTTGCCGCCATGCCCGATCTCCTCGTCCTCTTCCTCGCCGCCAGCGCAACCGCGCTCGCTACGGGTCTTGGGGCGATTCCGGTCTGGTTCCTCGGGCAGCGGGCGGCGGCGCTGACGCCGTTCTTATTGGGGGTGGCGGCTGGGGTGATGGGGGTGGCGTCGGTGGTGGGGCTGTTGACGCCGGCGTTGGATGAAGGGTCGGTCGGGGAGGTGCTGGCGGGGCTGGTCGTGGGCGCTCTGGTGCTGGGGGTGGCGCGGCGGCGGATGGACCATGAGGCGGTCTTCATGGGGCGGAGCGGGCCGGGGGCGCGGACGTCGGCGCTGGTGTTCGCGGTGCTCTTCATCCACAGCCTGCCGGAGGGATTGGCGGTGGGGACGGCTTATGCGTCGGAGCGGGAGGGGCTGGGGTTGTTCGTGATCCTCGCGATCGCGATCCAGAACGTTCCCGAGGGCACGAGCGTCGCGATTCCCATGGAGGCGACGGGCTACGGGCGGTCCCGGCAGTTCTGGGCGGCGGTGGCGACGAGCGCGCCGCAGCCGATCGGCGCGGTGGTCGCCTACCTCGCGGTCGAGCAGGTGAGCGCGCTGCTGCCGTTTTCCTTCGCCTTCGCCGCTGGGGCGATGCTGAGCCTGATCGTGGTCGAGCTGCTGCCGGACGCCTATGCCGACCGGCGCCGGCTCGGCCCGACCGTGGGGGTGGCGATCGGCGCCGCGGTGATGCTGGCGCTGGACCTGGCGCTGGGAGTTTGAGGGTCGGGCCTAGCGCCGCGCGAGTTTCAGGGCAACTTCGGCTTCGGCGAGGGCCTGATTTCCTTCTTCCCTCAGAATCCGCATTTTCTCGAAGTGCTTCTCGAGGCTTTTCTCGATCGGCCCAATCCACTCTTTGGTGTTCTGCTCTTCGCCTGAGACGGGGGGTTTCGGGTTGGGGTTATGGCTCATTTGACTTGATCCTATCTGCTTCCAAAGCGTCAAGGCGGGCTTTCAATTGCTCATTTGATCGATCGGCGGAGCGGACAACTTCCCTCACTGCAGCTTCAAGGGCTTCAAGGCGGCTGTAGGACATTCGGATGGCGGTTTGATGGGTCGCGCCGGCCATGTCCTGCGCCTTGAGTCCATTGACGCCGATATCGCTGAAGCCGCGGTTGTTGAGGGCGAGGACGAAGGCCATGATCATCAGGTACAGGCCCAGGAAGGCCGCGGCTCCCACCTCGATGCGATAGATCGCCTCGGCCTGTAGCGCGAAGGCGGGAATCTCCTCAGGGACGGCGACTTTCCAGGCAAGGTAGGCGGCGCCCAGGCCGGCTGCTCCGACCAGGCACGAGAAGCCCCATTGGGCGATCCAGGTCCTCGGCCCTCTTCCGCTGGTCCTCTCCATTGACCTCTATAAGGGCAGAGGGCTGGCTTTTCTTCCCCCCGAATTCAGCGGTAACTCCTAGAACGAGCGCTGAATCGGCTACTGCTTCACGTATAGCTGTCAACTTACGCCTGCTGCTACGTGTATAAGACTGAGCATGCTGCCGCTGGCGCGGGAGGTTCAGGAGATCCTCGAAGAGGAGGCGCGGGTGGCGCTTGACTCGGGATGGGCGGAGCTGCGGCTGGAGGAAGGCGACGCAGGGCCGTCGCTGCACTTGGAGCCGATCAAGCTGGAGTCGGCGCCGCTGGAGCTGTACTTCGACTCCAGCGAGCTGATCGTCTGCTCGCCGGGGCGGAACGGGATCGTGGTCGAGTTCTTCACCGAAGACCCGGGCGAGATCAGCGAGCGGGCGCAGGCGTTGATCGCCGCGGTGGTGGCGGGCAGCTACGCCGAGCGGGTCAGCGACGGCAGCGGCGAGATCGTCGCCGAGTGGCCGGGTCCCGAAGGGCAGGAGCAGGCGCGGCGGAGCGCTCTCGGGAGCCCGATGGGCCGGCCGAAGAGCTGGCGCGCCGTCAGCTACCAGCCGTACTAGAAGGGCTTGGCGGGATACACTCGCCCGGTACATATCGGTCGGTGGTCAAGGGAAGTCCGGTGCAAGTCCGGCGTGGT
>JGI10216J12902_104520902_pt1 | contig 11266 bp, 2 predicted proteins | sample KanNatreferecore_FD_12902 | JGI IMG/M metagenome (IMG submission 12902)
GGCAGGAGGCCCGGCCATCGTGCTCTCGACCCGGCTCACCAACATCAACAATCAGTTCAGTTTCGTGCTCCGAGTCCCGTGCGAATCGCCCGAACCCGGTGCTGACGCCTCCGCCACGGCTGTTTCCTTGATGACGCCGGCGGCGCGTTATCGCCGCCTGACGGTCACGCTCGATGGACAGCCGCTTTCCCTGTCCGGCGCCTCCAACGAGTTCGCCCCGCCGCTGACGGATCGCGGGCGCAGTGAACGAATCGATCTGCAGCTTGGAACAGGTCCCATCGATTCGGATGGCGACGGACTCGCCGACGCCTGGGAACAGGCACATTTTGGAAGCCTGAGCGCGAATCCCGGCGGCGACCCGGATGGTGACGGGATGAACAACCTGCGCGAGTACCGCGCGGGCACGAATCCCACGGATGCGCAGTCCTTGTTTGAAGTGGTTGAAATCACGACTGTGCCCAGTGGCGTTTCGATTCGTTGGTCCAGTCAACCCGCCCGAACCTATCGAGTGCGGCGATCGCCAACGTTGCTGGCGACTCCCGGCAGCTATCAGGTCGTTCAGGCCGGCATCGCGGCGACACCACCGGAGAACCAGTTCACCGACGCCACGGCCACAGGCGCGCAGTTCTTTTACCTGATCGAGCTTGAGGAGTGATCGAATGCAACTTCCCCACTGTGGAATTCTGGAGTGCTTTGGCCTCGATCGCCCGCCGCTCGGAGCGCAGGCATCCTGCCCGCAGCCGTTTCGCCGGCCAGCAACGCCTCGAGTCATTTCGAGACCTCCGGGCAAAACAACGTGCGGCCATCTGGAAGGCCGCGCTCCGGTTGTGGCTTTGGCGCGCGGGATCCTTGTCGCACTCGTCGGGTTGGCCGGCGTTTTCGCCAACCAGGCCCAGGCCCAGTGGGCCCAACAGCAGATTGCGCTAAAGCCCGGTTGGAATGCGGTGTTTCTCGAAGTTGATCCCGCGCCCGAGGAATGCGACGCGTTGTTTGCCGGCCTGCCGATCGAGAGCGTGTGGGATTTCCAGCGCAGCGGTGATTCGGCGCAGTTCGTGCAGGATCCCGCGACGTTGATTCCGGGCGCCCCGGGATGGTTGACGTGGTTCCCTCCGACGCATCCGCTGGCTGGACAGGGCAACCTTTTCATCTTGCGCGATGGGCGGCCATATCTGATCAGGCTGGCGGACAACGCCCAGCCCCTTACCTGGACTATCACCGGCCGGCCATCGCTCCGTGGCATTACGTGGCAGGCAGGTGCGGTGAACTTCGTTGGGTTTCGGGTCGCAACCGCGACGTCGCCTTCGTTCGCCGGTCTGTTTGCCGGTGAAACCGGACTTGCCGGGCAACCCGTGTATGCGCTCGACCCCGCCGGGGTTTGGAAACCCTTTACGGATTTGGTCTCGGCGCGGCCGCAGCCAGGTGTGGCCTATTGGGTCCGCTGCCAGTCCCCGGCGACGCGCTCGGCCACCATTGCCGTCGATCCCGGTTCGCGCGAAGGATTGCTCTTCGGACGCGACGCGGCCGAACAAAGCCTGCGTGTGCGCAATACCAGCGCGGGCGCTCGCACAATCTCCTTGCGCGTGCTCCCATCTGCTGCGCCACCGGCGGGCCAGCCGCCGCTGGCCGGAGCGGTTGCGCTGGAGTATCGCGATGCCAAGTACGCGCAGGCGCAGTTCGATTGGAAGGCGCTGACGAATACGTTGAGCTCTGCCTCGTTGCTACCCGGCGCGGAGTGGAACGTGCGCCTGGGGGTGCGGCGCAGCGCGTTGCCCGCGGCGGCGGCCGGACACTATCAAAGCCTGATCGAGGTGACTGACGATCTGGGGGCGCGATGGTTGATTCCCGTCAGTGCGGAGGCTGCCGCGACTTCAGCGCCCGCCGGTCCGCTTCAACCGAGTTCTGGCGGCGCGACCAACGCCGGCGCCGGATTGTGGATTGGCGAGGCCGTGATCAACGCCGTGAGCCAGCCGGCCCATCCGGGCGATCCTGCCCTGACTCGACCCGCGGGCGGCGACTTCTCGTTCCGTTTGATCCTGCACGTGGACGATGGCGGCACGGCGCGCCTGCTCCAACACGTTTTTCTGGTTCGCAAACCGGCCACTTTCAAACCCGACCCTGCAAATCCCGGATTCAACATTCTGGATCAACCCGCCCGGACCGTGGTGGTGACCGATGAGGCACTCATACCCCAAATCATCGGCTCCGCCGGAATCATCGGCCGCCGGATCAGCTCGGCCGCATTTGGGTTCAAGAATCCCATCGTGCTGACGGGCAGCGGCGGAACCAACACTTGCGCGATCACGCTGGATTACAACCACCCGCTCAACCCGTTCAAACACATCTATCATCCCGATCACAACAACTTCGACGAACGGTTCGAGCAAACACTGCCGGAGGGCAGGGAGTCCTTCACGGTGACGCGGTCGCTGGCGCTTGAGTTCACGACCGAGGATCCACTCGGTTTGAATCCACCCGGTTGGGGCGACACCGAGTTGGGCGGAACCTACCGCGAAACCATGACCGGCCTCCACCGCAACTCCATTCGCATCGCCGGCAATTTCCGGCTCGTCCGTGTGGCGCGCGTGGGAACGTTGAACGATGCAGCGAGTGCAGGGCTGGCGAGTACGGGCGAATGAAGCCAAACGACAACTCAAGCGAGCCATGAAAGTGTGCGCAAATTTTCTTCCACTCACCACGACGCAGGAGCGGAGAGAGGATCGGGAAGACGGAGTTGGCAATTACATAATGAACCGGACGCGAACGTGCGTTGGAGGTCTGACTCTGGCCGCGCTCATCGTGTCCACGGCATCAGCACAAGTCACCAATACCTGGACCCTCAAGCATCCTCCAGGTTTTACCGCTACGTACTTCGACAACATCGATCTCACGAACCCGAAGGTGACGAGATATCAACGTTGGATCAACTTCGATTGGAATGGATTTCCTTACAGCGGTTCGCCCGATCCATCGATCGGCACGAGCACGTTCTCAGCGCGATGGACCGGCAGGATGATGCCGTTTTACTCGGAGAACTACACGTTCTACGCCGTTGCAGATGATGGGATTCGCGTCTGGATCAACGATCAACTGGTGATCGATGCCTGGTTCGACCAGGTCGAGACCGAGCACGTCAGTGCTCCGATTCCCCTGGTGGCGGGTGTCGAGATTGATATTCGGATCGAGTATTACCAGAACACGGGCGCCGGCGTGGCAAGGTTCCTCTGGTCCAGCCCGAGTCAACCCAAGACGGTCGTGCACTACATCGGCAGTCCCCCTCCGGCTTTCTTCGACCAGGTTGGGTATTCATTCGGAACGACTATTGCGTCGCTCAGCGGCGGACGCCTTGTGGTCACCAGCCCAGGCGCGGATGATGTGCACGTCCGAGAGTCGGGATTCTTTTTTGGCGCCAGTGGTTTTGGCTGGATCTTCGATCAAGCCGGACAGGCCAAAGGATATGCCAAGGCCTTCGAACCGCGGGGCTCCTATGGAAAAGCCGTTGCCGCATTTCCAGACGGTCGGTTCCTGGCCAGTGCAGTTGTTTCCAATGTCGGCAAAGTCTATCTGCACGACTCCGACGGCAACCTTCTGCGCTCGTGGAGCAATCCAGAAGGCACCACGAACGGGTCTGTTTTTGGTAATGCCCTCGCCGTGCTGCCGGGAAACCGCTTCGTCGCAAGTTCTGCAAACAAGGTCTTCGTTTTCGACGCCGGTTCCGCGGGGTCCCCGCTGGTGACGATTACCAATCCCACACCGGGAACCCTGAGCATGGGCTTTTTCGAGGGCCAACGCAGCCTGGCGGCACTCGGATCCGACCGACTCCTGGTCAACGCACGGACACTGGACGTGACCGCTGCGAAAGTTCTGCTTTTCAATCTGAACGGAACGCACCTCGCAACGTTCCCAAGCCCTAACAACCGGTTTGACGATTTCGGATTTGTGCTTGCGCCGGTGGATGATCATCGCTTCCTCGTGAATGCGCGCCTGGCGCCGGTCAGTTATTTCGATGGGAATCAGTTCGTGACCAACGGCGCCGCGGGGGCGGTCTATCTGTATGATGACACGGGGGCTTTGATCAGGACGTTCACTGCTCCGAACGTCGCCGCGTCCTCTTGGTTTGGCACCGCCCTCTCCCTGTTGGGACCATCGCGGGTGCTGATCGGCGACCAGTATTTTCGTGTCAACGGGCTTGGCGTCGGCCGTGTCCACGTATTCAACGTCGATGGCACGTATCTCTCGGCGATCGACAATCCGAATCCAGCCGTCGGGCAGGATTCACTGTTTGGGGCTGCCATTGAGGCTCTGGATGGTCGTCGCTTCATCGCGGGTGCGCCGGCGCAACAGAGCGTCTATGGCTATGATATTCCCATCCCTGAGCTGGAGATCGCCTCGGAAATCCCGCGCCCGAACGGCGTGGATGCTTCGGGCCTCTTTGCCAGCCAGGGTCCGGCCGTGATGCCATCCGGCTCGGCTTTCTGGCACGTGCCTTCCGGCAAACTTTTTGCCGTCAAACCGGGCGGCATTCGGGTTTCCTGGCCCCTCCTGGGTGGCCTGACCAATAACTGGGAAGCCTCTCTCATCTGGCCGACCAACCTTAGTCGCTACCAAACGTACGTGGCCGGCCAGGCTGCGGTGGATCTCAGCAACGGAGGCGTGTTGTCCAACGCCGTGTTACACGCCACCACCACGGATGCCAGCGCGACCGTCGTCAGCCAATCGCGGCAGTTCTCAACCAGTCTGCCGGGTCTGAGCCTCCTCATGCTCTCCTCGGGAAATCCCTCGACCAGCGCCATTCGGTTTCAGCTCGTCCAAAGCATCGCCTGGAATGACCCGGCGTATTTGCACGACAATGCCCCGGCCATCATCGGACAACCGATCGTCGATCCGGGTGGCTACTTCGATCCCGCGGGCGGATCACCCCAGGTCGTCCTTCCCGACGCGGTCTATTGTCCGACCCCGGTTTTTGATCCCGTTACTCGGACGGGAACGATTATTCCAGTCAACAAGGACAACCCAAACAATCCCGAAGACGACCTCGTGGTCGCCTATTATCAGAGGGGTGCGCAGCTTTTTGATCCGGTTACGGGTACGAACGTTTCCAATGACATCTTTTGGCCTTCCAAACCGGTTCGCTTTGCGCCGACGTGGCCGGCCGCCGCGCCGCATCTCGTCGTTGCGAGTCAGCAGGGCACCGGCGCCATAGACCCCGGAACGTTCGTGGATTGGGAACTCTATTCTCAAAACGAGCCAACGCAGGCCGGGTTTAATCCAAACGATGAACATGCTCTGCGCCGGCCATTCGGCGCGGGAGAAGCGGTTTTTGCCCTTCGCGACGACCTGGGGACCGCCACGACCTCCGAGCCGTTTGTGCTGATCCGGTACCGCGATGCGGCCAGTGGCGGCCAGTGGCGAATGAAGGTGTGGCAGGTCGTCGCCGAGGAGGCTCCCTTTTTCTTCCGCTACCCTGCACGGGCCGGTTTGTTGATCCAGGCGCCATTTCCGATCAGCACACTTGCGATTGCGCCTGAAACCGTCGGTGTGTCCGGTCCCTACTGGCGCGACCGCAAACTCTTTTTCTGGGCGCGCGCTGCCGGTGATGACGGTGGGGTGACGAACATCGTGATGCGTTACTTCTATCCGATGCAGCCCGGCTTCTTTTTCCCGGGAGCCAGTCCGCCGCCCTTGGGCGCGAACGTTCCGCTGCTGGATCTGCACGCCGGCACTCCGGGAACACCGATCAACATCCGTTACGACACGACCTGGCCGTCGGACGTTCCGGAACTTCGCGTCGGTGAAACCCTGGTTAAGCCGAAGAGTGGTCTGCCTCAGATCGCCGGTCAAACCAGCGTCGAAATTCTCTACGAGCAATCGGTGGCGCAGGCCCTCGGCAATAGCGTGCGCCTGATCGATCCGGTCCGAATCCGCAGCGTGGCGTTGGCGCAGTTGCCGCCGGACGTGACGACTCGTGTGCGCGCCGGAAACCTCTATTTTCCCACCCTTCCTCCGCATCTCGAAAGCCGCGTCAGCTATGATCCCGTTGCCCGCCGGCTCCGGCTCGGCGGCGAATTCGTCGAGCCGCCCGCGGGTGAATCCTATCTGTTGCTGAATGTCCTCACACCGCGCGACAGAGCGGTCCTCGCCGGCTTGAGCACGGACGCGGCATGGCAAAATGCCGTAGGGAGCCTCGCCTCGCAGGCCGCGAGCACGATCCCTGTGCCGCCGGATTCCACCGGCTTTGACTCACTGGCACTGACCGCCGGCAATGCCCAGGGCATCGGCTACGTCACGCTGGCCTTCGGCAACAGCACGAATCTCAGCGCGCCGGCCGAGCCGATCAGCCTGAGCATCATCAAAGTGGCCTGCCCGCTGTACCGCGGTGAACTCAAGGTGATCGAGTCGCCGAATCCACTCGCCGAACAACTCACCCTTCGGCACAGCGGTGATTTTGCCGGTCGCCCGAATGACTTCGAGTTTGAGTGGCGCACGCTGCCGCCGGTGGACGGGCTGCCCTCGGCGCTGCCTCCGGAACAATGGGTCCCCTTCCAGCCCAATCCCGCCACGGGAATCGGAGCGGTGGACATCACCATCTCCGGACCGGGGCTCTACACCTTGAGTGACAACTATTTCGTCTGCCGCTATCGGCGTGCCACAGGAGCGAATCCGTGCGGTCCGGATTGGAGCGGGTGGACCTCACCCATGTTGGCTGAGGGCTGGATCAAACGTGTCCTCGCCGGCATCGGCCCCTTCGAACAGCGGATCCAGGATTACCAGGACGCGCAGGTCAACACGATCGTGAGCATGATCTCTCAGGCAGGCGCTCGCGAGGTCGGCGATGTTGCCTTGAATCTCGACGCGGTAAACCAGGCCGGACTGATCGAGGTGTATGAAACCGTCCTTCGCCGCGGCATGGGATTGAGCATCGACGGCGCGCCGGCCGTGGATTATGGACCGGCTAATGACGCCCTGCTTCTGGCCGCGGGCCGGCTCGCCGATCTCTATATGCTGCTGGGCAACGAGGCGTATGCCGACGCCGCTGATCCGACCATTGCCTTTGGAACGGATGACGGCGTCTATGGTTCCCAGGCTACTTCCATTCATTGCTTCATGAACCAGACCGCGTCGTTGCTCGAGGAGGAGTTGGGACTGCTGCGTGGCCGGGACAATTCAAAGCTGCCCAGCGTGCAAACTCATCCGATCTACAACCGGTTCATCTGGAATTTCACGCGTGACATCACCGGCGGCGAAGTTGCCTACGCGCTCAACTACAATATTCGGAATCAGAACGGCGACGTGGCCGGCGCGATTGACGAAGCCGATGCCAAACGACTTTATCCGCAAGGGCACGGCGATGCCTGGGGCCACTACCTCATCGCCATCAAGAATTATTACCGGCTGTTGCGGAACACGAACTTCACATGGGTGCCGCGCATCGAAGCGGTGATCGTGGGTGGCGTGCCGGTGTCGGTGGATTTTCTGGACGAACGAAAATTCGCCGCTGCTGCCGCCGCGCGCGCCCGCACAGGCGCAGAGATCGTCAATCTGACTTTCCGCGGGGGCTACGCGGACAATCCGGCGAAACCGTGGCAGGCCCAGCCCGACACCGACGCAAACCGGGCCTGGAGCCTGCCCGATTGGTCCAGCCGCGCAGGGCAGGGCGCATTGTTCGACTGGGTCGTCGCCAACGCGATCCTTCCGGATGTCGATTCGAACACCAACCACACGGGCATCCAGAAGATCGAGCGAACGAACATTCGCGAGTTGCCCGAGATCACGGAGGCCTACCGGCAAATCCAGGAGCAGGCTGATCAAGGCGATCAAGGCCGCAATCCGCTCGGTCTCGCCAACAATGTCGTGCCGTTCGACATTGATCCCGGCGCGATCGCGGCGGGCAAGACTCACTTCGACCAGATCAATGAACGCGCCAACGAAGCTCTGAAAAACGCCGTTGCGGTGTTCGATCACGCCAACGCGAGCACCCAACTGCTCCGCCGTCAGGCCGACGATGCAAATGACTTTCAGGAACGCGTGACGGATAGCGAGGCCGACTTCAACAATCGCCTCATCGAAATCTTCGGCACGCCCTACGCGGACGACATCGGGCCCACTGGCACTTATCCGACCGGCTACGGCGGACCGGACATTTACCACTACGACTACGTAGACAGTCCCGAGATCCGGGTGGGCGCCACAAGCCAACAACCCACGATCCAGTTCGAACTCACCGAGTTGGATGTGAGCAGCTCCGGCTCCCTCGTCAAGACCACGCGCCCGGTCGCGTTCCATTTCTCGCCCAACGGATTTGGCCTGGAGAAGCCGGCAACTTGGACGGGCCAGCGGAGCACGCCGGGTGAAATCCAGATGGCGCGGAGCGCCTGGACCGAATCGTTGCGCAGGCTGGAGCGCAGCCTGGTCGAGTACGGGAATCTGATCGACCAAATCGAGGATGCCGCTCAATTACTGCTGGCAGAACTCAGACTGAATGCGGCACAGATCGATATTCGCAATGATCACCTGGCTGAAATCGCTGAGCTTGACCTGGAGATTTCCAGACTCCGGTTCGACGCGCTGTCCGTTCGCACGGCGGCCCAGGGCGCACGAATCCTCGCAGACTTCGCCGTCGATGCGCTGCCCGATGTGATCGGTCTGGCCTCGGATGCGTTCGCTTTTCAAGGGGCCGCACTTAGATTTGCGAGTCGAACGGGTCTCCTCATTGCCGAGGGAAACGCGGACAAATTCGACTTTCAGGCGGGGGGAAAGCAGGACGACAAGAACAGAGTTGCCGCACTCACTGACCTGCGGCTTTTCAGCAACCAGGCGAACTTCAGCCAACAGGAGCGGCTCCGGCAGTTGGAGCAATTAGTTCGTGGCGAGCCGACCGCCCGATTGGAACTGGCGGCGTTGGCCGAAAGCCAAAGGCAGGGATTGGCACGTTACCAGGCCGCCCTCGCCCGGGGTTTGCGCCTGCTCGAGGAGCGCACACGCTTCCGTCAGCATACCGCGGCGCAAATTCAGACTTACCGTTACAAGGACATGGCCTTCCGTGTCTTTCGGAGCGATGCCCTCCAGAAGTACCGCGCCCAGTTCGATCTGGCGGCGCGTTACGCCTACCTCGCGGCCAAGGCCTACGACTACGAAACCTGTCTCGCACCGAACGATAGCCGCGGTCCCGGCGGCGCTTTTCTGACCTCGATCATCCGGTCTCGTTCGCTCGGGTTGCTGGCGAACGGAAATCCCCTTCCATCCAGCGGCAGCGGCGATCCCGGCCTGGCCGATCCCCTGGCCCGCATGTTTGCCAACTGGAGCCTGGTGCTTAAAGGCCAGCTCGGCTTCAACAATCCGCAAACCGAGACCGGCCGATTCTCGCTGCGCAATGAACTGTTCCGCGTGCTGACAGGCCCGGGCGGGAGCGCGCGCTGGCGTGAGACCCTCGAACGCCACGTGGTGGCCAACGTGCTTACCCTGCCCGAATTCCAGCGGCACTGCATCCCATTCTCGCCCACGCAGGCCGTCGAGCCCGCCATCGTGATTCCGTTCGCCACCACCATCAATTTCGGCCTGAACTTCTTTGGCTGGCCCGCAGGCGGCGGCGACAACGATTACGACTCGACCAAGTTCGCCACGAAAGTGCGCTCAGTGGGTGTGTGGTTTGCCAATTACAACAACCTGGGCGGGGGGATGATCAATACTCCGCGGGTCTATCTCGTGCCGGTCGGCCTGGACGTGATGCGGGCGCCGACGCAAGGCAGTCCGTTCATCCGCGAATGGCGCATCCTGGACCAGGCATTGCCAGTGCCCTTCCCGCTGAGCGCCGGACAACTGAACGACCGTTCCTGGATTCCAATCAATGACACGCTCAACGAAGACTTCGCCGCCATCCGGCGTTTCGGCCGTTTCCGCGCCTTTCATGACAGCGGTAGTTTCAATCCGGCAGAGACCATCATTGACAGCCGACTCATCGGGCGTTCGGTGTGGAATACGCGATGGCTGCTCATCATTCCGGCCGGCACTCTCCATACCGATCGCAATGAAGGGATTCAACGGTTCATTCACGGTGCGTTGCGCACGGACGGAACCCGCGACGGAAACGGCGTCTCCGACATCAAGATCTTTTTCCAGACCTACGCCTACTCGGGGAATTGAATGTGCTTGGAACGAATCTTAAGCCTCATCTTGATCTTATTCTTACTCTTAATCTTAATCGCAATCCTCATCCCGCTGCCGAGCACGCGGAAGCACCAGGGGTCAGCGGGAGATCAAGATTAAGATTAGGATTAAGATTAAGACCGGAATTTTGCACCTTGGTGTTGGTCCTTCTTCCTTGCGCTTCTGCTTTATTCGGAGCCGACAAAAGCGGCGTTTCGCCCAACACGATCTCGGTGCCGAAGGGGCCCGGTTCCATCGAAGGCCTGGGCGAATCCTTCCAGCCGACGCTCAACACCGGCACAGCCAAGCACGGTCTCGGCATCAAACTCCCGCCGGGCGTTGCCGGGCATCAACCAAGCCTCGGGCTCCGTTACGACGGCGGCGGCGCAAACGGCCCGCTCGGTTACGGTTGGAACCTCCCGATGCCTTCCATTCAACGCCGGACTGACAAAGGCATCCCGGCCTACGGCGAAGATCTGGGGGTAATGCGTCCGGACGTCTTCATCAATGATATGAAAGAAGAACTGGTGCCCCAGGCGGACGGGTATTTCTTCTGCAAAAACGAGGGCGCCTTCATTCGATATCGCCGAGTGGCCGATCATTGGGAGGCGACCGCGCCGAATGGCACGAAGCTGGAATTCGGGTTGACCGCGGCGGGCCGTATCGAGGATGCGGCAACCCCGCGCGTTTTCGCCTGGCTGCTCGAGCGCGAGACGGACACCCGCGGCAACGTGATCGATTACGTTTACCGTTCCTTTCCCGGCGTTCAGAACCTCAACCAAAAGTATCTCGTGCTGGTGCGCTACGGACCGGGCGCTCCGCCGTGGACTCACTTTCATTTTGCGGCTTTCGCGTACGAGGACCGGACCGACTGGTTCGAGGATGGCCGCGCCGGTTTTCTCGTGCGAACCGGCAAACGGCTCGAGTCGATTTTCATCGGATCGCAGGGCGCAACGTCGAACGGCCATCTCGCTGGCGATTTCGATGGGGATGGCACGGTGGATTACCTCAACCGCCGGTACGATCTCGACTATCTTCAATACGCCGGCACCAACTCGCACTGGTCCTTGCTCGAGAAGGTGACCCTCGTCGGCGCCGACGGCTTGACGGCATTGCCGCCCGCGAC
>JGI10216J12902_107695046_pt1 | contig 11265 bp, 6 predicted proteins | sample KanNatreferecore_FD_12902 | JGI IMG/M metagenome (IMG submission 12902)
CGTCCCCCCCGGCAAAGGGGCCGCTGCGGCCCAGAGGGCCGCGGTCCGATGCAAACAGTCTTGGCCGTCAGCCTTTTGATCATTATCTCACCGCCGCGCTGTTTCGCGGTGGCGGACTGAATTGTTGCCCGTCCACGCCGCCGCCCGGCTGTTGGTCGGCGAACTCGTCATTGTCCTGGACCTCTTTCTTGAGACGATAAAGTTCCTTCTTCAGATTCTCGACGGTCTTCGCGTGCGCGGGATCGTTGTAAATGTTCCGTAACTCACGCGGATCGTTGACGAGGTCGTAGCACTCCCATTGATCCTTTTTCCAGAAATGGATCAGCTTGTGCCTCTCGGTCCGGACGCCGTAGTGCGTGCGGGTGTTGTGATGCCCGGGATCGTGGTAGTAGCGGTAGTACATGCTCGTGCGCCAATCCGCGGGACGCTTGCCCTGGAGCAGCGACACCAGGCTGCGACCCTGAATGTCGGAAGGCACCCTGGCGCCGGCCAGTTCCATGAACGTCGGCGCAAAGTCGATGTTCAATGCGAACCCATTCTGCGTGGAGCCGGGCTTCACGACCTTCGGCCAGCGCGCGATCAACGGCGTCTTCAGGCATTCTTCATACATGAACCGCTTATCATACCAACCGTGGTCGCCGAGGAAGAATCCCTGGTCGCTCGTATAGACGACCAGGGTGTTTTCCTGCAGGCCGTTGGCGTCGAGGAAATCGAGCACGCGGCCGATGTTGTCGTCAACCGACGCGATGCAGCGGAGGTAATCCTTGATGTAACGCTGGTATTTCCACTTCAACAACGCATCGCCCGTGAGCGTTTGCTGCTTTCCATCCATCTCGGCCGTAACTTCCATCGGCACGTTGTTGAACCATTGCTGACGCTCTGCTCCTTTGAGATCGGGCGGCGGTGACAGCTTGAGGTCGCGGTTGTTCAGATGCCGCGCGATCGTCATCGTCGCTTCGCGCGCGGCGTCGGTGCGCGTCGCATAATCATCGCGCAACGTCGCCGGCTCGGGAATGTCGCGGTCGTCGTAGAGCTTTGCGTGCTTTTCGTCGGGCGACCATTCGCGATGCGGCGCCTTGTGTTGGAGACAGAGGAAGAACGGTTTGTCCTTCGGCCGGTTCTTGAGGAAGTCCAGACCGAGGTCGGTGATGATGTCCGTGGCATAACCCTTGATGACGCGGCGGCCATTACGGTCGAGGAACGCAGGATCGTGATAGAGACCCTGGCCGGGCAACACGACGTAATGGTCGAAGCCGGTGGGTTCGGTGCCGAGATGCCATTTGCCGACGATGCCGGTGTGATAACCGGCGGCCTGAAGATACTTTGCCGCGTGCGGTTGCGAACCGTCGAACGGATTGAACACCGGCACGCCGTTCTTGTGACTGTATTTGCCGGTCAGAATCGCCGCGCGGCTCGGCGTGCAGATCGAGTTCACCACGAAACAGCGGTCGAAGCGCATTCCTTCGCGCGCGAGGCGATCGAGGTTCGGTGTCTGATTGATCCTGCTGCCGTAGGCGCTGATCGCGTGCGCGGCGTGGTCGTCGGTCATGATGAACAGGATGTTTGGACGATCCGCGGCCAGCGCCGGCAGAGCGGTCAGCAAAAGGACGACGAGGAGGCGGTGGTGCATGGCAGGCATTCTATCGAAGATCGAACGGCAGGCCAAGAGTGAGTTGGACTGCGGAATGTATTCCGCGCTCCTGGAGAGCCAAATCAAGTCTCGGCCGGATGAGCGGAGTTTTGCCCGCTAAACACGCTAAATGACGCAAAATAATGGATCTGCTTTCGCGTCATTTGGCGTTTTTAGCGGGATAAGGGATTTGGGCAACACGCCCCCAAGTTGCGCCCTCGGCCGGGAGCGCTGCATTTCAGACGTGTCAATGTGATCGCGCTCTGGATAAACTGAGCGCCCGATGCACCGGCAAACCCGTCGGACTATTACATCCGGGCCATCAATGGTGAAGTCCGCCTGTGGGTTAACGGCGAGGAAGTGTCCGGTGGCGCCGACGTTCGTCCCGCGACCGGCTATCTTTGTCTGGAATCGGAAGGGGCGCCCATCGAGTTCAGGGGGCTTCGGCTTCGTGAGTTGCCGTAAAACCTGCGCTTGCCGTTGAGGTCCATTTGCTGAAGTCAAAAAGTCTTTGTTATGAACATCACTCACCACCTCCGTATCGTGTCAGGATTCGTCCTGTTGACGCTCGTGCCGTCCGTGCTCGCTGCTCCGGCCAAAAAGGCTGAGATAGGCGTTTCGCTCCTCACCCTCACCAATCCGTTCTTCCGCGACCTCGGCGAGGCGATGAAGGACGAGGCGGCTAGGTATGGCATGGAAATCGTGCTCGTCTCCGGCGAGTTCGACGCGGCGAAGCAGCGGAACCAGGTCGCCGACTTCATCGTCAAGCGTAGCACGGCCATCGTGCTTTCACCTTGCGACTCGAAGGCCGTCGGCACCGCCATCGCGGAGGCGAACAAAGCGGGGATCCCCGTATTCACGGTGGACATCGCTGCGCTGGCCGGCGGCGCGAAGGTCGTGTCCCACGTCGCCACGGACAATCTTGGCGGTGGCCGCCTCGCGGGGCAGGCGATTATCGAGGCGCTTGGCGGCAAGGGCAAAGTCGCCATCCTCGACCATCCGGAAGTGGAATCGGTGATCCTGCGCACCAAAGGTTTCGAAGAGGAGCTGGCGAAGCAGAAGCAGGAGAAGGGCGTGAACATTCAGATCGTCGCCCGGCTGCCCGGCGGCGGGGCGAAGGATAAGTCATTCAGAGCCGCCGAAGACCTTCTGCAGGCACATCCCGACCTGAACGGCATCTTCGCCATCAACGATCCTTCGGCGCTGGGTGCGGTCGCCGCCCTCGAAAAAAGCGGAAAGCTCGCGCAAGTGAAGGTCGTTGGTTTCGACGGCATGCCGGAAGGGAAACAGGCCATCAAAGCCGGACAGATTTACGCCGATCCGATTCAATTTCCGGATAAAATTGGCCGCACGGCCGTGCAAATCATCCGCAAGTATCTCGATGGCGACGAAGTACCTTCGGAAACCCTGATTCCCACGGCGCTGTATCGGAAGGCCGACGCCGAGAAAGACCCGTCGCTGAAGAAGTGATCGGCGAGCGAGAGCATCCTGATGTGAATTCTGTGCGCCCGATTCTCGCCCGTCTGTTCAGTCACTACGGCATGGCCGTCGTGCTGGTGCTGCTCTGCGTTTACTACTCTCTCCGCACAAATACGGAAATGCAGCCCACGGGCGCCGACGCGGCGCGACGACTCGCCGGCCGGGTTCGCGGCACCGGGCATGTCCTGATTGTCGGCCGGGCGACGGACGAGGACCGCGCCTTCCTTGCCGCACTCGAAACTGCGCTGCGCGAAGCCAATGTCGCCTTCACAAAAGCGGAAGGCGAACCGCGCGATGCCCGTGTGGCGCTCGAACAGCTCGCGGCCGCCGGCAAGCCGGTCGCCTTCATCGCCACGACGACGGACTGCGCCTCATGGACGGTTCTGCAAAACGCCGGCACGCGCTTTCCCACGTTGGGCCAGCCGAAGATTGTCGTTCCGGAAAGCACTCGCTGGCCGACGTTCCTCACTCGCCAGAATCTGTTCAACGTCGCCAATCAGATTGCTGTCGTCGCCATTCTCGCGGTCGGCGTGACCGTGGTCATCATCACCGGCGGGATTGACCTGTCGGTCGGTAGTCTGATCGCGTTGAGCGCGGTGGTTGTCTCGGTGCTGATCCGTGACGTCGCAGGAGGCGTGAACGCGGGCGCAGGCGCGTTGTTGGGCTGCGCGGCGGCGGGCGTGGCGTTGTGCGCGCTCGTCGGATTGTTTTCCGGCGCGATGGTGACGGGCTTCAAGGTGCCGCCGTTCATCGCGACGCTCGCGGTGATGCAGGTCGCCAGCGGCCTTGCGTTCATCATCGCAAAGGGCGGCTCGATTTACGAAGTGCCCGACAGCTTCACCTGGCTGGGACGTTCCGTTGGCCCGTTCGGCATCCCTAACGCCGTCTGGCTGATGCTCGCGCTTTATGCGGCGACGCACGTGCTGATGACGCGCACGGTTCTCGGACGCCACATCTACGCCGTGGGCGGCAACCCTCAGGCCGCGCGCTTCTCGGGCGTCAACATCGCCGTCGTGCTCCTGTTTTCCTACACTTTCTGCGGCGCAATGGCCGGCCTGGGCGGCGTGTTACAGGCGTCGCAACTCAAGAGCGGCGCGCCCACCTACGGCGTGATGTACGAACTTTACGCCATCGCCGCCGTGGTCGTGGGCGGAACGAGCCTGAGCGGCGGGGAAGGCCGCGTATTCGGCACGCTCATCGGCGCCTTCATCATTGCCGTGATTCAAAACGGCATGAACCTCACGGGCGTCGAAAGCTACCGACAAAAGGTCGTCCTCGGCCTCGTCATTCTGGGCGCTGTGTTGCTCGATATGCTCAAAAAGAAGGACCGGCGCGCGTTTGTGCGACGGCTCTTTGGCGCCGCGGAAATCTCTGCACCCGCGCCTCGAAACTCATGAATGCACAGATCATCGCAACTACCATAAACAGCATGATGAGCCGCGGACGTGAGTCCGCGCAGTCTGAGGCCCAAAGCAGTGAGCGCCGACTGACGTCGGCGGCTACGGTTCAGTGGTTCCAGGCGCGAACAACTCGCTCGGGGCGTTCTCTCCTGGAACCTCGTTCTTTTCGTCTGCGGTTCATCGACAGGCTCGTTCTCTGCGGGATGAAAGTCGGCACCACGTTGTGTCGGCCGTTGCGGGCACTCGCCGGAGCGCTTTTTCTTCTTTGCGTTCCGTACGTTCACGCGGCCGAGCTGCATCGGGAACCCTGGCGACCGCAGTTCCATTTCACCCCGGAGCGCAATTGGATGAACGATCCGAACGGGATGGTCTTCTTCGCGGGTGAGTACCACCTCTTCTATCAATACAATCCGTTCGGTGACAAATGGGGCCACATGAGCTGGGGCCACGCCGTCAGCCGGGATCTGGTTCACTGGGAACATCTCCCACTGGCTTTGGCGGAAGAAGACGGCGTGATGATCTTCTCCGGCAGCGCCGTGGTCGATTGGAAGAACACCAGCGGTTTTGGCAAGGATGGCAAGCCGCCGCTCGTCGCGATCTACACCGGCCACTACACTACGAAGCCGCTGCAAAACCAGCATATCGCCTACAGCACCGACCGCGGGCGCACCTGGACGAAGTTTTCCGGCAATCCCGTGCTCGACATCGGTGAGAGAGATTTCCGCGACCCGAAGGTCTTCTGGCACGAACCCACGCAACGGTGGGTGATGGTCGTAGCGTGGCCGGTCCATCGCAAAGTGCGCTTCTACGCCTCGCCGGACCTCAAACAGTGGACGCACTTGAGCGATTTCGGCCCCGCCGGCTCGACCAAGGGAATCTGGGAGTGTCCCGACCTGTTTCCGGTTGCGGTCGAAGGGAAGCGCGGCACGTCCAGGTGGGCGCTAATTGTGAATGTCGGTTCCGGAGCGCCGGCGGGCGGCTCAGGCTGCCAGTATTTCGTGGGCGACTTTGACGGCTCCGGTTTTCTGCTCGACCCGGCGTCGCAGCCGAAGGTCGCGCCTGAGTTTGTGCCCGATGGCAAACTGGTCGCCGATTTTGAAGGCGCTGATTACGCCGACTGGCGGGCAACAGGCGAGGCGTTCGGCGCCGCACCGGCGCGTGGTACCCTGGCAAATCAGCAAGCCGTCTCCGGCTTCCGTGGTCGTGGCGTGGTGAACTCCTTCCTCGGCGGCGACGGCACGCAAGGAACGCTCCTGTCGCCGGCATTTGAAATCACGCACGACCACCTGAGCTTCCTCATCGGCGGCGGTAATCACGCGGGCAAGACGGGCTTGAACCTGCTCGTGGACGGCCGCGTCGTCCGCTCCGCCACGGGCGACAACGACGAGCATTTGACCTGGAAGTCCTGGGACGTGCGCGAGCTGCGCGGCAAACGTGCGACACTCGAAATCGTGGATCGCCATAACGGCGGCTGGGGCCACATCAATGTTGATCACATCATTCTGGCCGATGTCCCGGCTCGAAGCTCGACCGAGCCGGCGCTCTGGGCCGATTACGGACGGGACTTTTACGCCGCGGTTTCGTGGTCTGACATTCCCACACGCGACGGCCGCCGCCTCTGGATTGGCTGGATGAGCAATTGGGAGTATGCGCAGGACGCGCCCACTTCACCGTGGCGCAGCGCCATGTCGTTGCCTCGCGAACTCGCATTGCGCGCCTTACCCGACGGTTTGCGACTCGTGCAACGGCCCGTGCGTGAACTCCGGCAATTGCGCGGGCGGCACCACCGCGTCCGCAACGCGACTGTGAACGAGGCCAACGCATGGCTCCAGAAACGCGAGTCCCCGGGCGAACTGGTCGAGATCGCCCTCGAGTTCGAATCCGCCGGCAAGGCGGACAATTTTGGTCTTCGCCTGCGCAGTGGCGAAGGCGAAGAAACGCGCGTCGGCTGCGACCTGGCCAACGGCCGGCTCTCCCTCGATCGCAACCGCTCAGGCCGCGTTGACTTTCATCCGAGGTTCCCGGGCCTTCACGAAGCACCGGTGCGTCTGCGCGAAGGTCACTTAAGGCTCCACGTCTTCCTGGACACCTCTTCCGTCGAAGCCTTTGCCAACGATGGCGAAGCGGTCCTTACCGGCCTGATCTTTCCATCCAAAGGCGACCGCAGGCTGGAACTCTTTTCCAACTCCGATTCACTCAAGGTCAAGGCGCTCGATGTGTGGGAACTAAAATCGGCCGGGCGGTAGTCGGGTCCTGGATTATCTGCTCGCAGTTCGGCAGCCGCTGGGCCATGCACGGTGCCGCGTCCGTCGATGTGGATGCGTGGCGGTGTTCAAGTCAAAGAGGATTTCATTCGCGAGGCTTCCTTTTGCGATAGTAGAAATAAATCGGGGTTCCCCCCAGGACGAGGGCGGCGCCCAGGGCGCAATTCAGCAGGGCCGGCTGTCCGGCAGCCACGGCGCGGCGATAGGCCATCACATCGTTGCACAGGGTGAGAACCAGGTAGATGAGTCCGAAGCCGACGAACAGCACCGGGACCAGCGGATACCAGGGCACTTTGAACGGCCGCAGCGCATCCGGTTCGCGTCGCCGCAACACCACCACGGCCCATGCGTTCGCGGCGTAGAAAAACCAACTGACGAAAATCAGCGTGTCCGTCAGCGTGTCGAACGTACCGCTGAACAACAGCGCGATGCTCCAGACCGCCTGGACCACCAGCGACGCGCCCGGCGTGCGGAACTGCGGATGGGCCCGGCCCAGCACAGCGGGGAACATACCGCCTCCTCCCATCGAAAAATAAACCCGCGCGCTCGTGAGAATGACGGCGTTGGCTGCTCCGAAGGTGGAGAGCATCACAGCCACGGCGATCCAGCGACCGCCTCCGGTAAAACATCGCTCCGCCACATCGGCCGCCACGAGTTTGGATCGCGCCATCTCGTCGATCGGGAGCACGAAGGCGTAAATGGCGCTCATCAACATGTAGAGACCCGCGACCAGCAGGATACCGAGGATCAGGCTGCGCGGGAGATCGCGTTGCGGCGATTTCAATTCGCCGCCGATGTAGGTGATTTTGTGCCAGCCGTCATACGCCCAGAACGCTCCCTGCAACGCCGCTGCCACCGCCGCCCACCAGGCCAGTCCAGACGGACGGATGACGGCGCTGTCCGCGGTGAGGTTTGTGAATTGGCCGACGCCCGGCAGTACGAGCACGGCCGCCGCCAACCCGAGCATGGCGGCCATTTTGGCGATGGAAAAGACATTCTGCACCACGCCGCCGAAGCGCACGCCCACGTAGTTCACGACGGTCAACAGCAGAATCACCGCGGCGGCAAGTCCCTTCACTCCGAGATCTTTGAACGGGACGATGTCACCGAGGAGCGGCAGGTGGAAGGTCAGTTTCGCCAGCGGCTCGGCCGCTTCCGGCAGGCGCACGATCTGCGTGGCGTATTCGGCGAACACATACGCCAGCGCGGCAATGGAACCCGACTGGATCACGGCGAACAACGCCCAGCCATAGAGGAACGCGACGAATGGGCCATACGCGCGCTGGAGAAACACGTATTGGCCTCCGGTGTGGGGCATCATCGCGGCCAGTTCGGCGTTGCTCAATGTGCCGAGCAACGAGATGACGCCAGCCAGCAGCCATACGCCCAGCAACACTTCGGGCGAACCGACCTGAGCGGCCATCACACCCGGCTTGCGAAAAATTCCCGAACCGATGACGCCGCCGGCCACCAACATTGTCGCGCTGAAAATCCCGAGCGCGGGGATCAACCTGGGCTGGTCCGGCCGGGCGTTGGACTCTTCGCTCATTGGGGACGTGCGAGTGGCGTATAATCTGTAATAATTGCTACAGGAAATGTACCGAGGATCCTCCGGCAATCTCCGCGGTCCGATTTGTCGAAGGCGGGCGAACGATTCTCCCTCTCCCTTGGGGAGAGGGGACAGCAATCGCGTGCTGCTTGGTTTTCCGAAGATCCTCTGGCAATCCCGCGGTCCGATCTTTGCCGCAATCCAAAACCTGGCGGGCTTCCGAACGGTTCAAGGGAAGAGTGAAGACTCATTGGGCCTCTCCCCAAACGTCCGGAGTCTTGAAGTTTTTCTGTTTGGGACGGGATTTCGGCGGGACGGCCTCGCTGGCGAGCCTGGCGTAACGGGCGCGCAATGTTCTCACCTGGTCCGGGTGCTCTTCAGCAAGGTTGGTCTTTTCGTCGGGATCTTGAGCGAGGTTGAACAGCTCCACCCTGTCGCGCCCTTTCGCGTCAGCGCCGGCCGTGTCCTCGTCGGCCTCCGGCGCGGCGCCGTTCAGAATCAGTTTCCAGTCGCCGACGCGGATGGCGCCTTTTGCGGGCGTGGCATTCAACAGAATGGCCTCGTGCGGCGAGGGCGCGCCCCGGGTGATCGTGGCCCAAATGTCGCGTCCATCCAGCGGCAGTTTCTGTTTCGAGGGAGCTCCGGCAAGTTTCAACAATGTTGGATACCAATCCGCGATGTGGAGCGGTTGATTGACCACCGCGCCGGGGTTGATCTGGCCGGACCAGGCGGCAAATGCCGGCACTCGAAGACCGCCTTCGTAAAGCGTGCCTTTGCCGGCGCGGAGCGAACCGTTGCTGGTGACTTTGCCGGGCTGCGGACCGCCGTTGTCGCTGGAGAAAATGAAGAGCGTGTTCGAGCGGAGGGCTTTTTCATCGATGGCGTCAACGATTTGTCCGACGGCTTCGTCCATGGCCGCGAGCATTCCGGCATAGGTGCGGCGGGGTTCCGGGAGGCGCTGATAGGGCCGCTTGTATTCCTCCGGCACCTGGTGAGGCGCATGGACCGCGTTGAAGGCCACGTAGAGAAACAATGGCTTGTCCTTCGGCTGGTCGCGGACGAGTCGCACCGCTTCGCGCGCGATCAGGTGGGTCGAGTAGCCCTCATCACGACAAACGCGGTCGTTGCGGTGCCAGTCGAAGCCGCCATCACGTTGGTGCGTGAAGTAATCGAGCGCGCCGTTGTAATGGCCGTATTGATGGTCGAAGCCGCGACGCGTGGGGAGATATTCGGGGCGGAAATGCCCGACGTGCCACTTACCGACGATGGCGGTGGTGTAGCCGGCTTCCCGGAGCGCCTGCGGCAGGGTGCGCTCTTCGAGCGGCAAACCGTATTGCGCCCAGGGCCGCACCACGCCCACCTGCAATCCGTGCCGCATCGGGTAGCGGCCCGTGAGCAGCGCGGCCCGCGTGGGCGAACAGACCGGTTGCACGTAGAACTGTTCGAGCCGCGCCCCGGCGTTGGCCAGCTTGTCGAGATGCGGCGTCTTGATTTCCGAACCGTGCCAGCCCACGTCGGCCCAGCCGAGATCGTCGGCGAGGATGAGAACAATGTTGGGTTGGGATGAAGCGGCCGGCGCGGCTGCACTGGCGCAGCAGAGGGCCGCAGCCAGAAAACTCCAGACGATGACAGGGATATTAATGAAGCGAAGTTTCATGGAGGTCCGTTGTGCGCCGACGGTTGCTTTGACGTCCGGGGCCGGTGTCCGAATCTGTTTTCGTGCTTCTATCCATAAAAGCTTTCGCAGCTCGCGCATCCCGCGACCGCAGGACGGAGCGCGACCGGTCCCCGGTCGCAGCAGCCACGACGGCACGAAGGCTTTGAAATACTTCGAATACGCCCACCACCATCGGACCCGCTGCTCGCCGGGACGTCGCGCGGTCCGATTCGGTTGGCAGCTCTGCCGCGCCGTCAATGGAAATTTGAAAATCGGTCATCGAAGACTCCACAGATTTCAGATTCAAAATTCGCGATGCCCGATTTCACGATTTCCCAACGGAGCGCGACCGGTCTCCGGTCGCAGCAGCCACGACGGCAGGGTTGCGCCTGGGATCATTCCAAGCTGTCATCGGATGCGGGCCCGCTGCGCGCCGGGACGTCGCGCGGTCCGATTCGGTTGCGAGCAGGCCGACCAGAGGCGCCGCGTTGTCGGTCGCGGCCTGGCGCGGTCTTGTTGACTTTGGGGAGCCGCTGGCCAAGTTCAGTCTTGGTTTTGGAGAATTCGGAATCGTTCGCGAGATTCCTCCATTCATACGGATCTTTGGTGTGGTCGTAGAGTTCCTCGCCGCCGTCGGCATAGCGGATGTAACGCCAGCGTTCGCTGCGGACGGCATGGTTCTGGTAACCGTGCGTGGTAAGGGCAGGCGTCTTCCATTCAGCGGCCGGATCACTCAACAGTTTTCCGATACTGATTCCTTCGATGTGTTCCGGAACAGCCAGACCGGTCAATTCGCAGAGTGTGGGATAGATGCTCATGAAGTCCACCGTGCGTTCGCAGCGGCCGGGTTTGGTGATGCCGGGCGCCACCCAGATGAACGGCGCGCGCGTGGCTTCCTCCCAAAGCGCGAATTTCCGCCAGTGATGCTTTTCGCCGAGGTGCCAGCCGTGGTCGCCCCAGAAACAGATGATCGTGTTCGTCGTGTATGCGCTCCGATCGAGCGCGTCGAGCACACGGCCGACTTGCGCATCCATAAAACTGATCGCGGCCAGGTAGGCCTGCACCGCCTCTTTCCAGCGACCGGATTTGAGTACGGCTTCGTGATCGCCAAAGGCCTTGGCCATCTTCACTCCTGCGGGCGGAAGGTCGTCCAGATCGTCCTCGCGATAGGGCGGCAACTCGATCTTTTCCAGCGGATACATGTCATAGTATTTGCGCGGAACATTCCAGGGCATGTGCGGCTTGTGGAAGCCGATGGCGAGGAAGAACGGTTTGTCATGCTTTTT
>JGI10216J12902_110067345_pt1 | contig 11262 bp, 11 predicted proteins | sample KanNatreferecore_FD_12902 | JGI IMG/M metagenome (IMG submission 12902)
CCCACGGCGCGGTGTACGTCATGTGGCTGGCGAAGCCGCCCTCGCGCCCGGTGAGAGCGCCGAGCAGCGCGTCGGTCACCCGATGCGCGGTGACGCGCACGTCCGACTTCGGCACCACGAGCTTCTTCTGGAACACCGGGTCCTGACCGTGAGCCAGGAAGTAGGCGATACCGAGGATCTCGACGTTGTTGCCCTGGAGGCGAGCCGAGACCTTGACGATGACCTCGGCGCCGACGTTTCGCCAGGCAGGAACGTCGATCGGGTCGTCGAACCCGTAGAGGCCGGTGGGTGCTTTGCTGTCCGGGATGACGTCGAACAAGCCCGATAGCTCGAAGTCGCGCCGGACCACGCCGCGCACCACGACGTCTTCCATGTCCGGCGAGAGCGACGGCAAGATGGCGAGCTTCACGAAGTGCACGGCGTCGGAGCCGGTGACGGGGATCTCGCCGAGCTCCATCTCGTTGGGAGGTGGCGTCGCAGGCTGAGCCAGAGCGGATCCGGCGACGAGCGCCAGCACGGTCGCGATGGAGCAAGAAGGAATTAGTCGCATTTGTGTACGAAGAAGCCTGTGCTGATCGAGCTGGTTAGAACTTCGGCGTAGTTGGGCGGGGGCGGCGGGAGCTCGGCGCCGCTCGCGACGATGCCGTCCATGGTGGACTTGACGCGTTCGTCGAACGTGGCGTTGCCGCTCGGCCTGGTGATCGTGTAGCCCGTGACCGTCCGGTCGCCGCTGACGGACGCCGAGACGGAGGCCTTCAGCTTCTTCAGCTCGTCGCAGGGGATCTCGGTCGGCTTCTTGAAGCGGGCGTTGAACCAGGCAGACAGCTTCATCTTGTACTGGCTGACGGCGAAGGCCTTGAGCGGATCCGTCTCCGTGCCTTCCTTCACGCCGTCCTCGTGGCCCTCTTCGGCGAGGTTCTGCTCCTTGGGCGGCGGTTCATCCGTCTTGGGTTGCTCGTCCACCTTCTTGGCGATGGCCGCGTCGGGCGGAGGGGCTTCCTTGTCCTTTTTGACGACGGGAGTCTCCGGAATCTTCTCTTTCGTCGCCTCGGCCTTGGGGGACGGCGCGCTGGCGGCCTCGTACCGCTTGATGGGCGGCTTTTTCGTCCACATATCCGGGAGCTTGGCGCGCATCTTCTTGCTGCCGAGTTTCAGCAAGGGCGGCATCTCGTCCAGGACGGGCTTCACCTCGATGGGAATCGGCTTGTCCGCGCGGTCTTCCTTCGCGGTGATGTGCGCCTTGTTCGTCGCGGTGACGAGCAGGATGAAGAGGCTGCCTTCGATGATGACCGCGAGCCCCGCCGCGAGCACGAGCTCGGAGGGCAGGAAGCTCCGGAGGGCGGTCACTTGTTCTTCTTTCCCGCCGGATCGGGTTCGTCCGGAACTTCTTCGAGCTCGGGCTGGACCAGCAGGTTGAGCGATTTGACCTGAGCGGAACGCGCGGCCGCGACGACCTTCGCCACGATGCCGTAGCGGGCGTCCTTGTCCGCGCGGATGTAGAGCTCGCTTTCCGTCTGCACCCGCTCGTTAGTGCGCAGGGTCTCTTCGATATTCCCTGTGACGTCTTGCTCGCCGAAAAGGATCTTTTCGTCCTTCGTGACGCTCACCAAAAGGCGTGCGTCCTTCACCGGCGTATTGGCCGCCTTGACCTCCGGGAGGTCGATGCGAAGGCCGGTGGTGAGGAGCGGGGCCGTGACCATGAACACGACGACCAGCACGAGCATCACGTCCACCAGCGGGGTGACGTTGATGCTGGCGAAGCCTCCCCGACCGCGCCCCCGGAGATCGCCCGCCATGCGGCCTCAGTACCTGACGGCCCGCTGCGGGTGTTCCGACGGACGGGTGAGCGGGACCGCGTGCCCGCCGCCCGGATTGGCGACGATGGTCTCGACCCAGGCCTCGCTCGAGGACGTGAGCTCGCCCAGGAAATCGCCGATTTTCTTGTCGATGAAGTTGAAGCCGATCATCGCGGGGATCGCGGCCACCAGGCCGAACGCCGTGGCGATGAGCGCCTCGCCGATGGCCGGAGCGACCACGGGGAGGGAGGCGCTCTTCTCCACGCCGATTCGAAGGAAGGCATCCATGATGCCCCAGACGGTGCCGAACAGGCCGATGAACGGCGCCGCGCTCGCGATGCTGGCGAGCGTCGGCATCAAGCGCGAAGCGCGCTGTTCCTCGGTCGCGATCGCGCGCCGGGCCACCGCCTGGAGGAGCTCCGCGCTCAGGTTCTGCTGATGCGTCCGCTTCGCCAGCTCCACCACGACGCGCGCTCCGGGCGCGCCTTCGTGGCGGAGGGCGAGGGAGATCAGATCCGAAGCGCTCGCGACCCCTTCCGCTTCTTTCTCGAACTCGTTGTTCAACGACCGCAGGCGCATCACCTGCAGCGTCTTGAGCAGCCAGATCACCCACACCGCGAACGATGCGACGACCAGGATACCGAGCACCACGAGCACGATGCCGGACGCACCCAGCATGAGCTCGAGCGGGTCTAGCTTCGGCGAATCAGGCGGTTTGGGCGGCACTTTTGACTAATAACCCGAATTTCTGGCGAGGTCAGTTGGCGAGGACGACGTCGACGCGGCGATCCTTGGCCCAGCTCGCCTCGTCCGTGCCGGAGGCGTCGATTTCCCCGCGCGAGGTGGTGGACGACTGCCCGCTGGGCAGGCCCATGTTGCCGAGGACGCGCCGGACGTTGTCCGAGCGACGGCCACCGAGCACCATGTTGTATTCTTCCTCGCCGCGCGGATCGGCGTGACCCACGAGGCTCATCTTCCGGCCCTTGAGCGGGCCGGTGGTGAAGCACGTTGCCAGCTTCTGCAGCACGGCCTTGGCGGCGGGCTGGACGTTCGCCGAGTCGAAGTCGAAGTAGGCTTCCGCGTCCGAGATGCCGCACGCGCGGCGGATCTCGTCCGAGATCGCGATCTGGCCCTTGCTCGCGTCGTCGTCCGGCTTCGAGTTGATGACCTTGTCCGCGGTGGGAGCCGGCGCCTCGGTCGGCCCCGAAGGAGCAGCAGGGGGCGGCTTCGGATCGGAGCCACACGCAGTGAGGGCGGTGAAGGCCACGAATAGAGCTACCTGCTTGAAAGTCGACATGTTCAATCTCCTATGTCCGTCGCGTTCTCTCGAAAACTAGTGGGGGCGATAGGGCGCCGCGCCCCGAAACTTCGCCCGGCGGGCGCGTTCATAACGTGAATTGCGCCGCCCGGTCGAACGTTTCCATACCCATCCACGCCCGAAGGCCAGTTGTTTCGCCCGATCACAGCGAATTCTCGTCAGACGGTAGTAGAGTCGTCGGACTCCAATCCTCGAGGGCCCACCGGCAGCTCCCGGCGGGGTAGAAAGCGGCAGGAAACAGGCCCAATGGGGCGAAAAGCCGCCCCCGCCTTTGGCCCGCGGTTCAACCGTACAGCGTCGCGAAGAGGGCCACGGTCGCGGCCACGAACAGCACGATGAGCGCGATCTGGACGGCGACGTGCATTCCGCGGCGCTCGGGCGTCCGAACGGACTCGAGCTGGGTCATCGCCAGGAGCGCGATGGCTTCGAGCCGCTTGCCGGCGCTGGGGCCCCGGGCGTGGTCGCCGGACATGCCCCGGTAGCGGACGGCGGCCTCGAGGAGCTGTCGCGTGTTCTGGCAGTGCTCGATGAACGCACCGTGGGCGCGGTCGTCCGACCAGTCCTCGACGCAGCGCTTCCATAGTGCGTCGAGCACGGGATCGGCCGGCGGCCGAGTGCGCCGCTCGGTCATCGTTCAGCGGCGATTCCGAGCTCTCGCGCGAGCCGGCGCGTGAGCTCGAAGTATTCCGAACGGCCGTAGGGCTCGTTCAAGACGTGGAAGTCCTTCCCCGACAGGCCCACGCACCCGAAGCAGTACGTACAGTCCGTCATTGCCACCGAGCGTACGAGGTACGAGGAGCGCACGGAGCTCTCCGAGTCCAGGCAGTGATGGCAGGCGACCAGCGCGCGGCACCCGCGACAGTGAGAGCAGTCCGTGCACAGCGCGGACTCCACGCAGTAGTGGCAACGGCAGAGCCGCTCGGAGTCCCTGCAGAAGGTGCACTCCACGCACGCCCGGCAGCCGACGCATTCGACCGAGCCGTCGTTTTTTCCCGACCCGCCGAGGGTCGTGACGAGCTCCCGGTAGCGCGCCTCGAACGAACGTCCGTCGAGGTCACGAGGCCAGCGCGCGTCGTTCACGTGCGCAGAGTACGCCGGAGGTCTGCCGCGAGCTCTCGTGTCTGCGCTTCGTCGGCGTGTTCTTCGAGCCGGCGGAGCCGCTGATCGAGCACGGGTCGCTTGATGGGCGGCTCGCGGGAAAGGAGCCGCACCATCGCCTCGAGGCTCTCCCGGGCGCGAGTTTCGTCGAAATGCTCGAGGAGCTGCAGGTGCACGACTTGCTCGTCCGGCAGCTCGAAGCCCTTCTGCAGGAACTCCGTGGCGGCGCGAGTGATGGCGCCCCGGCCGTCGCTCTGCACGAGCCGGCCGAGGAGCTTCTCCCGTTCGCGCTCGCGGTCGTCCCCCGCTTGAGCGTTCAGCTGGACGATGCGCGCAATACGCCGGGGTTCCGGAGCGGCCTTTGGTTGCGAGGCCGGCTCCGCCGACTCGGCGGCTTCTTCGCGGCGCTTCTTGGGCACCGCGGACGCCGCTATCGTGCGCGGCGGCGCCTTGACGATGAGCGGAGAATCAGGCCGCCGCGCGGCGATCCGCACGGGCTCCGGCTTCGCTTCGCGCTCGGGGTTTCTCGGCTTGCGACGGCGCCCTCGGCCCCAGCCGGTTCTCTGCCGTTGTCCATCCATCGTTGGCTGCCCACCTACGCGGCGCGTCGTCCTGACTCGTTCTATCGGCAAGGGCCGCGCGCGCGGCCGGACAGTGCCTGGCCTCGGACCCTTCGCCAGAATCGCATAGCACAAAGCCGAACCGCGCCATGGGGAAAAGAAGCGTCCCACCGAACCGAGCCGCACTGGAGTACCCTGGATCATCGAATGGTCGATTGCGGAGTGAAGTACTGGAAAGACGGGCAGATGCTCGACTGGGCGTCGGCGGGAACCGTCTCCCTCATGACGCACACGCTCCACTATGGCCTCGGGGCGTTCGAGGGGATCCGCGCCTACGTGCGCGGGGACGGGAGCACCTACGTGTTCCGGCTGCAGGAGCACGTCACGCGGCTGTTCGATTCTTGTCGCCTCGTCTTCATCCAGCCGCGAGTGACCACCGAGCAGGTCGCGGACGCCTGTTGCGCCGTTCTCAAGGCCAACGGCATGCCCGAGGCCTACATCCGACCACTCGTCATTCTCGGAGCCGGCGCCATGGGCCTGCTCCCGACGGACAACCCAGCCGAGACCTACGTGGCGGCGTGGAAGTGGGGCACCTATCTGGGAGACGGCGGGCTCGAGACCGGCATTCGCTGCAAGGTCTCGTCGTTCACCCGGCACTCGGCGACCTCGGCGCTCCCGCGCGGCAAGCTCGTAGGTCAGTACGTGAACTCCACGCTCGCGAAGCAAGAGGCCAAGGCCGGCGGATACGACGAAGCCCTCCTGCTGGACGCTCACGGTCACGTCAGCGAAGGCTCGGGCGAGAACATCTTCGTCGTGAAGAACCGCCGCATCACGACGCCTCCGCTCTCTTCCTCGATTCTCCCTGGCATCACGCGGGACACGGTCATCACGCTCGCGCGCGAAGAGGGCTACGTCGTGGTCGAGGAGCCGCTCACGCGGGACGCCGTCTATCTGGCGGACGAGATGTTCCTGACCGGGACGGCCGCGGAGGTGACGCCGGTGCGCGAGGTCGATCACCGCGCCATCGGGCAGGGGAAGCGCGGTCCCGTGACGGCGTCGCTGCAGGCGAGGTATTTCGACGTCGTTCGCGGCTCGGATGATACTCATCCAGAGTGGCTGACCAAGGTCTGATAGCGCTCCTCCTGGGCGTCGCCGCAGTCGCTTGCTCGGGGGAGCCGCCGCGGCCAATCACGCCTGCCCGGCTCTCGTCCGAAAAGGCGGAGATGGAGCGCGCGCTCGCCATTCCGGATCGCGGCTGGGCGATGGTCGAATCGAAGCAACACCTCGTATCGGTCCCGCTGCCCGATCGCGCGGCGTGGCGCGTGACCGAATCGCCGCTCTGGCTCACCGCGACGCATCTCGAATCCAAGTCCATGCTCTGGGTGCGGCTGTGGAAGCCGGGATCGGTCGTGAGTCACTCGCGCTGCGAGGCCGATGGCCGCACGCAGCGCCCCGATCTGTTCGGTCGCGACGAGTCCGCCCTCGTCGACCGTCGTCCCCTCGTGGCGCCCCCCGGCTTCGACAGCGAGATGGGCTTCTCCGTGCGCAAGGCCGAGTCCGCGCTCGCCGGAGTCGCCCTCGCCGTGGGGGCTCGCATGCGCGAATGCCTGGTGATGGCGTACGTCACCAAGGCCGAGGGCGAGGCAGCACCCGAGGCGATCTCGCATCGCCTCGCGTTCTTCGCCGAGCGTGTGTTTCCCGCCGTCGTTCTCCGAAAGGTCGAAGACCGCGTCGTGCCGAGCCGGGCCGAGCCGCGGTGAGGCCGTCTACTCCCGCTTGTCCCGCCGGAAGCGGCGTTGCCATTCGTCCGGAAGGCGGTAAGGCGAGAGCGGCGTGTCGGTGGACAACGGGGAGGAGGGGTCGTCGCTGCTCGGAGGTGCAGTCGTGTGGCCGCGCTGCTCGGCCACGAAGATGAGACAGTTGCCGATTCGCACGCGGTGGGCCGTGGACAGGAGGAAGGACGCGGTGATGCGCTCTCCGCCGGCTTCCCAGGTGCCATTGGTCGAGCCGCAGTCCTGGATGCGGACCGTGCCGCCCTGAACATGCAGCTCGGCGTGCCGCGCCGAAACATTGGGGTCCGGCAGGACGATGTCCCCCGATTCGCGTCCCACCGTGTAGATGCCGTCCCGGAGGATCCGATCGGCGATCCGTCCGTCGGCATACTGGATTCGAAGACGGGTCGTCGAGCTCACGGTGCCCACTCGAACGAGGGGCCAGGCCGAACCCGGTCCTTCGCGTCCCACTGCCTACGCCGGGGACCTCGCTTTGGATCCTCGGCGCACACCTCTTTTTTTAGCGAGGTGCGCCTGGGACGGGCAGCTCGTAAGGGTGCACCCCGGCGCTCAGAACTCGCGGCAGTCCTGCGGCACCTCGAGGGACCCGAATGTGTAGGGGCGGGCCTGTTTCACGAGCGGGATGCGATCGGGCTTGAGGAGCTTCCACTCGATCTGCATGGCGTAGAGCCGGTTCTCGTTCGTCGGATCCACCAGCGGCTGGAAGTGCCTGTGGATCGCTCCGAGGACGCACCCGAGCCCGCGAATTTCGGGAAAGGACAGCACGTCCGCGCCGCGGGTGAGGCTGCTGCGGGACCGATAGTCCGCCTGGGAGACTCGCGGGGGCGGCGTGTACACGATCTCGTCGCTGGTGACGCCCGGCGCGGGGTTCGTCACGGACGCCTCCCCCACCTGGGCGTTCAGGTAGTACTGGTCGGCCCGCGTGGCGTGGAGCGCGTTTCGGCTGATGGCCACGCCTTGAGCCGCCTCCGAGCGGAACGCCTCGTGGACGAGCACGCCCATCGCGGCGGAGAGCTGGTCGATGTTTGCGAAATCCCGTTCGTCGTAGGCGCGGGTGTTCCAAAGGCTCGACCAGACGACACGAAGGCCGTCCTCGATCGAGGCGCCCGTGGCGTCCACCTCGGCGCTGGTCGACTCGTGGAGCCCCGCGCCGTTGAACGTGGCGAGATCTTCGGTGTTGCTGCTGCTCCGTAGCCGGACGGCCCGGGTACCGAACCGAGTGTCCACCGCGGCGACGAGCTCCTTCAAGAAGGTGGGCTCCACGCGGTGCTGCAGCATCTTCTGCCGGACCTGCTCGAGGCCCGCGACGTGCTTCTCGGGATCCGCCCGGAAGGCGGGGTCCTGCTCGAGCTCTTCGAGGAGCGCCTTGGCGCCGCTGGCCTCGAAGTGCTCGACGAAGTGCGCGAACGGAACCGCGAAGGCCTGCTGCGGGACGATGAGAGGGACCGAACCGGGGGGACAGAAGTCTCCCGGGACGTTCACGCGGTAGAGCTCCGCGAGGCCGGCGGCCTTGGACCCGACGCTGGGCATGTCGCCATAGGACCTCGCGTCGAGTGGCGTCACGCCTCGGACGCTCAGATCGCGTGGGGCGACCACCTTGGGCCCCGTCGGCCTCCGCGATTGCCAGAAGGCGTCCGCCTCCTCGGGCGTTGCTTCGCGTAGATCGAAGTCGGCGGACCGAACCTCCAGACGCACGAGCTTGCCGATGAACGGCTGGATGCGGGGATGTGTCTTGGCGCCGCGAAGCGCCATGTTCGGGGTGTTGCGCGAGCGCGACAGCACGTTCACGTGCGCGAGGGGCGTCTGGAACGCCTCGGTGATCAACCCGCCCATGAACGCGCTCTCGTTCGGCACGTCGTCGGTGATCACGATCACGCGAGGGCCGAGCTCGGCGGTCTCGAGCTCGGTCGCCGTCGTGAACTTCAGGGTACCGAAGCCCACCGTCGCAGTGAGCGGCTGGTAAGTCATCCCCGTGTAGGCGCCGTTCGGGCCTATCAGCGGCGCTTGCCCCTCGATCTTCCGGAGCTCCGCGACCTGTCGCGCCTCGGTGGGACGGATCTTCCACTCCGCGGGATCGGCCACGTGCTGCGTGATCGTGAAGAACGCCCGCTTCATCTGCTCGGCGCTGATCGCGTCTCCAGGCGTGAACTCGACGGTCTTGGTTCCGTTCTGATGGCGGATGAGGGTCCCGAGGAGGAACCGCCGTCCGTCGACGCGGAAGTACTCGTCCTGGCTGAAGATCGCCCAGCCCTGGTTGAACTCCGCCGCCTTCATCGGGTCGCACCGATCGAGGCGAGGCTGGCCGTAGATGTGCTCGCGGACCCATGAATAGTGGAGCGCCCAGGCCCGCGTGCCGAGCAGATGAACGGCGTCCCCCATCTGCATGTCGATGACGAACTTGACCGCGGCCTCACCGAGCTCGGTTCCGCCCTCGGCGAGAGCCTCGAAGTCGGCGGGAGTGCTGAGGTACCGGAGACGGTCGCCGGTATCGCGGGAGGGAACGGGCACGCACCCCGAGTTCGACGCTCCGGGCGTCGGAGTCTGGCAGAAGCGCGGAAACCCGGTCGCGTCCCCGGGGCGAGCCAGCGAGGCGCCCGGCTTCCACCGCATGAAGTCGATGCGGTCGCTCGGAGCCGGATCCGCGCCGTGAAACACCGTGACCGCTCCTTCGAAGGCCGGATCGGCGTGCAGGGCCTTCGTATCCGCGCTGGTGACGGGAACGACCACGCGCGCTCCGGGCGCGAGCGCCGGCGTGCCGGAGGGCCACGCGAGCGTCACGCCTTCGGTCGAAATCGGAAATGGTACTCCCGGACCCGTAGTCGCGAGCTTCAGCGAATAGTCCGCCAAGGTCACTGGCGCGTCGCTCGCGTTCAGCACCTCGACGAACGCGGCGGGCTCGAGCGCGAGCTCGGAAAGGACGAGGGGCCCGTTCGGCTTCGGCGATGGGTCCGTCCACGTGTAAGGCGCATAGACGACGTCGACGCCGATGTTCGGAGGAGGCGGCGGCTCGCAGCGGGTTCCGTTGTCTCGCTCCGGAGTCGCGTAGCGGCACGACGTGAACGGGCCGGTGCCGCCCGGAATGCGGGTGAAGCTGTCGTTCGGCTTCAGCGCCGGAACCTGGACGTGGTCGGCGAGCGAGCACCCGTTCTCCCACAGGAAGACCGGCGAGCCCTCCGACGACAGCTTGAAGGGGACGTGAAAGGGGCCCTGCGCCGGCGTGTCGTCGGCCCAGACGAGCTTCGTTTGACCTGGAGCGAGCTCGAAATCGGGCAAGCGCGTGACCTGGCCGGGGCGGTCGCCGATCGAGTACCCCGAGAACAGCTTCGTCTCCGGGCCCGCGTTCACGAGCTCGATGAAGTCGTCCGTCTCGCCCGCTTCGTCGACCCACGCTCCGTCGTTGTTCGTCACCACTTCGTTGACGCGCAGCGCACCCGTGGCTGCGTAGGTACCGCCCTCCGGCACGCCGCCGCGCGGGAAGTACTCGAAGCACTGTCCGCCGTCGGGCCCTCCGTCCGTCAGATCCCGCGCGCGGTTCCCCTCCGAGCAGCCCGCCCCGGCGATGGACGACACGAGTGCGAGGGCGCACAGCGAGCGGAGTTTGCGGATCACCACGAGACTGACACTGAGCATGCCGCATACCGGCCCTCGCGGAGCACGGTCATCAACGATTCCGTGGGTTTGGCACCTACACGGGGAGGGACGAGTGGCGCGAGGTGTGCCACGCCCCAGGCTCCACGGTCATGGCCGATACATTTAGCGAAACACGTCGTCCACGGACCTGGACGCCCCCGAGGTTCAGAATTTGAACCTTTGTGCCCTCTGAGAACTCACAGAGCCCGGAAATGCTCGGAAGCTGAACCTCGGGGGCCCAAGCTATGCCCCGAGTCTGGTCCGCCGCGCGTCGAGGATCTTCGCGAACGACCTCAGCGCGAATTCTTCCGGTGTGAGGCCGGTCTGGGCTGCGTCGTTCAGGTCTATCGCGCCGCAGTTCAAGCCGCGGAGGAAGTAGTTCAGGAGGCCCTGTCCAGTGGCGGCGTCGTCGAAGACGTCGCCTACGAGGGTCGCCTGTGCGGCTTTCTCGACGAAGTTACGGAGCCGCTCCGCGGCTTGCGCAAAGCTCTCGAGGAAGAACGCATAACAGGTGGCGTAGCGGACGGGGAGCTGCGCGGGATGCAGATCCCACCCCTGATAGAAGCCGCCGAGGAGCGAGTGGCGAACGTGGGAGTGCCCGAGGCGCCACGCGCCGTGGACGACGCGGCGGTTCTCTTCTTCTTGCTCGGCGGTGAGCACCTTGCCCTTGTGTGGACCGACGGGCATCACGTTCGTGGCGCCGTCCGAGAGGAAGATGCCGGTGCCGGCGTAGGCGAGGACCATCATCCCCTTGGCGAGGTCGCACAGCGGATGGTCCATGGTCTGGTACGCGGCGGTGACGTTGCACGACGCGGTGTAGTCGTAGGTACCGAAGTGCGCGCCGCGGCAGCGGCCCTCGCACGCCGCGAGAAAGCCGGGGAGCGGCGACCGGCCGTCCCTCCCGATGAGCGCCTGGGTGACCTCGATCATGAGCTCCATGCGGAGCGCGCCCGGCGGAAGGCCGAACCGCTTCTCGAGGATCTCGAACAATCGCACGAGGGTGCTCGGCTGTTCGGGCACGGTGACCTTGGGCAAGGTGACGACGAAGTTGTCCGGTAGCTTGCCGC
>JGI10216J12902_100823596_pt1 | contig 11256 bp, 10 predicted proteins | sample KanNatreferecore_FD_12902 | JGI IMG/M metagenome (IMG submission 12902)
TCCGGCCGGAGGAGTGAGCGGCCGCGGCATCACCGGCGCCCCCAGCCTCACAAGTGCCTGCGCCGCGCGCTCATGCTTCGGATCGAGGCCCAGAGTGTGCTGGTAGGTGGTGACCGCATCCGCCTGCTGTCCGGCCTGCTCCAGGGCGGTCCCCAGGTTAAAACGAATCGCCGCGGACTGCGGCGCGAAGTTGGCGGCGCGGCGCAGGTGGTCGACCGCCTTGTCGAACATCTGCATCTGCCCGTAGGCCATTCCCAGATAGGTGTGCGCCTGCGCGTCCTCGGGGTTCTGCACCAGTACCATCACGAGGTGCTGGACGGCGCCCTTGGCGTCGCCGTTCTTGAGTGCTTCGATCCCTGCCTGTAACGCCGGACTCGACATCGTTGCCCGCCTCCGCTGCGACTATCTGACGGCTGTTAGTGCTGTTCTGTACGAGGTTTTGAAATCCTCTCCGGCAAGCGCTGCCCTACGGCCTCACCACGTTCTGAGGCCGTCCCTCCATCCAGGCGACGATGTTGTCCACCGGCTCGGACAGCATCCTTTCCCGCGCCTCGCGGGTCATCCAGCCTGCGTGGGGAATCAGCAGGGTACGCGGGGCGGCACGCAGCGGGTGGTCCATCGGGAGCGGCTCTTCGGTGTAGCAGTCGAGGGCCGCGCCTCCCAGGTGTCCTTCCGAGAGTGCGCGGGCGAGGACGTCCTCGTCGACGAGCGCCCCACGCGCCGTGTTCACGAGAAGGGCCTCCGGGTTCATGCGCCGCAGCTCGCGCTCGCCGATGATGCCCCGGCTGCGCTCCGAGAGCCGGAGGTGCAGGCTGACGACGTCCGAGCGCGCGAGCAGCTCGTCCAGCTCCACGTGCTGCACTCCCGCTTCTCGCGCCCGCGCCTCATCGGGTGTGAAGCTCCAGGCGAGGACCTCCATGTCGAAGCCACGCGCCATCCGGGCCACGCGGCGGGCGATGCGGCCCAGGCCGACCAGTCCCAGTGTCTTGCCCCGCAGCTCGGTGCCGTAGTGATGCCACCATTCCCCGGCGCGCATGCGCTCTTCCATCTCGCGGAGCCCGCGCGCCAGCGCCAGCAGGAGCGCCCAGGCGTGCTCGGCGACGGAGTCACTGTTCGCCTCCGGCGTGTTGCAGACGAGGACGCCGCGCTCCGCGGCGGCTTGGAGGTCGATGTTGTCGGTGCCGGTCCCGGAGATGGAGATGAGCCGGAGCTCCGGGCATGCCGCCAGCACCTCGTCCGTGAACCGGGTGAACGACCGCATGTTGATTACCGCGGACGCCCCCTCCAGCCGGCGCAGCAGCTCCGCGATATTCTCGGCCCGCGTCGTGTGGGCGCGCACCTCACCGAGTGCGCGCAGCCGGTCCATCTGGCTGGATTCCGTAAACACGGCGGGGAAGTCGTCGGGTATGGCGATGCGCATTGGCGTCTCAGAGTATCTGTTCGCGGACGATCCGCATCAGGTGTTCGGGCTGGGGCTCGCCGGGCACCTGGACGGTCTTCAGTTAGGTGAACCCCACCTTCTCATAGGCGCGGATCGCCGCGCGGTTGTCCGGTTCGGGCCCGATGATGCAGCACCCGATTTGCTCGTCGGCGAAGACGATCTCTCGCAGGAACCTTCGCAGGATCGCGGGGCCCACGCCGCGGTGCACGAGATCGGGCTCGCCGATGAAGAGGTCCACTCCGGCCGCTCCCGGTTCTACGCGGACGTGCCGGGCGTACTCCGGGTGATCGGCGATCAGGTAACTCTGGATGTATCCGATGGGCTTCTCCCCTTGCAGGACGACGTAAGCCTTCGTGGGGTCGTCGCCCGAGACCCGGCTGGCATAGTGGGCGCGGACTCCCTCGAGCGTGGCCGGTTCGCCGTACCCATACCACTCGCGCACGTGCGGCGCCGTCAGCCAGCGGAGCATCAGCGGAAAGTCGGCCTCGGTCAACGGGCGAAAGCTCAGATCCACGACTGCCTACTGCCTACCGCCTACTGCCTACTGCCTACCGGCTAGTATCCCGCCGCGTACCCGTCCTTCCGCGCTTCGGACCCTCCGTGCAGCATGTTCGTGGCGGGGTCGATCATGATCCCCTGGTAGCCGCCGCCGTTGATCCGCACCTTCTTCACGTGGTGCCCGCGCCGCGCGAGCTCGTCGATGGCTGCGCCCGAAAGGCCTTCCTCGACCTCGATCGTTCCGCCGCCGGGCTCGGCAGGGACGCCCTTGGGGGTCGAGGAGCCCTTGTGCTCGATCCGCGGTGCCTCGCCGGCAGCCTGGATGTTCATCCCGAAGTCGATCATGTTCACGAGGATCTGAACGTGGCCCTGGGCCTGCATGTCGCCGCCCATCACCCCGAAGACCATCCACGGCTTCCCGTTCTTCGTGGCCATGCCGGGAATGATCGTGTGGAAAGGCCTCTTGTGCGGCTCCAGCTTGTTGGGGTGTTTCGGGTCCAGGGCGAAGAGCGTCCCACGGTTCTGCAGCCCGAAGCCGAGGTCGCCGGGCGTGACGCCGGAGCCGAACCCGTTGAAGTTGCTCTGGATCATCGAGACGCAGTTCCGGTCCTTATCGACCACACAGAAGTAGGTCGTCTCGCTGCTGCCCAGCTTCGGATCCCCCGGACCGAAGTTGATCCCGGCCTTCCCGCTGTCGATCAGCTTGCGGCGCTCGGCGGCGTACTGCTTGGAGATCAGCTCCTTGATCGGCACCTTCACGAACTCGGGGTCCGCGTAGTACCGGCCGCGGTCCTCGTAGGCCAGCTTCTTCGCCTCGATGAAGAGGTGCCACCAGTCGGCCGACTCCGCCCCCATTGCCTTGAGGTCATACGGCTCCAGCAGGTTGAGGATCTGGAGCGCCGCGATGCCCTGTCCGGGAGGCGGGATCTCCCACACCTCGACCCCGCGATAGTTCGTCCCGGCCGGCTCCACCCACGTGGAGGTGTGGTCCTCGAAGTCCTTCATCGTGAAGAGCCCGCCGTGTTTCTCCGAGGCCGCGACGATCTCCCGGGCGATGCGCCCGCGGTAGTACGCGTCTCGCCCGCCGGAGGCGATCTCCCGGTAGGTCTTCGCGAGGTAGGGGTTCCGGAACACCTCGCCGTGCCGCGGCGCGCGGCCGTCGATCAGGAACGTCTTCGCCGAGTCCGGGTCGCGCCGGAGCATCGGCTCGGACTGACGCCAGTAGCCCGCGACGATCTCGGGGACCGGTACGCCGGCCTCCGCGTAACGGATGCTGGGCTCCAGAAGCTGGTCGTAGCCCATGGTCCCGAAGCGTTTGCGGAGCGTCTCCCAGCCGTCCACGCAGCCGGGCACCGACCAGCTCAATGGCCCGCCGTTGGGGATCTGGTCCATCCCCTTGTCCTTGAAGTATTCGATCGTCGCCTTGTACGGCGCCCGGCCGCTCGCGTTCAGGCCGTAGAGCTTCTGCGTTTTGGCGTCCCAGACCAGAGCGTAGAGGTCCCCGCCGATGCCGCACATCATCGGCTCCGTCAGTCCCAGCATGGCGTTCACGGCTATGGCGGCGTCCACGGCATTCCCGCCGCGCTTCAACACGTCCAGCCCCACCTGCACCGCCAGCGGGTGCTCCGCGGCCACCATCCCGTGCGGCGCGATCGTGGGCGAGCGGCCCGCACGACCGGCCTGGCGCTCCAGGCGCTCGGCCGACGAGATGGAGGCGGCGGCTACGGCCAGAAGGCCCATAACGGCGGCGGTCGGTTTCATGGGGGTGTCGTCCATTGCGGGAAAGGTGGAACGTGCTCCGGTTCCGCCGAGGCGCTGGGGGATTCCTTCCGGAGATACCCATCGCAGGGCTTCCATACGCCGGAAGTGAAGGAACCGTCTATGCGATGGAGTGCCCTCTTGTTTGCCGCCGCAGCGCTGCTGGCGGTTCCGGGCCGGAGCGCCGATCCCGTCCGGCCGAACATCGTCCTTTTCCTCGCGGACGACCTCGGCTGGTCGGACTGCTCGCCGTACGGCGGCAACGAAGTCCCAACCCCCAACATGGCGCGGCTGGCCGCCGCCGGAGTAAAGTTCACCCACGCCTTCGTCGCCTCACCCAGCTGCGCACCCAGCCGGGCGGCCCTGCTGACGGGGCTGGACCCGATGCGAAACGGCGCGATGCTGAACCACAGCCGGCCGCGCGCGGAGCTGAAAAAGTGGTCCGCATATTTCCGAGAGCTGGGGTACGAGGTGGCGGCCATCGGGAAGGTGGCGCACTACGCGCAAGTGCGGGATTACGGGTTCGACCACGCCAGCCACTTCAACTACCACCAGGACGACTGTGTCGAAGCCGCCGTAGCCTGGCTGGAGCGCCGGGTGTCGCCGAAGCCGCTGTGCCTGATCGTGGGGACCAACTGGCCGCACGTGCCCTGGCCCGCCGATCCGACGCGGACCGCCGCGCCGGCGCTTCCACCCGTCCTGGTCGATACGCCGGCCACGCGTCAAGCCAGGGCCCGCTACCTGGCCGCGGTCGCCAACGCGGATCGGGACCTGGGCCTCGTCTACGACGCCGCAAGAAAGCACCTGGGCGCGGAGACACTGTTCGCGTTCACTGCCGACCACGGCGCGCAGCTGCCCTTCGGCAAATGGAACGTCTACGACGCGGGCATCCGCACCCCTCTGATCGTCTGCTGGCCGGGGCGCACGAAGCCGGGGAGCACCACCGCCGCCATCGTGAGCTGGACGGACCTTCTACCGACATGCCTGGAAGCCGCCGGTGCGCGCTCTCCGGAAGCCCTTAGCGGACGGTCATTCCTCGGAGTGCTGCTCGGGAAGAAGTCCGCCCACCGCGACAGGGTCTTCGTCACACACAGCGGAGACGGCGACATGAACCGCTACCCGCTGCGGGCAGTGCGGACGCGCGACTGGAAGTACATACGCAACCTCGATCCCGCCGGCGAGTTCCACTCCCACATCGACCGGGGAGCGAGGGGCACGGACGGCCCCGATTACTGGGCCACCTGGGTGGAGAAGGCGAAAACCGACCCCGCGGCGGCGGCGGTCGTCCGCCGGTACCACACCCGTCCGGCCGAGGAGCTGTACGACCTCCGGACCGACCCCTGGGAGCTGAACAACCTGGCGGCCGATCCCAAGCACGCCCGGCGCCTTGCGCGGCTCCGGGCCGATCTGGACGCCTGGATGAAGGCGCAGGGAGATGAGGGGATGAAGACGGAGCGGGCGCTCCCCGACCCACGCGGGGCGAACTAGATGTTCCGAGCGCTCCTCGCCTTAGTCGCCGTGCTGCTCGCCGCCGCCGCCGTGCCCGCCGCCGCGCCCCAGCCGAACATCATCCTGATCCTGGCGGATGACCTCGGCCTGGGCGACCTGGGCTGCTACGGCGGCGAGGTCGCCACGCCGCAACTCGACCGGATGGCCCGGGAGGGCCTCCGCTTCACCCGGTACTATGCGGCCGCCCCGATCTGTTCGCCCTCGCGCTGCGGGCTCATAACTGGACAGTACCCGGGACGGTGGCGGATCACCAGCTTCCTCCAGACTCGCGCCGGGAACCGAGCGTGCGAACAGGCGGACTACCTCGATCCGGCAGCACCGTCCCTTCCGCGGGTGCTCAAGACGGCCGGCTACCGGACTGCCCACGTCGGGAAGTGGCACCTCGGGGGCGGCCGGGACGTCGTAGACCCGCCGAAGTTCGCCGCCTATGGATACGATCTCGCTTACGGTACGTGGGAGAGCCCGGAGCCCCACCCAGAGATCACGGCCCGGGACTGGATCTGGTCCGCCGACGACCCGGTGAAGCGTTGGGACCGCTCGCGGTGGATGGTGGACCGGACGCTCGAGTTCATGCGCGCGGACCCGCAACGGCCCTGCTTCGTCAACCTGTGGCTCGACGACCCCCACACTCCCTGGGTCCCTTCCGCGGAGGATCAGCAGCCGGGCGCGGGCGGGCGGACGACGGGGAAGGGCGACACGCCGGACCGCCTGACGAAGGTCCTGGCGGAGATGGACCGGCAGATAGGACGGCTGCTGGACGGCGTTCGTGCGTCGAGGGCGAACCGGCCGACGGTGGTGCTGTTCATCAGCGACAACGGTCCGCTGCCTACGTTCCGCCGGAAGCGCACCACCGGGTTACGCGGAAGCAAGCTCAGCCTTTACGAAGGCGGCATCCGGGTGCCCTTCATCGCCTGGGGATCGGGGCTCGTGGCCGCCGGGAAGACGAACGAAGCGACCGTGCTCTCCGGACTGGACCTTCTGCCGTCGCTGGCGAAGCTGGCGGGAGCCGCCCTCCCCGCGGGATACCGTTCCGACGGCGAGGACCTCAGCGCCGCCATCTGCGGCGAGACGCCCCGCCGCCGCGGACCGCTGTTCTGGGAGTACGGACGGAACGCGACCTCCTTCGCCTACCCGCAGGGCCAGGACCGCAGCCCAAACGCAGCGGTGCTCGACGGAGACTGGAAGCTGCTCGTCAACGCCGACGGCAGCGCAGCGGAGCTATACGACATCGCGGCCGACCCGAAGGAAGCAGAGAACAGCGCGAGTGCTCACCCGGAGCTCGCTAAGCGCCTCTCGGAATCCGCGCTCCGGTGGCGACGGTCGCTGCCCTGAGGACGGACGAACAACGATGGAGCCCACGTTCTTCGCTACGCCTGCTGGTTTCCGGGCATGGCTGGAGCAGAACCATGAGTCCGCGCCCGAGCTTCTGGTCGGGTATTACAAGAAGGGCACCGGCCGTCCGAGCATCACCTGGCCCGAGTCCGTGGATGAGGCGCTGTGCTTCGGGTGGATCGACGGCATCCGCCGCGCGCGCGACTTGGAGAGCTACACGATACGCTTCACGCCGCGCCGGCGGGGGAGTAACTGGAGCACGGTCAACCTCAACCGGATGGAAGAACTGATTCGCGACGGCCGCATGCACCCCGCGGGGCTTCGCGCCTACGAGGCTCGCGATCCCGCGAAGTGCGGTGTGTACTCGTACGAGGGGAGTACGGTGGCGGAGCTGACACCCGAAATGGTGGCGCGCTTCCAGGCCCGCGGCGCGGCCTGGAGCTTCTTCCAGGCGCAGCCGCCCGGCTACCGCAAGCTGATGGTCCGCTGGGTGTTCAGCGCGAAGAGGGACGAGACCCGGCAGCGCCGGCTGGCGACGCTGATCGAAGAGTCGGCGGCGGGGCGGCGGATCTCCCCGATGGGCCCGCGGCCCTCCCAGGGCGACGGCCAATAGGACTGAGGATGGATGCGATCTTGCGCCACGCGGAGTCCCGGACACCTCCGGACGCGGCCGCGGCCTGGAAACGACTCGAAGAGGCCCTGGCCGCGGCCTGCCCGGAGAGCCTGAACTCCTTGAACCCCGGCACGACCAGAGCGAAGGTGACGAGGGCGGAGGAGGCGCTGGGAGTGGCGCTGCCGCCTGAGGTGCGGGCGTCTTACCTCATCCATGACGGCCAGATCGAAGCTGCGGACTGCCTCTTTCCGCGTGGCTTTGCGGCGCTCGAGTCGGAGTTCGTCCTGCTCTCGCTGGACAAAGCGCTGGGGCGCTGGCGATCGTGGAAAGAGCTGGTGGACGCGGGGGAGTTTGACGTCGAAAACGCTGCTTCGGCCCCGGGGCTTCCGCCGCACCGTTGGAATGCCGGCTGGCTCCCTATCGCCTCGGATGGCCGCGGCGCCTCTTTGTGCCTCAACCTCGATCCGGTGGAGAACGGGAGCCCCGGGCAGGTGGTCCGCCTGGCCGGTGAGCGCGCGATCCCGGCCTGGGTCGCGGGCTCAATTCCCCATCTGCTGACGCGCCTCGCCGGCCACCTCGGAGCGACGATGAACCGTGGTCTATCGGTCCCCGCCACACGAGATCCCACGCCTTCCGAGGAAGCGATGATCGTCGACGTGCTCCGGAGGCTCCGGGAGCACTTCTACGCGTGGCCCACCAGAGAAGGTTACGAGCACGATCTCGTCGCGTTCGCCTACTACGAGGGCTGCGCCGGGAGGGACGATTGCTGCCGCTCGATCCTTGCCCAGGCCGCCCCGTTGGCGCTCGGCCAGGAGCTCGTGGCTCGTCACGGGTTTCGGTGGGTGATGATCGCCTCGGGCGACACCTGGCGGCACGGCGTCCTGCATCCCGCGTCGAGTCACCCCATCGACCTGTTCTCCCTGGAAGACGGGGCCTGGAATGAGCGCGAGTATGACCTGGGGGGATCTCCGGACCCAGGTAGAATGACCCACGACTCCCTCGACACGATCGTGGAGCGGGTGCGCCGGGCATGCGGGGATATCGGATTCAGCCCCTAAGGCTTGGCGCCGAGCCACTCCAGCGAAAACCGTGCGAGGGTCAGTCTTCCCGCGCCGGTCCCCTCCGGGCCCGCGCGCTCGTAGAAACAGAACACGGTCCCGTCGGGAGCGGCGGCGAGGTCGGAGTAGCCGCTCGGACCCGGCTCCAGCACGCGGGAGACCGCCCAGGACCGCCCGTCGTTTAGGCTCAGCTTCACCGTCAGGTTCTTGCGGGCGCGCGATTGGCCGAGGCGAGTCCTGCTGCCAACCGTCTCCAGCGTATCCGGGTTGGAGAAGAGTAGCAGCGACTCTCCCCCGCGGCGCACAGCCAGCAGGCTCGCCATGCAGATGGGCTCCCGAAGCTGCTCGTGGTACGCCGGCTGGGTCCAGCCCGTGGAGCCGTCCCGGCTGTAGGTGACCAGCCGGCGGTGCCCGGTGGACTCGCTCCGGACGTTCAGCATCACGCGCCCGTCCGGCAGCTGCGCGGCCACGGCCTCACTCGGGTTGATCCACTCCTCCGTGTTCGGGACCGCGATCTCGCCCCGTTTCCAGGTGCGGCCCCGGTCGTCGCTGGTGATCACGGAGGTGACCGACGGCCGATGGCCGCCCGGCGCAGCGCCCGTGGAGAGCCATATCGGCACGACCAGCCGCCCATTCCGCAGGCGGATGCCGTGCCCCGGGCCCGTGGCAAGGACTTTCCAATCGTATTCCGAGCGGAAACCCTCGAAGGCGCTGGTGATCTCCCGCGCCGGGCTCCAGGTCACCCCTTCATCCAGGCTCTGGGAGTAGAAGCAGCGGGCATACTCCAGGCAGAAGAGCAGGTGGACGGTCCGGCCGTCGACGATCATCACGGGGTTGTTGTAGGTGATCTCGTCCGGGTTCCCAAGCTTCTGCGCGAGCGCGACCGGGTTCTTGCTCTTCGGGCCCTCCACTTCGGGAAACTTGCGCGCCGGTTCCCAGGTGCGGCCCCCGTCGGGGCTCCGCCGGAACATCAGGTCGATGGCGTCCCAGTCGCTTCTTCCGGACCGCCGGGCCTCGCAGTAGGCGAGGATGGTCCCTTTCGGGGTGACGACCACGCCCGGAATGCGGTAGCGGGCATACCCGCCCTTGCCGCCTTCGAAGAGGTCGGTCTGCTCCAGTACGGGCTGGGCGCGCTCGCCTGGCGGGGCGGCGCCGAGAGGAAGCGCCAGGAGCAGGGTGAGGAATGCACCTATCCGGATTCGTCTCGTCGCTCTACTCACGCCGCTCGCTCTCGGCGGAAGTCGAGATAACCGGGAGACGTGTCCTCGCCGATTCGCCATTCGATGGAACGCGCCCGCGCGGCGTCCTCCGCGTCATCGGACGTCCAATCGCGGCCGATGACCATGCCGAACGCCGGGATACCCGCAGCCCGCAGTGTGGCGGCGCGCCGGTCGGCCCGGTCCACATCGGCACGATCCACCTGCATCGAGACCTCGACGACGGCGACCCGCTCGCCCTTCCTCCAGAGCAGGTCCGCCAGGAGTGGATCGTCCAGCTCGTTGAGCACTTCCGGCCTTGCCACTAACGGATCGAGCGCACTCTGTATCTTTTCCAGCTCATCAGGATGCCCTGTCGCGTCTCGTCCGCCGGCGAACATGGCCCAGGCGTGCCGTAAAGTCGTGCGCTCGAAGAGTTCCTCGTCATGCCATCGCACGTCCCGGCGCAGCAACTTGGAAAGTTCGTCCATGGCCTGCGTCTTCCTTTCTTGCGCGAGGATCGTCGTGCAGCTCATCAGCGTCTACCTGCTCGATTATGACGGACGGACCGTCCCGCTTGCAAACCTGGTGGCAAACGGCGAGCGTCGGCAGTTCTAGCCGTTGGGTGAGCGATTCCTAGCCGGATGGATAGCACGCGTTGGCATCGGCTCGTCGTAACCTTTCACGACGCCCGGAGATTAGCTGCCGGACGACAATCAGCAGCCGGGATCGAGCCGGCGGAGAAACCAGCGTGACGACACATAACGATGCTTCTCTTCCGGGTCTCGCTCCCACCTCGCCGCTTCGCAGCAAGCCGGGCGCCTCGCGGCCGAGCCGCCTCACCCGCCGTTCCGGCACCAGTTTCCGGACGCTGCCCTCTCTATCCGGTTTCGCGACCGAGAGCGTGCCGGAGCTCTGGGCCCGCTTCCGGACGCACGGCGACCTTTGGGCGCGAGACGCGCTGGTCGAGCATTACTGCTACCTCGTGCGGATGACCGCCGGCCGCGTGGTGGTGGGTCTCCCGCTTTCGCTGGACCGCGAAGACCTGATCAGCGCGGGGATGATCGGCCTGATCCGCGCCGTGGACCAGTTCGACGCGGTCCACGGCGTGAAGTTCGAGACCTACGCCATCGCCCTGATCCGCGGCGCGGTGCTGGAGCTGCTGCGCGGCGCGGACCCGGCGCCCCGCTCCCTGCGGGACAAGGTCAAGATGTTGGAGCGGGCCTACGCGGCGATCGAGCAGCGCGTCGGACGCCCGGCGACCGAGGATGAGGTCGCCGCCGAGCTGGGGATCGATCTGGACCGCCTCCATCGCATCACCGCGGAAGCGGCCCGGGCGGACCTGATCTCCCTGGACGAGATGCTCTTTGCCCAGCCCGGCGACTCGCTGCGCCGCGTGGACGTGGTCGAAGATGAGTCTGCCGCGGGCGAAGTCACCGCCGGCGTTGAAGCCGCCGAGCGGAAGAAGGCGCTGCACAAGGGGCTGAAGCGTCTCCCCGAGCGCGAGCAGCTGGTGCTGTCGCTCTACTTCTACGAGGGGCTGACCTTCCGCGAGATCGGCGGCATCCTCAAGGTCTCCGAGTCCCGGGTGTACCAGCTCCAGCAGCAGGCCCTGCTGAGGCTGCGCGGGTACCTCGGCGGGGACGTGGATCTCTTCGAGTAGACGGCGCGCGCACTGCCGGGTGCCCCCGCTACGGGGGTGGGTCGGGATGGGCGACCACGGGGAGGCGTACCACGAACTCGCTTCCCCGCCCGGGCCCGTCGCTGAAGGCGCTGATGGAGCCCCCGTGCATCGTCACGAGCCGCCGCACGAGGGCGAGGCCGATGCCGAGCCCTTCGGCGGAGCGGCGG
>JGI10216J12902_101296139_pt1 | contig 11254 bp, 10 predicted proteins | sample KanNatreferecore_FD_12902 | JGI IMG/M metagenome (IMG submission 12902)
GCCAAGGCGAGCCAGTCGGCCGAGCGGAAACGCTGCCTGCGCAGGAATGAGAACATCGATCGAGAGGGCGAAAGAGTGTCGCGGTTTGTCAAATGTCAGCCGGTGCAAAATCTGCACCAGCGCGTAGCCTCGCTCTCGGGACCACGCTAGTAGAGTTCGCGGAAGTAGATGAACTCGCTCGGCCGCCGGCTCAATCCGAACGCGGCGCGGCCGGTCGGATTCTGGTCGTGGGTTCCGCTGCCGGCCCAGTCGAACTGCAGCCACGCCTTGTCGGCGTTGGTGGCGGCGGAGGCAGCCGCGTCCAGGCAGGTGCTGCCCGCAAGGGCGGCGCTCAAGCGCGGCACCAGGTCGACGCTGCCATCCACCGCGCCATCCCCGCCGGCCAACGGCTTTGCCAGTGTCAGCGTGGCCTTGCCGGTGGAAAACGTCAGGCTTGCCGGCGGCGTGGTCGAACTGGTCTCGCACGCTGCCAGGTTCTTCTGGAAGTTGCGGAACATGACGTCGCTGCGCAGCATCTGCGTGCAACTGTCGGCGGCATTGGTGGCGAATCCCAAGCCGTTGTAGTACTGCGTCTCCATCGCGACCGGCAGGGCGGTGAGTCCCGATCCCAGCGCGTTATGGACCCGGAGACGCCCGAAACGCGCGCTGGTCACGCCGAGCAGGGCGTGGTCGTTGCCGCCGCTGCCGTCGACATCCAGGTTGAGGCCGGCGCTGAGCAGCGCAGCGCCGTCCTGGTCCACCGGCGCTATGCCTAGGCTGAGTGCCGCGAACGGACCGTCCGGCGCACTGGCGCGCGCGATCGCGATCCTTGTGCTGACGTTCGCCACGCCTGCGACCCAGCTCAGAGCGGTCCCCCCGAGCGCATCGACGCGGCCGCTCAGGTCGGTGCCGGCATTGACCGCGCCCCAGCCCATGGTGGACACGGGCGACGCGGTGCCGGCGGTGGTGGGCAATTTGGCGAAGCCATTCGCGCTGGCGTAATTGACCGTGGTCGTTCCACCCGCCGATCGCGCGGTGAGCGCGAAGCCTGCGCCGAGCGGTTCGCCCAGATAGGTGAAGCTTGACGCCGGGGAACACGCGGCGCTCGCGCGATTGGTCAAGGCGGCCCCGCTCGAAGCCAGGTGATGTGCGGTAAAGCGGCCGACATTGCCGCTGGAGGTAACCAGCGGCACGTCGCCCGCGCCGAGGTAGTCGGCGTCGGCCACGGTGGCGGCCAGGGTCACGATGCCGACCTCGGGCCAGCTGAAGCCCGTGCCCGTCGCGCTGCCGGCGGTGAAGGGTCCGAACTGGGTCGCGTTGGCGATCGAGGGATTGTTGGTCAGCCCCAGGCCGGGGACCAGGGTGGGCGTCAAACGCGCGCCCTCGGGCGTGGTCTCACGCCCGAAATTTGGCGTTGCGCTGCCGGCGGCATTGCGCGCGGTGACTGTGACACTGAAGTCCTCCCCTGCGCGGGCGAACGCGGTACCCGACGGCCCCGCCGCGCCCGGGTTGGCGAACGCGTCGCTGGTGCGCCGGATGTTCGACAGGGCGAAGGTGTATGGCCTGACCACGAAGCTGTTGCTGGTCCCGGTCATGTTGTTGGACGATGTGCCGCCGGTGCCGAGCGGAACGTTGTAGCGGGCGTGCAGGCGGATCGCACCGACGTCGGGATAGCTCAGCGTGAACGGCGCAAGGCCATTGGCCCCGAACAGCAGGCTCTTGCTGGTGTAGCTCGACACGCTGCCGCTGTTGTTGGCGGCGATGGCACTGGCGCCGTTGTTGGTGATCGTCACCAGTTGCCCTGCCTGGCAACTGGTCGGATTGACGCATTCCGAGGCCAGGCCCACGGTGACGCTGGTGCCGTTGGCGAAGCCGGGCGCGACAGTGCAGGCGCCGGTGCACGCCCCGGTCGATGCGCAACTGCCGCTCCGGATGGCTTGTAGATAGAGCGTGGACGATGTGCTCGCCGCCACCTGGTTGGGCAGCAGGCTGTTGGACCCGTCCACGAAGCGAAAGCCGGCCGCATTGAACGTCAGGTTCTGGTTGTAGCCCGCGTCCGCACTGGCGGTGCCAGTGGTGTCGGTGGCCGTCCCGTCCGTCACGGCCACGTTGACGGTCTGCTCCCAGGTGTCCTTCAAGGCCAGCACCACGCCGCTCTCGCCGCCAGCGGCGAAGGTGTAGGTGGCGGCCCCGTCGTCCGGGGTGCCGTTGTCGAGGACACCGCCGCCGGTGAGGATGGACCAGTCGCCGCGGTTGCCCGGACCGCCGGAGCCGGACACGTACTGCGCGGTGACCGTGACCGTGGTGCTGTTGTTCAAGGTGACCGCGCCGTGCGCGGCGTCGTGCGGCGTGATGGTGATCGACTCGGCCTGACAGTTGATGCCCGATGCATTGTTCTGCACGCGGTAGTGATCGACCGCGGCGCATGGCGACGAGTCGGTCCGGATCTGGTCGAGCTCCGTGCCGGTGAGCGCCTGGTCGTACAGGCGCACATCGTCGATCATCCCGTCCCAGCGCCGGCCGCTGAAGTCCTGGTCGTCGCCGATCTGCAGCTTGGTAGCGGTGGTGGTCAATTGCGCCGTCGAGGTGCCGGTCTGGCGGATCGCCACGGCGGTGGCGGCATCCCCGGTATAGATCAGCTGGCCGCCGCGGGTGAACACGAAGGCGACGAATGTCCAGGCCCCGGTAGGCACCGTGCCGGCCGCGGTGAACATCTGCGCACTGCCGTCGTTCCACCACCAGTTCAACGCGCCGCTGGGGGTGATGTGGAACTCGTAGTTGTAGTCGTTCGAGAAGATGGACATGAGGTCCGACCCGGGATAGGTGTCGGGACGGATCCACGCGGTCACGGTGAACGTGCTCTGCATGTTCTGGCTCGCGTGATGGGGAATGTCGATGCGGCTGCTGGGCGGGGTGAAGCTGCCGGCCCGGCACTTGATGCCGGTGGCGGTGCTCGCGCCGATGGAGGTGCCGTTGCGTGCGTCGCTGCCGCTGTCGGCCACCTCCCCAGCTGCGCCGCTCCACGACGCCTCGTCCAGGCGGTACCAGCGGTTCGGCGTGCCGGCGACCGCCGCCGGAAGCAGGATCACGCTCTGGCCGATGTTGCGGTCGCTGGTGGAGGTCGCCGTGCGCGTTCCGGTCGCACCACTGCCGGACAGGTATTCGTCCGCGACCGCGATGCTCACGCCGGAGCCACCGGAGTTCGCATCCGCCCGCTCCGCCATGCTGGCGGGACTGTTGATCGCAGCGCTCACGCGAACCGAGAAGAAGGCGACCAGGGTCGAGCCGGCCACTCCTGGCGTCACGGATGGCGCGACGATGGATGCCGAACCGGCGCTGTTCACGTTGGCGCCCGAGGTGCCGATCGCCGACACGCCGCGGTAGCCGACGATGAGTCCGGTCGCGCGCCGGCTCTCCGAGAATGTCCAGGTGTAGTTCGCGGCCTCGCCGCCAGTGGCGACGCGGTAGTACAGGGCGGTGCGGACGTTGCCGCTGGACGCGTCGTTGCGCAGCAGGGTCCATCCAGCCGGCGTGCTGATGGTCGGCGCATTACGCACGCTGACCGCCGCCAGCAGCATGTCGCCGGTCCGCACGCCGGCCGGCACGTCGATGACGATCGACGATGCGTTGGCCGCGGCTGTCTCGACCTCGTGGAAGCCGATCACGACCGCGCGCGCGCCCGCCGGCAGCAGCAGCACGAGCACGAGCAGCAGCGCGTGCACGCTCGCGCGGCGGATTGGCGTGCGTCTCAGCATTCGTAGCTCGGCGCGTTGGCGGCATCGATGCAACGGCTCACCGTGACCTCGACCGTGCGCGAGACCCGGTTGGGCGTGTTGGCCGTGCCGAACGTCGCGCTCGCCGAGATGCGGTACACCCCGATCGTGCGATCGAGTTCGGTCGTGGACGCCGGCCCGCTGCATGCCACGCTCACGGCGAACGGCGCCAGGTCCTGCGCCAGCGGGAGCGATTCGGGCGAGGCCCAGCAACCAGGCAAGGTTGCGCTCGGCGCGCCCTGTGGATCTAGGATGCGGTACACGCCCCACTCGATACCCGAGCGCGCCGCCTGATAGGCGCGCACGCCCTGCAGATCGAGGGCCGCGCTCGCGTGCTGCATGGTGGACACGTTCACCAGCGCGGCCGCCAAGGATGCCAGCACCACCAGGATGAAGACCGCCGAGACGATGCTGAACCCGCGCTGCCCGCCCACGTCGGCGCCTGTGCGCTCATGGCATGTTGCTGACATGCGCCTCCTGCACCAGGGTCACGCTCTCGCTGCTGCCGGCGCTGGTCTGCGTCAATGTCAGCGCCACCGAGACCACGCCGTTTCGCATCGCCACCGCGCTCGGGTTGTACACGAAACTGCACGCGGCGACGCCGGTCGAGAGCACTGCGTTCGAACCCGACGAGAAGCTCGTCGGCTGTGCCGAAGCCACGGGGTAGCCCCAGTACCGGCGCAGCTCACCGGTACTGGGATCTCCGGCATTGGGCGTGCACGCGTAGGTCACCGCATGTTCCACGACGTGGAAGCGCGCGGCCGGGGACGGCTGGGGAAAGGCGGTGGCGGGCGTGACCGTGATGGTGTTGCCGGACACCCCGGACACTGTTCTCAGGTTGCCGGCGGTGCCCAGATAGGCATCCGATGCACCGAACCCGGGTCCGAGGTTGTACACGGCGATGGCGTCTCCCACCGCCACCGGCTTGGTCGGCATGTAGCCGAGCACGTCGAAGCGGTACGGCGAAGCGGGGCTGGCGAACTCCAAGACGTCGCCGCCTCCACCGGCGTCGGTCTCCGCGCGATAGCGGCCGCCACCCTTGGTCAGCAGAAACTCGAGGTACACGCTGCCGCCGGTGCTGGTGACGCGAACGCTGTTGGGCAGCGCCAGGCGCAGGTCGCGCGTGACCCGGCGCAACGCGGTGTCGGCCAGATCGCTCAACTGCGCGCGCCGCGTGCTGTCGAAATAGCCGCGCACGGGGGAACGGATGAACACCGCCACCACCGCCGCAATGATCCCCGTGATGACGATGACGATGATGGCCTCGGTCAGCGTGAAGCCCCCCTGCCCGCGCGGTGCCCTGCGAACGATCCGGCTCATGGCGATCTCGGCGCGTAGCGCGTGCGGTAGCCTTGCAGGCGCACGCTCTCGTTGCCCGGTCCCGTCACCGACACGGTGACGAGCAGCGCGCCGGCGGCCGGCACGGTGAAGCCTGTATTGCCCAGGGCGAGCGGCTGGACAGTGACGGTCGCGGCATAACCCGCCGGGCCGGCCTGGCTGTTCGTGATGTCGCGTATGCCCGATGGCGTCGCCGTCGCGGTATCGAACCCGTCGTAGTCGCCGACGTGGTCGAAAGGCGTCGACACCGAATAGCGCGTCTCGCCCGACTCCGGACCGATCGCGTCGGCGCTGCTCGCACACTGCGCCGGATCGGAGCCGTTGACCGTTGCCGCCTGCGCGGTCGCGACGTGCGCGTCGTCCGCGTCGCAGTAGGTGAACGGCATCAACTGCACCTCCTCGAGAAGGCCCTCGGCGATCGCCAGTGCCTGTTTGCGCACCAGTGGATCGCTGCTGCGCGAGGCAGTCTTGTTCATCACCAGGAGCACGCCGGTCAGGCCGATGCTCACCACCAGGATGAACACGATCATCTCGATCAGCGTCAGGCCGTCCTCACGGGTGCACATAGCCCGTCTCCTGCTCGACCGTGAAGGTGCGTATCGGCGTGCCGCCGACGGTGAAAGTGACCGCCCCCCCGCTCGGACGGCCGAGACCGTCGAAGCTGAAGCTCCCCGCGCTGCTGGTCAGCGTCGTGCCCGACGGCGCCGTCAGAGTCAGCGCCTGGGTCGCGGCAGGATCGTTCACCGCCAACGCGCAGCCCGCGTCGAAGCACAGCGACAGCACGTTCCCTGCGGTGATCACGAAGACCGTGGTGTTCTGCGCGACCGCGACCTTCTGCGCATAACGCACGGCCGCCAGTGCGCGGTCGTGGAACGCCAGCGTGTCGAAGTCGTTGCGACCGCTCATTCGCGGCATCGCGACGACCGCCAGCACCGACAGCACCATCACGACCACGATCATCTCGACGAGCGTGAAGCCCGCGCTGGGCGGCCGCGCGCGCGTTTGCCTGATCATGCCTGTGTGCCGGAAACGAAAACGCCCGACCGCATGCACGATCGGGCGCTCGCGATCGGGAAGCCGCTTACTGCGAGCAGATCACGGTTGCAACCGCGGTCGCGCTTTGCGGGCCGAGGATGTTGCAGGAGAGGGGATAGCCCTCGGTCTGCTGAGCACCGGAGCAGGTCGCGGTCGAGCCGGCGTCCATCGAAAAGCCGCTGGGGAACGCACCGCCGGTCAGCAGCGTCGGGATATCGGCGTCCTGGCAACCGTCGATGGCATAGGTGTTGGCCTTGGAGGTGCTTACAAGACGCGCGGAGAAGTTCAGGGCCGTGGCGGAAGCCACCGCCCCGGCCACTCCTTGGGCCGCTGCTGCGCCGGCTTCGCCGCGCAGATCGATGAACCGGGGCAACGCGACCGCCGCCAGGATGCCCAGGATGACGATGACTACGATGAGTTCGATGAGGGTGAAACCGCGCTGCTTCATTCCGCTTCTCCAGGTCAATTCGTTGAAGTCCCTGCCGTGGTCCGAGTCCAGAGCACCATCCATGCCAATCGCATTCGACCCAATTCGACTATGCCGCCTCACGTGCACTTTGCCCGGTCTGCCGCACTGGCCGAATCCAGCGCAGCGCTGTAGACGGGCGGCACGCCGGCAGCCGCTTCCTGATAGATGATGGCGCAGTCGGGATGCGCACCATCGGCCGCGATGGAAATCTGGTTGACCCCCGCCACGCTGGTCACCGCGCCCACGCTGTAGTCGGTTGCGCCCACACCCGCTGCCACGGGAATGGAGGCGGCGCTCGGATATCCGTTGACCATGCTCACCGTCGCACCTTCCATCAACACCGCGGTGTTCGGGGCCAGGCCCTGTGTCAGCTGCACGGAATGGGCGAGCACGGCCGCGGCCTTGACCGACCCGAGCATGCCGTTGACCTTGGCGATGCGTGCATCGACCTGCAGGGCGACAAAGCGCGGAATCGCCACCGCCGCCAGCACGGCGAGGATGGTGATCACGATGATCAACTCGATCAGGGTAAAGCCCGGGTGCAGCCGCTTCATTCGGTTGCCTGCAGTGGTTCGCGCGCGGGCGCACCGCCGGCGCGCCCGCATGGGCAGGGAATTCGGCAGAAATTGCAAACTCTTGAGGGGCGACTACTTCGGGCCTTTGCCCTGCATGGCAATCTGACCGAGATCCCAGATTGGCAGGAACACGCCGAGCGCCACGATCAGCACGAGAATGCCGAGCAGCACGATCAGGACCGGCTCGATCTGGGCGCCGAGCGTCTTGAGGTCGTACTGCACCTCGCGCGTGTACATGTCGGCGACTTCGTCCATCATGTCGTCGAGCGATCCGGATTCCTCACCGACCAGCATCATCTGCAGGGCAACCGGCGTGAAGACGCCGGTTGCCACCGCCGTGCGCAGCACGCTCTCGCCGCGCTCCACCCCTTCGCGCATGCGTTCGACCTTCTGGCTGACGTGGCTGTTGTCCACCACCTGTGCAACCAGATTCAGGCCGTGCACGGCAGACACCCCGCTGCGCATGGCGAGCGCAAAACTTCGGGCGAAGCGCGCGACGGTCGCCTTCAGTACGATCGGCCCGGCAATCGGGATGCGCATCTTGACGCGGTCCCAGTGCAGCCGTCCTTCCCGGGTCGAGACCCAGGCGCGGAAGCCGAACGCGCCGCCGAGCGCTGCGCCGACCAATAGCCACCAATAGTTGACGCAGAAGTCCGATACCGCCACCAGGACGCGCGTGATCATCGGCAGCTCCGCACCGAACCCCCGGTAGACCTCGGCGAACTGCGGAATGACGAACAGATTGATCACGCCCAGCGCCACCAGCATCGCCGCAACGACGAACGTCGGATAGCGCAGCGCGGATTTCACCTGGCCGCGCATCTCCTCCTGGAACTCGAGGTGGTGGAACAGCCGCAGGAAGATCTCCTCCAGGCGGCCGGTGGTCTCTCCCACGTACACCATCGCGACATAGAAAGGCGTGAACACATCCCCTTGACGCTGCAGGGAGGCGGACAGGTCGCGGCCGCTCTCCAGGCTTTCCCGCACGCCCTGCAACGTCGCCTTGAACGTCGGGTTGGTGCTCGACTCCTGCAATCCGCCGAGCGCGCGCAGGATGGGCACTCCGGCCTTGAGCAGCGAATACATCTGACGGCTGAACAGCAGCAGGTCGGCAGACTTCACCGGCGCCTTGCGCCAGCGCCGCCCTCCGGCCACGGCCTTCGCCGCAGCGGGCGCGGATGCGGGCAGGATGCGCACCGGGGTGATGCCGCTTCCAGCCAGCGCGGCGGCCACGCTGCCGCTGTCCGTCCCTTCCAGCACGCCTTCCACCAGGGCGCCCTGTGCGTTGCGGCCGCTGTAGGAGAAATGGCCCATCGCCTCAGTCGTCCACTTGAGAGGACACTCGCATGGCTTCCTCGACCGTGGTGATGCCGCGCGCGGCCAGCGTTGCCGCATGCCGGCGCAGGGTGTGTCCTTCCATCTGCCGCCGCGCGGCCTCGATGAAGCGCGATGGATCGGTATCGTTGGCCGCCTGGACCACCGCTCGCGTCATCTCCAGCATCTCGTACACGCCTGTGCGGCCCTGGAAGCCGGTGGCGTTGCACTGCGAACAGCCGCTGCCGCGCAGGAAGCGCGGTTTGGTCGACGCGCCGAGTTCGTGGCGCAGCCACTCGGCTTCCGCCGGCTGCAGCGGATGTTCGCGCGCGCAGCCGTCGCACACCACGCGCACCAGCCGCTGCGCCAGCACCAGCCGCAGCGACATCGCCACCATGTAGCGCGGCGCACCCATGTCCATCAGCCGAATCGGCGTGCTCAGTGCGTCATTGGTGTGCAAGGTGGACAACACCATGTGTCCGGTCATCGCCGCGCGCAACCCGACCTCGACGGTTTCCTGGTCGCGCATTTCACCCACCAGGATCACGTCCGGGTCCTGCCGCAGCGCCGAGCGCAGGATACGGCCGAAGGTGAGCTCGATCTTCTCCTGCACTTGCACCTGGTTGATGCGCGGCAGGCGGTATTCCACCGGGTCCTCGACCGTGATGATCTTGCGCTCGGGCGTGTTGATCTCGGCCAGCGCAGAGTACAAGGTGGTGGTCTTGCCGCTGCCGGTGGGCCCGGTCACCAGGATCATGCCGCTCGGGCGATGCACCGCGTCCTGCATGCGCTCGAGGATGTGATCGGGCATGCCCAAGCGCGCCAGGCCCAGCAAGCCCGAACTCTGGTTGAGCAGACGCATGACGACCGACTCGCCGAACTGCACCGGCATGGTCGAGATGCGCACGTCCACCTGGCTGCCGCGCGCCTTGACCTGGAAGCGACCGTCCTGCGGCAGGCGCTTCTCGGAGATGTCCAGGCCGGACATCAGCTTCAGGCGCAGCACCAGCGCGGAGGCGATCTTGGGATCGGCCTCGGTCTGCACGTGCAGCACACCGTCGATGCGGAAGCGGATGATGAGCCGCGACTCCTGCGGCTCGATGTGGATGTCGGACGCGCGCACACCGACCGCGTCCTCGAATACCGACTGCAGCAGGCGCACCACCGGCGCGTCCTCGACGGTCGTGCCGCCGCCCAGCAGGGCGAAGTCGATGCCGCCGTCGCCCAGTTCCTGGCCCAGCTCCTGCGCCAGCCCGGAGATCTCTTCGGTGCGCCGGTAGACGCGGTCGATGGTCTGCAGCAGCAGCGTCTCGGTGACGACCGCGAGCTGGATTTCGCGCTTCAGGAAGCGGGTGATCTCGTCGTAGGCGAAGAGGTCGGTCGGGTCCGCCATCGCCACGCGGAAGAAGCCCCCGCCATCCTCCAGCACCAGGGCGCGGAAACGGCGCGCCTGCGTCTCGGGCAGCTTGCCGGCCAGCTCCGGCTTGACCGTGAACTGCTTCAGGTTGACGTAGGGCACCTGCAGCTGGCGGGCTAATGCGGTGGAGATCTGCTCCTCGGACACGAAGCCCTTGTCCACGAACACCCGGCCCAGTTTGCGCCCGCTGCGCTTCTGCTCCTCGAGCGCATCGCGCAGCTGCGCCTCGGTCAGCAGGCCTTGCTGCAATAGAATCTCGCCGAGGCGAACTTTTTCCGGCCGGGCCATGGCCTCTCCACGTGGACGACGCTCGGGTTATCGGCCGCGCTCGCCCGGCATTTAATCCACCCCTGCCCCGCCCATGTTCGATGTCGTGCTGTTCCAGCCGGAGATTCCGCCCAATACGGGCAACGTCATCCGGCTGTGCGCAAACACCGGTTGCCGCCTGCATCTGGTCGAACCGCTGGGCTTCCGGATGGACGATCGCGACCTGCGCCGCGCTGGGCTGGACTATCACGAGTACGCACAGGTGCGCGTGCATCCCGGCTGGGCTGCCTGCTGCGCCGCGCTCGCCGGCCAGCGGATGTTCGCCTTCTCCACGCGTGCAGCGCAGCGGTTCGACCGGGTGGCCTATGCCAGCGGGGATGTCCTGGTGTTCGGCGCGGAGACCAGCGGACTGCCCCCGGAAGTGCTGGAGTCCTTCGCGCCCGGACAGCGGCTCCGCCTGCCGATGATGCCGGGTAACCGCAGCCTCAATCTGTCGAATTCAGTGGCGGTGGCGGTGTTCGAGGCGTGGCGCCAGAACGGCTACGCCGGCGTCGGGGAATAGGCTCAGCCGCCCGCTTCGTTCCCGGGTTCGCGCGCGAGCAGCGCTTCCACCGCCTGCGTCGGGCTCAGCGCCTCGAACAGAATGCGGCACACCGCGTCGGTGATCGGCATCTGCACCCCTGCCGCAGCGGCCAGCCGTCTGACCTCGCGGGCGCTGTGCACCCCTTCGGCCACGTGGCCGAGCTCCGCCAGCACCTGCTCGAGCGTCCCGCCGCCTGCCATGCGCAGTCCCACCTGACGGTTGCGCGAGAGATTGCCGGTGCACGTGAGGATGAGATCGCCCATGCCGGCGAGGCCCATGAATGTCTCGGGCCGGCCGCCCAGCTTCACCCCCAGCCGGGTGATCTCGGCCAGTCCGCGCGTGATGAGTGCGGCACGCGCGCTTTCCCCGAACCCCAGCCCGTCGGAAATGCCGGCGGCGATGGCGATCACGTTCTTCACCGCCCCACCGACCTCGACGCCGGTGATATCGCTGCTCGAGTAGATGCGCAGGCGCGGCGTGCGCAGCGCGCGCGCGGTGTCGGCG
>JGI10216J12902_101925725_pt1 | contig 11251 bp, 11 predicted proteins | sample KanNatreferecore_FD_12902 | JGI IMG/M metagenome (IMG submission 12902)
GGCTGCCCTGATCTCGTCGTCAAGTTCCTCAAGCCCGCCGATCGTCCGCGCGACCGCGATGACATGCGCGCCCGCCGCGGCAAGGCCCTTGGCGGCTTCGTAACCGATTCCCCTGGAGGCTCCGGTAACGACGGCGATGCGACCGGCGAGGGGTGTGCTGCCGCTCATCCCGCCTCGGCGAGGCGGCTCAGCCGGTGGATTTCGCCAGTCGATTCCTGATCGGTCAGCTGCGTCGGGTATTCGCCGGTGAAGCAGGCGTCGCAGTATTGCGGAGAAGCGCTGTTCCTGCCGGTCCCACCGACGGCACGATAAAGCCCATCGATGGAGACGAAGCCGAGGCTGTCGACGTCAATGAAGGCGCGCATGTCTTCGACCGTCATCTTGGAGGCGAGCAGCTTCGATTTCTCCGGCGTGTCGACCCCGTAAAAGCAGGGATCGGTGGTCGGGGGACTGGCGATACGCATGTGAACTTCCGAGGCACCAGCATCTCGCACCATGCGCACGATCTTGAGCGAGGTTGTGCCGCGCACGATGGAATCGTCCACCAGCACGACGCGTTTCCCCGAGAGCACCGCGCTGTTGGCATTGTGCTTGAGCTTTACGCCCATGTGGCGCACGGCGTCGGCCGGCTCGATGAAGGTGCGGCCCACATAGTGATTGCGGATGATGCCGAAATCAAAGGGAATGCCGGATGCCGCTGCGAAGCCGATCGCTGCAGGCACGCCGGAATCTGGGACCGGAACGACGATGTCCGCCGCGGCGGGTTCCTCGCGAGCAAGCTCCGCGCCTATGCGTTTGCGGATTTCATAGACGCTTGTCCCCGACACGATTGAATCAGGCCGGGCAAAGTAGACATGCTCAAAGATGCAGAAGCGGGGTCGCTTTGGCGCGAACGGTTTCAGAGATTCAATTCCCTCGGAAGTGACGACCACGATCTCGCCGGGCTCGATCTCACGCACCAGCTTGGCGCCGATGATATCGAGTGCGCAGGTCTCGGACGTCAGCACCGGCGCACCGTCAAGGTCGCCGAGAAGCAGCGGCCTGACGCCAAGCGCGTCTCGGCAGCCGATCATCTTCTTCTCCGAAAGTGCCACCAGCGAGAACGCACCCTCGATCTGGTTCAGCGCGTCGATCATACGGTCCATCAGTTGCCCGCGCTCGCTGGTCGCGATCAGGTGGATGATCGTCTCGGTATCGGAGGTGGACTGAAAGATCGAACCGCGGCGTTGCAGCTTGCGTTGCAGGGCGCGGGCATTGGTGATGTTGCCGTTGTGGGCAACCGCAAAACCGCCGGCCGTAAACTCGGCGAACAGCGGCTGCACGTTTCTAAGCAGGTCGCCGCCCGCGGTGGAGTACCGGTTGTGGCCGATTGCCCGGTTACCTTTCAGCCGCTCCATCACCGAGGGCTTGGTGAAATTGTCGCCGACCAGCCCGATATGCCGTTCGGACCAGAACTGCTTTCCGTCGAAGGTGACGATACCCGCCGCTTCCTGACCCCGATGCTGGAGCGCATGCAGCCCGAGCGCGGTCAGCGCCGCGGCTTCGGGATGTCCCCAAATTCCGAAGATGCCGCACTCCTCGTGGAACTTGTCGGAAGGAAGCGGCCCAAAATCGTGCATGCGAGCGAACCTCAATTCTCCGGCTAGTCGGGAGGCGGCGCCTCAAGCTCCCGCTCAAGCTGATTCTGGTCGTCTGGAGCAATCCCCGGCGCTGGCGGTAGTTCCGCTGGGATCGTGGGTTCGCCTTCCGGGGTGGTCACCGGTTCCTGAATCACTTCATCGGATGCGGCCGGCGCACCCGGGGTGCCAGTCTCGCCGCGCAGCCGCTGAATGATGTCACTCTGAAGAATTTTCGCTTCCGGATCGTCCGGCAGACGGTTCATAAGGTCGGTGCCGAGGGTATCGAGCCAGTCCTTCGAGTAGGCGCTCGCAATCCATTCCGGCTGCCGCTCCCTGGCAATGAAGAAGTTGAGGAACAGCACGGCGATGATCACCAGAAGCAGTCCGCGCGCCGCCCCAAAGGCAAAGCCGAGGGTACGGTCGAGTGGACCCGCGCGGGAGTCGAGCACGAAGTCCGAAATCCGCATCGTAATGATCGAGACGATCAGAAGTGTGAGGAAAAACAGCCCGCCAACGGTGAGGCCGAGCGCGATGTTCTTGTCCTCGACGTAGCCCTGCACATAGGGCAGCACGTCGTCCCAGAAGAAGTAGGCGACGACCACTGCGGCGACCCAGGATCCAATCGAGAAGACCTCCCGAGTGAAACCACGGATCATCGCCAGGACCGCTGAGATCAGAATAACGAAGATCACGATTCCATCGAGCAGCGTGAAAGGCATTAAACTTGGCCTCCGGAGTGCCCGCCGGGCGCCACGCCGGCGGATCCAAATAAAACAATCACCGTGCCACCCCCTCCGTGGCTATCGCCGCCACAATGTCGGCAAGCGTGGTAACTTCATCGACCGAAATAGTCGAGCGGACGCTGTCGCGGCTTCCGGCCGCCAGCACTGCCTGTGTAAACCCCAGCCTTTCCGCCTCGTTCAGACGTGCCCCCGTATGCCCAACCGGCCGCACCGCTCCCGAAAGGCTGACCTCGCCGAAATAGACACTCTCCCGCGAGGTTGCAATCCCGGCGCGCGACGAGATGATGGCCGCTGCTACGGCAAGGTCAGCGGCCGGCTCCGTGAGCCGCAGGCCGCCGGCGATGTTCAGGTAGATATCGCGCGCGCCGAAGCGCATGCCGCAGCGTGTTTCAAGCACCGCGAGGATCATGGCGAGCCGGCTTGGATCCCAGCCGACGACGGTGCGACGCGGTGTTCCGAGCGAGGAATCGGAGACGAGCGCCTGCACCTCGACCAGGATTGGCCGGGTTCCCTCCATTCCGGCAAAGATGGCGGCGCCTGGACTGCGCGATTCGCGGTCCCCGATAAGGAGCAAAGAGGGGTTCTGCACCTCCTTCAGACCGGCGTCGGTCATTTCGAAAACGCCGATCTCGGAAGCGGGTCCAAAGCGGTTCTTCACGGCGCGCAGGAGGCGGAAATGCTGGCCGCCTTCGCCCTCGAAGTAAAGCACCGCATCGACCATGTGCTCTACCACGCGGGGTCCCGCGATTTGCCCGTCCTTGGTCACGTGACCGACCAGGATGACTGCCGACCGTGTGGTCTTCGCGAAGCGGATGAGAGCCTGTACTGAGGTGCGAACTTGTGTCACGGTGCCGGGCGCGCTTTCGGCGAGGTCGGTCCATAGCGTCTGGATGGAATCGACCACGACGAGGTCGGGAGGCGGCCCGGCCTGAAGGGTGGCGAGAATATCCTCAACCCGTGTCTCTGCCGCGAGCGATACCGGCGCGCCGCTCAAACCCAAGCGCTCCGCACGAAGCCGGATTTGTCCGATGGCCTCTTCTCCGGAGACATAAATAACCCGCCGTCCCGCCTTGGCGAGGGAGGCCGCCACCTGGATCAGGATGGTCGACTTGCCGATGCCGGGGTCGCCGCCGACCAGTATCGCCGATCCGGGCACGATGCCGCCGCCGACGACACGGTCGAATTCGCCGATCCCCGACAGGGTGCGTGGCAGCTCCGCGCCCACACCCGCAAGCGGCGAAAGTTCGACGGGGGTTCCGCGGCCAGTGCGGAGTGCGACGGGCGCAGAGACGGCCGCTTCCTCCGACATGGTATTCCACTCGCCGCAGGCCTCGCAGCGCCCCTGCCATTTGGAGGAGACGGCGCCGCAATTGGCGCACACATATTGCGGGCGGGCGACGCGCGCCATCAGGTGGGGCCGCGCAAATATTCGCGCGCGGCGCGGCGGCTAAGCTGGGTGAGAAACTCGTAGCCGACGGTGTCGGCGGCTCCCGCGGCCTCGTCGATTGGGAGGTTCGGGCCGAAAAGCTCTGCCCAGTCTCCCTCTACTACACCGACGATGCCGCTGACGTCGATCGCAATCAGGTCCATCGAAACCCTCCCCACGATTGGCGCGCGCTGCCCGCGCACGAACACCGAGGCACCGTTCCGCCCATCCCTTGACCCCGCGAGCCGATGGTAGCCGTCGGCGTAGCCGGCGGCGAGGACGGCGACACGAGTGTCCTCCCTGAGCAGCTTGCCTGCCCCATAGCCAATCGTCTCGCCCGCCGGCACCTCGTGCACCTGCATTATCCTCGCTTTGGCGGTGACGACGGTCGCAAGCGGCGGCCGCTGCCGAAGGAATTCCGCCCCATAAAGCGCGATTCCTGGCCGGACCAAATCGAAATACGCGTCCGCGCCGAGATAGATGCCGGCGGAGTTTGCGATCGACGCCAAAAGACTCGGGAACTCCTTTCGCACCTCGCGAAAGAGCGCGAGCTGAGCAAGGTTCATCGGATGGCCAGGCTGGTCGGCGCAGGCGAAGTGGCTCATGACAAGCCGGGGCGATGCGGCTGCGACGAGGTCCGGGCGGCGCGCGAGCTCGATCGCCTCCTGCGGAGAAAGACCGAGGCGGTTCATGCCGGTGTCGACCTGGAGTCCCGACGGCTGGCCGGGGGCAAGTCGCGCCCATGCCTCGACCGCTGGGAAGCTCGCCAGCACCGGGCGAAGGTGATGTGCGCGGCACGCTTCCGCCCATTCGGGAGCAAAGCTGTTCAGCAGATAGATCGTCGATTCGGGTGCTGCCCTACGCGTGCTCACTCCCTCACTTGGCACCGCCACAAAGAACGTCCGGCAGCCGGCCTCCCAAAGTGCCGGTACGGCGTGCTCGATTCCAATCCCGTAGGCGTCCGCCTTGACAACAGCGGAGCACTCGACGGGGCGGACGAGGTCAGCGAGTGTTGTCCAGTTGGCGGCGAGGGCGCTCAAGTCTATCTTGAGCACCAGCCCTTCGATCCCCTCGTTGCTCAAGCGCGCTCCCCGCCCATCAAACGCAGTTCTGAAATGCGATCCGCATCGCGTCCTCAAGGCCACTCGCGTCGATCGTCACGGACCACTCGTAGTCAAGCTCCGTGTCCGGGCCGCTTCGAATCGTGATCGAGCCTGATTGCGGCGCTTCAAAGTCGGCAGGCAGGGGCAACTGCATGCGTATGATGTAGCCATCATTGTCGAAACGTGCCGCGCTCGAGGGCATGAGCTTCCCGAACACGTCAATGGTCGAGATCGCGCGCACACGCACTTCGGAAATCGGTATGTCCCGCGCATCCTGGCCCCGCCCATCATAGGCGAAGACGACATTCCTTGTGCCGAGCTGGGTGCAGAAGATCAGAATAGCGGTGCGACTATCTTCGGCGCGGGTGAGTGCGACAAGCCCTGTGCGATATTGCTCAACGTCCCACGGATCGAAGCTAAGCGGCGCTGGCTGGGCGGCCGCTGCGCAAATGCCGAGGACCGAAAACGCCGCGCCCGCGAGATGCAGGTGGCGCACGGTACGACGAGTGATCTTGAAACAGAAGCTCGTGGCTGGCTACGGGTTTGATCGGCCTGCGGCCGCAAGGAAGCGTGGATCATCCGCCGCGGTCCGAGGGGGCGTCAAGGTCCCATCTCGGCCCCCTGTTGCCGGCGTGGCACCCTTAATCATACCTCGCCGGCAGGTGGTCTTCCTTCGCGATCGACGAGAAACGCGTCAGCTCCGCCTCGAACTGCAGCTCGATAGTCCCGGTCGGGCCGTGACGCTGCTTGCCGATGATCACTTCGGCGCGGCCAGCCATCTGCTCCATCTCCGCCATCCATTTGAAGAACTCTTCGGTGTTCTCCTTGGGCTTGCGGTTCTTCAAATAATACTCCTCGCGGAACACGAAGAGCACGACATCGGCGTCCTGCTCGATCGAGCCCGACTCGCGAAGGTCAGAAAGTTGCGGGCGCTTGTCGTCGCGCGATTCCACCTGACGGGAAAGCTGTGAAAGCGCCAGGATCGGGATGTTCAACTCCTTGGCGAGCGCCTTCAGATTGGTGGTGATCTCGGTGATCTCCTGCACACGGTTCTCCGACGAGCGCCGCGACGTTCCGGTCGCCAGCTGCAAGTAGTCGACGACAAGCAGGTCGAGCCCACGTTGACGCTTCAGCCGCCTGGCGCGCGCGGCGAGCTGCCCGATCGAGAGGCCGCCGGTCTGGTCGATGTAGAGGGGGATGCGCTGCATCTCCTGGGCCACCTCCACGATCCGGTCGAACTGGTCCTCGTGGATGGCGCCGCGGCGAATGTCGGAAGAGGGCACGCCAGCCTGCTCGGCCAGAACGCGGGTGGCGAGCTGTTCCGACGACATTTCGAGTGAAAAGTAGCCGACGATGCCGCCGTTGACGGTCTTTATGGTGCCGTCGGCCTGCTGCTCGCCGCGCCAAGCCCGGGCGACGTTGTAGGCGACGTTGGTGCCGAGCGCGGTCTTGCCCATGCCCGGCCGGCCGGCGAGAATGACGAGGTCGGAGTTCTGCAGCCCGCCCATCATCTTGTCGAGGTCCTCGAGCCCGGTCGCGAGCCCGGAAAGATGGCCGGTGCGCTGATAAGCAGCGCCGGCCATGTCGATTGCCTGCTTCAGCGCCTCGGCGAAGCCCTGAAAGCCCGACCTGAACTGACCCTTTTCGGCGAGCTCGAAGAGCCGCCGCTCGGCGTCCTCGATCTGCTCGCGCGGCGCCATGTCGACTGGCGCCTCGTATGCGATGTTGACCATGTCCTCGCCGATCGTGATCAGGTTCCGGCGGATCGAGAGGTCATAGATCGTGCGGCCGTAGTCTTCCGCGTTGATGATGGTCGTGGCTTCGTAGGCGAGGCGGGACAGGTACTCGGCGATCGTGATGTCGCCGACCTGCTCGTTTTCCTTCAGGAAGCTCTTCAGCGTACGTGGATCGGCGGTCTTCGACAGCCGAATGAGCTGGCCAGCCTTCTCGTATATCTGGCGGTGGAGCGGATCGAAAAAATGTACCGGCTCCAGAAAGTCGGAGACGCGGTAGAATGCCTCATTGTTGATGAGGATCGCGCCAAGCAGCGCCTGCTCCACCTCGATGTTATGCGGGACCTGCCTGTGGAGCGGCTCCTCTTCCGCAGCAATGATATGGGCAAAGCTCATTTTTCTTCCGGCTTCTTGCTCCGGATGTGTAGGCCCTGGGCCTTGCCCCCGACAGAGAGATCAGAGCGAAGGCGGGCATCACGCCCGCTATTCACACAAATCACGACACCTGAAAGCGACGACTTGATTCCTAGCTGATCCTATTCGCCCGCTAGCCTAAGCGATTCGGGGCCTTCTTGCTCGGCACGGAAGGCGTTCTCGGCCTCGACCATGTAGTCGCGCGTGAGGGGAAGGACGTCGCGGTCCCTCACCAGCTGAAGCTGGAAGACCATCATATCGCTGCTGCGGAAAGCCGCTTCGGAGCCGGCGAGATAAAAGTCCCACATGCGACAGAAGCGCTCGTCGTAGATCGCGGCCGCTTCGTCCCAATGCGCACGGAAACGCTCGCGCCAGGCTTTCAGCGTCTCGGCGTAGTGCAGCCGCAGAATCTCGACATCGGTGACGTGCAATCCGACCATTTCGACCGCTTGCAACACTTCAGAAAGGGCCGGGATGTAGCCCCCCGGAAAGATGTATTTGGCGATCCATGGATTGGTGGCGGCGGGAGGTCCGAAGCGGCCGATCGAATGAAGCACCATCACGCCGTCGGGCTTCAGCAGCTCTTGCGCCGCGGTGAAGAACTCGCGGTAGCGTGCTGCGCCGACATGCTCGAACATTCCGACCGAAACGATGCGGTCGAACGTTGTATCGAGCGTGCGGTAGTCCTTGAGCTCGAAGCGAGCATGAGCGTCGAGATTCTGCGCGCGGGCGCGGTCATTCGAGACCTTGTGCTGCTCAGCGGAGAGGGTGACCCCGGTAACGTCGACGCCGAAATAGTCGGCGAAGAAAAGCCCGAGCCCGCCCCAGCCGGAGCCGATGTCGAGTACTTTTTGGCCGGGCCCCAGCGCCAGCTTCGACGCGAGGTGCCGCTTCTTTGCCCACTGCGCTTCTTCGAGCGACTCCTCCGGCCGCTCGAAATAGGCGCAGGAATACTGCATGTCCGAATCGAGGAAGAGACGGTAGAGGCGCCCGTCCAGATCGTAGTGGTGCTTGATGTTGCGGCGCGCCCGCATGGGTGAGTTGTTCTGTGCCACCCGCCGCGTGACAAAACGAAGCCGTGACAGAGCGCGATAGAACGGCTGCTTGTTAAGAGCGCTCCAGCTTTCGTAGAGGAGGATCAGGAAATCGAGCAGCCCATCGTCCGGAAAGACAAGGCTGCCGTCCATATAGGCCTCGCCGATGGCGAGCTCGGGGTTTACGAGAACCGCCCACTCGGTTGCGCGATCGCGAAATTCGACGCGTGTAACGCGGCCGCCGCCGCTGCCGTAAGCCGTTACGCGCCCGTCGGACCAGGTCACTTCGAGCCGGCCCTGCCGAATGACCTTGGCCATCAGGCGATCAAGCCAGCGATTCATAACTGCACCCCGCCCACCCTAGTGCGTTTCCGCCGCATTCAAGCCCCGTTTTCACCGGGGCGCAAGAAACACCAGCGTCGCCGACGTCGTGGCCGGCATGAAAAAAGGGGGCGCTTTCGCGCCCCTCGCAACCTCTGCTGGGTCTTGGGAGGAGCTATTCCTCGGCTTTCCCCGCCTCGCCTTCCGCAGATTCACCAGATTCAGCAGCCGGCGAGCCGGCCTCCTCGGCGACCACGGCTTCCAGTTCCTCCTCGGTCAGCTGAACGTCCGGCCGCGTCAGATCCTCGCCCTTCGCCTGCCGTTGGGCCTCGTCGGATGAGCGCGCGACGTTGATGGTGATCGGCACCTCGACTTCTGGATGGAGATTGATCAGCACCTCGTGCAAACCGATTTCCTTGATCGCGCGGTCGAGCCGGACCTGCCGACGCTCGATCGTGAAACCGCCGGCTTCCGCGGTTTCCGCTATGTCGCGGGTTGAGACCGAGCCGTAGAGCTGTCCGGTCTCGCCGGCCTGGCGGATCACGACGAAGGTCTGCCCGGTGAGCTTTTCGGCGACCGCCTCGGCTTCCTTGCGGGCTTCGAGATTGCGAGCCTCAAGTTGCGTCTTCTCCTTCTCGAAGCGCTTCTTGCTCTCCTCGTTGGCACGAAGCGCCTTTCCCTGCGGAAGCAGGTAGTTGCGGGCGTAGCCGTCCTTCACGCGGACGATGTCGCCCATCTGGCCGAGCTTCGCGATGCGCTCCAACAGAATAACTTGCATGACTTCTTCTCCTGGCTGTCCCGGCCCTCATCAAAGGGCGGTTAGAGGCGGGAACGCCGCCCCAACGATTGGCCGTTCCCTATTTCAACACGTAGGGGAGGAGGCCGAGAAAACGGGCCCGCTTGATTGCGCGCGAAAGCTCGCGCTGCTTCTTGGCGGACACCGCCGTGATGCGTGACGGCACGATCTTGCCGCGCTCGGAGATGTAGCGCTCCAAGAGCTTCACATCCTTGTAGTCGATGGCAGGCGCGCCTTCGCCAGAGAAGGGGCATGTCTTGCGCCGGCGATGGAAGGGACGGCGCGTCGGGAGCTGTGCTATATCGACCATGATCCTACTCCTCGTCGTCCCGGCGGCGTTCGCGATCGCGACGGCGACGCTCGTCGCGCTCCTTCTTCTGCATCTGCACCGAGGGCTCTTCCTCGAGCTTCTCGACGCGTACGGTCAGGAAGCGCAGCACGTCCTCGTTGATGCCCATCTGTCGCTCCATCTCGGCAACCGCGGCGTGCGGCGCTTCGATGTTCATCAGCGTGAAGTGCGCCTTGCGGTTTTTCTTGATCCGGAAGGTAAGGCTCTTCAGGCCCCAGTACTCGGTCTTGCCGACGTTGCCGCCGGCGCCGGAGATCACGCCTTTGAACTGCTCGACGAGTTCATCGACGCGCTGCCCCGACACATCCTGCCGGGTCAGAAAAACATGCTCGTAAAATGCCATATGGCCTGCCTTTCCATAACGACCTGCCCAGCGCGGAGCCTCGTCGAAGCCTGGACGCGGGGAGCCGCGGAAAGGCTTCAGGAGTGACGTCTTCGAGAGCGGAGACACCGGAAACCGGATCGCTTGTCGATCCTGCAGAAGGCTTTCGCCCGCCGCTTTCCGTTCAGCCCCCAGCCAAAGCCGGTCGTGAACGAAGGTGCTATCTAGAGGAGTTAGCGAAGGTTTTCAACCTCCGCGGCGAGCCCTTCCGCGACCGCCATGCGGCGACCCTGGCGAAGCTCGCCGGTGATCTGGAAGATCACGGCAGCGATGATAATGGCGCCCCCGACGAGCGTCGCCTGACCAGGGGTCTCAGTGAAGAACAGCCAGACCCAGAAAGGGGCGAGCACGATCTCGACCGTAGCGATCAGTCCGGCTTCCGCTGGCGGCATCCTTCGCACGGCGGCGATGAAGAGAAAGAAGCCCAGGACGTTGCTCGTGAACCCGAACAGAAACAGGATGAAGGCGTTGCGGAGATCGATCGTCCCGAGGGTCGCAAAGGGGCACAGCGCGGCGGCGGTCAGCATCGAGGTGAGCAGCGAGCTTGTCAGGTTGTCGATATCCGGTTTTCGCCGCATTTCGACGATGACGATCGCGAAGGTGGCCGACATCAGAACGGCGAGAAGGTCGCCGAGCAGCCGCTCCGTCCCGAACGAGGCGCCGACCATGATTACGGTTCCCAGCATCGCTGTAACGAAGGCCATGAAGGTGCGGGCAACGATCGGATCACCGATCAGGAAGCGCGCCAGTACGGCTGCGATCAGAGGCGCGATGGCGTAGATCACGGTGACGTTGGCAACCGTCGTGTAAAAGAGCGCGGCGATGAAGCTGATCATGCAGAGTGAGCCGGCGACGATCACCACGATTCCACGGCGGGCCGTGCGCGCGATCATGCCGGGGGTCATGCGGCCGCGAATGAACAGGAGGGCGATGAAGAGCATGGTCGACGTGCCGATGGCGCGGCCGGTAAGGGTGGTCGGCAGGTCGATCGTGAGCAGGCGCGCGTAGAGCCCGTTCAGGCTCCACGCGAGCGCCGAAAGCAGCACGAGGGCGACGCCCGTAATCCGGTCTTGGCTCGGGGAGGACATGGGAAGAACGCGAGATGGACCGCGGCCTCCATACGGGATTTCACGCAAAAGCCAATGACCGCGCCGCCACGGCAGGTTCCATTCGCGACATCGGCTCCAGCGGATTCGGGCAGCCGCTTGACACCGAAGTTGGCGCTGGTGTGGATCGCGTCACATTCGACGCGAGGAACCGCATGACCACGGCGTTCATCTTTCCCGGCCAGGGAAGCCAGGCCGTCGGCATGGGCAAGGCGCTGTTCGACG
>JGI10216J12902_100473130_pt1 | contig 11250 bp, 10 predicted proteins | sample KanNatreferecore_FD_12902 | JGI IMG/M metagenome (IMG submission 12902)
TTCGATGTCAAGCACAAACATCACGGACTGGCTGCACTTCTGGGTGTACCAACCTTGCCCATTGCTGCTTTATTGATTGGGTACAATCTGATTCAAACTCGATCAATGGAGCTTCAGGCTTCTGGCATCCTGATTTCTTCACATGCTACGTGGCTCAGCTTTGTATTGATGGGCCTGACAATGGCAATTATGATCACGGGTTTTAAGAAGTCAGGCATTCCAATGGGACCCAACGCAGAGCCACCAGCGTCGGTTCCTCCTGGCGTGATTGCTTTAGCCGGATACGCAAATAGAATACTGGTGGTTTGTTATATCGGATGGCTAATTGTGGTCGCCCAAAATTACACTGCATAACAACTTCGCTCAGCCACGGTTGATAAATCCTCTTTGCGAGCTCGCATTTACGCAGTTTAATCTCACATTAGTCGTGAGGCAGTGATTTCAAACCCGCCGCCGCACACCCTAAGCAATTGACTCTGTCATTGCTTCCATCGAAATCAGGAGTATTCCACTATCGGACTTTCTCCTTCGAAACCGGACGCTCGCTACTCATAAATCCTCCAAACAGGTGTCATTTATCGATGGCACATCCTTTGACTATACCATGAAAACCTGGCCTTATGATCAAAAACTATATCCTGCTTTTTGTACGCAATCTCCAGCGTCAAAAGTTATTCTCGGTGATAAATCTATTGGGCCTAACAGTAAGCATCGCCAGCACATTGATCATTTACCTTTATGTCGAGCACGAATTCAGCTATGACAGCTTTCATCCCAATGTTGAAAGACTATATCGCGTAAACCAGACATTTATCTGGGCGCAGGATGCCAACAGTCAGTTTTCACGCACTGGACCAGGAGTCGCTCATGCTATTAAAGAAGAGCTGCCGGAAGTAGAGATGGTATCCAGTTTTCATACGCCAGGTGATTTTATAATTTCTTACGTCAAACCAAAAGGTGATGTAATCGCTTTCGAAGAAAACAAGATCCTCGCAGCAGACTCAAATTTTTTCAAAGTGTTCAATTATCGATTAAGGGAGGGCGATGAGGCGTCGGCATTTACACAGGCCAATACATTAGTCATGACCCGGTCCATCGCTGAAAAATATTTTGGAGCAGAGGACCCCATTGGAAAAATGGTCCGACTAGGCGGGCTAAATGGCGAGGGTGGAGTCGGCTATGAAGTAACTGGAGTGCTTGACGATACCCCAGACAATTCCACCATGGACTTTGAAATCCTGCTCTCAATGAAAAGTTTTCCGGCTGTTGAAAGATTTTATTGGAGCTGGGTATGGACACAACTCGAAACATTCGTGTTGCTTAAACCAAACACCAGTATCGATCAAGTACGGGAAAAACTAAAGTTAATTCCGCGCAAACGCGCAGAAGAGAGTATACAGGGAGCGATGGGTATGTCATATGATGAGTATGTCAGGTCGGGGAGAAAGTGGGAACTGTTTCTTCAACCTATCACTACCCTACACTTGCCCGAAACACCAGTTCAAGGGTCCTTTCCAGATGTTGGAAACCTGAAGATCATCTACTCCTTCATAGGGGCTGCTATTTTTATCGTGCTGCTGTCGTGTATCAACTTTATGAACCTGTCCGCGGCGCAGTTCACACGAAGGATCAAAGAAGCAAGCATACGTAAGATTCTGGGATTGGGTAAAAAGGAATTAGGTGTTAGCTACTTCTTCGAAGCTCTCATCTTTTGTCTTATTGCTATGGGCACAGCCTATGCCTTGACCCAACTCTTACTTCCAGGTTTCAACCTGATCACTGGGAAACAGCTTACTCTTTCCTTATTTAGTAATCCTAAGGTTGGTGCTGGACTTCTCACCATGACATTGTTAATGGCCATTGTTTCCAGCAGTTATCCAGCCTTGTTCCTTACTTCGTTTAATCCAGTCAATACGATAAAAGGAAAATCGAAAGTTGGACGAGAAGGAAAACGCTTTCGTGACGGACTCGTCGTCTTTCAGTTCAGTGTTTCCATCATACTCATTATTTGTACAGCCATTGTTTTTCAGCAACTGAAATACGCATCTGAGAAGGACATGGGGTTTGACAAAGAAAATCTCGTCGTCCTACATCATGCAGAAGCCGTCAAGAGCGGAGAAACGCTTGCGAACATCATGGACAATGTTCCTGGTGTTGAAAGCACTTCGTTCTGTACTTCAGCTCCTCCGGCTGTGTTCGGGGGTGATTCATTTTCCGCAGAAGGAATCGGCGATAAAAAGATTCAGCTTAATTATACGAAGGCTGACGAAGATTATATTCCCACGTTGGGTATTAAGATGCTTTACGGTAGAAACTTTCAGGCTGACAATCCCGGCGATTCCATGCGTATAATTCTTAACGAAAGTGCCGTTCACCGTATAGGCTGGGATTTGAATGAATCTGTTATCGGAAAACACGTGACCTATCCCAATAGCGGTATTGACGGCCTGGGATTTGAAGTGATTGGCGTTATTGCCGATTTCAACTATTGGTCCATCTCCGCTCCCATTGAAGCAATGGCTATTCTTCATTCGAAGGACAACTATGTCTACGACGGAACCAAGAACTTTCTGGTCGTAAAAGTGAGGCCTCAGAATAGAGAGGCCTGGGCCGCGACGCTTGATGGCTTGAGAGACAACTGGAAAACTGTCGCCGGCCATACTCCATTCGAGTATTCATTTGTGGACGAAAATTTTGCAAAGACATTTTCAACACAGCAGCAGTTTGGGAAAGTACTTACATTAATGGCAGCGTTAGCGGTACTCATTGCAAGTCTTGGGCTTTTGGGAATGATTGTTTACTCTCTTGAGCAGCGCACCAAAGAGATTGGCATTCGAAAAGTCTCCGGCGCTTCCGTATATAATATTCTGGTATTGATCTCAAAGGGATATACAAAGCTGATCCTTTTGGCGTTCTTTATCGGTGCGCCCGTTTCGTACTACATGATGCAATTCTGGCTGATGGATTTTGCATATGCGATAACGCCGTCAGCATGGATCTTCATCATCGCCGGAGCCAGTACGCTTGCATTGTCTATATTAATTACCGGATATCACTCGATAAAAGCAGCGTTGACAAATCCCGTTGAAGTGCTACGGGACGAGTAATGCTAATGTACATGAGCTCAACAAAAGTGAAATTCAATTCCACTCACTCTCAGTTTGCTTTCAGCGCTTCCCTGACCTTCGGCACTATCTTTTCGCCATAGATCTCAATCGCTTTCATCAGCATCTGGTGCGACGGTCCTCCCACGTCCATATGCGCGGAGAACCGAGTAAGTCCGAACATTTCGTGCATATGAAGAATCTTATCGATTGCTTCATTCGCATCACCAATGAGATATGCGCCATCTTTGCCGCGGCCATATTCAAACTGGTCGCGTGTAAATGGCGACCACCCACGACTCGCGCCTACGCGATTCATCTGATCGGAGTATACTGGATAGTAAGCATCCGCTATCTTTTGGCTGTCGTCGCCAAAAAGACTATGCATATGCACTCCCACCTGGAAAGATTTTTTATCGTGACCGAAATGTTCATACAGCTCTTTGTAGTATTGGAACAGCGGCTTGAACTGTGCGGGATTGCCACCGATGATAGCGAACATTACGGGAAGTCCCAGTCGGGCCGCACGCACCACTGATTCCGGCGTTCCCCCGACCGCCACCCAGATGTTAATATTATTTACTGCTCGTGGAAGTACTTGCTGTTCCTGTAATTGCGCACGGTATTTTCCTTTCCACGTAATGGGATTTTCTTTGTTGATCTTTAATAGCAACTGTAGCTTTTCATCAAAGAGGGCGTCGTAGTCATTGAGATTATATCCATACAGAGGAAAAGATTCAATGAAGCTTCCTCTTCCCGCCATGAGCTCAGCCCTACCGTTGCTCAACTGGTCGACAGTCGCAAATGCCTGGTATATACGCACGGGGTCTGAAGAGCTTAGCACAGTAACTGCACTGCCAAGTTTTATATTCTTCGTAACGGTGGCGGCGGCTCCCAGCACGACTTCCGGCACGGATACCGCATAGTCAGGGCGGTGGTGTTCCCCGATACCAAAAAAGTCGATGCTGGCTTCATCCATTAGTTTGATCTCATCGATTAGCTCTCGTAGCCGTGTGCCTGCCGAAAGAGGTTTTCCTGTTTCGTCGTAGTGATTATCACCGAACATTCCAATACCTAATTCCATACTATATAGAGAACAAAAGAATTTAATTGTTTGTCTAAAGATATAAGATTTATGTTCACAAAACTCTGACTGGAAGTTTCATGCATAGGCCGCGGAAATGAATAAGATTCATCGCCAAGCCTTAAGTTGGGGAGGGTGCAAAGGCCGCAATGTTTACTCTGGCGAGGACGCTGCCGTTGCTCTTCGTCCCGTTGCTGCCTTTAAAAAAAGTCGGTGTTAGACTACCGGCATATGCTCCCATTCCGGCATTTTAATTGTCCTGCGTATATTAAGAATCAGATCACGTCATGGCAGAAATCACCATCATCGGCGCAGGAATATCAGGCCTAACCGCAGCAAGAAGATTGTTGGAACTCGGGAACCGTATAACCATTCTTGAAGCCGACAACCGAATAGGGGGACGCATCTTCACGATCCAGGAAAAATTTTCACAGCCCGTGGAGCTCGGAGCCGAGTTTATCCATGGAAAACAGGAAGAAACCTTCGCATTGGTTAAAGAGGCGCGATGCAGGTCTGTACTCCGAAAAGGCAACCACTATAGCGTTATCGATGATCAACTGGACAAAGGTGAACTCGTAGATGATGGATGGCGTGAGCTCATAAAAGAACTCAACAAGCTCGAAGAGGATATCGATCTTGCTAGTTTCCTGGATACTCGTTTCGGAGGTCCTGAATATAGTGATCTGCGGGAGCGCGTTCGACGTTTCGCGGAAGGGTTTGATATCGCGGATGTTGATCGGGTAAGCACTATTGCATTGAGGGATGAATGGTCCAGCAACGACGAAGATCATCAATATCATATTTCCGGCGGTTATCAAAGGCTGATACACTACCTGGACAAAAAAGTTCGCGTGATGGGCGGAACAATTATGACGGGATCGAAAGTAGTGGAGATCCAGTGGCAGAAGGGAAACGTTCGCATCATTCTGGAAAACGGTTCTACATTGGACGCCGAAAAAGTGATCATCACGGTATCACTAGGGATTTTGAAAAAAGGTGGGATACGTTTTAGTCCACCGCTACCCCGGCACGACGAAGCGTTTAAACAAATCGGTTTCGGAGGAGTAATAAAATTTTTGTTTGAGTTCAAAGATCCTTTTTGGCAAGACCTCGATACCCGTCCACTCAAAAAGCTATCGTTCATTTTTTCCGATGCCCGCATCCCAACCTGGTGGACGCAGAGGCCCGATAATTTTCCGTTGCTCACGGGGTGGCTAGGCGGTCCAGCTTCCTTTTCGGCCTCAAAGAATTCCACCGAATTGTATCAGCAGGCCGAGCAATCACTTTGCTATCTGCTGAAATGTACTCCCCTGCATCTTCGATCAAAGCTCGTCCACTGGCACATCATCAACTGGACGGAAAATCCTCTCCATTTAGGAGCGTATACATATCCGATGATTCGCACTCCCGAAGCCAGAAAATTTCTATCAACGCCCATCAACGACACCATATTTTTTGCAGGAGAGGGAATACACTCGGGAGAATCATCTGGAACGGTCGAAGCCGCGATCGCTAGCGGAAAAACGGTAGCCGAATCTGTTGTTTGAGAATATTTGCAGGCTGATTTATAAGGTGTCCACTGCTGGCAAGAAAGCACTATAATTCTCCGGGGTAAACATTTGTTTCTTTACGCTGTAAGGCAATAAAATAATAAAACAAGTGGATCTCTCGGCTTATCTGCTTCTTTCCATTCGGAGCACCAACGGCGAGTCTTTTATCCAAAAATAATATGCTCCATTTGCCACCTTCACATTGATTGTCATCAAATCTTCATCCAATGACCCTACGAATACTCTTCTCTCCTTCGCCTTTATATGCCACATCTTATTATTCATTCCTTCCAACTCACGAAACTCTGTCGGCGCATTTGCTGGCAGTCGCAGAAAGAACAGTCCGTTGTGTTGAAAAATAAATTGTGAATTCATGAGACCACGTTTTGTTTTTTCGACAGCCGACTTTTCTTCTCCTGTTTTGCCGATCGGCTCACTGAAAGAAATTTCCTTTGCTGTCCATGTACCGACAATTTGCTCGCGGCTAAGTGTCTGACTAATAGCAAAAAAAGGGATAGTGGAGTAAAGAACAAAGACCAGGGTTCTGTTCATGTCACGCAGCGGTTTTGGGTAGCAGTGAGTATTGATAACGAATAAATCTATCAAAACTTATGTCTGCTGCACGGCAAGAGTCAACCCACCTTAGCTGGGCGTCGGCGCGAAGGTTTAACGTTTAAGAATCATTCCACTGGTCCCACTAACTCAACCGGCAATTCTTCGCCAGGGGCATAGTACTTTCCCATCTTATGCCCAGGATTCATCTTAAAAGTCACCGACTTATCCTTGTTTGAATACACACTTAGAGTATCGTTTTCTTTTCCCTCAAAGTAAAGTACATCTGACGCTTTTCCTGTCCCATCTCTCATCTCATACGTATCGGCTACCGGCACGATGTAGGTATTGCCATCGCCTATTAAATACTCGCCGGCAAAAGTTCCGTGATTAGGTTCTGCTACCATGACATCTTCGCTAGCAGTTATTGTATCTGAAGAAACTTCAGTGGAATTATTGCTTTCGGCTTGTTCTTTATTACTCAAGCACGCAAAAGCGATCAATGTGACGAATAAAATGGTCATGAGTTTAGTCAATACTTTCATAAGTGTGTTGGATTGGATTTATGATGTCTAATATATCCAAAAAGGCTGGATGCGGCCAACGAAGGGATGCTTTAGCAGCGGATGGCTCTCAAGTTATGTGATCCAGAGGAGTGCAAGTGCGCACGGGTAACAGCATTTACCTATCAAAACAATCCACCCAGGCATTTTAAAATTCAGACTATATTAATGCAGGCATAAAACGTAAAGTGACACGAGTTCCTTGGATCCTTTTGCCAATCGATCGACAGAATAATCGAACCACGGGTCTTCATTGGAAGTATAGAGAACTCCTTTGCCCCGGTGTGAAAAAAGTCCGGGGTCTAGGGAATAAACTCCCACACTTGCAGACTTTTCTCTGACCACCATCCACCAACAACAAAATTTCTGTTATTCACAAAGAAGGATTTTGTGTAAAGCGAATTACCGCTCGGAAACATTTGAACTTTTCTCCAGGCATTAGCACCAGGATCATATTCATAGACGATACCCCGATGCGTTTCATTGGCCTCATGTACGCCAACATAGCCTTTTGTCGAATTTGAAAACAGAATTCCAACATTTGAATTGGTTTCGGGAAAGTCTGCTATTTGAGTCCAGTCACCTGTGTTGGCGTCATAGCCCCACATATCTTTATAAATGGGAGGCGCACCAATTCCATTAAATCCTATTCCGACATATGCTTTATTTCCAACCACAAATGAAACGGCATTAGTCCGCGAAACGCCCGGAAAATCCTTAATCCCTGTCCACTTATTTTCTCCAATGTCATATTTCCAAAAATCTTTGAAAGTCTGAAAATTGTTGGTGTCTGTATTATTCCCCGTACCGAAATACAGATCTCCTCCCATTGCAAATCCCGTAATGCCTGGACGAAATCCCCCGGGAAAGTTGGTCAGATGTTTCCACGTATCGGCTACTGGATTATACTCATACAAACCCGAGAAGTAACTTAAGACATAACCTTTGTCATTGACCGTAGCAGCCGCTACCGCTGGAATGTCAAACGGAAAATCATTCTTCTGTGTCCATGAATCGGTCGCGGGATCATAGGCCCACATATCCCGAAGATAGCCTGACCCGTAATTGCCTAGTCCCCAGTACCCTTTCCCCATTAGGGCGAATGATATTCCATCATTTCGCGCTTCACCCGGAAAATCATTGAGTTGTTGCCATGTTCCTAATGATGGTGCCGCATCTTCGTCGTCACTACAGTTAATCGCGATAATTGCCAGGAGAAGTAATAGAATGTGTCTTTTCATTTGAGCTAACATTTGTTTAGGTTAACCTTTCTCTTTATGGGATGCAAATATATTTCATTTCTGTATTCTAAATAGTTCGATTGTGTAACCCTTCACTTCCCAATAAATATCCAGGCGATATTACGTAAAGCACACCTGAAACAATCATCCCTCCTATCAGCATCTTCCGTGAACTACAAAACTCATATTGGCACGATCTCCCTCCGCTTTACCGACGACAAATAGTTGTTCACAAAGTTTGACATCGTCTTCAGCGAGATCAAACCAACAATTTCAAAGATAACTTGTTCATCGATGTCCTCCTGAAAAAAATAGTTCAACACAATTTCCGGAAACTGACCGCTTCCTGAAAAATAAATGTATTCTGCTGCCCTCAGTAACACATTAAGTCTTTCATTGCTGGTTTGCCTGTTGTTGAGGATCGACTGTACATCCTCGTCGCTTAGGCCGGCTTTCTTTGCAAGAAAAGAATGTCCCCTTGCGCACGACTCGCATTCATTTAACAATGATATCTTTAACTCTATAACGTTGATCTCTATTTCCGTCAATGATGACCGGCGCATCGTCTTCGTTCCCATGAGATACATATACGCCAGCGATACACTTCGCTCCGCCATTTCTTTTATTATACCAGGCACAAGTCCAAAACTTTCTTTTGAAAGTGAATAGACAACTTCTTTTGAAATTTCAGTCTCCATAATATTTTTTTTTAAATTCTCATCCAATCCGCATTCCACCGGGTGATTTGCTTTTTTATTTCCACCGGTTTCCTTTCCCTCGTCTCAGGACTTTCAATGAGTTTTAGAAACTCATCATCAGACGCAAACCGTAGGGCCAGCAACTGTGGAAATGCAAATTCGCTTTCAATTTCGTCCAGGCGTTTGTGTGTAAGTTGAAAGTATCGCAATCTAAGTTCTGAGCGAATGATGCGGTCTTGATTCTTCTTCGCATAGTCTCGGGCAACGAATACTACCAGGTGAAGGATGACGGTTATCATTAGCAGGATTACAGCCTCGATATCATAGTTAATAGTCCCGTTTATTCCTGCCGCCAATACCAGTAGGAGCGAAAATGGCATAAGAACGTAGTGATACAAAGGGTGTACTCGCACATGATTTTTGAACGATTGTGTTTCCATAATTTTATTTCTTTGAAAATGTAATTGACTTCTCATTGTTCATTTTAATTGATATATCAACTATTTGATCAAAATTTTTTTACTCCAGGTTCGAAATTATTTTTTGCAAGCTGTCGCGGAGTTGCTCCTGCTGTTTTGTGCTCATTGTTTCCACTCCCTTCCTCCGTACATCTTTTACAATAGACAATGCTCGTTCAACAAACTTCTTTCCATCCGCGGTCAAGCTGAGTTCATAGGCGCGCTTGTCTTGCCCTTCTTCTTTATAGACCAGCCTTTTGGCCAACAGCAGATCCAGTATCCTCGTGATAGAAGCGCGGTCTTTAAACAAAGCATTGGCAAGCTCGATTTGTGTGATCCGCTCCAAATCACCAATCTTTTTTAACACCAGCCATTGATCCACGGTGATATCAATACCCGCCTCTCCAAAACGGACCTGCGAATACCTACGAACCACCTTATTTGTCTTTTCAATAAGGTAATAAAGTACATTCTCTAATTTTTGATCGTTTGCCATATTGTTGATATATCAACGAGTTCAAAATGTTTTTGGTTACATATCCCACTGCAATTCTTTTGCCCAAGGTCGTGGACATGAGACATTGACAACTGAACTTCCCCAAGAGTCAGAAGTGAGTTTTTAAAGTTTGTCCCAAATCCGAAAGTTTCTTTGTGTCCATTGAAATCTATCGCAAACAGCCAGTTTGAAAAAATGATAGAAACGCTTGCAACATCTTTTATATCTCGCAAATTGCGATCCCGGGCCATTCAATATCTAAGGCTGGAAATTAACTCCCTCAGGAGATTTAGTATCTTCCCGTTTATTTCATAGTGAACAAATCCGCTCCCGACAAAAGTCTATTCCTCACCGGAATGATCCTCAGCATGACCTGCTGGGGCCTAAGCTGGACATCAGCGAAAGTAATCGCTTCTTACGGCTCTCCGATGACGCTTACTTTTCTCCGGTTCTCTTTTACATTCTTATCCATGATAATCATCCTGGCTATCCTAAGACAACCCTTCACAATAAAGAAAAAAGGTATAGGCGACTTGTTGGCTGCATCACTCTTTATATCACTGTACACACTCCTGTTTTTTAAGGGCATCACCAACGGTAAGGCCGGAGCAGGCGGCGTATTGGTTACAGTATTAAACCCAATCATCTCTTATGGTATTATGCTCATCATGGAGCTAAGGCGACCGACGCGAAATGAAGCACTCGGACTAAGCCTTGGATTGCTCGCGGGCATCGTCTTGCTAAAACTTCCCATGGAGGCGGCTACGATATTCAGTGCCGGTAATGTCTATTTTTTGATTGCTTCGCTGTGTTGGGCGATCCTTAGTGTGTTCACTTCAAAAGCAGCACGCTACGGATCAACTATTACATTCAGCACGTGGATGTATGCTGTCTGCATCGTGTTCTTGTTTATCTTCACGGGAGTGGAAGGTCCCGCGACTACGCTTTCGAAAGCAGATGGAATATTCTGGTTCAACTTCTCTGTCGTCGCCATTCTCGCTACTTCTTTAGCCACAACTTTTTACTTCGTGGCCACGTCACGTCTAGGCGCAAGTCAGGCCAGCAGTTACATCTTCCTCGTTCCATTTTCAGCCGCGCTGGGAGCGTGGATATTTCTAAAGGAAGTTCCGCAGTGGCATACCGTGGTAGGCGGGATACTAGGCATCGCTGCTGTTTATATTCTGAATCGTAGGCGCCGATAGAGAAAATCCTGCACCAAATTTAGGGCGTGTCCCCTCTTTGCCTGCTTTCGTTCAACTCAGCAGGCGAGTCGGGGCCGGGCCTTTCGCTGCAAGGCGATCTCAAATTCTCCAAACCCCTTTGGGTGAGCCTCGCCTTTTCGCTGCAGTCCCTCACGCAGTTCTTCTTTTAAAAGTTCATCTACAGTAACGTCAATAATGCGACCAACAAAGGCCAATCCGAAGATGTATGTCGTTGAGCATTCATAATGAAACAACAAATCGTTCGATTATTCCCTTATCATACTCCTATACCCTATACCCTA
>JGI10216J12902_101462635_pt1 | contig 11250 bp, 5 predicted proteins | sample KanNatreferecore_FD_12902 | JGI IMG/M metagenome (IMG submission 12902)
TCGCGTGGTTCTGGGCCAACGATGGCAACTGGAATGGGAAACAGGTTTTGCCGAAGCACTACTTCGACGATTACCGCAAGCCACAGGCAACGCGAAACCTTCCCATCAGCCGCGAGGCCAAGACTGACGATTATCTCAAGATCAAAACCTACGGCGGGGGCTCAGAACATTTTACGCGGTTCGGCCCGGGCGTTTATGGATTCAACTGGTGGTTCAATGACACCGGCGACCGGCATCGTGAGAATCTCACGTGGCCCGAGGCGCCTGCGGACACGTTCATGTCCATCGGGGCCGGCGGCAACAACGCGGCCATCATTCCCAGCTTGGGATTGGTGCTGGTGGGTGCCGGCGCAGAATGGAACGACCTGAAAGCCGGCGATCCTTCTTCAAAGATCAACCAAGCATTGAAGCTGCTGGCTGGCTCAGCTGGATACAAACCCGAGACCAAAGCGATCGTCACGGGCGAAATGAAAAAGTGGCAGCCAGTCACTATTTCATTCACGGGCCCGGAACTTTCGGAAACCGGAACACCCAATCCGTTCACCGATTTCCGGCTCGAAGTCATTTTCGAACACAAAGGTCGAAAGTTCACCGTGCCCGGTTATTTCGCCGCTGATGGCAATGCGGCGGAGACCAGCGCCACATCGGGTCGTTGTTGGCGCGCCCATTTCATGCCGGATGAAGCCGGCAAATGGACCTTCCGCGCCAGCTTCCGGCAGGAAAAAAACATCACCGTCTCAACCGAGCCCGCAGTGGGAAAAGCGACAGCTTTTGATGGCTTGAGTGGCTCCTTCACCATTGCACCCGTGGAGAAGACAGCGCCCGGCTTTTATGCCAAGGGGCAGTTGGAATATGTGGGAGAGCGATATTTGCGATTTGCTGAAACCGGCCAACCGTGGCTGAAGGGCGGTGCGGACAGTCCCGAGAATTTCTTCGCTTACGCGGACTTCGACGATACGACCCCTACGATGAGTTTCAGCAATCATCTCGCCGACTGGCGGATCGGGGATCCCACTTGGAAAGACAGCAAGGGTAAAGGAATCGTCGGCGCATTGAATTACCTGGCGTCGAAACGGATGAACTCCGTTTACATCATCTCCATGAACGTCACCGGCGATGGCAACGACGTGTGGCCCTGGCTTTCGCCAACAAACATCACGCGCTTCGATTGCAGCAAGCTTGACCAGTGGAACATCGTGTTCAATCACATGGATCGACTTGGGCTGATGCTGCACCTGTTGCATCAGGAACAGGAGAACGATCAATTGCTCGATGGCGGCGATCTTGGTCCAACGCGCAAACTGTACTATCGCGAACTCATCGCCCGATTTGCGCATCACCCGGTCATCGTCTGGAATCTGGGCGAGGAAAATACGAACACTACTGAGCAACAGAAAGCGTTCGCCAAATACATTCGCGAAACCGATCCCTATGATCACCCGACTGTCATTCACACATTCCCAAGCCAGGTGAATCAGGTTTATACGAACCTTGTTGGCCATCCGTATATCGAAGGGCCATCGCTCCAATTCGGTCGTGCGTCACGAACGCACAAGGAGACGGTCAAGTTTCTCGCCCTGGCCCGCAAAGCCGGTCGCCCGTGGTATGCGTGTCAGGATGAAATTGGCCCGGCCAGTGATTGTGTTCCGCCTGATCTTCAGGATTCGGAACGCACGGAAATCATCCGTCACGCGTTATGGGGTAATCTCATGGCCGGCGGTTCCGGAGTAGAATGGATTTTTGCCTACGACACCTGGCCGCGCGTTCCGGGCAAGCATCTCGACATCGCGTGTGAAAACTGGCGTCCGTGGGACAGGCTTTGGGATCGGACCTCCGTGGCGCTCGACTTTTTCCAAAATCACATTCCGTTCCCGCAGATGGATACGGCGGACAAACTTGTAAGCAGCACAAACGCCTGGTGCTTCGCGAAGCCAGATGAAGTCTACGCGGTTTACATCTTCGGAGGTGCGGACATCAAATTGCAGCTGCCCAAAGGCGCGTTTACCCAACACTGGTACGACACTCGCAACGGCGGGCCGCTGATCCCGGCGGGAACGCTGACCGGTCCAGGCGAAGTCGCCCTTGGCCAGCCGCCACGCGATACTGACAAAGATTGGATCGCGTTGGTGCGCCGAAAGAAATAACCATCATGACAGGATTAACAACTATGAGAGGCACAATCATTTATTCCGGCCTGGTCGCCCTTGGTCTGAGTTCCGTTCCAGTGGCTGGCAAAAACGTCACTCTCTTCGAGGATGGGTTCGCCACTATGCGCGCTGGCGCCATCGGCAGTGAGGTCGGCGCCAAGCTCGAGTATCAATACATCCCGAAAATCAACGCGGAAGGCCAATGGGCGATTTCGTGCTTCTCCTCCGGAGCGCCTTCGCAGCGCGCCTGGCGCATTGTGCGGCAGGACGGCAAGTCTGCCTTGATGCAAATACATGAGAACAAACTGGCCCACACCCATCCGACGATAGTCGCGGGAGATGAACTCTGGGCCGATTACACCGTCAACGCGCGGTTCACTCCCGAATCGAACGTCGGTCGCAGCGGCGTATCATTTCGTCATCAGAATGATCGGTGCTATTACTTCGCCGGAATCGAAGGAGGCAAGGCGGTCTTAAAAATGGTGCACCACGAAACAGCGTTTCGCATCCCCAACGAGAAAACCCTGGCAACCAAGGACGCGGGCTGGAAACCGGGGGAGGATGTGAAAGTCGAGATCACGTTGCTCGGCTCCAAAATCTCCGCGCAAATCAATCGCGTCAATTTGACCGCCGAAGACACTACTTTTCGCAATGGGCGGATCGCTCTCACTTCGGATGGGCCGACACGATTCAGCATGGTGCAGGTCACTGCGACGGATAAAGAGAAGAAACGGGTTGAGAGTGCCCGCGCCAGAATCGAAGCGGAATCCCGCAAGCTGCAGGCGGCCAATCCGAAGGCGGTCCTCTGGAAAAAGTTCCGCACGGACAACTTCGGTGTCGGACGTAATCTCCGGTTTGGTGATCTCAACGGCGATGGCAAGATCGATATTCTTGTCGCGCAGATTCAACACCACGGCCCGAAAGATTCGAACAGCGAAGTCGGCTGCCTCACTGCGCTAACCCTCGACGGCGAGCAACTCTGGCAAATTGGCATCGCTGACGCGTGGAATGACGAACTGACCAATGACGTGGGCCTGCAAATTCACGACATTGATGGCGACGGCCAGAACGAAGTGATCTACTGCAAGAACTTCGAAATTATTGTGGCCGACGGCAAGACCGGAAAAACAAAGTACAAATCACCGACGCCCGCAACACCCGCCTACACTCCGGCGCCGCGCAATCGTTTTCCGCAGGTTCTGGGTGATTCGCTTTTCCTTTGTGATTTTCGTGGTCAAGGGCGAGTGGGCGATATCGTGATCAAAGACCGCTACCAAACCGTCTGGGCTTTCAACGAAAAGCTGGAACCGTTGTGGCAAGGCCAATGCACCAACACTGGCCACTACCCGTTTGCTTACGATGTGAATGGGGACAAAAAAGACGAACTGTTCATCGGTTATACCGCCTTCGATCACACGGGCAACAAAATCTGGTCGCTGGAAAACACTTTGAAAGATCACGCGGACTCAGTGGCCGTGGTCAAGTTGAGCGCCGCTCCGGATGCGCCACCGCGATTGATCATTGCCGGGAGTGATGAGGGTGTCGTGTTCGCCGAGACCAACGGCAAGATCCTGAAGCATCATCGCGTTGGTCATGCGCAAAATCTGAGCATTGCCGATTTTCGCCCTGATTTGCCTGGCTTGGAAACGATTGCGGTCAATTTCTGGGGCAATCAGGGCATCGTGAATTGCTACGATGCTGAGGGAAATAATTATCATGAGTTTGAACCCGCCCAACACGGCAGCATGATGTTGCCGGTGAACTGGACCGGCAAGCCAGGCGAATACTGGATTCTTTCACCAAATGTCGAGAATGGCGGCATGTATGACGGGTGGGGGCGCAAGGTGTTTGAATTCCCCGCCGACGGACATCCCGACATGTGCGTCAATGTCATGGATTTGACCGGCGATTGCCGCGACGAAATCATCGTCTGGGATCCGTTTGAAGTTTGGATCTACACGCAGGACAACAATCAAAAGTCCGGCAAGCTTTACCAGCCCAAGCGCAGCCCGCTTTACAACGAGTCAAACTATCGTGCCCAAGTCTCGTTGCCTGGCTGGTCCGACGACAAGAAATGAAAATCGGGACGACGAGCTTCGGCTTTCGCTACGCGTTTCTTGCTCCGGCGAAAGCACCGACGCTCAGTGAAATGATCCAGCAGGCGCACGACGCGGGAATCGAGCGCCTGCAGATCTGCGAGAACACGCGGCCGCTTGAAGTTTCAAAGCGAGAGTGGCAGGAAGCACAGCGTTGCTCGGCGGACTTGGGCATGGAACTACAACTCGGCTGCAAGACGCTTAGTCCTGTCGCAGCGGAACAATACATCCAACTCGCGCAGGAGCTGTCTTTCCAACAACTCCGCATTGTGATGGAAGACCCGGACCATCGCCAACATGCTACTCGCGATATTGTCGCGCAATTGCTCGAGGCCACGGTTCCCAAAATCCAAAGCGCAGCCATGCGCCTCGCCATCGAAAACCACTTCGACATTTCTTCCACGCTCCTGGTAGAAGTTGCGTCCCCCTACCCTGCCGATGTTGTTGGGTTCTGCGTGGACACCGCCAACTCGCTCCGCAGCTTTGAACCCACCAGTGAAGTGTTGCGGCTACTGGGAGATCGCGCCTATTGCTATCATCTCAAGGACTACCGCGTCGTTGGCTCCATGACCAGCTTCTCGGTGGTGGGAGCACCACTCGGGGATGGCGATTTGGATTTGGACGGCTGTCTCAGGACCATCTTGGCGTGCGAACCCGTCCCGCCATTATTTGTGGAGACGTGGACACCGTCGGAAAACGATCGTGAGAAGGATGTCGCCTTGGATGCCGAGTGGGTACGCCGCTCGGCGCAGAATCTCCGCACCCGACTGAGCAAGTTTGCCCGGTAGCTATTAGTTGGCGCGCTCAATCAGAATGGCCCAATCCTCCGTGGGCTCGGACGGCGGTGTTCCGAGTTGAATCAACTGGCCCCCTTCAATCTTCTTTGATCCCGGCGTAAATTCTCCAGTGCGTGGATTGTACCAACGTTGAGTGAACTTTCCCTTGACGCTTAGCAGATTGAGCATGCCGGTCTGTTCACCCACTGGCACATAGATCGCGTAAATCTCTTCGGGCTTCGCGAAGACCTGTCCCTTCACATAGTTGTTCTTACCCTGATACCCTTTGGTGCCGGTCAACAGTGCATCCATCGGCTCCATCTCCCAAAACGGCAGCGCTTCAACGAACTTCCGGGCGTTCCACGTGTACTTCCAGATCGGCTCGTATTTGCGGAAGTCGTCAGTCTTGATCAGATCCGCCAGGATGAATTCCAGTTGGCTGCCGGAAAGATAAATGGGCCACGTGTATTCGCGGCGATGGCGGTCGGCGTTGGTCACACTTGAAGTGTCGGGGAAGAATTCGTCCATACCGATGACTTGAGGGAAACCGGCTTCCTTCGATGCTTGCCGCCAATATTCCACGATGTCGGTGTCCTCCCACTGAAACGAGGTGACCGGGAATAGGCGATAGCCCAGGAAATCCTTCCACGCTACCGGCAGTTTTCCGGCGTGATGCACCGTGATGGGGTGATCGTACGGATCCACGGCATGAATGTACTCCGCGTAACTCTTCACCAGGTCGGGTGGCAGTTTCAGGTTGAGGTTGTATTCTTCGCAGAGGTTCCATTGCAGGGCGACATGATGACCGAACCGCGCGATCATCTCGCGGTAATACAGCTTGCGCTCCACACCCAGTTGGGATTCATCCAACTCGTTTTTATTCGCCGCTTCGGCTTCATTCAACACGAAATGCAGGAAAATGGAGCGGCGCTGGGCGTGATCCAGGACGATTTCCCATTGGCGCAACTTCGCCACATCGAAATGCAGATTGTCATTGGTTGGACTGCCCTTGGATTCGATCGGTCCAAGATAAGGCCACGCGTTTTTGCCATCCCCGCCAATATTCATCGGCATGAAATAGAGATTATTCATGTTCTGGGCCGAGAGATAATTCAGCGCCCCGATGATGGCTTTGCCCTGGCCGTTGCCCCAATCGGGGTCACCCGCCTTCCAATCCTGCACGTGGTTGGTGTAACGATGCGTCGCACGCGGAGTGTTGGTGAACCCGACATACGCCAGAAAATCCTCCGGCTCGTCCGTGCCACCTTTGAGCCAGTATCCACCATCGCGGAACTTGAAATAGAATTTGCCCACGTATTCCAACCGTCCCCATTTCAGGTAGCCGGGAGCGTCTTTGTCCTGCGGTCCAATGCTGAAGCTTCCCTTCCGACCATCAAACGCAGCCGGTTCGCCAGATTTTGGAACGAGGCTTACAGCCACTTGTGGTCCTTGGCGAAAGGAGGCTTGAAACTTCCAGCGTCCCACTTCGTCGGGCGAAAACAACACGCGCCAGATGCTGCCATTTTGCCCGTCATGACCATCGCCATCAAAAAACCCCGGCACATCAACCTTCTTTCCGCTGGGTGCGGTGAAGGTTACTTGCAATCGATAATCCAGAAACGGATTGGGATGGTTACCCGCTCCGTTGGAAGTCGGACCATGAAACGCTATGGAAACGGCCTCCCATTTCTTGCCACTACCCGTGAACGTGTAATCCGCCGCACCAGCCGTTTTCCTCCCCGTGCTCGTCGTACACGCGCCCACAAAGATTGCCACCACGAGCGCGGCCGCGATGGCCTTGAAAGATGCGGCATGGCGAAGAAGTGCGTCCGCCGCAGCGGCCAAAACAACGAAGCAGGATGGCGACTTTATTTTATGCATTTGATTGGTCGGGGAGAAACTAAAGAATGAGACCTCGCGGGCATAGCAGAAATCCCTCAAAAACTTGGACAAATGAAATTCCACGTGCAGCCCTGAGGACAAAACAGGCCTTCCCGTCGATACGCTTGTCCGCATCTACTTTGCTCCACGCAAAATCGTCTTAATTAAAAACAGTTTACTACTAGGTCTTGCCTGACGGTCAGATTAAACTTTGTCGCTACACATGCTTCAGCGAAATATGAATGTCGGCCGGATCACCATTCTCCTTAGCCTGACCTTGTGCGTCTTGCGGAACTTCAGCGATGCGCAAGTCTCAGAGCAATTGCCAGCCTTCCCGGGAGCGGAGGGTTTCGGCGCTTTTACCCCCGGCGGGCGTGGCGGGCAGGTGTTGTTTGTCACCACGCTCGAAGACTACAACCCAGCCGTCGGCGAGCCTCCCATTCCCGGCAGTCTTCGCGTGGCGTTGAAAACGAAGGGGCCACGCCTCGTCATCTTCAGAGTTTCAGGCACGATCTTTCTTAAAAATACTCTCGCCGTAACGGAACCCAATTTGACGATCGCCGGACAAACCGCTCCCGGGGACGGCGTCTGCCTCGCGCGTTCGTTGTTTCAGATCAATACGCATGATGTGATTATCCGACACGTCCGCTTTCGGTTGGGAGATTTGGCCGAACGCGAAGCCGGCACGTTTCAGATCGGACGCGGCAGCCAGAATGTCATGGTAGATCATTGCTCCATGAGCTGGTCCACCGATGAGAATTGCACCATCAACGGTCCTGACGTCCGCAACGTCACGGTGCAATGGTGCATCATCGCCGAAAGCTTGAATCGCAGTTTCCACCCCAAAGGTGAGCACGGTCACGGCTCGCTGTTACGCAGTGATGGCGGCGGCTTCACGATTCATCACAGCATTTATGCTCACAACAATTCCCGGAATCCACGACCCGGCGGCTACGACGACAGTCCCGGGCTGGTGCTCGATTTCCGCAACAACGTCGTATACAACTGGGGCGCGAATTCCGGATACAGCGGGCTCGAACGCACCCGCATCAATTACGTCGGCAACTATTTCAAGCCCGGCCCTTCCACCAGCGACGGCGTGCGCGGCTATGCGTTCAGCGCCCGCACTCCGCGAACCAAGCTCCATCTCGCCGACAATTTCTTTTACGACTCACCTACCAAGACACAAGAGAACTGGCGCATGATCCGCAAATGGGGCGAATGGGAGGGTGAGTTGAAAGATACCAACCTCGTCCCCGAACCATTCCCTGCTCCACCCGTCGCAACCGATCCACCGGAAACCGCGTTTGAAAAAGTTCTAGCGCAGGCGGGAGCGATATTACCGCGGCGTGATGCCGTGGACACACGCATCACGCAGGACATTCGCGCGGGCAAAGGTCGCATCATCGACTCCCAAAAAGAAATTGGCGACTGGCCAGAGTTGCAATCCACCACTCCGCCAGTCGATTCTGACCACGATGGAATGCCGGACGATTGGGAAGTGAGATTCAGTTTGGATCCGGCCAACGCGGGCGATGGAGAAAAAGATTCCGACGCCGACGGTTACACCAACGTTGAGGAATTCCTCAACACCTCAAATCCGAAGATCGCTGATCGGACGCCCCCGCAATTCACGCTGGGCGAAATAGGCGCGAAACTTGAAGCGCTAAATGCCAAAGCGCGAGCCGAGATTGCCGAAGAAATACGCCTACGCCCCGCTCAAACGGGAACTGACGGTTCTGCGCCGCCGCCGGTCCGACGCATGGAAGTGCGTTCGCTGCCAGGCACTGGCACGAACAAATCCGTGGCCGTGGCCCTCAGCGAAAAACTGCAGCTTCAATTAAACAGAATTCCCGCCGGCTCGTTTCTGATGGGTTCGCCGTTGAATGAACCTGAACGAGCGATCGAGGAAAAGCAACATCCCGTCACGATTTCAAAACCATTTTATCTGGGAGCGACACTAGTCACGGCGAGCGAGTACGAAACGGTCACCGGCGCAACTTCCCGGGAGGACAAAAACGGTGACGCGCCCGCGATCGTCACCTGGCCGGATGCCGTTCGATTCTGTGAAGCGCTCTCGCGAAATACCGGTCGCAGGTTTCGCCTGCCCACAGAGGCGGAATGGGAATACGCTTGTCGCGCCGGCACGACGACTCCGTTCAACACGGGCGAGCAAATCACAACTGAGCAGGCCAACTTCGATGGCAAATTTGTTTATCCAGGTGGTAAACCAGGAATTTATCGGCGCGCTTCAACGCCCGCGCGTACGTTCAAACCCAATGCGTGGGGGTTGTTCGACATGCACGGCAACGCTTACCAATGGTGCTCCGACTGGTATGGGCCGTATCCGAACGAAGCTGTGACCGACCCGCAAGGTCCGGACAAAGGCGTGACCCGGGTCATTCGGGGCGGCAAGTATGGCAGCGGACCACGTTACATTCGTTCCGCCGCGCGTTACCATTACAGCCCCAGCAATTCATCTGTCGTCTTTGGCTTTCGCGTCGTGATGGAGGCAGATTGAACGACCTACCCGGAAAAACAAACGGCGCGTGTCTCGGAGAACAAGACACGCGCCCAACAACCACCAACCAAAATCAACGACGGCGGCGAACCAGCATGGCAAACGCGCCAAGTCCGAGCAGTGCCAACGAACCGGGTTCGGGAACAACCGTAACAATCCGCGGACCAGCATCTGCAATAGTGTTGTCTGAACCATTGAGGAAAGCGGTGTTCTCCCGGTCTTCATACAATGGGAAGTCGAATCCGGAAACCTGCACACCGCGAAGCAGCAACGTGGTGGTTTGACCCAACCGCGCGTTATACCAAGCCGTGACGTCGATGGATTGCCAACCAAGCGCAGTCACGTTAACCGTCGTGATTGTGCTGGTGAAGGCCGTTTCAGCCGGTGGCGCCCAGGAAGTATCCAGGCTCAGGGTAGGTTCAGTGATCGTAAGCGGGGTACCCGTCGGGGTGGCGCGCAAACGTAGCGAGCCATTGCCGGCGGGATTACCGGCTCCTCCCATGTTTGCCCCCCAATAGTTATAAATCATGAAACTTGCGGAAGCCACGGGTTCAGTGCCGATCGTGAACTCAATGTATGAACGCCGCCGCCCGCTGGCCACCCCGTTGGCAGCCGCCAAACCAAACGCAATCTGTCCTGAGCTGTAGTTATCATAGGCCGTCGTCACCAACCCATCTGAACTCGTCTCCACGAACACATCGTCGTTCGCGTAGATGGTGGCGGCAAACGCAGGGGTGACTTCCGCCAGGGAAACCGCAGCAACGATCGCCAGGGTACAAAACTTCTTCATACGCACTTATTGATTTTCGGTCTGATTCACTGCGATTTAACACCCGTCCGCCCACACCTTATAGAAGGAAAACCTTCAGTAGTTGGACAAAACTCTCAGTCACCCCCGCTAAAACCAACTACTCTTTGCCGATGCTGATGACGGTGACAATTACGCGTTGATAACGAGTTAACGACGGAACTCCGTTGTCAGTTACTTCGCAGACAATGTGAATCGTATCTTTCGGTTTCGCTGACGCCGGGACTGTGAATGTGGCTTCAACTTGGTCTGAATCTTCCATCACAACTTGGCCCCGATATTTTCCGGCCTCAGAATAATGCCACCAATTGAAGGAGAGTTGATTCTGATCAGGGTCGGAGGAAAAACGGGCGCTGAGTTTCAAGCGCTCGCCAGGCTTGGCGGTGATATCCAAGGCATGCGCAAGTCGCGCTTCCGGCGGATGATTGGCCTCGCGATAGCTTCTCACGCACCAATCCGCGCGAGCCGCCCAGTCGTTCTGAAACGCCGTTGCCCAGCGCATAATTGATTGGGTGATGCTGCTGGCGTCGGGTGCGGACCGCCAAAGATTCTCCTCCCATTCAAAGCGCCCGCCCCACCCTCCGTAGTTGGGCTGCTCCAAATTGCGAAGACCGACATCAATCAAATGCAGGAACGCCGGTGAATCCCCTTCCGACCGAAACGCCCCATCCTTGCGGACTTCATAACTGGCACACAATGCGCCGTGTCCGTTCAAAATGTTTCGCGCCATCCAATCCTTGTCGAAATACTTCTGTTCTGCCGGCGTCATCACCTGTTCCCAGCGATAGGCAATCGCCAGGTAAGCACTGGTGCTGCGGATGACGAACAGACCGGGCCAGTTTTTCAGAATGTATTCCTCGGCCTTCGGGTCCTGAGCGGCGATCAAAAACAGTTTTGCCTTGTGCGTCACTTCGCTTTTCCGCGCCGGATGAGATTCCTCAATGGACTTCAACGCGCGCGCGACGGTATTCGCTCCACCCCATGCCTGTAACCATACCGGCGACGGATCATCGCCCAACAA
>JGI10216J12902_101985408_pt1 | contig 11249 bp, 10 predicted proteins | sample KanNatreferecore_FD_12902 | JGI IMG/M metagenome (IMG submission 12902)
CATCACAACGCCCTCGATTTGGAATTGCATCTGCGCGTCGCGCCGGAACTTTTTCTCAAGCGCCTGCTGGTCGGCGGCTTCGAGCGGGTCTTCGAGCTTAACCGGAATTTTCGCAACGAAGGAATTTCAGTGCGTCATAATCCGGAATTCACCATGGTCGAGTTTTATCAAGCCTATGCGACTTTCAAGGATCTTATCCAATTGACCGAGGAATTGTTTACCGGCCTCGCCGAGGAGATCGCCGGTGGCTTGCAACTGCCGTACAACGGCGCCGCCATCGACTTGACCAGGCCTTGGCAACGGTTAACGATCCGTGAAGCGGTGCAGGTTCATGGCGGTGCCGAGGAAAAAGACGTGGCGAGCCTGGCGGGCCTACAGGCTTTCGCCAAGCAGCGCGGCTTGAAGATCGATCTCGATGTGCCTTACGGCAAGCTATTGGTGGCGGTATTCGAAGAGGTCGCGGAAGCGAAATTAATTCAGCCGACGTTTTTGACCGGCTTTCCCGTCGAAGTATCGCCGTTGGCGCGCAAGAACGATCAGAACCCGGCCATGGTCGACCGTTTTGAGCTTTACATTGGCGGCCGGGAGCTGGCGAATGCATTTTCGGAACTCAACGATCCGGCCGACCAGCGCCAGCGCTTTCTGGAACAGATGGAAGCTCGCGCCGCCGGCGACGACGAAGCCAATCCCATAGATGATGACTACGTTCGCGCGCTTGAGTACGGTATGCCGCCGGCCGCCGGCGAAGGTATTGGCATCGACCGCTTGGTAATGTTTTTGACGGACTCTCCGTCCATCCGGGATGTTATTCTTTTTCCATTATTGCGCCCGCACCGTTAAACTTCACGTCGATTCATCCGATGCGCTACGAACTTTTCATCGGCCTGCGTTATTTGCAGGCGCGCCGGCGCGAGACCTTTATCTCGCTGATCACCCTGATCTCGATCTGCGGCGTTATGATCGGTGTGATGACGCTGAACGTCGTCATGTCGGTAATGACCGGTTTCGAGGAAACCCTGCGCGATCGCTTGCTCGGCATCAACGCGCATATCGCTCTCGTCCGTTCCGGGGAGCCGATGCGGGATTATGACAAATTGGCACAGCAACTGAGTAAGGAGCCGGGTGTCATGGCGGCGTCACCGACGATTTACGGCCAGGTCATGCTGACCGCGGGGCCACGCGTTACCGGCGTGGTGGTTCGCGGCGTCGACCCCGACCGGGTCAATGGCGTGGTGAATGTTCAAAGTTTCATGCGCGAGGGCAACCTTGACGATCTCAAGCGCCAGCACTCGATCCGGGTCGATGAGCGCACCGTCAGTTTGCCGGGAATTATTCTCGGCGAACGGCTCGCCAATCAGCTGGGGGTATTTCGCGGCAACGCGGTGCAGGTGGTGTCGCCGTTGGGAAGTCCCACCGCCATTGGGGTAATTCCCAAAGTCCGCCGGTTTGTCGTCAGCGGTATTCTCAAGAGTGGCATGAGTGAGATCGATTCGACGCTAATCTTTATGAGCTTGAGCGATGCCCAGAAATTTTTCGAGTTAGGCGATAGCGTGACTAATATCGAAATGCGCGTTCAGGACGTCAGCCGCTCGCGCGAAATCGCCGACCGGATTCAGCGGCAGCTGGGGTTTCCCTATTTTGCCGAGGATTGGACGCGCTTGTGGCCCAATCTGTTTTCCGCACTTAAATTGGAAAAAACCGTGTATTTTCTGGTGTTGTTGCTGATGGTTTTGATCGGCGCCTTTAATATCGTTTCAACCCTGGTCATGGTGGTCATGGAAAAGCGCAAAGATATTGCCATTCTCCGTTCCATGGGCGCTACGCAAAAGAGCATCCGTAAGATATTTCTCCTGAAGGGCTGTTTGATCGGTGTGGTGGGAACGATTCTCGGCGTGGTCTTGGGTTTTTTGGTGTGTATCCTGATCTCTAAATACGAATTTCAATTGCCGGATGGGGTCTTCCTAATTCAAACTGTGCCTGTGCGCATTTACTGGAGTAACTTTCTTTTGGTGGCTTTGGCGTCGTTTGTCGTTTGTTTGTTGGCCAGCCTCTACCCCTCGCGCCAGGCGGCCAAGCTCGACCCAGTGGAAATCATTCGCTATGAGTGAACTGCTCGCGGTGCGCGATTTGCGCAAGTCGTTTACCGAAGGCGCCACCGAGATTCACGTCTTGCGCGGTGTCGACTTCGATTTAGCCGAAGGCGAGCGCGTCGCGGTGGTCGGACAGTCCGGGGTCGGCAAGAGCACGCTGTTGCACATCCTCGGCACCCTCGACCGGCCGACTTCAGGGCAGATTCTTTTCCGTGGCAAAGAGCTGCCCTTGAGCGATGAGACCGCGCTGTGCCAATTTCGCAATCGCCAGATCGGTTTTGTTTTTCAATTTCACTATTTGTTGCCCGACTTCTCGGCCATTGAAAACGTTATGTTTCCGGCTCTGATTCAAGGTATGGAGGCTCACCAGGCACGCAGCGAAGCCGAACGTTTGCTCGAAAGCGTCGGCCTTAAAGACCGCATAAGTCACCGGCCGGGAAAGCTTTCCGGCGGTGAGCAGCAACGGGTCGCGGTCGCCCGGGCGGTGATCCTGCAGCCGAGTTTGGTGCTCGCAGACGAACCCACCGGATCATTGGACTTGCGCATTGGCGAAGAAGTCCACGACCTGTTGTTTCAGCTCAATCAAGAAAAGAAAATCGCCTTGATCGTCGCCACTCATAACCACGAGTTTGCCAATAAAATCGGCCGGCGGGTCGAGCTGCGCGAAGGCCGGTTGTTCGCAGGTTAATTTTACGCCCGGAATCCTTTACAAAAATGGTAAAATTTGTTAATAAAATGGAATCCTTGGCAACTTTGGAGCGCGAATCCATCAGCCATCCATGAAGCCTACCAAACTACCGCACATCCTTTGCGCCATCCTAACGGTAGGCGGAATTATTTTGGGCCTCACTGCCGGCTTCGCTCAAGAGGGTACTCGGCTCAAAGATGTGCGCATCGGTGGTAATGTCCGCGTCGAGGAAGATGGCATCCGTTTGCACGTCAAAAGCCGGCCAGGCGATCCATTCAACGCCGCCGCCATCGAACAAGACGTCAAAGCAATTTTTCGCATGGGGTTCTTCGACGATGTGCAGGCCGAGTTTTCGCCGGACAATATCCTGACCTACGCGGTTAAAGAAAAACCCTATATCCGGGAAGTCCGCGTCCAGGGCCATTCGCAGGTGTCGCGAGACAAGATCGACGCCGCCCTCGGGGTGGCGCCGAGAACTATTTTGGACCGCACTAAGGTATCGGAAGGTGTCGAAAAAGTTCGTAAGCTCTATGCTGAGCAGGGCTATGTGAATGCAGCGGTAGATTTCGCGGTAACCGCCGAAGCGAACAACCAAGTCGCAGTGACGCTCGAGATTATCGAAGGGAATCGATTACTGATCAAGCGCATTTCGTTTGAAGGCAATCGAGCATTCTCTGAAAGCGAGCTCAAGGGTTTGCTGGGCACAAAAGAGGAGTGGATTTTTTCGTATTTCACCAACCGCGGCGTACTCGATCGCGATATTTTAGCCAACGACGTGGCGATACTTTCAAATCATTTCAACGACAACGGCTACGTCGATAACAAGATAGACGAACCGCTCATCGTTAGAGCGCGCGATGGTCTCGAAGTGATCTTTCGTGTCAATGAAGGCGCGCAATATCGCGTCGGCAAAGTGGAGATCGGCGGAGAATTAATCGACGATGGCCAAAAAATGCTCAAGTCGATTAAGCTTACGACCGGACAAATCTTCCGTGGTAGTCGCTTGCGTGACGATATTACGTCTCTAAACGAGACCTATGCCAACAAAGGATTCGCGTTCGTTCAGGTCGACCCGATTACCCGGGTCGACCAAGGGAAGAAGGTCGTCGATGTCGCCTTGGTGATCGCCCAGGGTCCGCCGGTATATTTTAATCGGGTGCTTGTCACGGGGAACAGCAAGACGCGCGACAAAGTGGTGCGCCGGGAGTTGCTGGTCAATGAGCAGGAACTTTATTCCGGCCTTAAGGTTACGCAGAGCCGCAATGCGCTGCAGCGCACCGGCTATTTTGAAGATGTCCAGCTGAACACGAAAAAAACCGATCAACCGGATGCACTCGATCTCGTCGTGGATGTGAAGGAAGGACCAACCGGGACCTTCCAAGTCGGCGCGGGTTACAGCAGCGGCGATGGGTTTTTATTCAATGCCACGGTTTCGGAAAAGAACTTTATGGGACGGGGTCAGTCGATGAGTGGGAATTTTAGTATCGGCTCGAGCCGGCAGGATTTCATCGTCAACGCCACCGACCCCTATTTTCTAGATTCTAAAGTATCCCTGGGGCTGGATGCTTTTAACACGACTCGCGAGTATGACGATTTCGACGAAAAGAAATTGGGCTTCGGGGTCAACACCAGCTATCCGCTCAAGGATTTCTCCTGGCCATTTTTTAAGTCAACGAGTGCTAGGACGTTAGGGTCCGACGCTAGCGCAAGCCAGCAATTTACCTTCTGGGATTTTATGCGTGGTGGGCTGTCTTATGCCTTCACCCGGGATAATATTACGCATGTATCGGCTAACGCTTCTGAATCCATTAAGGACGAACAGGGAGTCACTCTGACCAGCAGCGTGACCCCTGGGGTAATTTACGATAGCCGTGATCATTTCTTTTCACCGACCTCGGGCGCTAAAGTATCTTTATCTCAGACGATGGCAGGCCTGGGTGGGGATAGTCGTTTTCTAAAAACCGATTTGACTGCCCGCTGGTATTACCAGTTGTTTAAAGATCCGAATTGGGGCGGCAGCTATGTGTTAGGGCTTGGCGGACAGCTCGGCTACGGTCTCGGCTTTGCCGGAAACACCAGTGGCCACGATTTGCCTCTGTTTGAGCGTTATTTCCTTGGCGGTATTAATTCGGTGCGTGGGTTCGAGGATAGAAGTTTGGGGCCGCGTGAGCCTTCCAATTGCACTACCACGAATGGCGTAACGAAATGTACCGGTACCGAGGTTGTCGGCGGCGATAAAGCGGCGGTGTTCAACGCCGAGCTGGCATTCCCCGTCATGGAGCAATATGGGTTGCGTGGCGTGGCGTTTTTTGATGCCGGCAATTCCTTCAACTCATTCGATTTTGGTGACTTGCGGAGCTCCGTTGGTGTCGGTGCCCGATGGATGTCTCCCTTCGGTCCTTTGCGCGTCGATCTCGGTTTTGCCATCATAAAGAAACCTGATGACGAGACTGCAGTGCTCGGCTTCTCCGTCGGAGCACAGCCGTAACCGTTTGCTTCTTTTGCCATCATAAAATTGACTGGAGGTTTTGAGTGAAATATTGGCTCGTGCTGATACTAGTAGCCCTATCTTGGGTGCCGTGCTGGGCGCAGGACCGGATGAAAATAGGCTATATCGACGTTCGACGCGTGGTCTCGGAGTCCACCGCCGGAAAACGGGCTGGCGATCGTTTGCAGGTCCAGGTCAAAAAAGCTGAAGCGGATACGCTTAGAGAGCGTCAGGAGCTGGAGCGCATCCGTAACGACCTCGATAAGAAAGGGCCGTTGCTCAAAGAGGAGGAGCGGCGCAATCTCGAAAGCGATTTCCAGAGACGTTCGGTCACGTTACAGCGCACCATGACCGATCTGCAGCAGGAACTGCAGTTGAAAGAACGCGAGATGATGCAGGATATTCTCAAAGAACTTGAGGGGGTGGTTACCGAGTTTGGTAAAGCGGAAAAGTTTACCCTGATCCTCGATCGTTCGCAGATACTTTTCGCCGATCAAGCCGTCGATATAACCAGCAGAGTGATCGAGACGTTCAATAGCCGGGCAAAAAAATAAGTGTCCCTGGAAAAAACTTTAACCGCATTGGCGGCCTTAGTCGACGGCAAGGTGGTCGGCGATGGTGACATAAAGATTCGCCGAGTGGCACCGATAGATGAAGCGACCGCCGGTGAGATCACGTTTTTAACCAACCCGCGCTACGCCAAATACGTGGATCGATGCCGCGCGAGTGCGGTGATCGTCGGCACCGATTGCGCCGCGGCACTCGCCGGACGAGCGCCGGTATCGTTTCTCGAGGCCGCGGATCCCTACATCGCTTTCGCTAAGATTCTTAAATTTTTTGCACCGGCGCTTGCGTTGACGCAAACTTGCAGTCCGCAATCGAGCGTTGATCCGTCGGCAGTGATCGGCGCCGGAGTAACTGTTTTTCCTCACGCGTTTGTCGGCGCACGCGCCAAAATTGGCGTCAATTCGGTCCTCTATCCGGGGGTTTATGTCGGTGCCGATGTTGAGATCGGCAAAGACTGTGTGCTGCATCCCAATGTGACGGTCAGAGACGGTTGCCGCATCGGCGCCCGCGTGATACTTCACCCCGGGGTGGTTATAGGCAGCGACGGCTTTGGTTATGCTGGCCGGGGCGAAAGCCGAGTCAAGATACCGCAAGTGGGCATCGTCGTGATCGAAGACGATGTCGAGATTGGCGCGAACACCACCGTCGATCGTGCAACTTTGGGTCAGACTGTGATTCAGCGCGGTGCCAAGATCGATAATCTCGTGCAGATCGCTCACAACGTAATCATCGGCGAACATTCGGTGGTGGTGGCGCAGGCCGGCATTGCCGGCAGCACCAAGGTCGGTAAGCATGTGACCATCGCCGGCCAGGTAGGCATCGTCAATCATGTGGAAATTGGCGACGGTGCGATGATTGGCCCGCAGTCTGGCATTCCAAAGTCGGTGCCCGCTGGAGCGATGCTGTCAGGTGGCCTTGCCGCGGCACCGCACCATGAGTGGCTCAAAGTTATGACCCTGTTGCCGCAACTGCCCAAGCTTTGGGCTTCGGTTCGGGTCATGGAGCGGCAACTTTCCCAACTGCTAAAAAGGTAGGGGAATGCTTACACTAGACGCTAAGGAAATCCTCAATTACTTGCCGCATCGATATCCGTTTCTCTTGGTCGACCGGATTATCGAAATCGAGGGTGCGGAGCGCATCGTCGGTATCAAAAACGTATCGTTCAACGAACCTTTTTTTCAGGGACATTTTCCGGACAATCCAGTTATGCCCGGGGTTTTGATTTGTGAAGCAATGGCCCAGGTCGGCGCGATCTTCGCTCATAATACCCGGGGCGGCATGGACGACAAACGCATTTTCATGCTGACGGGTCTCGATCAAGTAAAGTTCAAGCGGCCGGTGGTGCCAGGCGATCAGTTGCGGATCGAATTGACCTGTCAAAAGCGCCGGGGCGCCTACTGGAAAATGCAAGGGCTGGCCAGCGTGGATGACAAGGTCGCCGCTCAAGCGGTGATCTCGGCCATGGAAGTTGCAATGACTTAGGGCGGCGGGCGCAATTGGCTAAGATTCATCCCACCGCGGTCGTCGACCCCCACGCCGAACTAGCGAACGATGTTGAGATCGGTCCCTATGTCGTGGTTGGCGCTCATGTCAAAATCGCCGCAGCAACCCGGATTCACTCCCACGCAGTGATCGACGGGCTGACCACGATTGGGCGTGAAAACGTTATTTTCCCATTCGCCACCGTGGGGACGATTCCTCAGGATTTAAAGTACCGAGGTGAACCGAGCGAGCTGATTATTGGCGACAACAACCAGATTCGCGAATTCGCGTCGCTCAATCCAGGCACGGTCGGCGGCGGCATGATTACCCGGGTGGGAAATAATAACCTGCTCATGATGTACTGCCATATCGCCCATGATTGCATCGTCGGCAATCGGAATGTCATCGCCAATGGCGCCACTCTCGGCGGCCATGTGACGATCGAGGATAATGTCATCGTCGGTGGTCTCGTGGGTATTCATCAGTTCGTCCGCATTGGCTCGGGAGCGATCCTCGGCGCCGGCTCGATGGTTTCCAAAGATGTGCCGCCATTTTGCAATGCCACCGGCGACCGCGCCAGATTGCACGGCCTCAACACCGAAGGGATGAAGCGGCGCGGTTTTGACAAAGCGAAGATCGACGCGATCCACAAAGCCTATCGCGTTGTGTTTCGCTCCAAACTCAAGATTCCCGCGGCCTTGGAAAAAATCCGCAGTGAGTTGCCCGCGCTTCCGGAGATCGAGCAGTTTGCCGCTTTTATCGCCGCCTCCGAACGCGGCGTGTGCCGTTAGGCTGCTCACCTCCTAGAACTATTCGTGGTGAAGCAGTGATCGAGACGAAATCCTTGTAGAGCGAAGGCAAAGCAGCCCTGCCTTGATCAGACAAACGACGTCATCTGCTGCGAAACCACCTGTGAAAGATCAAACCGTTTGGCATAATCCAGACTTGCTTTGTCCACCGTGCCGGAGCCGCTGACTAAACCACAGCGATGAACACGATCGGCACCGTCGGCAAAATCGGGTTGATCGCCGGCAACGGTAAATTCCCTATGATCTTTGCCAAAGAGGCTAAACGTCAGGGCTACTCGGTGGTAGCCGTGGCGCATCGCGAGGAAACCGACGCAGCGCTGGAAAATTGCGTCGACGATTTTACCTGGATCTATGTCGGCCAGCTGGGCAAGATCATCAGGACGTTTCAAAAAGCCGGCGTGACTGAAGCCGTCATGGCCGGCGGTATTCGCAAGGTCAGACTGCTTGGCAACTTTCGCCCGGATCTGCGCGGCGCGCGGTTTCTCACCAGGATTAAAAGCCGCGACGACGACGCGCTGTTGCGCGGTATCGCGGATGAATTGGCCAGCGACGGCATAACGATTATCGACTCGACTTTCTGTTTATCGAGCATCATACCCCAAGAAGGGGTCCTGACCCGCCGCGCGCCCAATGCCGCGCAGTGGCAAGACATTGCCATGGGCATTCGTTTGGCGAAGGAAATAGGCCGCTTGGGAATCGGCCAAACGGTGGTGGTAAAGAATCAGGTGATTGTTGCGGTGGAAGCTGTAGAAGGCACCGATGCGGCGATTCAACGGGGTGGCCAATTGGCCAAGTCCGGCTGTGTCGTCGTCAAGGTCAGTAAGCCGGATCAGGATTTACGCTTCGACGTTCCGGCCGTCGGTGTCGAAACGATCACTAAGCTAAGTCAAGTCGGCGGCGCCGTGCTTGCCATCGAGGCGGGTAAGGCGATATTGATCGAAAAGGATGAACTGCTGCGTGCAGCGGACGCCTCCGGCATCGCCGTCGTCGCCGTCGCCGCTTGAGTAACGCTGAATATGTCATCGGAAACTTTACCGGTAGCAGTGGTCGGCGTCGGTTATCTCGGCAAGTTCCACGCCGAAAAGTATGCGTCGTCGACAAAGGCTAATCTCATCGGCGTGGTCGACATCGACGGTGACCGCGCCCGGGAGATCGGCCAATTGGTGGGCGCACCGGCGTTTACCGACTATCATGAGCTGTTCGGCCGGATTCGCTGTGCCAGTATCGCCGTGCCGACGCGCTATCATCACCAAGTCGCCCGCGATTTTCTCGACGCCGGCATCGATGTTCTAGTTGAAAAACCTTTGACCGCCGATTTGACCGAGGCTAATGAGCTGGTCGCGCTGGCGGCGACCAAGGGCGCGTTATTGCAAGTCGGCCATCTGGAACGGTTCAATCCGGCGATTCGCCGACTCGAAGGTATCATCAAGGATCCAAAGTTCGTCGAATGCCACCGCTTGGCGCCGTTTATAGAGCGCGGCACGGATGTCGACGTGGTCCTGGATCTGATGATCCACGATATCGACGTGATCACCAGCTTGGTGCGCTCGCCGATCCTGCGCGTCGAATCAGTCGGTGTGCCGGTATTGACCGAAATGCCTGACATCGCCAATGCGCGCATTACCTTCGAGAACGGTTGCATCGCCAATGTCACCGCCAGCCGAGTGTCGATCAAGCGCGAACGCAAGGTGCGCTTTTTCCAACCGGACGCCTATATCTCAATCGACTACGATCAGCGGCGCGCGCAGATTTATTACAAGCCCAAGCCGGGCGCTGGATGGCTCGATATCCGCGCTGAGAATATCGAGATCAAGGATGGCGATGCTCTGGCTGACGAAATCGATTCATTCCTCGATTGCGTGCGCACGCGAACGCCGCCCTTGGTCGGCGGCACGGAAGGATTACGGGCTTTGGAAATCGCCTGGGCGATCAGCGCTCAGCTGGCCAATTTATCGAATCAACCTGCGCGTGGCTAAGCAAACGAGGCAGGTGATGCTGGTGGTTGGCGAAGCATCCGGCGATGTTCACGGCGCCAAGCTGGTGCAAGCCCTTCATCGTCAGGATTCCCAGCTCAAGATATTCGGTGTCGCCGGCGAGCAGTTGCAGAAAACCTCTTTCGAGACGCTTTTTAACGTATCGAAACTGACCGGCATGGGGCTAGTGGAACTCGCTGGCAACGTAAAAAATATTTGGCGGGCCTATCGACTGCTACGCGGCGCGCTCAAACAGCGCCGGCCCGACCTGCTGATTCTCATCGATTTCCCCGACTTCAATCTCCGCCTGGCGCGAATCGCTAAATCTCTGCGAATTCCCGTGCTCTACTACATCAGTCCGCAAATTTGGGCGTGGCGCCGGGGTCGGGTGCGCAAGATCGCCAAAACGGTCGACCGGATGGCAGTGGTGTTTCCGTTTGAAGTGGATTTTTACCGTCGCCATGGCGTGAACGTGGAGTTTGTCGGCCATCCATTGTTAGAGACGGTCACCACGAATCAAAGTCGTGATACGGTACTGGCGCATCTCGCCCTCGATCCAACTAAAAAAACCGTCGCCCTGTTGCCGGGCAGCCGCGATGGCGAGGTCAGCCGTCACCTGCCGGTGATGCTGGCCGCCGCGCGGCAGATGCGCACCAACGATAATGTGCAATTCTTTTGCGTGCGCGCGAGCACCATCGATGCCGGCGAGTTGACGGCAATGATTGGCGATAGCAAAATTCCCGTCGTCGAACGGGATCGCTATGACGCGGTACGGGCGGCCGACCTGGTTTGGACGGCATCGGGCACGGCGACTCTCGAAACCGCGTTGCTGACGCGGCCGATGGTAATCATCTATAGAGTGTCGTGGCTCACCTATTGGATTGCCCGACTCCTGGTGCGGGTGGACCATATCGGCATGGTCAATCTGATTGCCGGAAAGCGCCTGGTGCCGGAACTGATCCAAGGCGAGGTCAATCCGCAGCGGCTCATCGGCGCAAGCCGCCGACTGTTAACTGACGACAAACTGCGCGCGGGCATCGTCGAGGAACTAACCCGGCTGCGTGAGCGCTTGGGCTCGCCCGGTGCCGCCGACCGCGTAGCGGCGATCGCAATCGAGATGATGGCATGAAAAAAACCGAACGTCCCAGTTCA
>JGI10216J12902_101406823_pt1 | contig 11247 bp, 8 predicted proteins | sample KanNatreferecore_FD_12902 | JGI IMG/M metagenome (IMG submission 12902)
CGAGCCAGGGAAGCAGCACGAACACGGCAGGACTCGTTCATTGTGAACTGGGTGATGTGCCGGCGGGAGCCGGCGCCTCGGTGACGGTCGTCGTGATCCCGACGGTTGTCGGTTCGGTCACCAACGCTCTTACGCTGACCACGGCGGAAGTTGACCCGAACCCGGAAGACAATCAGGCCGAGGTGGTCGTCAATATCCATCCGGTCGCGGATCTGGGGGTCGTGCAGACGGTGTCTCCGAATCCCGCCTCAGTCGGTCAGGAATTCACCTACACGTTGACAGTAACCAATGGCGGGCCCAGTGCCGCGACGGCGGTGCGTCTGGAGAATCCGTTGCCGGCGGGAGTGGACTTTGTTTCGGCCAACTCCAGTCAGGGCGGTTGCACGAATGCGAACGGGGTCGTGATTTGCGAACTCGGCGATCTTAATGCCGGCGCCGCCTCCGCGGTGGTCATCGTCGCCCGGTCGAGTCAACTGGGATCGCTAACTAACATCGCGACAGTGCTGGCCGCGGAGACCGACGCTGAAACGGCTAACAACACCTCGACTGTCGTCCACCAGATCAAGCTGGACGCGGATCTGTCCTTGGCCGTCGTCGCCATGCCGAACCCGGTGCTGTTGGGGAACAATTTGAGCTACGTCCTGAGCGTCACGAACCGCGGACCGAACCCCGCGACCAGCACACGGCTGGAGAACCGCCTGCCCGAGGGTATAAATCTGATCTCGGCCGAGGCCAGTCAGGGAAGCCTTACCAATATTGGCGGAACCATCACGGTTGACGTCGGCGAATTGGCAGTCGGGGCGACGGTGACCCTCACGATTGTGGCCGCTCCGACGGTGGACGGCCAGATGACCAACAGCGCGACCGTGGTGGCCGACGAGATTGATTCGAACACCGGGGATAACGCGACTGAAACCGTCGTGACAGTGGAGCGGGCGGTGGATTTGCAGGTGACCCAGGAGGTCCTGCCGCAGCCGGGTTTGCTGGGGCAGCCGCTGACTTTTTCGCTGACGGTGACAAATCGAGGGCCAGGTCTGGCGACCGGCGTGCAACTGATGGACCGTTTGGGCGAAGGACTCGCTTTGATGGCGGAGGAGTTGAGCGTGGGAATCAGCACCAACGAAGAAGGGACCCTCGTCTTTGATCTGGGCGATTTGCCGAACGGTGCCGGCGCGACTGTGCTCCTTGTGGCGACGCCGACACGCGTTGGATTGGTAACAAACGTTGTCGAGGCGATCGCGAATGAGACGGAGTTGAACGCAGAGGACAACATCGTTGCGAGCGTGGTAGGTGTCGATCCGGCTGCGGACCTTTCGATCAGCCAGGAAGTGACTCCCGACCCGGCGACACCCGGCCAGGAGATCACCTATGCGCTGACATTCACAAATCTTGGGCCGAGTCTGGCAACGGGAGTCTTGGTGGACAACGTCCTGCCCGATGGCGTCGAGTTGCTTTCCATTCAAACCCCTCAAGGCAGCGGCACGAACGTCAATGGGACAATCCGGTTCGACGTGGGGGAATTGGCGGCCGGCACCGGCGGCACCGTGACGCTAACGGTCAGAGCGAGCCAGCACGGCTTGTTCACCAACACAGCAACGGTTGCAGGCTACGGAATTGATCCGAAGCCTGCCAACAACACCGCGCAGATTGTCCACCAGATCAGGCTGGACGCGGATCTGGCTCTGACAGTCGTTCCACCTCCCGAGTTGGTGTTGATTGGGCGAAATGTAAGCTACGTGTTGAATGTGACCAATCGTGGGCCGCATGCGGCGACCGGCGCGCTGTTGAAAAACCGACTCCCGGCGAATATGACCCTGGTATCGGCGGAGTCCAGCCAGGGCACGAGCACAAACGCGGAGGGAACGCTGCTCTTTGAACTGGGAACATTGCCGGTTGGGGCGTCTGCCACGGTGACCCTCATGGGCATACCGACGCTGGTTGGTCCCGCCGAGAATGCCGCCAGCATCTCCGGAGAAACGCTCGACACGAACCTGGCCGATAACGCGTTGGTTACTGTCGTCACCGTTCAACCGCTTGCCGATCTCCGGGTTCACCAGCAGGCATCACCGAACCCTGTGCTGATCAATGACACGCTTGGATTCAATATCATCGTCACCAATCGCGCGCCTTATCTCGTCAGCCAGGTCAGTCTCACCAATGTCCTTCCCCCGGGTGTCGATCTCGTCTCGATTACCCCCAGCCAGGGGACTTCGACGAATGATGGCGGGGTGGTGATCTGCGATTTGGGTGACATCGACCACGGAGGCTCCGCGCGTGTGGCGGTGACGGTCATTCCGAGGGTGCTCGGATTGATGACCAACCTGGTCACGATTTCGTGTCCGCTGGCGGATCCCGCCGGTTCAAATCTGGTTTCACAACTTGTGGTCCCGGTCGTTGAAACACCGGCCATTCAATTTGAGCAGACGACCGCCAACAAGCTGGTGATTTCGTGGCCGGTCGCCGCGGACGGTTTTGTCCTTGAGGTGACCGATCATTTGGTTCATCCGATCAACTGGGCCGAGGACAGAAGCGTCGGCGTAGTCGCCGGGGACCGGGTCACGGTGACGATCAAGACTTCGAGCGATTCGCGATTCTACCGGCTTCGCAAGCAGTGAAAACCAGGACGTCCGACGACTGGAGAAAAAACGAGACACTGCTTTGCGTGAAACCGGGGCAAGCTGACAGGACCGGCGTTCGGGCGATCTGATTCGCCTTTCAATCGCGAGCCCGCGCTGCATCAGCAGGTTGCCGGGTCCATCGAGCGCAACCATTTCTGCCGTTCTCCTTCCGAATTCATCCTTCGCGCCGCGTGGCACGGGGCCTGCGAAACATCCGGCGCCGGGCGAGAAGCATCGCTCGTGATCTCTATGAGAACGATGAATTCAGAGGGTCGGAACCGCCGTGCCACGCGTGCGGTGGCGGCCCTGCTTCCCGTCGTTGTTCTGCTGTTTACGGGTTGCGCCTCGACGCCGCGGGCCAAGAGAACCATCGCCGTACCATCAACTCGTTCAACGCCGGCAAAGACGATTGTCGGCATCGCGTCCTACTACGGCAAGGAATACCACGGAAGGACAACCGCGAGCGGAGAGATCTTCGACATGACGAAACTGACGGCGGCGCATCGCTCGCTGCCTTTCGGGATCAACGTCAGGGTCACGAATCTTTCGAACAACCATTCTGTCATCGTCCGCGTCAATGACCGCGGACCATTCATTGCGGGGCGGATCATCGACTTGTCGCTGGCGGCGGCGCAGCGCCTGGGGATGATCACGGCCGGACTTGCAAGGGTGTCGGTGGAGCCGGTTGAATCGGGCACGGTGGAAACCAGTCGGACATTTTCAGATGCCGGGACGGCGATCGGCGCGCCGTTCGCCGCCGGAGTGGAGTGGCAACCCGCGGGGGAAGATGCGTGCGGCGCCGCGACACCCGCGTTCTCACTGGCAAAGGTATTCATCGGCCCGGATCGTGCGGGGCTTAATGACGAAATCGCCACGCAATAGAGGCAAACGCGCTACTTCAATTTCTTCAACAACACCTTGGATTTGCGGCCACTCTGCTCGTATTTCTCCCGCCGCGCGGGGGGGAGATCGTCGGGCGTCCCTTCGACGAAGCCACCCTTGGATTGGAAGTAGGTGAAGGCCTGAGTGGAGAGAGTGATCAGCTCGTTCAAAGTCATTTCGCGGGCCTTGCTCTCCACAAATTGAATCATCTTCCGGCCGATGCCCTGGTTCTCGTGGGAGGGACTCACGTAGAGGAAAGCCAGTTCGCCTTTGCCCTGCTCGGTGTAAACGTGCAGCGCCACGCAGGCGACCGGGTTCTTGTCGATCTCGAAAATAAAGTAATCGCCCAGCTGCTTTTCAATACTGGCACGCGTCCGCTTGACCAGTTCGTCGGTCGCCACCGAGTTCTTGGTCAACGCCAGAATGCTGCGCACGTCCTTTTTCATCGCGCGGCGGATCTGCTGATATTCGTTGGCATAGATCAGCGTCCCGATCCCTTCGTTCGAGAAAACCTCGGCCAGCAGACCCTCATCGACCTGGCCGTTGATGACGTGGACGCGCTGAACGCCGGCATTGCAGGCGGCCGCCGCATGACGCGCCTTGGACGCCGTCTCGGGTGCAAAGTCGTTCTTGCTTAGACGTTCGTTCAGGTCGGCCACCAGCATGTGGCGAATCAGTTTTCCCTGGTGGATGATTCCGTCGTTGGTCGTGATGTAGATCAGCTTGATCGCGCCCAGGGCCTTGGCCACTTCCACGGCCACGCTGTCCGAGTTGACGCGATAGGTCCTGCCATCTCCGTCGAAACCGAGAGGTGGAACGACCGGAACGATTCCCTGAGCCAGCAACGTTTGCAGCAGCTCCACATCAACCCGTTCGACCTTGCCCGTGAAGAGGTGATCGACACCGTGAATGATACCCATCGGATGCGCAATGATGGCGTTGGTGCAGGCGGCGCGCAGATCATTGGCCGAAAGTCCTTCGAGAATCTCGTGCGACAACCGGTTGGCGGCCGTCAGCGCCAGCTCCAATGTCGCGGCGTCGGTCACGCCGGCGCCGTCCAGATCCGATGCTTTGACCTTCTGCTCCTCAGCCAGCGCCTTGATTTGGGCGGCCGCCCCGTGGACGAGGACGACGCGGATGTTCAACGAACGGAGCACCGCAACATCAAGAAGGATGTTGGCAAAGTTCTCGTCCGTGACGATCGCGCCATCGACGCTGATGATGAAGGTTTTCTCGCGGAAGCGCGGAATGTACTGCAGGATGCCCCGCAAATCGGTTGGTTTCACTTTGGTTTGTGTTGGGTCGCGTCGAGTCGGGTGTTTCGCCTCAGACGAATGGGATAAGTATTCGGTTTTCGGTGGGATTCAACTTCATTTTTTTCCTGGTAAGAGTTGGCTGTTAGCCTCGCATCGATGTGACCACGCTCTTCAGCGCGGCCAGGCAGCGGGTGTTTTGCTCCTGGGTCCCCACCGTGACGCGAATCCACTCCGGCAACTGATAACCACCCATGGGACGCGTGATGATGCCCTGTTTCTGCAACTCTTGAAACACCCGTTGCCCATCCCCGACGCGGACGAGCACGAAATTGGCGTGGGAGTGAACGAAAGGCAGGTCCATGCGGCGAAACGCGCTTTGCAGATGATCGAGTCCCGCCGCGTTGTTCGCGCGGGTGCGCGCGAGGTGTTCCTTGTCGTCCAGGGCCGCCAGCGCGCCGGCCTGAGCGATCGAGTTGATGTTGAAAGGCTGCCGTATTTTTTCCAGCGACGCGATCAGCTCGGCGTGCCCAATGCCGTAGCCGAGCCGCAGACCAGCCAGCCCGAAGATCTTCGAAAATGTCCGCATCAGGAGCAGGTTCGGTTTCGATCCGTTCCTGACCAGGGGCAGCAGGTCCACCGGTTCACTGAGAAAGTCGATGTAGGCTTCATCCATGACGAGCAGGACATGATCGGGAACATCGTTCACCAGGCGGGCAACGTCTGCCCGGGTTGCGAGCGTGCCGGTGGGATTGTTCGGATTGGCGACGAAGATCACCCGGGTGGCCGGCGTGATCGCCTCGAGCATCGCCGGCAGGTCGTGTCCGTAATCCTTGGCCGGCACAGAAACCAGCCTGGCCCCGAACAAATGCGTCACGATGGGGTAAACAGCAAAACAGTACTGCGAAACGACGACCTCGGCGCCCGGCTGCATCAGGGCGTGTCCGACAAACTCGATGATCTCGTTCGAGCCGTTGCCCAGAATCAGGTTCTCCGGTTCGACTCCGAGTTTGTCGGCCAGCTTCAGCTTGAGGTAAAATGCGTTGCCGTCGGGATACAGGTTAAGGTTCGCAAGCACTTTCTGCATCGCGGCCAACGCGGCGGGTGAAGGCCCCAACGGGTTCTCGTTGGACGCCAGCTTGATGACGCTTTCCGCCGGCAGACCGAGCTCGCGCGCCACCTCTTCAATCGGCCGGCCGGGCTGGTAAACCGGCAGATGCTGAAGGGCGGGATTGAAAGGGAGTGGCATGGACATGCTACAGTGCCTTGAGAATCGTATTCACGTCCACGTGCGTCGCAATCAGGTTGCGGATCAGCTCGATTTTTTCCGTGTCGTTGGGACGCGTCTTCACGGTGAGGTCGTGGACTTTCGACGCCACCTCGTAACTGTCCTCGCGCGCGAGGAGAACGGGGAAGGGCATGTCTCGAATAATCTTCAGCGCGCTGTCGCCCGGGCGCAAATCGCCGGTCAGGACAATTCCGGCCAATCCCTCGGACCTTTGGTCCAGCAGCGTCGTTGAAACCGCCAGGAGGATATCCTCGCGATCGCCCGGCGTGATGAGCAGGGCGCCTTTCTTGAAGAAATGCAAGGCGTGATGCACGCCCATCGCGCCGACCACGACTTCGTCCACCAGGTTGAAATATTGACTGGAGGCGTTTAGCGCCTCGGCGTGCAGTTCATCCCGGATCAAATCCAGTGTCGGCCGGGAAAGGATCGGCTGATGCGGGATGACGCCCAGCAGTTCCAGGCCTTTGCGCTTGAGTCCGCGCCGGGCGAAGTCCGAGATGTAATCCACTTTTTTCCCCAGTACTTTGTTCAAGATGACCCCGATGATTTCGACGCCTTCCTTCTCGAACAATGCCTGGTTCAACACCACCTCATCGATCGGCTTGCCGATGCCCCCCTGCGTGACGATGATGACTTTCGCGCCCACGATCTTGGCCACGCGCGCGTTGGACAGGTCGAAGACCGATCCCACGCCCGCGTGTCCGGAACCTTCGCACAGGACGAAATCCTTTTCCCACGCCACGCGGTCGAACGCAGTCTGAATCTTGCGGACCAGCGCGTCGTAATTGGCCGACTCGAGATATTTCCGTGTGAAATCGGGTTCGACGGCAATGGGGCTCATGTCCACGAGCGGACAGTTGAGGCGATAGACGCGGTCCATGAGCACGGTGTCCTCGTCGATCTTTTGTTCCTCGATCTGGATGAAACGTTGCCCGACCGGTTTGATGTAACCGATGCGCGGATAGAACTGCTGGAGCGCGGCGAGAAGTCCGAGCGACGTCGTCGTCTTGCCGTCGTTTTGGCGGGTGGCGGCGATGAACACCCGCGGAGTGACCGTGTTCATTACGAATTCGAAAGGCTACTCACCCGGCAGTTTTTCTCCGGCGCCGGGATAAAGCTTGCTGTATTCGACGGCCTGGACACCGACGATGGCGGCGACGCCGAGGATATCGTGGGCGTTGGAACCGCGGGAGACATCCGCCGCCGGGCGATCGAGGCCGAGGAGAATCTGCCCGTACGCGTTGGCTCGCGCGACGTGCTGGATGAGTTTGCTGGCGATGTTGCCGGCGTTGAGGTCCGGGAAGATCAGAACGTTGGCGTGCCCGGCCACTTTGCTCTCCGGCAATTTGCGCGCGGCGATCTCGGGAATCAACGCGGCATCGACCTGCAGCTCGCCGTCGAAATCCGCCTCGACCTGTTTCTGGCCGGCCTTTTGTTCGGCCAACGCGGCCGCGGCCTTGACCTTCCCGATACTCGGGTGCGTGGCGCTGCCTTTGGTGGAGTAAGAAAGCAGGGCGACCCGGGGCCGTGTTCCGAGCAACTGCCGCGCGAATCGGGCGGTCGAGACAGCGATGTCGGAAAGCTGATCGACGGTCGGTTCAGGAATGACGCCGCAATCGGCCATGAACATCACGCCCTCTTCGCCAAATCGCGTGTCGCTGACTTCCATCACCATGCAACTGGAAGCCGTTGTTTGTTGCGGCGCCACCTTGATGATTTGAAAGAGGGGCCGCAAGACACTGCCGGTGATCTCGTTGGTGCCGGAGACGAGGCCGTCGGCCTGATGCATGGCCACCATCATCGCGCCAAAATAGTTCGGCTTGAGCAGTGCCTCGCGCGCCTCGGTTTCCTTGATTCCCTTGAAGCGGCGCAGCAACTCGAAGCGGCGCGCAAACGGGTCCAGTTCCTCGCTCTCGGCCGGGTTGATGATGCGGACGCCTTCCAGCGAGACGTTGAGGCGTTCGGCCGCCTCCTTGACTTTGGTGCGGTCGCCCAGAAGGATCGGCACGCCAAGCCGGAGGGAATAAAACTGACGCGCCGCCTGCAGCACCCGGGGCTCCGTGCCTTCCGGAAACACAATGCGCTTCGGATGCCGCTGGAGCTTTTCGATGACGCTGCCGATGAATCGCATGGCTGTTTAACTAACCGAGCGAGGGGCAAACTGCAACTGGCAAAGGGACGAGGGGAGAGGAGTGGTTTAGGAAGGGAGTGTGTTAGAGCGACGGAGTAATGGAGTGTTGGATGGACACCGTTGCATCATTCGAATACTCGCGATCTTCGTTCGCCTCACGGAACAACAGCGCGGTAAAACCGGACGGGAAAGGCCGGCGCTTGCGTGTCAGTGAAGTCGAGAGTGCTGTCGGTCAAGACGTTGGTTTGCACGGTCACCCAGTCGGCCAGGTCAGTTGACAGCGCCGTTGATTTTCCAGAAGTCCTTCCTTGGTTGAGGAGACGCTTGTTGCGCAAGCCCGTCCTGGACCAAGAGAGGCTGACCAACGAGAGAGACCAGGAGGACCAGACAAACATGATAGAACTCCATGGCTCGCTTCATAAGCTGATTCACGGAATCCCGGCAGCATAGCAGAGGGTTGGATTTGAGGAAAGCTTCCCCTTCAATAAAAATGCGCCAGCCCGTACAGCGCTGGCGCATTCTCTTGGATGGCGGGGAGGCTAATCGCCACTATCCTTGAGATGTGCAAAGCGGCGACCTCCTTCGCCGATGAGGTTGATCAAAACTCCCTTTTTGAGGTCGGCCGTTTTCAGAGCTTCCTTGAATTCCTTCACATTGGAAACCTTGTGCCGGTTGAGGTCGGTGATGATTTCGCCGGGCAGGATGCCCTCGCGCTCGGCGACGCTTCCCGCTTCCACTTCCGTCACGATCACGCCGTCGGTCAATTCCGCGTCGAACTGTTCCGCAAGATCCTTCGTCAACGCCTGAACCTTGATTCCGAGGAACGCCGAATCGGGCGGCGGCTGTACCTTGTGGCGGACAACCTGAGTATCGCGATCCGGCACTTCGGCGGGGTTGATTTTGATCTTCATTCTCTTGTCGCCACGGACGACGTCGAGCGTTACCGGCTGGCCGATTGGCTTGGTGCGGATCTCGCTTTTCAGGTTCTGGACGGTCGCGATCGATTTGCCGTCCACCGCCGTAATGATGTCGGCCGGTCTCAGGTCTGAATCGGCGGCCGGACCCCCTTTGAGGATGTTGCTGACGACCACGCCTTCTTTAGTAATGGAAACTGTTTCCCGGAAATCCTTCAGGTCGCTCAGGTTCCCGATGCCGATTCCCAGCCAGGCGCGGGTGAACTTTCCTTCTTTGATCAATTGGTCGGCGACTTCCTTGGCGAGGTTGGCCGGGATGGCGAAGCCAATGCCGGTTCGCATACCGCGAATGAGCGTGTTAATGCCGATCACTTCGCCGTCAATATTGACCAGCGGCCCGCCGCTGTTGCCGGGATTGATGCTGGCGTCGGTCTGAAGGAAGTCCTGGTCCATCATGACCTGATCCGAGAAAATGCGGCGTCCTTTGGCGCTCACATGGCCGAACGTGACGCTGTAATCCAGTTCGAACGGCGCGCCGATGGCGATGGCGAACTCGCCCACGCGCGTTTTGGACGAATCAGCCAGGCGGGCAGCCTTCAATCCTTTGGCATTGACCTTGAGCACGGCGACATCCGACTGGGGGTCCACCCCTTTGATTTCGACATCTTCGAATTCCGTGCCGTCCTTCAAATGGACGCGGATTTTCTCGGCGCCATCCACGACATGCCGGTTGGTGAGGATGTATCCGTCCTCGCTGATGACGACGCCTGAGCCCTGCCCGTCATAGATCGGTTCGCGGCTGGACTGGCGCTGGCGGCGCTTCTTGAGCTGGTCCTCCATATGCCGGCGCAGCTCCGGTAACATCTCGAAGAACGGATTGTCCCCTTCGTCCAGGCTGGCGTAGTCCGGTTTGTGAGCGACCCGGATGACGACCACGGCGGGAGAGACTTTGTCGGCGACCTGGATAAACGCCTGGTTGAGCTGCCGCGCCACGTCCATGGCGGGCGACGATTCTCCGGCTCCTTTGGCTGCCAGGGGCAGTTGTGACAGGGCCAGACCTCCTGCTAACGCCAACAAGCCCACGCGGGGCATCCTCATGTTCATAATCCTGTTCTTTCCGGCCGCGAACGGCTCAATGGTTTTGGAGCGGGTTGTCCGATAAAACGTTCAAAAATCGCGCGCGTCGGACGGGTTTTGTCACGCGCATTGACTTGGCTGAAGCTGCCCGATAACCTTGCGCCTGTCCAGATGCTGGAAGTTATTGAAAAACTACTTGTCCTTCAGGATCGCGACCGCAAGATCACGCGGCTCCGCTCCGAATTGAACAATATCGGACCGGAACGTCAGGCGCTCCAGTCCAAAACCGCCGGTTCTCAGGCCGTGCTGGAAGCCGCCAAGCATCGCGGAAAACAAATCGAAAGCGACCGCAAGAAGCTGGAGCTGGAGGTCGATGCCAGGAAACAGGCCATCGAGAAGTATTCATTGCAACAGTTCCAGACCAAGAAGAACGAGGAATATCGCGCCCTGGCCCACGAGATCGAAACGGCCAAGGCTGCCATCGTCAAGCTGGAGGACCAGCAACTGGAATTGATGGAGCAGGCCGACGCGACCCAGAGGCAGGTCGCCGCGGCAACCGCGGCTGCCAACGAAGCGACGAAGAACGCCGACAAACTGTTGGCCGATCTCGCAGGCCGCGAAGAGAATCTAAAGAAGGACCTGGCCGAACTCGAATCCAACCGAGACGACCTGGCATCGGCGGTGGACGAGAGCGTGCTGCCGCGTTACGAACGCCTGCGCCGGAGCAAGGGGGAAACCGTCGTCGTCGGCGTGGCCCATGGGGTCTGCGGTGGATGCCACATGAAGCTGCAACGGCAGGTCGTTGTGTCGTGTCAGGGAAACCAGGAGATCGTCACCTGTCCGAATTGCAGCCGGATTCTGTACTACACGCGCGATATGAGTCTCGCCGTCGCGGACTGACGACGTCTTCAGCCCGCGAAACACGCGAAATACGCTAAAGAAGGGCGGGCCGAAAGTTCTATCACGGAGCGTGGCGGGGCCGTAACCGAACGGAGTGCGCCCGTCCCGGGCGCAGGAGTGTCCGATTGCCCTGACGTCGATGGGATCCCGAGCGCCAAACTTCAGGGAAATTGCTGCGGCCGGG
>JGI10216J12902_100068259_pt1 | contig 11246 bp, 10 predicted proteins | sample KanNatreferecore_FD_12902 | JGI IMG/M metagenome (IMG submission 12902)
GGCGGCCGCGTGGCGGGCGGCGCAGGCGGCAAGGCTTCCACTTGCCACGGGCGCGGGTGCACGTGCGGCGGTGATGGAGCTGACATCCCAGATGCAGAGATCGCCGCCGCAGATCGCTGCCAGGCGGCTACCCTCCGGCGCGAAGGCGACGGAATTTGCTTCTGCTGACGGAGAATCGATCCGAGTAATCTCGCAGCGCTGGTGGACATCCCAAACTGAAATGCCTCCTCCCACGCGTGGCCACGCGAGAATGCGACCTTCGGGAGACCACCCACCCCTCAATACAGCTTGGTCGAGTTCCCAGACGACGCTGCCGTTGTTCGCCCTCCAAACCTGTAGTCGGGGATTGGCATAGCCCGCGAGCCAGGTCCCGCTGGGGTCGGGCAACCCGCCAAAGAACCCCTCGGTCCGTCGGATGAGGACCGGACGATCTCCAGGCTCCCAGACGTACAGATCATAGTCATTCGCCCTGACGAGATACCGCCCGGTCGCGGCGAGGGCCGCGAGAAAACCAATCGATCCTTCGAAAGCTTGGGCCGCAATGGTCTCCCAGGTTCCCGCGGCCAAGACCGAGACAGAGTCCGGCTCGTCGTCAAACGCCAGAGTGCCGCCGTCTCGCGCCCACGCGACCCAGCTGCCCATCCGTTGGGCTCCGGCCCAAACACCTCGGCCCCTATCACTGTCGTATATGATTACCTCTCTATCGAACGCCGCGACCCAGCGGCCGTCTGGAGACCACGACACCTCCTCGCCAGTGCCTCCCGGCAGTGGCTCTGCTCGCCACACGAGGTGGTCCTCTGCCGTACGGACCTCCACGTTGCCGCCACCGGACAAGGCCAGACGCGTGCCGTCCGGGCTCCAGGAGAGCCAGTTGAAAGGCGGCGTGCCGGGATCGGGTTGGAGCTGCCGTATGAGGGGGAGGTCGAGGCGTGGCACGGCGATGGGAGCGGCAGCCTCACTCGGAAACGCGGCGCCGAGCGCCGAATGTGCGGAGGCAAGGGCGCACTGGCATGCAGTTTGCGCCGGAACGCTCCAGGTCCTGCAAAGCGAGAGCCTGTTCGCTTTTGCGGCAGAGCGCATGGCGTGGCTGCCGCGGGCTTACTCGTGCACGTACGCCCAATCACCCACCCGCTCCACGCCGCCTCCGTACATCGCGCGGGGGTACTTGCGGTTCGGAAAGTAGACGAAACTGTCGAAGCTAAGCCCCCAACCGCACCTTCTGATCGATGCCCAGCGGTTGCCGTGCAGGTCCCGGCCGCCGGCCTCGCCCTCGCGGTAGTAGAGGGTGCCGTCCGCGGCCGCTGGGAACCGGGGCAGGTACCTGGGGATGAGATCGTCCAGCTTCGGGGGCGGAGCTTCGTGCTGCTTCTCGTAGGCGCGGATCGCGGCGACCAACGGCTCCGTTTCCCGGGCCAGCTCCGCAAATGCGGCCATGCGCAGCCTGCTCGCGGGCGCTGCCGATGCGAAGTACAACGCGACCGCGAGCAGAGCGCCCCAGCCGAAGGCTCGGGTGGTCGGATCCACGCGCTCGCGGCGGAAGCATGCGGATGCGGCGACTATCAGCACGGCCAGGCCCCCGATGAGCCAGAACGTAACGAGAAAGAGGGCCAGGGTGGGAAGCATCGCCACGGCATGCTTGTGCGAGGTCGCCCGGCATCCGGCGAGGAGCAGGGCCGCCGGAAGGACCGCGAGGACAGCGGCGGCAAACACCTGGGCGTTCGCGAACTCTCGCCGATAAGCCATCACTCGCCGTCCACGTGCAGCTCCAGCAGCGCTTCCGCCCTCGTGCCGCCGGGAAGATAGGGCGCGCCTTTCCCGCCGGGGACGATCTGGAAAGAGCGGCTCGTTGCCTGGTCAAGGTAATCGAACTCCCGATCGCCGTGAACTCTCACGTACAACTGGTATTCGTCGGGGATCGCCATCAAACGGATCCGGCAGCGGAGAGTGCCCTGGGGCGCGAGGCGGGCGACCGTGCCCCACGGGACGGCAGCGGCCGCGGTCACCAAGCGCCGGTCCACGCATGAGAGCCCGAAGAAGAGCTCGCCCTCGAAGTCAGGGCCCAGCCGCTCCAGCTCGATCTCGAGTAGGGCCCACGAGCCCACCTCGAAGGTTTCCGGCTCCGCTCCGGACGCGTCGAGGACCCGCAGGCGCTTGATGTGCGGCGCCGTCCCCCCCTCGACCCCCCAGGTCGCGTTGAGAGGGCGCGCCCCGTCGGCGCCCTCGTCGCCGGCGCGGTAGGTGTCGACGACCGACCGCGCGGGGCCCTGCATCACGATCTCGCCGTCTCGCATCAGCATCGCGCGCTCGCACATCAGCTCCACTTCGTGGAGGCGGTGGGTCACGAAGATGATCGCGGCGCCGCCCGCCAGCAGTTGGGAGATGTAACGGCGGCACCGTCCGACGAACTCCAGGTCGCCTACCGAGAGGACCTCGTCAACGAGGAGGATCTGCGGGTCCGAGTGCGCGGCGACGGCGAAGCCCAGCCGCACGTGCATCCCGCTGCTGTAGGTCTTCACCGGCGCGTCCAGCGCCTCTTGAGAGAGACCGGAGAACCCCACGATGGAGTCGAACTTCTTCTCCAGCTCGCGCTGGCTCATCCCGAGGATGGCGCCGTTGACGTAGACGTTCTCCCGTCCGGTGAGCATCGGGTGGAAGCCGGCGCCGACCTCGATCAGCGCGCCCACGCGGCCGCGGAGGCGGATCCGGCCGGTGTCCGGACGGAGGATGCCGTTGAGCATCTTCAGCACGGTGCTCTTGCCGGCCCCGTTCGCGCCGATCAGCCCGAGGCATTCGCCCCGGTAGAGCTCGAACTCCGCGTCTCGCACCGCCCAGAACTCGCCGCTCCGGAGGCGCTGCCGCGGGATCGGGAGGGAGAGCAGCTCCCGCGCCGAGTCGGCGGCGGCGTACACTACGGACTGCCTCAACTGGCGGCAGAACTTCTTGGAAACCCCCTCGACGTGGACGGCCACCTCGCGGCTCATGGCCTAGATCCGCTCCGCGAGCCGCGGCTCGACCGTGTGGAACCCCCACCAGCCCAGGAGGAACACCACCATGCCGATGCCGCACGCGGCCGCATAGCTAACCGGCTCCGAGAGGTAGCCCCGGGTGGAGAGGTCCCGCGCCGCCACGACGAAGGGAGCGACCGGGTTCACGAACCGGAGCATCGCCGCCGGGCCGCTCGAGGGCAGCGGGTAGACCACGGGCGTCAGGAACATCCAGAAGGTGAGCACCACGGGCACCATCTGCCCGACGTCCCGGACCAGCCCGTTCGCCAGGGCCGTGAAGAAGCTGATCCCCAGGCAGAGTCCGCAAAGTGGCAGCAGCGCCAGCGGCACCGCCAGGATCGTCCACGCCGGCGCGATGCCGAAGGCCGCGAAGAAGGCCGCGACCAGCACGGCGCGGACCGCGAAGTCCACCAGCGACTGGCCGAACGCGGAAACGACGAGCACCTCGCGCGGGAACTTGACCTTGCTGATGAGGCTGCCCGCACCAACGAGGCTCTGCGTGGCGGCCGTGAGGCCGCCGGCGAAGAGCTGCCATACGGTGGTGCCGAGCAGGACGAAGACGGGGTAAGGTAACTCCGTTTCGGCGACCGGGAGCACCCGCATCCGGTTGAGCCAGGTGAAGGTGCCCACGGTCAGCACCACCGGCAGCACCGCCCAGACGTAACCGAGGAACGTCTGGCGGTACCGGACGGAGTAGTCACGCAGAAAGAGCCGCCACGTGAGCTCCCGGCTGTCCCACAGCTCGGAGACCATCTCCCGCAGGGCGCCGATCCCGGGACGGCCTTCCGGAGTGTAGATGACTTCCCCCGGCAGCGCCGGATCGGCAATGTGCGGCATCTTCCTTGCTTTGGCAAGCCTTTTGCACCGGCCCCACCTGGTCAGTATCTCCCAACCGGTACATCATGTAGAGTATCGGAAGGCCGGTCATGTCAGCAGGAGCGATGGCGACAGCCCACGTTATGGCGGAAGACGCGCAGAGACCCAAGGTGATGCCGAAGCGCCGGGACCTCCCCGCGCGCCCGGCCGGGCCGGAGCTTCTGGTCCGCGACCCCGGGACCGGAAAGGTCCATTTCCTCAACGCCACGGCGGCCGTGGTCTGGGAGTGCTGCGACGGCGCCACCGGCTTCGCGGAATGCGAGGAGCGCCTGACCTCCCGCTTCGCGATTGCCAAGGGCACGGACGTGGCGGCGGACATCAACGCCGCCTTGCGAGACTTCGCCGAGCGGGGCTTGCTGCGCTCCTGAAACGGAGCGACCGGTCCTCCCCGAACGCCTGAACGTTCGAACACCCGAACGCCCGAACGCCTTCCGGGCTCAGCCGTCCTTCTCGTCGCCGACCTCCCGCAGCAATCCGGGCTCGTCCATGGCGAAGTGGAAGTCGATCTCCTCGTCGACCGAGATCCGGCCGAGCTTGTCGAACCGCCGCTTCTCGTCCAGGGTGATCTCCGAGGGGATGTCCCGGAGGATGGAGTCATCCCACTTGTCCTGCTCGATGAACTTCTCGCCGAGCTTCTTGCAGCGGGAGCACCGGAACTTCAAGTACATGAAGCTGGGGCCGTACACGCGTACGTACCAGCTCCGTTGTAAGACATCCTTGGTGACGATGCGCTGACCGCAGTGGCACCGGATGGCCGTGGTCTTCATCTCAGCCAGATCCTCGCCCACCGGCTTCTTTCTCGTCCGGCGGCACGTACTACGAACCGGCCGCGGGGATCCAGGTTCCGCGGACTGGCTCATTTACAACATTATAGCAGGAGATGTGCCGGGAACATAAAGACCCAATCGACTCCGAGCGCATACTGACGGGAACGATGTCGCCTGGCGATGACTTCGCCCTCAGCGAACGCGCATCCTGCCCCGGGCTGCCTGCAGGGCGACGAATGTCCAAAGCCGCTTCGCCCCGCCGCCCCTTCGGCATTGCAGCGCCGCCGAGGGCGGGACCTGCCTGTAGAGCGTATGGACGCCTGATGGCCGAGCACTTCCCTAGCCGAACAGCCGTCCAACCGCCTGCAGTAGTTGCGCCGCAACGGGACTACTTTGCAGCATAGCAGAAAGAATCGGGACAGCTAGCGCCAAGATGATCTTGGCCGGTCCTCGGGCATCCCACGCCCAGTCATGGACCACGTCTACTTGCCGGAGCATCTCCTTATGTTGCTCGGTGCGGCCCTCAAGTGGACCCGCGAAGTCGAGCACTCTTCGCTTCGCAGCGAGCATACGGTCTCGCCAGCCACGGTGGATCCCGTAGAGGGTGTAATACAACATGGAGAAGATGGAGAAGTAAATAATGTAAAGCACGACAGACCAATTCCAGTGATCGATAATCCTCGTCCGAGCTACTACGAATCCCGCATAAGAGATCAACGCTACATACGTCATGTCAACAAACGGCACAATCAACACACGGAAGCGCCGCGACATAGTTTCAAGATCGTCCTCAAGAGGATAGTAGCGCGAGAGAAAACACGCGATCTTCCAGACGCGAAATGCTATGAACGCCGAAAGGAAGAACACGGCCTGGATTAGCAGAGACACTATTACATAGGCGATATAGGTCTCGTTGCCTGTAATCGGCGGACGAGACCTGTACTCGCCAAGCGTGGTCAGGACGACGCAGATCGTGATCACTCCGTAATGGAAGCGTGTGACTGGAAATGTCTTTTCCCCGTAGGATTTGAGGTCGCCGGCGAGTCTAGTCAGGTTCCAATCAAGAAGGTGCCGATGCACCTGACCCAAGCTAATCCGGCAGTGTTCGATCCAGGAAAGACAGATCCCCACAAGAAACAGCCTGATTGCCATGCTGGGACATATCGAATGCCCGTTTGGCATTAAGGAGATGCTCTCCCTGCCCTCGTGAATGGCAACCATCATGAACAGGTCAAAGAGGATGAAGGCAAACACTTGGTATCTCACGAATGGCGTCAGCCCCTCTACGCGGAAGAACTTCTCATACCATAGGGGCAGGAAGCCAGCATACTTCGCGTCCTCCTCGCCTTTCGCCTCGCTCACGCGGCAATGATCAATGGAATCGCCGGCGTTGGCTAGCGGCATTGCAACGGGGCTTGCCCCCGTCGTAAGGTCTTCGGGAGCAGGCGTACCACCTTCCGTCGCTGCCGCCGCGGTAGCTTCTTGGAGCCGCTTCTTGCGCCGTCGAGCGCTCCACATGAGCCCAGCGGCGACGACGGCAAGACCGTTGAGCCAGACAAACTGCGCTAATGGATTGGTTGGGTCGAGGAGAACCTCCTGAACGGGCGTGTGGCGAGGAGGATCGAGTGAAACCAGATGGCGGTTGCGAACCACCATCAATGTGGCCGGCTGGACCGATTCGCTCAGATCGCCGTTGGCGTCGAACTCGACGGTCGGAACGGCCCGGCCCTCTCGATCAAATAGTAATCCGCGTCGATGCTGTTGCAAGATCGGAAGGAGTGTGGCGGGGGATTGGCCACTCTGGGCGAACCGCTCCACAAGCGTGAAAATGAACTCAACCGCACGACTGTACTGTACCATGTAAACATCACCACGAAGATTGGTGGAGGCCGGTCGCTCCGGCACGTGTGCGTGTTCGGATAGCAGGCTGGTCGCGTCCGTCAAGCGGGACCAGTCGGTGCTATTACGGGGATTGACCGTGGACGCGATGAGTAAGTCGTTCTCGGATGTCAGACCCTCATACTTCAGGTCCGCGTCGGTAGTAAAGATGCTTGTGTGGGGCAGGACATTCCTGACCAAACGAATGAGGGGGAGTTTGTCGTCAATGACTCCGAAGAGTCCCACATACTCTGGCTGAAGCGTGTGCAGCTTGTCCTCGATGGAGAGGATGTTAGCGTCCACCGTCAGATCCAGCAAAGTCTTGCCAGTTGTGGGCGTGGCACTAACCACGCCGGCCGAAGTAGCGACGCCTGCGGCGCCTTGGTCCGCCATTGCTCTGGAGTCGAAGTAGGCCCGCAAGGCCTCATTGAATTTGACCGGGTACTCGACACTCTCAATATGAGTTGACGCGCTTCGGCGCTTAACGAGAGAACGGAACTCATCCAGTAGTTTCGTGGTGTACGCGAATGTATTGCCTGAGAAAGCATGGCCGTTTTCGGCCTTGAATTAATGTGAGGGTCTTGCCCTAACCCGGTCCAGAGGACGAGGGTCCGATGACCGAGAAGAGGCAAGTCGATGAGCAGAAGAACCAAGCGAGCGTGGTCCGCGGAAGACAAGCTGCGGATCCTGGAAGAGGCGCGCCAGGGCGGCCAGGCCGTGAGCGAGGTGTGCCGCCGGCACCAGATCGCCCCGGCACAGTTCTACCTGTGGGAGAAGCAAACGCGGGAGGCGGCGCTCGAAGCGCTGCGGCCAGGAGCACGCGGCCGGAAGCCAGTCCCTGCGGAGTTGCGGCTGGAGGCGGAAGTGGAGCGGCTGCGCACGGCGCTGGCGGAGCTGACGCTGGAGAACCTGGCCTTCAAAAAGGGGCGCTGGCCGTAAACCCGCATCCGCTGGGGGAGACGGCACGGGCCGAGTTGCTCGCTTTTGTCGCAGCGACACAGGCGCGAACCGGTCTGCGGCTGTCCGCGGTGCTCGAGGCGCTGGAGATCTCTCCTCGAAGCTACCGGCGGTGGAAGCGGGCCGGAGAAGCAGGTGTGGCAAAGCCACGGTCTTGCGGAAGGCCTGCGGCCCCAGGCCCGACGCGCGAGGAGGTACTGGCGGTAAGCCGGTTCGCGCTGGCGCATCCGGCGCTGGGCTACAAGCGGTTGGCCTGGCTGATGATGTGGAAAGGAGTGGCCTACTTGCGGCCCTACCAGGTGCGGGAGATCTTGCAGGAAGCGGGCCTGCTCGCGCCGCGAGCGCCGGTAGGCACGGGTCCTTTGAAGCGGCCGGCGCCGCCGGAACGACCGGACCAGGTGTGGCACCTCGACCTGATGTATCTGCCGATCGGGGAGCGGTGGTTCTACCTGGTGGACATCCTGGACGGCTACAGCCGCTATCTGGTGCACTGGACGCTGAACCCGACCATGCGAGCGGAGACGGTGACCTTGACAGTGCAGGAAGCCCTGGAGAAGCTGGAAAGCCGGCGAGAGGGAGAGCCGCAGCTCGTGCACGATCACGGGAGCCAGTTCCTCTCGGCGGAATGGAAAGGGTTCGTGAGCGCCGTCGGCAGCCGGGACATCCGCACGCGGGTAGCCCACCCCGAGTCCAACGGGAAGCTGGAGCGGCTGCACCGAACGCACCGGGAAGAGGGACTGGCCGGAGAGGAGCTGGAAGACTACCACGCGGGCCTGCGCGCGATGAGCCGGTGGGCGGACTACTACAACCAGGAGCGGCCCCACGCGTCACTGAAGTACTTGCCGCCGGTGGTCTATTATCGCGGCGATCCGGAGGCCAGGCTGAAAGAGCGGGAGGCGCGTCTGGCAGTGGCCGCCGCCGCGCGGAAGGCGTACTGGGAGGGACGGCCGCCCTGACGCCTGCGGCCAAAGATATAGAGGGATTGACCTCCGGCGTCAGGGCTGGCGGATACCACGCACCCTGAGGCGGAAGCGAACCGGACCGAAGATGAGGAGCAAGCAACCCTAACATTAATTCAAACTCGATTCCGGCCACCCATTCTTAGGCAAAGCAGCGAAGTCGCCTTGGTAGAGGATCACGATTCTCTTTGGCGGGACGCCCGACGTGATCTCATCAGCCAATCGACGAGTGATCCGAACATCGGGTGCGATGAATCTATACAGGTACCGGTATCCCTTGGGGCGGTCGTCCAAGAATGTAAGATCGGTCGCAGTGGCTGACGGGGTTATTACGGGCACCCGCAGCCTGCGATCCGTGGCACGAGTGGATGGTTCCAGCCATTTCTTTAGCTTCAGAGTCTCTACACCGTCGGTAGTTGTTGGACCGAGTATGAGGTCAGGGATCATACGCTCCGGAGCCGGCGGAAGACAGTGCCGCAGGTCATCACATTGAGTAACCCTCCGCTCGTTAACTACGTAAAAGCGGAGCTGGTAGTCGAGGTACTCGTTTAAGTCGGACCATTTCACATCCACAAGGAACGGTGGTCGCAGCCGTGCAAGGGTCCGCCACAGGTGTCTGGTCGTGGCTTTCTTGGGAGCCACATTTGACGTAATGTCGCCGCTGAGTTGCTGGTACCAAATCTTCAGCGAGGTATTAGGCGGAAGGCCCGGCTTGTGAAGCGCCTCTTGTTCAAATTTTTGGATGCCCAAGCAAAGACTCGCGATCACACGCTGTTGATCAGTTTGGTTCTGGCCCGAGTTTTGGAGAGAACTGGTAGGTTTCTCGGGCTCTCGGGCGTGACTCACAGGCATCGCTGCCTTACGGCTCCCGACGCCGCGGCGTGATGCGTTCAAACTCGGTGCGGGAAGGGTCATCCTGACGTTGCGCGTGACCTTCTGGCCGACACCGATAGCGACCGATCTCACTATAGTTGTTGCGAACCCGGGTTTGGCGTAACGAACTTCGTACTTGTCGGGAACGATCCCCCGCATTCCGTATGTCCCGTTTGCGTCGGTGGTCGCATAGACGCCCTCCGAGGCTCCCCGATGCAGCTCGACCCGCACCTCGGCAAGAACCCCCCCTTTCGGAGTTTTTACCTGTCCCTGTAATGTCCCGAGATCTTTGGGTGGATCCCACTCGGGCACGGGTACGACCACCGTGACACAGCGCGTCATGGCTCCGGAGGGGTCCCTGGAGGGGGGCGGATCTTGCTCCGCGGCTGCAGGGAGAAGTAGGAGGGCGACGATCAGAGCGGTCAACCGGCAAAAGGAACTGATGCGGCTGGTCATTGATGGACCCTCGGTTAAATTGGATGGGAGCGGCGACCTGGTTGGGCGCAGTTCGACGCCTAACGGAGTATGTCCTGCAATGAGGCAGGCAAAGGGCCTCAAAGCTTGGCCGGTCGAAGTTGATGCGCGCCCATTCAGGAGTACGCCGGTGGCGCGACGAACTTCAGGGCGACACGGGCGTCCTTGCCCGGTTCTCGTTCACGAAAACCATGCCCGACAACCGCCTGGAACAACGCGCCGCCGCCGCCCTGGAAGCGGGCGAAGGCCTCCTCCGCCTGGCCCCGACCTGGGTCCCCCGCTCCTTCCTGATGCCCGGCCGCCGGCTGAAGCTGCACCCGAACGACTACTACGCCCTCGGCACCCACCGCGGCGGAATCGACGAGCGCTGGTTCTCCTCCACCACGGTCGCCGCGAACGAGGGCGCGCCGCCCGACGAGGGCCTGAGTTACGTGGTCCACGAAGGAGAGCGCTTTACCCTTCGGGATGCCGTGCAGGCCGTCGGTGACCGGATCATCGGCCCGGAGCTGATGGAGAAGTACGGGCGGTGGCCGGTCTACAGCAAGTTCTTCGACAACCTGGGGCCGATCCCGCACCACCTGCACCAGAACGACGAGCAGGCGGCGCTCGTGGGGCAGCAGGGCAAGCCGGAGTCCTACTACTTCCCGCCGCAGCTCAACAACGTCGGGAACAACTTCCCCTACACCTTCTTCGGCCTGGAGCCGGGCACCACGAAGGACGACATCCGCCGCTGCCTGGAGCGCTGGAACGAGGGCGACAACGGGATCCTGGACCACTCCCGCGCCTACCGCCTCACCCCCGGCACCGGCTGGCTGGTCCCGCCGTGCGTCCTCCACGCCCCGGGGTCGCTGCTCACTTACGAGCCGCAGTGGGGCTCGGACGTCTTCGGGATGTGGCAGTCCATGGTCGAGGGCCGCGCCGTGCCGTGGGACCTGCTGGTGAAGGACGTTCCCAAGGAGCGGGCGCACGACCTGGACTTCCTCATCGGCCAGCTCGACTGGGAAGGCAACGTCGACCCCACCTTCCGCCGCAACCACCACCTGGAGCCGATCCTGGCGGACGGCGGCCCCGAGGCCGGCTACGAAGACCGGTGGATCGTTTACGGCCGGATCAAAGGCAAGAGCCTCTTCAGCGCCAAAGAGCTGACCGTCCGCCCCGGGGGGCGGGCGATCATCCGGGACCACGGCGCCTCCGGGCTCATCGCCGTCCAGGGCCGCGGCACCATCGGCCGGCTGCCGCTGGAGACCCCCGTCATGATCCGGTTCGGCGAGATGACGATGGACGAAGTCTTCATCACCCAGGCCGCCGCGCAGGGCGGGGTAGAGGTGGTAAACACGGGCTCCGAGCCCCTGGTGACCCTGCGCTACTTCGGTCCGGAGCAGGCGCCGGGGGTGCCGGAGGTCGGGGCCTCGGGTTAGGGCGGTGGCGCAGCGGCGGCGCGCCCGGGTGGTCGGGTG
>JGI10216J12902_100256548_pt1 | contig 11246 bp, 13 predicted proteins | sample KanNatreferecore_FD_12902 | JGI IMG/M metagenome (IMG submission 12902)
TTGTAGTGATCGACCGCGACCCACTCGAGCTTTGTGCCCAGGTCCTCCTCCATCTGGGTCATCAGGCGGCGCACGAAAGGTTTCAGGTCGTCGTATTCGACGCCGTCCTCTGGTGCGACGATGAAGCGGAACTGATGACGATCGCCGTCGGCACGTTCGATGAACGCCTTGCCGTCGACGCGATCTTGCTCGGCTGAATAGAGCTGGCCCGGGTGGCCATCGCGGGTAACGCCATCGCGCTGGATATAGCGGATATGCGCACCTGCACCCTTGATGCCGTTGCCGGCGAGCTTGGCGATACGAAATTTGACGACAACGCGGCGGCTGCGGAACGCCGCGTAGCGGTCACGCGAGCCGAGCATGCGGGCAATGCTGGCACCGCGACCGATCTGGCTGCCATGAAACTTGGCTTTACGCGATGACGATGCGCCTTGTACGCGCCCACCAGCGAGCGCCATCGCCTGCAATACCCGGTGCAGATATTTTCGGCCGCGTTTGCTACCACGCGAGCGGATCTTACCAAGCTTCGGCTCGAAGTTATCGTCGTGCACCGTAGGCATGGCTCAACTGCGATCCCAGGTGTCCAAGCTGAGCAAGCCGCGCCCGCATGTGGGATGCAAGCATCTCCGTCGGTGTGTGGGAGCTCAAAGGCGTAGGTGAAGGAGTCTCCAAAGGCGCGGCTACGATCTCCATAAATAACGATGTGCAGACAATGAGATACGAGCGCTTGCGAGACATCGCTTTTATCTTGCCTTACGCGACTGTCGATCTGCTCTCCGTACGTCCTGCGCTTAACTACGCGCTCTTGCCCAGAGGGGGTTCAGGAGGATGCGAGTGTCGGCTGGCAGCTTGCCAGCGACAAAGAAGATTTGGAGCATCATTCGATCCATAGCGGAACGAGCCTCCCGATGATTGCAGTGGTCGGGATCGGCCCGAAATAACGGCTGTCAAAAGAGTCGGCGACACCCTTCATCAGGAGGAAAACTTCGTCGTTATCCAGGAGCTGGCAGCCGCTCCAGCTCGGTAACGGACGCCCTAGGCGGTCGGTCGCCAGCCGATCGGCGACAAGGCCACCATTGATGAAAATCGCGTTGCCGGCCGCGCAAATGGTGTCGCCGCGCAAGGCCGCAATCCGCTTTACCAAGGGGACGTTGGAGGGAAGATAGCGACGTTCGTCGGCCAATTGCCGGACGGATTCTGGTGTATGCACGAGCACCAGATCGCCTCGGGTGGCACGGTCGCGGACAACGCCATAAAGCCCGATTGGGGCGCTGGCGCTGGCGTTCCACACCAGCCGCGGCGTTGGTCGGGCGAGCGTGGCGAGACCGATCATGCCAAGGCCAAACAAGGCGAGGGCGAGGACTGTGCGCGGGCGTGGATGCCCGCGGCGGCGGCGCCCCACACGCGTGAGACTCTGGCCGATCATCGCCGCGCGCTTCGATTGTCAGGATGACCCCGACGCTGGCGGTCGGGTTCTGAAGTCGAGGTCTTGACGTGCTCGGACGACCATTCATTGAGATCGTCGATGTGATAGCGGACATAGCGGCCATGCTTGCGAAAGCGGGGGCCGCCGCCTGCCGTGCGCATCTTTTCGAGGGTCCGGCGCGATAAACTGACATAGTGCGCGGCCTGGTCGGTGTTCAGAAAGGGGCTACCCTTCTTGGCATTGGCGGCCCTTATGATTTCGTCTTCCATGTTCGAAGCTCCGTGTGCAGACGGCGTCGAATGTCGTCGTGTACCGGGAGAGAATGAGCGCGACGGATCGCTTTACGGCAGGCTCGAAAAACGAGCCCCTGCAAATTCGAGCGGGCGCACGAGCTCGCCTGCCGAAAGAAGGCCCCGCCGCGGTGGTCCGCGACGGGGCCGAGGGATGGGGGGACGTTATCGGTCGCGCGGCTCCCACAACGCCATGTGCGTGGAGCCGTCCTCGTTGGGACGTTCGAGCTTGACCAGCCGGGCCCTGACCCAGCTCGGCCCGAACTCCGGCGCGCCGATCTTGAGGTTCAGGTAGGTCTCTCCGCTCGACTTTGCGACCTGGCTCCAGGCGGCTCCGACTTCGTAACGCTGCCCGGCATAGACCCGGTGATCGGGAGCGTTTTCGGACACCTTGTCGACGGGGACGATGGTGAGCGCGGCGGCGACATGGAGGGTCTTGAGAGTGCCGGTAAAGACGCCGTTGTCGAGCTTGGTGAAGGTTCCGAGAGTGATGGCCATGATGTGGTCTCCTTTCGCTTTGAGTTCGCAGGACCGCCCTGCGATGGCTCGGCGCTCAGAGACCGCAAAGACGCGCCTCTTCACCGCGAGCCTAAGCGAGCGGCCGGAACGGGAGTGGAGGACCTGGGAGGTGGAAGAATTTGGAGCGAAGCGTCCGCGAGGAGGCCCGGCTTGCCGGGCCGGGGAAATTCTTTCGCCGGACAGGTTGGAGAGGAGCGTCGCGGGCTCTAGCGCTTTGAGAGACAAGCAGGGACGGTCTGCGAATTGAGCATGCGAGGAGACCCTGGCCGAAGCACTCGAGCGTCTTCACCTCGGTATCGACCCGCAAGAACGGACACCCCCGGGCCCGCGTCGCCACCGTCTTCCAGACCCATTTCGACGGTGTCCGCTACGACCTTCATACGATCCTTCGACACGGCAGCGCGAAGTCGGTAACGGGCTGCCAGGGCAATGCGGTCGCGGGGTTGAGAGACGCTGAGCCTCATGGTGAGCGCGCCGATGACCGGGCTAATGCGGACCGGTGTCGGACTCATGATCGGCACAACGACGGACGCAATCCATGCTCACTGCGCGGCGCGGACGCGACCGGAAAATAGCCAGCTACGAAGCCGTGCGGATCAGCGCGGCGGGGCTGTTCCGGTCCCGACTACGAAGGAACATGCTGCCGTTCTGTCGCGACGAGCGGGGTACTTGTTCGTGCTGAATCCCGATGGTCGAGGCTGTGTTTGGCACAAGAGAGATGAGGCCTGCAGGTGAGCAATATTAGCGTAACCAGCTATTTCAGCGGCCTGACTGAACCGCTGTACAATCATGTCTACGTCAAGATCGGTTGTCGGATGGTGATCGTGAGCCGGCATGCATTGACGCCGGCTAGCATCCACAATCATGGAAAGAACGGCGCCTAAGCGCCGCTCTTCTCGCTGAACCGCCACACGGGGATGCCCATCTTGCGGGCCTTGTCGGCGAGGTTGGCGGAGATGCCCGAGCCCGGGAAGACGATGACGCCGATGGGCAGAGCTTCAAGCATTTGATCGTTGCGCTTGAAGGGCGCGGCGTTGCGATGGCGATTCCAGTCGGGCTTGAAGGCGACCTGTGCGACCTTGCGGTTGTCGGCCCAGCAGGCGGCGATGCGTTCGGCGCCGCGGGGGGATCCGCCGTGCAGCAGCACTATATCGGGATGCTTGGCGCGGACCTTGTCGAGCGCGGCCCAGATGCGCTGGTGATCGTTGAAGTCGGAGCCGCCGGTAAACGCGATGCGGCTGCCCGCGGGCACGAGCAATTGTGCTTCAGCGCGGCGTTGCGCGGCGATGAACTCGCGGCTGTCGATCATCGCGGACGTGAGAGAACGATGGTTGAGCATCGAGCCGGAGCGCGGGCGCCACAGCGAGCCGGTCACCGCCTCGAAGTGCTCGGCGGCGTGGTCACGGCAGAACTCGAAGGCGTTGCGGCGCTCGATGAGGCCAAGACCCTGATGGATGAGCCGCTCCAGCTCGACCGAACGGACCTCGGAGCCGTTCTGCTCCGCCTGCGAGCGGCGCTGCGCCTGCTCGTTCATGTCGAGATCGCGCTCTGTACGGTCGACCTTGCGGTGGAACATGTTGACGAAGGACCAGAGCAGGTCGTCGAGATCGTCCTCGAGCCGCGTGCCGGTGAGCATCGCGACGAAGCCTTCGACGATCGCGCCGATCTCGGCACGAACGATATCCGCTTCGGGTAGCGAGCGCGGATCGGGCTCGTCCTGATGAGGGCGATAGCCATAGAGCGCGAGTTCGTCGAGCAGATGCGCGGTGGGGGAGCAGGCGTGTGGCTCGGTCGCGGACTCGGTATCGGAGATTCGGAAGGGATTGAGATCGTGCGTCATGGCGGACTCCTGTTGCCGGTCTGGCCGCGCCCATCGCGGCCTTCACGGCGATCGTCCGCCGGGGACGGAACCGGCCCGCACCCAAGGGCCGGAGCGCAAGCGGAGGATGGCGGGAGGCGGCTATTTTGCTTCGCGATGCAAAGCCGGGCGTCTTCCGCCCGGCGGCGGAAAATAGCCGCCGGACGCCATTGCGGGGCCGGGGCCGGCCCTGGCAGATCGCCGCTCGGGAAGGCCGCAGGCGCGGACTGTCGACGGGTGAGCAGTCCGCCAGCGCGGTCCCTGCCCCTCCTTCCGGCTGACGGCCAGCCGATGCGATGTCGTGACCCGTCACCTCGCGACCGTGTGCGTGTAGCCGTTCCGCCGCCATTTGTCCGGCCGCGTCGCGATCGCGCGCGACATAGAGCCTGGTGAGCAACGGGGCGAGATCGAGGGCAGCGAGATGGTTGGCCGACAGCGCAGCGATCATTGGCAGATCGGGCAGCACCGATTTGAGCGCGAGCGTGGTCTCGATACCTTCGCCGGCGGCGAGAACGTCGGTGGCATAGCCGAAGCGCACGCCATAGCCGAGGAGCTGACCGAGTGCGCGACGCGGATCGGTGAGCGGAGCTTTCGCGGGGCGTTGGCGGTCGAGCCAGGTGCGATGAACGCCCGTGATACGGCCGTGCGCGTCCGTGACGGCGGCGAGCAGCCCCGGCCAGGACTCGCGTGCAGCGTCGCGGTCGGCGCGATACCAGAGCGCGGGATGAAACCTGAGCGATGGCCAGTCGAGCGGTGCGGTGATGCCGCGCGCCCTGAGATAGGCTTCGGCGTGAGTGCCGGGAACGGGCTTCCCAGCGCGAAACAGACGGCGCGCTGCTTCAGGTGATTTGACCGGCAGCGGCGGCTTGCGATTCGCATGCATGGGTTCCGGACGAGGTAGAGAAAGAAATCGGCGCGCCTCGTCGAGCACGTCACGGAAAGCATCGAGCCCGCGGTTGAGGGCGATCAGATCGAGGAGATCGCCGTGCTCACCGGTGGCGGCGTCCGTCCATTTGCCGGCGGCTCCTGGACCGGACTCGCTTCCAGTAAGACGGACATAGAGGCTGCGGCCGGGCGCATTCCTGACATCGCCGACGAGCCAATAGCGGCCGAGACGTCGCCCATTGGGAAGATAGTGACGGCACACAGCTTCGGACGCGCGCGCGAGACGTCGCGCCAGCTCGGCGGGAGATTCGGACATTGTCGCCTCCGCTCACGCTGCGTCGCGCAAGACGATGAGGCGCTGTCGCGGTCGATCGACTGGCACGTTCATGGCGGGATCTCTGTGAGAGGGCGCAGGAGAACAGGAGGAGCCGAAAGCGGGCGCTCTCTCTCATGCCCCTCGGCTCACCCCGTTCCGGCCCACCTCTTGCTCTCAAGCCGCGCGGATCATGCCGCTCTTGCTCGTCATGATGGTGCGCACGAGGTGGGCCAAGGCTTCAAGGTCGTCGAGCATGGATAAGGGTGCGAAGTGATTGCGCCCACCCGTGTAGTCCCGCCGGCCTTCGCAGGTGCGGATGAGAATGCCCGAGTCGTCGCGCGTCGCCGGTTGGGAGACCTGGATGTAAACGCGCTCATGATGCAGCGTGATCTCACCCGAGACGGCGATACCAGCCTTGTTGGAGCGCAGGTCGAATGAGGCGGGTGAAGAGCCAAGCAAGGCAGCGAGATGGCGAAGGCGCGTGCGGGCGGCCGAGTGGAAACGCCGTTTGCGATGTGGCTCGTAAGAGCAAGAAGCATACCAGTCCATCGAACGTCTCCTTGAAAATGCGAAAGCCCGGCCCTCCTTCGACACTTGGGGGACCGGGCTTGGTGACGAGGAATGCGAGGCGGCGAGCGCCGCCTCGCCGGTTGGAAATCATTCCGCCGCGACGGCCGACGGCTGCGATACTTCGGAATCACCCGTGCCCGCGTCTGCATCGCCGTTGAGGAAGGCCGGCAGATCGGGCGCGTTCGGTTCGCTTGCAGCGGCCGCGGCATCGAGCGTGCGAAGCGGCTCGGGTAGCCAGCCGGATCCGGCGAGCAGGCGCTCGGCCTCCTTCGCCATCTCCGGCTTCTTGAGATGATCGATGAGCTGCGCCGAGGCTTCGCCCTTGGCCTCGCGCACGGCTTCGAGAATTGCGCGCCTTGGTGACCCGTCCGAGATAGTTGCCTACGGTCGGGACCCAACCGGCTACGACCATGTCGAGATGGAGCACCGATGCGAGCTGTCCGGCATGGATCAGACGGCGCGGGTTGCGGTTCCATGGCTCATGGACCACATTGAGCGAAAGGGACGCGCAGTGTGCAAACAGCGCTGCGCGGCGATCAGGGTCTAACGCGATCAGCACGGCCCAAAGGTCAGCAGCATCTTTGGGCAACTGCCCGGCCCAGTGGGGCTGGCGATCCTGGATGGCCTTGGCCGGCGTACTGTCGTTAAGTCCCGGTGCTTGCGCGTTGAAGCTCGCGCTCTTGGCCGTAACCTCCAAACAGCTCTGCGATTCATAGCGGTAGAAGACGCTGAGGCAGAGGGCATGAAGGACCGCAACGAAGGCCATGTCAGGAGCGTTCGCCAGCGCGTCGCGCAATGCGAGCGTGCGATAGGCCGTGAGCTCGGTGATGAGCCGATCGGGCAGCGGCTTGATGCCATCCTCCTCTTCGGCTGCTTCGGTAGCCGCCGACGATTCATCGCGTCCATGGACGATCACTGCGCCCGAAACGGCGACATCAGGATCGGTCGCCTCGGCTTCATTGCTATCGCCGGAAATCTCGTCCGGCACCTCGTCCTCCGGACGGACATAGCCGCGCTCGATGCGCAACCTGCCATCGCCGTCGATACTGATGAAAACGCCGGCGCGGGCCATTTCTGGCAGATCGTATCTCACGGGACGATTGTCGAAGGCCTCGAGCGCCGTCTCGACCTCTGAAAGGCGCTGGTCTACTTCCTCGGGAAGGTCCTCCTTATCCGCATACGTTGCCTCGAGCTTGTCGTACTCGGCACGCAACGCGTCGTAGCTCGCCTGCTCCTCATCGGTCAGCGTTGCTGCCTCTCCCGTTAGTTGCCGCAATCCGGCGGTGTGACCGTAGGGAAATTCCACCGCGGCCTCGATCCATTTCCAGCCCTCGCTGCGGAGCGCTTCCGCCTCTTTTGTGAGCTTCTCGACGGTGAGCCTGTCAAGCAGCGCTGGATCTTGCAGCCAGCCGCCATCATCCTCATCAAAAAGGTCGCGCATGACAGCGCCACCTTCAGCTTCGTAAACATCGATGCCAACGAATTGCGCCCGCTTATCGGATGCGCGGATCGAGCCCTCGGTGAGCTGCCGGCGGATGTAATAGGGCTCCTTGTTGTACGAATGGGCGAGCGACTCCCACACTTGCTCCTGGCGCGCATGGTCATTGCTGACCGTGAACGCCATCAGCTGCTCCAGGCTTATCTCGTCATTGGCATAGATATCGAGCAGCTTCGGCGAGACAGAAGCAAGCTTTAGACGCTGCTTCACGACAGCAGAGGAAACGAAGAAGCGGGCGGCGATATCCTCTTCGCTCATGCCAAGATCGCGAAGATTTTGAAACGCCCGGAACTGGTCGAGCGGATGGAGTGCAACGCGCTGGACGTTTTCGGCCAGGCTGTCCTCCTCCGGGATCCCGCCTTCGCGCACGACGCAAGGGACGGGCTGGGTCTTGGCCATGCGTTTCTGCTTCACCAGAAGCTCGAGCGCGCGGAAGCGCCGGCCGCCGGCTGGAACCTCATACATGCCGGTTTCATTGCCGTCGGCGTCGCGCACGGGTCGAGCGGTCAGGCTTTGTAGGAGCGTGCGTCGGGCGATGTCCTCAGCGAGGTCCTCGATCGAGATGCCGGCTTTCACGCGGCGCACGTTTGCCTGAGACAACACGAGCTTGTTGAACGGAATGTCCAAAGACCGGCTCAGAACGATCTTACGCTTGGTGGTTGCCATGTCGGTTCTCCATGACGAGCCGGCTGGAGCCTCTCTCTCAACCTTGGAACTCGTCGCAGAGTCCCGTTGGCCCCTTTCACTCTCTTCACGCCGCCTCCGGGTGGCCTTCACCAACCATCGTCTCGGTCGGCTCGTCGGCATGCGGTAGAAAGCCAAGAAGATAGTCCGCGGCTTTGGATGCGGCGCTCGCGGCCTTAACGATGGCACGGTCATCCTCGCGCAGCACTTCGATCCAGGATGCGACGTAATCGGCGTGACGCACGGTCGGCTCGATGGCGAGCGTGGCACAGAGATAGGCTGCAGAGATTTCCGCGATCAGCTCTTCGAAGGCATACTTCTTCGAGCCGAACGGACCGGTGAGATCGCGGTTGAGCCGGGAGGGATGTCCGCTGGCGTGACTGAGCTCGTGCAGGGCGGTGCGGTGCCAATTCACCGGCTCGAAGAACGACTCCGGCGGTGGCACCTGCACGAAGTCGTGTGTCGGGTGGTAGAAGGCCTTGCTGCCACCAATCCTGAAATCGATGCCGCTCGCTTCGATCAGAGCCTGCGCACGCGGAAGGATGACGTCGGTCTCGATCCGCGGTGTGCTGGCAGCGACGTCCTCAGGCAGACCGTTGCACTGATCGACATTGAAGACGGTGAATCGCTTCAGGAACGGGATGGCCTGCGGTTCGTCGCCCGTCTCTTGCGTGCGCTCACGTTCGCGGTCCGGAACAAAGCGGTCGGCATAGACCACAGTCGTGCCCGTCTCGCCCTTGCGAACGTGACCGCCGAGCCCAAGAGCCTGCCGAAATGTGAGCCACCGCTGACAAGAAAACCCGCGCTCCACGACCGCGATCCACAGAATAAGCACATTAATTCCCGTGTAGCTGCGATGGCTCGCGGCATTCTTCGGCATGGCGAGCGACGCCTTTGCGGCAGTCGTGCCCCAGGGCTGAACCCACGGCACGGTACCTGCCTCGAATTGGCCGATGATCTTGTCGGTAATTTCCTGATATAGGCTCGCGCGGTCCCGACCGAAGCGAGCGCGAGCGCCGGAATGTGGCATCGCGGTTCTCCACGACGGGCCGGCGAAAGCCTCTCTCTCACCTCCTCACCCGTCGTGGATATCCCGGTCGCTCTCTCACTCGTGCAGCCGTCCAGGCCCCTTCCCTTCCGCGCTTGGGCTCATCGCAAGAGATCGCGATAGCCGCCCTTCACGAGTCTGTCTGAGAATCTCAGCAATCGTTGGACGCGAAGGCGCAAATAATCGGAGCGCCCGGACCAATCTTCCCTGACAGTCGCCTCGCCGAACAATGCTGCCGCGATTTGCCGATGACTGGCGCCGTCCTGCATCGCGTCGAAGGCCTGCAGCGCTTTCATCAAGCGGCAAGCGCGACGTTCTGGGGGATAGAGGGAGGCGCGCAACCGACCATGCGTGACCAAATCCGCAAGTCTTCTGAGGGCTTCTACCCGCGGGGCGACCAACCGAGACGACAACACGATCTCGGTGGTGAGACATGCGGTCTCCACCGATTGCGGACCCTGAATGTGCAGTTGGAGAAACCGGCCATCTTGCGCGAATAGAATGTGGTGCTCACCTGCGCACCCGCTTTGAACGACCATACGGCATTGCAACCCGTCGAGGGACAATTTTGGATAGCAGTGGTGCGCAGGCTCCGGGTTCGATGCGGTGACCGGCAGAACCTCGCTACTGAGGCTGCGATGCCAAAAGACGTCGGCTGAGCGCGCGTCACGTTCGGGAGATTCAAAGCGCACAAGTCCGAAGACTGTGGGGTCGGGATCAAGTTCGGACGAGGGGTTAGACTTGGAAGCGAAGGTCCGCCAAGCTTTTTGATAGTCGCGATTGCGGCGAAGAAACTCCCAGGCGCATCCGGCGGACGGCAGCAGACCTACGAAGGCGTAGTTGCCGGCATCGCGCCACGCGTGTGCAGTATCGACGTTGATCGGGCTGACCGTAAGCATTGTTAGAAAACTCTGACGCAAATTCACGATTGTTTTGCCAAACCAATCGGGCGGAGAGAATTCCAGCATCGGTTCTCAAATGCCAACACAGCGTCATCTTTCAGCAATACCCGTGATGAGCGGGTCTTTGGCCACCTCATGAATATTCAGAAGCCGAGCGTTCCACCTCCAGGTCGCCGAATGGCCGCTTCACTTGAGTCAGATGACCAATATGCGCTCGCGAAGCGTGCGCTTCAGAAGATCGCGGCGGACCACGAGTTGACAGCAGGCGGCTCCCGCAAGCGCCTTCCTCGGGATAAGGCCATCCGCATTGCGCGGGAGGCCTGCGAAGTGCTCGGCTGGGATTACAGCAAAGCCAGTGTGCGAACCGAGTAGCGATCGGGTCCGTTTCAACTGACCGCCGTGGGGTTTACCACTGTTGAACCCAACCTTTGACCGACACGACGTCCGGTGGCACTCAATTAAGAGGGGCCTCCGGGTTGGATGAATCGAGGATGATCAGCAGGGCGATCTATTTCATTGACAGCTGGGTGAGGGCGAACATTCGCATCGGCGCTTGCAATCAAATCGTCGATCCAGATGGGTTGGCAATGCAATGTATCGATGAGGCCGCGAAAGCGGGGATCTCGCGCGCCGAGCTGGAAGAAAACCTGGGAACAGATCTAATAGACTTTCTATCTCATGAGCTTACGGCGATTGGCGCGAACCGCGGCGCCAACCGGCAGCTCGTTCTTTCCGATGAGCACAGTTGAGCCAGGATCGGCGCCCTGCGCCCCTCTTGACGAGAGAAGTCCCAATAGCCACCGCTTTGGCGCGTGTCGGCGCGACGGAGGCCATGGTGGACAAGACGCGGGAAATTCTTTTGGGGCATCAGAAGGCGTTGGAGGGGCATTCGAAGGCCCTACAGGGATTGGAGGGCGACATCAAGGCAAGCGGGGAGGCGACGTTGCGCGTAGTGGCGTCACTGATCCGATTCCTGAGCGTCCGCGGAGACCTTAAATCCGAAGACATCGGTAAGATCATGGACTTCGCCGCTCAGGATGCCGGAGGCCGGACCTTGGAATTGATCGAGTCCATTCGCGATCTGATCAACATCGATGGTCCTCCGGCGCCGCCTCCACCCACTCTGCGGATTGTCCTGAAGTAGGTTGAACTTGCAACTTGCAGCAACGCTCACCGCCGCTCGCCGGTGAGGATAGGAAGGGTCCAATGCATCTTCGTCGGCGTGTTCTTGTTACCGGAGGAGCGGGATT
>JGI10216J12902_108440108_pt1 | contig 11242 bp, 8 predicted proteins | sample KanNatreferecore_FD_12902 | JGI IMG/M metagenome (IMG submission 12902)
CAACGAGGAGGTGGTCGGGGTGCTCTCACCCAGGACCGAGAGGGACTACCAGCAGGTAGTCGAGCGATGGACCCGAGACGGGCAGCCGGACCCCGCGACGTGGGTGGCCGAGCGTTCGTCGGAGGCGACGAGGCGGAACGCGCGCGCGGGGCTCATCTGGCACTTCAGAGTTAACGTCGGGACGACACTCGACATCCCCTGGGTCCGGCCTCTGCAGAGACCCATCCCAAGCGCGTTCTCGGTGGAGCAGCTTGCGTTGCTGCGGGAGGAGGCGCTCAGCGTCCATTCTCGCTGCCGCGCCGTCGTCGACCTTCTCTACTCGACCGGCGCTCGCCTCCAGGAGGCGTGCGCCATCACGCTCGAGGACGTGACGGATACGCACATCGTCCTACGGGACACCAAACGCCGCCCTGGCGGCCTCCAAGTCCACCGGGCCGTCCCCCTCGGGCCAGTCAGTCGCGCTGCAGTCATCGAGCTTCGCCAGTTGCCTCCCGGCCGGCGGAACACCCTGGTGGTGGCGTGCCCACATCGAGTGCAGGACTGGATGCGGGAACTGCAACGGCGTACAGGCATAAGGACGTATGCGCACAAGTTCCGGGCGACGTTCGCCACTCACATGCTCCAGCGCGGCGTAGACATCCGTACCGTCCAGGAGCTCATGGGACATACGAACATCCAGACCACGATGTGCTACCTCGCCGTCAGCGACGAGCGGCTGGTGGCTGCTGTCACCCTTCTAGGCTAGTTACGGCAGCGAGGCCGATTCAATGTGGCCCCCAAAGCTTGGGTCGACGAAACATCGCCTTGGGTGGACGCGCGACTTCCGGACGGCTCGCGCGTGCACGCGATGCCCACTGACCTGGTCAAGCGCTGCTGAGCTTACATGAGCCTTGCTCTTTGGGCTGCTTCCGTGCCTACCATTCTTGCCCCCCCAACTGCCACAAGAGACGCTTGAGAGATGGGGAAGCGCGCTGGGCGTACGCTAGGGACCGCGATGGGGATGGCAGGGCAGGGGGGGCTTCCTCCGGAGGTTCGCCGGGAGCTTCTTCGCTTGCTCTTCTCAACCAGCAAGGAGCGTGCGCAACTTATTGGCAGACTCTTCGCTCATCCGCAGGGGCGAGCGCTTGCGGAGACCTTGTCCATGTTGGAAGCCGACGAGGACCTAAGGGCAAGAGTGGAAATCGAGCTACTACACAGCTCGGATTCGGAATAGGCCGCTGTGGATTGTGTGTGACGTGGGTCGCCGAGGTTCGTCGGTTTCGCCTGGTCGCCGCGGCTCAGCGGCCCAGAGGAGGTGACCAGCATCGGAGCCGTGCTTGACCTACCTGCCCTTGAGCAGTGGCTGTGGGACGCGGCCTGCGTAGTGCGGGGACCGCTCGACGCCCCCAAGTTCAAGGATTACATCCTTCCGCTGGTCTTCCTCAAGCGTCTCTCTGATGTGTTCGAGGACGAGGTAGCCCGGCTGGCCGAGGACCTCGGCAAGGACGCTCAGAACCTCGTGGACACAGACCACAAGTTGGTTCGGTTTTACATCCCCGACGAAGCTCTGTGGCCATCCGTTGCCAAGGTGACGACGGGGGTGGGCGAGTACCTCAGTGATGTCATGCGCGCCGTGGCGAAGCAGAACCCGAAACTGCAGGGCGTCATCGACATGGTGGACTTCAACGCTACGGCTGCCGGCCAACGCATCGTTGACGACCAGCGGCTGCTTGCGCTTGTGCAGAAGCTCGGCAAGTACCGCCTCGGGCTCGCTGATGTGGAGCCGGACATCCTCGGGAGGGCCTACGAGTACCTCCTGCGGAAGTTCGCTGAGGGAGGAGGCCAATCAGCAGGGGAGTACTACACGCCTCGAGAGGTGGCAGTTCTGATGGCGCGCCTCCTTGAACCCGAACCTGGGATGAACGTCTATGACCCCGCGTGCGGGTCTGGAGGCTTGCTCATGAAGTGTCACCTGAGACTCCTTGAAACCCATGGCGAGCGGCACAACAGCCATCTCGAACTCCCCGCGGACGTGGCGGCGATTCGAGCGTTTGGCCAAGAAATCAACACCGCTACGTTCGCCATGGCCCGGATGAACGCCTTCATCCACGACATGGAGGCCGACATCGCCGTAGGGGATACGATGGCGAGCCCTCACTTCACAGAAGGTGATGGGCGTCTGCGACGGTTTGACATCGTGACGGCCAATCCGATGTGGAACCAAGACTTTCCTCAGTCCACCTATGGGAACGACACATACGAGCGGTTCTCCCATGGGTCCCCACCGTCCTCGACAGCCGACTGGGGGTGGGTTCAGCACATGTATGCCTCGCTCAAGGAGGGAGGGAGGTTGGCAGTAGTTCTCGACACGGGAGCCGTGAGTCGGGGCTCCGGCTCTGCAGGTTCCAATCGGGAACGTGACATCAGGAAGCAGTTCGTGGATGCAGACCTCGTTGAGGCGGTTGTGCTTCTTCCGGAGAACCTCTTCTACAACACGACGGCTCCGGGAATCATCATGGTCATCAGCCGGCGCAAATCACATCCTGGCGAAGTCCTGCTTGTCAACGCCTCCAGGCAGTTCGAAAAGGGTCGTCCCAAGAACTACCTCGCTGAGGAGCACATCGAACGCATCACCAGCGCCTACCACTCATGGACGCCCGTAGAAGGACTAGCGGCAGTCATCGCGACCGACGACTGCATCCGCAATGACTACAACCTTTCCCCAAGCCGGTATGTGACGGTGGACGGCGGAGAGGACGTAATGCCGTTGGAAGACGCGGTTGTGCTGCTCATCGAGGCGGAGGAGGAGCGAACGACGGTCGATAGGGCGCTCTCAGAAGTGCTGGAGGGCCTGGGCCTCCAAGGGTGGCACAGGACGTGACTCTAGATACTTCGGTAGCGGCGGAGCCGGGGTTTGACTGGCTCCCCAGCAATTGGGTGGTTCGCAGATTCGGAGACTTGTTCGATGTCCAGCAAGGCAAGGCGTTGTCAGAAGCGGCCCGAAAGGGTCCAAGGCAGAGGCCCTTCCTGAGAACCGCGAACGTCCTGTGGAGTCACCTCAATCTGGCAACACTGGACACAATGCACTTCTCTGAGGAGGAGGAGCGGAAGTATCAGCTTCGAGCGGGTGACCTGTTGGTCTGCGAGGGCGGGGAAATCGGGCGGACTGCGCTCTGGACGGAGTCCAGGGAGTGCCTTCATCAGAACCACGTCCATCGCTGTCGTGCAATAGACTCAGGAAGTGTAGTCCCTGAGTTCTACATGTACTGGATGCGGCATGCCTTTCTTCAGGCGAACATGTATGCAGGCCGCGGCAACACGACCACTATCGCCAACCTGTCGAAAGGGCGCCTGGCGGCGTTTCCCATAGCCGTACCGCCAACCGAAGAGCAACGGGCGATTGCCCAAGTCCTCCACACGGTGCAGCGGGCGCAGGAGGCAAGCGAGGGGGTTCTTGAGGCGTCACGAGCCGTCAAACGAAGTGCAATGCGACACCTTTTCGAGAACGGAGCTGTCCCCGTCTCGGATTCTCCCTCTGAAACCGAGTGGCCATACACGGAGCTTCAAGAAGCCGTGAAGCATGACCGACCAATCTGCTACGGGATTCTAAAGCCAGGGCCGCACGTTCCCGACGGCATTCCGTACGTGAGGGTTGCCGACTACCCGACTGGAAGACTGAACGTTGGGACCCTACGTCGGACGAGCCCCCAGATAGCTGGGGAGTACAAGCGCTCACAGCTTCGGCAAGGTGACATCCTGGTTTCGATTCGGGGAACCACGGGACGTACAACTCTCGTACCAGAGGAACTTGAAGGCGGAAACATCACTCAAGACACCGCGCGAATAACGCCGTCAGACGAGTTCGACCGGGACTTCCTCCTCTTCTTCCTTCAGTCGGAACCAGCCCAGGCGTACATTCGGTCGTGGACTCGAGGCGCTGCAGTCCGAGGCATCAACCTGAGGGAGTTGAGACGGCTGCCCGTCCCGACCCCTTCAATTCTTGAGCAACGCACCATGGCCGACCACCTGAGAGCAGTAGACCAGAAGCTGGTCGCAGAAGGGCGGCATCGGGACGCGCTGAATTGGCTATTCAAATCCCTCCTCCATGACCTGATGACGGGTTCGCGGAGAGCCCCAACAGACGGGGCAGGAGGGAGCGCCCAGGACTCGGCGTGAGTATCTCTTCCGAGTCGTTGGCTGTGCAGCACCCTTTGACTCGCTATGCGACCGAGGTTGGTTGGATGTTCCTAGTGACGGACGACGCAGTCCGCCTCCGACGAGGTGAGACCGGCCTCGTTCTGCACGAAGTGCTCATCGACCAACTTCAGCGCCTGAACGTCGGGTTCGTGGATGTCAGCACCGCAGAGGACATGGTGGGCCACCTCGTCCGAGTGCCATCGACAATCGAAGGAAACCTCGACGTGTGGGAGTATCTCCGAGGCCTGAAGACCACGTTCGTGTCGGAGGAGAAGCGCGAGCGCAACGTCGCCTTCCTCGATACCGGATTCGTGAGCAGAAACACATTCCACGTGACCGAGGAGTTTCAATACACGAATGGCACGAAGACCGACCGCGCCGACGTGCTCTTCCTCGTGAACGGCATCCCAGTCCTGGTCGTGGAGACGAAGGCTGCGACCAAGATTGGTGGGATGGACGATGCCTGGGACCAGATGGTCCGCTACCACCGAGAGGTCCCCGAGTTGATGTCGCTGCTTCAGGTCCAGGCCATCACGCAGGTTCACCACTTCCTCTACGGAGCCACATGGAACCTCTCCGCCAAAGCGCTCTACAACTGGCGAGACGAACGGGCAGGGGACTACGAGACGCTGGTAAAGGCGTTCATCAATCCGAAGCGGGTCACGCGCATTCTGACCGACTTCATCCTCTTCACCCGGGTTGACGGGGAGTTGTCCAAGGTCATCCTGCGTCCCCACCAAATGCGGGCTGTGGACAAGGTCGTCCACCGGGCCGCGGACTCGACGAAGCGTCGCGGTTTGGTGTGGCACACGCAGGGCTCAGGCAAGACCTACACGATGATTACGGTTGCCAAGGGCATTATCGAGGACCCTGCCTTCGAGAACCCGACCGTGTTGATGCTGGTGGACCGAAACGAACTGGAAGCACAGTTGTTCGGGAACTTGGAGGCGGTCGGGTTCGGAAATGTCGAGGTGGCAAAGAGCAAGAAGCACCTTCTAGAGCTTCTAGCCTCTAACCGACGTGGTCTCATAGTCTCGACCATCCACAAGTTCGACAACGTGCCCGCCAACCTCAACACGGACGAGCACATCTTCGTGTTGGTGGACGAAGCCCACCGCTCCACCGGAGGTGACCTTGGCAACTACCTCATGGGTGCTCTGCCGAATGCCACATACGTCGGATTCACCGGAACACCCATAGACAGAAGTGCGCACGGGAAAGGGACGTTCAAGGTCTTCGGCACCGAGGACCCGGAGACTCGCTACCTCGACAAATACTCCATCCGTGAGTCCATAAAGGACGGAACGACTGTCCGCCTCCACTACTCATTGGCCCCAAATGACCTCCAGGTGGACCGAGACGTGCTGGAGCGGGAGTTCTTGTCACTCGCAGAGCTAGAGGGTGTAAGCGAGGTCACAGAACTGAACAAGGTTCTGGATAGAGCTGTGACCCTGAAGAACATGCTCAAGAACCCCGACCGCATGAAGAAGGTGGCCGAATTCGTGGCCGGCCACTTCACGGAGACTGTGGAGCCGATGGGCTTCAAGGCGCTTCTCGTTGCCCCCGACCGGGAGGCTTGTGCTCGCTACAAGGAGGTGCTCGACGAGGGGCTCCCAGAGGAATACTCGAAGGTCGTCATCAGCACCGGTTACAACGACCCACCTGAACTCGCCCGCTTCGCACTTTCCGAGGACGAAGAGCAGCGCATTCGCAGGGCCTTCCGGAAGCCAGATGAGGTCCCGAAGATACTCATCGTCACCGAGAAGCTCTTGACGGGCTTCGATGCTCCAATCCTGTACTGCATGTACCTGGACAAGCCGATGCGGGACCACGTCCTGCTTCAAGCCATCGCCCGTGTGAATCGACCCTACGAGGATGACCAGCAGACCAAACCTGCTGGTTTCGTGTTGGACTTCGTTGGCATCTTCGACAACCTCGAGCGAGCGCTTGCCTTCGATTCAGCCGACATCTCCGGAGTTATCGAAGACCTCGATGTCCTGAAGCGCCTCTTCGAGCGGCAGATGGCCACTGTTCGTGTCGACTACCTGACCATCGCGGAGGGCAAGGCGGGCGACAAGGCAGCAGAGGCCATCCTGGAGCACTTCCGTGACCCGCCCAAGCGCGAGGACTTCTACAAGTTCTTCCGAGAGGTGGAGGAGACCTACGAGATTCTCTCCCCGGACCCGTTCCTTCGGCCCTTCGTGGAGGACTACGGGAAGCTGGCAGACATCTACCGACTCCTGCGCGCCTCGTACGAGTCTCAGCTCCCGGTCGGCAAGAGTTTCCTCAGGAAGACAGAGGCCCTCGTGCGGGACCTCACAGAGTCCGGCGCGGTGCTCGACCCGGACAAGGTCTACGAACTGGGTGAGCATGCTCTTGACGCGCTCAAAGAGGTCGAGCAGCCGCCGACCGTGCGGGTGTTCAACTTGCTCAAAGTGCTTGAGGACCTCGTCCACAAGAAGGGGTTCGAGCAGCCGCACCTCATCCCCATCGGGGACCGGGCAGAGCAGGTCGTCAAGGTGTTTCAGGAGCGCCAGTTGGAGACGCAGAAGGCGCTTGAAGAGCTTGAGAGGCTGCTCAAGGAAGCCGAGGACGCCGAAGCCGAACGGGCGGCCAGCGGTCTGTCGTCCGAGAGCTTCGCGGTGTACTGGCTGCTGAAGCATGACGGAGTAGCTGGAGCGAGCGAGGTCGCTCAGCGGACAGGAGAGGCGCTCGCGCGCTATCCGCACTGGCAGACGAGCGAGCATCAGGAGATGGAGGTCCGTAAGGCCCTCTACAAGGCGCTCATCGAGACGAAGGCGGACAAGGTTCCAGAACTCGCTACCTGGTTGATGACGGTGCTCAAGCGGAGGCCGGGGTGAGGGCGAGCCATCGGGACGACCGCGTGGAGGAACGCATACAGGCGTCAATGTTCAAACAGGAGGTCCAGCGGTGGTCGGAGCGCATCGGCGTGGAACCCAAGGAAGTCCACGTCCGCCCGATGACGCGGAAATGGGCGAGCTGCTCTTCGACCGGGCGCCTTACTTTCGACTCTGCGCTCCTTGAGGAGGCTGCCGACTTCAGGAATCAAGTTGTGGTCCACGAACTCTTGCACCTCAAGGTTCCCAACCATGGTCCTCTGTTTAGGAGTCTTGTCCGCGCGCATCTGGGCCTGGAGACTCCGTTGGAGTACGGCGACAAGACAGTCACGGCATCCCAAGAACCACGGGGAAGCCGGAAATGAGCCTCCTAACGCAGATACAGCAGGACGCTGTGAATGACGATGTCCATCTGGCTACCATTCTCCGGAGGTGCAAGATTCTCGCGGCGCGGCTAGGGCACGAGCCATTCAAGGAATGGGTTGGCAACGAACTCAACGGCTATTCAAATAGCGTTCCCCTGCCGACCTACAGGGCGTCAAGGCAAGCCCGCATCAAGGGGAACCTCTCGGGTTCCGGTCAAGCCCAGGCCTCGGCCATTGACGTGCCATTCGGCGCTCTTCCTCAGGAGGCACGCGAGTGGGCTACAGAGGTCTCTTATCGCCAGAGTGTCGCTGAGTTGGAGGACCTTGCCCGTGGGGAGAGCCATCTCGCTCGCCCGCTCCCGGCGGACTTGGCCGCAAGGACTACCGTCTATCGCGGATGGACAACTCTTGAGCTTTGGCAGGACATCTCACGTTCTGAGATTGTCGGGGTTCTGGACCAAATTCGGAATAAGGTGCTGACCTTCGTACTGGAGATTGAAAGTGAGAACCCTGAGGCAGGTGAGGCCGCAGCGGGCTCGGAGCCGGTACCTCGAGACAAGGTCAATCAAATCTTCAACACGTATGTCTTCGGCGGGGCCGCTGCGATTGGCGACCGTGTGACACAAGACGTTTCGCAGACAGTCGAAGTCCGCGCAGGCGACGTGGCCAGTCTGGAGACCTATCTGCGCACTCTCGGACTCGGGGGAGACCTTGCTGCATTGCACGAGGCTCTTGCGGGGGATGGGGAGATTGACGCCACGAGGAGGGAACTGGGGCCGCGGACGAGGAGCTGGATTGGCCGTGCAGCGAGCAAGGCGGGCGTCGTTGCAGGAGATGTTGGCGCAAACGCTGGAGGAGCCCTCCTTGGAGCGGCCATCATCCGATTCCTGGGTTGGTGAAGGCAGACGTTCCGTGCAGCCGTTCGTCGAAGTGGGCGACGCGTCCCGCATGCGATACAACAAACGGAGGTATGTTGTTTGCGCCGTCGTGATTCCCACATCTGGTCGGACGCATCGCACTCCCGTTCATCCCGAGTCGAGCGGTATGAGGACCAACTTGGAAGCGAGTCACACCAACGGTGACACATCTTTCCGACACAACTGGATGGGTAGCCGGGTCCGATTGACCCGCCGTGGCCCCGCCGAGCGCACCGCTCAGAGCCCGTCGGAGGCCCGCTGTCAGCCTCGTTGAGCTCCCGCTGTTCCCTGCGGGCGTGTTCGCCGCTTTTCCCTGGTGAAGTGGCTTATCGGAGTCTTCATCCGTCGCAGCTCGCGGTTTGAAGACCGCCGAGTGCCCTGTTGCTGAGAGTCTGGGGGGCGATTCGGCGGCTTGCGGTTAGGAGCGGTGGCTCAGGCCACCATTCTTGCCAATGACTCACGCTGAGACCCTAGGGTTGCTCCAACAGCCGAAGAGCAAGCCTTTACCAGGCCTTACGGGTGGACGTCTGCAACTGCCGCGGCGCGCGAGTCACCAATGGGGTCTGGATGGTGCGGCCCCCCTAAATTGGTTCATGCCGGTAAATGAAACCGGTGGATAACCCGGTACCGGGCTTCACTTAGCACTTAGCACTGAGCACTTAGGTCTAACCACGAAAGCACCAGCCACTATCCACTAGACACGACATCCGTCCCGCCGCTGCCGCGGTGCCACAGGGGGCGAGGGTCGATGAACCTCACCCGCCGGCCAGTGAGACGAACGTCGACGCTCAGGGGTCCGTGCCGACTGATGTTGGCCCTCAGCCCGACCATTTCGAAGTTGCGCCCCTCGACCCCTGCCGACCACGACGTCTTGAAGGGAGTGCCATCCTCTCGTTTGACTGTCAGGAACCACTCTGGGCTGTCTCGCCCCTGTCTCCACCTGGGCCCTTCGATGTCGTAGAGGGTCACTCGTTCGCCAACGAGTTCGGTCATGTTTATCCAGGCGTCCTTCTGTCCGGCATCGTGCTTCACTCGAAGGTAATCCGACAACTGTTCGAGGGTGGCGGTGGAGGCCACGGACTCGTCGAGCTCCACACCCTGGGTTTTCTCATCGGCCTCATCCGGACCTACGTCCCGAAGGCCGGCCTCGGGCTGGTCCTTCATCCACTTGAACTCCGATGGTGCTGACATGCTTGAGCCTCTCTTTCTGGAAGACTGGAACGGCTGCGATGGGGACCGGAGGTCAGCCACCGAGGCCAGCATGTGCCATCAAGACGAGCGCTTCTGGTCGAGTCGGTTCCTCGTCCGACCGCCTCTCGGACATTGGGTTTCGTGGCTCAAACACCAGCGTCGCGACCTCCGACTGCCTGAACGCGATTCTCTCTTCGCCTATCCATCGGCACACAATGCCGTTTCATGAGTCGCTATTCACTTGGCTGTTGTCTTCGAGCTGTCACCGAAGGAGGGGGGATGCAAACGAAGGCGGTCGCGTACATCCGCGTTTCGACCGAGGAGCAGGGGGCACGCGCCGGCCTGGAGGCGCAGCGGCGAGCCATCACGCAGGAGGCTGAGCGACGGGGGTGGAGGCTCCTGGAGATTCATCAGGACACGGCATCAGGCAAGTCCCTAGAGGGCCGCACGGGCCTCCAGAGGGCGCTCACAGCCCTTCATACGTGCCAGGCGGACGTACTGGTGGTAGCGAAGCTGGACCGTCTCTCGCGTTCCCTCCTCGACTTCGCAGCCCTGATGGACCGCAGCCGGAGAGAGAACTGGGCAATCGTTGCCCTGGACCTGGGGGTTGATACGACGACTCCTTCCGGCGAGATGATGGCCAATGTCCTAGCCGTCTTTGCCCATTTCGAGCGGAGGCTTATTGGGCAGCGGACCAGGGAGGCGCTGGCGGTCAAGAAGACACAGCCGGGAGTTCACCTTGGCCGACCACGGCTCCTACCTCAGAACGTCCGTCGACGAATCCGTCTCCTTCGGGAGGGAGGTATGACCCTCGCAGCCATCGCGGAAACTCTCAATGCCGAAGAAGTTGCCACCGCTCAAGGCGGCCGTCGGTGGTATCCCTCCACAGTTCGGGCAGTCTTGGCTGCGAACGTGTGAACCCGCTATCGGGACGCGGCGTCGGCTTTGCTAGCCCAGCGGCGGAGCCCCTAAGGACCTCCCGTCGGGCTTGGACTGGCTGCTGTCTACCGCAGCGCTGTCATTTCTCTCGAACCGAGAACGAATCTCCATCTCGGGCGACGAGGAATACGCGCAGCCTCAGCCGACTACGTGCAAACGCTGGAAGTCGCGCGACCAGTCCCTGGAAGACCCTGTTGTCGGGGAAAGCCACCCCGTAGCCCGCATCTTCATCAGACATCCTCTGGACCAACTCGCCGAGCGCACCGATGAAGTAGTTTGTCTGCTGAGGCTGGCTGTTGGCCTCGCCCTTCGCCTCGATGACAATCCGACTGCCGGGTCGCCGAGCGTCTAAGTCGATGCCCCGTTCGCGGCCCCACATGACCGTCACCTCGTACCCCTGCGACCCCAGGTGTTCCTTGAGCGCAGCCTTCACATCGTCTTCGCGAATGAGGTCTCCTGCTGCTACCGCCGGTGCGTATCTCGGTGGGGGCACTGGTGCGTCCATCCGACGGCTCACAATCTTGCCTCGCCATCCTTGTTCCCGAACGACGACCCCTTGCTTTGCCATTCGGTTGCAGGCCTGGTTCACCTGCTGACGGTTGACTCCGAGCTTCGCCGCGAGTTCATCGTCATCGAGTGTTAGGCCTGGAGTGAGCACGTCGAGAATACGGTCAGCAAGCGTTACCATCTCACCAACCCCTTCGGGCTCGGAGTGTGACGCTAGAATCCTACGGCGCTGACGACGGCCGACAGGCGCAACCCGGAGGCAGCCCCGCCATTGCCTGTGGCAGTTCCC
>JGI10216J12902_106534017_pt1 | contig 11237 bp, 10 predicted proteins | sample KanNatreferecore_FD_12902 | JGI IMG/M metagenome (IMG submission 12902)
CTCCAGCAGCCAGGCGAGCGCGGTCCGGTGCGCGTCGACGCGCGCCTCCTCGCCGGGCGCGCGCCCGAGGGAGAACAGCATGGCCGCCGGAGCCCCCATGGTCAGGAGAATCGAGGGGATCGATTGGATGACGAGGACCTGCCGGTACGCGGCCAGCTCCTCCGGCGAGAGTACCTGGGAAAGCAGGACGAACGCCAGCAGGGGCGCGGCCTGCAGCAAGGCCCCCGCGGCAGCAGCCGCGGCGGATGCCCGCAGCGGCTTCCTTCCCTCTCCACCGGAATCACGCATCTGCGACCGGGCCGGGGGCGCCGCGGACGCGGTCGAGAGCGGTCGCGATCGCGAGACCGCCGAAGGCGTAGAGAAGCGGCATCAGGTACTGCCGGTTGCGGATCTCGCCCCAGAACAGCAGGTGCACGCAGAAGAACACGGCGAGCGGGACGGCCAGCCCCACGCACGGCAGCCGGCGCCTGGCGGCCACGAAGATCCCCGCGAGCGAGATCAGCATCAGTACGCAGTACGGAATGCCCAGGAGGAGCGTGTTGCGCGTGGAGTGCTCGCGGAAGGTGGGCTGCCACATGTTCACGACCTTCGCGGCGATCCTCGCGGGCAGCTCCTCCGGGTGGGCGGCAAGGTGCGACAGCGTGAGTCGCGCGAGCTGCCCCTCCTGCTGGACGGTCCGGCCCTTCTCCTCGCCGGCCCGCGGGATGAGCGCCGGGTCGATCCCTTCCGGGTCATAGTAGCCGTCGGTGACGGGCTGAATCCCCGGCCCGTTGCTCGTATAGAGCTTCCGGCCGACGAAGTGGGTGCTCAGCACCGGCTGCCCCGTGACCGCCCAGTTCCGCGCCAGCCACGGCGATAACGTGGCCACCATCGCCAGCGAGACGCAGGCCCCCAGCGACAGTGCCCGGCGCCTTCCGCGGCCGGCAAAAAGGGCGAGGAGGACGGCCGCGATCCAGAGCGCGCCGTTCGGAAACCGGGCAAGAGCTGCCAGCCCGATCGCCGCTCCCGCCAGCGCCGCGCTTGCCGCTGACCGCGAGTCCGTCATCCGCACCAGCAGCCACACGGCGCCGAGCAGGAGCGGGACGGCGAGCGACTCCTTGAGCACCATTCCGACCCACAGGGACTCCCACGGATCGATGACATAGAGCACCGCGGCAGCCGCGGCGGACCGTGGGCCGAAATACCGCCGCGCCAGCAGATAGAGGAACACGCACCCGCCGGCGCGCAGCCCGGCGCTCCCCACGCCCACAAGCCACAGCGGCACTTCGGGACCGCCGGCGCGCATCAGTCCGGACAGCCACAGAGGGAAGAGCGGAGCGATGTGGGATGCCTCCAGGTGAGAGCCGTCCACCTGGAACCCCGACCCGGCCGCCAGGCTGCGCGCGATCGGCAGGTAGAACGTCGAAGCGTCCGGCGGCACCACCAGACCGGGCATGGATCCCTGCACGAGAAACACCCCCGCCAGCCTCACCACGAAGCAGGCCGCCCACACCACCGCCAGCGTCTCCAAGGAGCCGGGCAAGGGAGATGGCACCAGCGCCTGTGGTTCATCTTGCTTGCGTACAGGCATGGGTGATCCTTCCTCGGTCGGACTGGCACCCGACCGCCAGTTTGCTTCACACGCAACTGGAAGGTTCACCGCCGCCTGCGTTTACACACCTCTTGCCGTTACGTCTACGTCGGAGTCGGAGCCGACACTGACACCTGTCAAACGTCAGCGGGGCAGTAGCGCTGACCGCTGCTTGCCGTTACCTCTACGTCGGAGCCGACACTGACACCTGACACTGACACTGACACTGACACTGACACTCCCTCTCTTGTATCTGTGGCGGCAAGGCAATCAACCCGAGGTCATGGAGAAGTGGTTTGGGTCTGCAAAGAGATTGACCGGCCCTCCCTTACGCACCCATCCCGCGACCTTCGTCCCCGGTGTGGGCGCGTTACTCAGCAGCATCCGTTCGGGCACGTAGATCTGGACCCTCTGCCCCGCGGCCTCCCCGAGCAGGTTCGGGAACGCCTCGACCGGCATCACTTTCCTGACGAGGATCTCGATCTTGCCGAAGCCCGGCAGGCTGCTGGTGGGCTCCCATCCGAGCAAGTCCCCCTCAACGTGCGACCTGTTCTCGATGACCTGGACCATGGCGCTCTCTCCGTTTCGTTTTGTTATTCCCTTTCCGAGGCCAGATACTCCACGAGGGCGCGCGCGATCGGCTGTCCGGTTTGCTCCTCATAGCAGCTGTACGCGGGCGAGGGGTTGGCCTCGAAGCAGTAGTACTCCCCCTCCGGCGTTCGTTTCAGGTCGATCCCGCAGAACGGCAGCCTCAGCGCGCGGGACAAGTCCACGCAGCGGCTCGCGACGGCATCGGGCAGCTCTATGGGCCGCATCTGGGCATCGAGCCCATCGTTGCCGGCATAACGGTAATCGACCGCCTCGGTGACGACTTCGGTGGCGAAGACCTGCTCACCGATGACGTGGACCCGGATGTTGATGCCCGGTACGAATTCCTGGAATTGGGTAGGCAGCACACGGACCCGCTCCAGCGCCTCCGGCCCGGCGTCCGCCAGCTCCCGGACGATCGAGCGGACGGAGCTGATCGACTTGTAAACGACGCGTCCCGCGCGGGAGGCGAAATCCTGTACCTCCGCCGGGTCGTTGGTCACGAGGGTTCGAGGAGTGAGGAAGCCGCCGCGAGCGATCAGCTGTGCCTGATACGGCTTGGAGAGGTTGGAAGCCATGTCCGAGGGACGGTTGAGGATGCGCGCCTGCGAGATTTCCAGCCATTGGAGGAACGCCTCCTGGAACAGGCGAGAGCGCTCGTAAAGGTTGCGGTCCGGAGGGGTTCGGCCGCGCGGCATATTCTCCGGAAGGCTCTGGTATTCCATCATGCGGAAGTAGACCCCCGCAAAGCTCTCCAGCGGCCAGTCCGACCCGCGAAGGGAGAGGGTGCCGGCAACGACGCCCTCCGGCGAGAGACCCAGTTGCATGTCGCTGAAGGGCAGCTCGCGCTGGTTGAGCAGCGCATACTCAACCTCTGCAGCTTGCGCCGCTTGAATCGCGAGTGCCAGCGGAGGCTCGGACGGAATGCCGCAGAGGAGGATCATTCCCTCGCTGCGCCCTTCTCCAGGCGATGAAGATACTCCACCAGCACGGTAAACCCCGGTTCTTCCAGGACCTCCGGGAACACGTCCCCGCCGCAAAACCGCCACGCCTGATCCGGACCGCCGAATCGGGCCGCGGAGCGCTCGAACCTGCACTCGATCAGGTCGCTGCCACTTAGCTCGCGAAGCCGGCGACAGGCCTCTTTCAGGTGGTCCGGAACGTCGCCGGCGACGTGGCGGCCCGCGACGAGCACCCGCCGAAGCTCGCCGGACGTCGGTTCTAAATACAACACGGGAGAGCGCCCCACCAGGGCCGGATGAAGGGGGGCGCCGCTGCCGCCCTCACCCGCTGCGTAAGGCAGATACCCCGAGACCGGCCACCGGCGCGGGCTGGTTGTGAACCGGAACCCGCGCACCGGAAGGCCGGCCCGGCCGGCGAGAGCCAGCCACTCCGGCACCGTCCGCTCCGCGCCGTAGAGGCCGGAAGGCGTCGCACGGTTGACTACGGGACAGGGCAGGCTGCTGAGCCAGCTCAGCAGGAGCGCGTGCATCTCCATGACCGCGTAATCACGATCGGCCGGCCGCGCGCGTGCGAAGTGGGGCATCGATACGTACCGGATGCGGTTAAAGACGAGCGTCGCCGCGCCGGAGTCCAGGCGCTCCCCGTTCGCGAGCGACAGCTCCGTGGCGGCCGCATCCGCGTCCACCCGGTGAACCCATTTGGGCGCGAGCACCAGCTCATCGCTGGAGATCAGCCGGACCCGGCCCGGGGCGTACCGGGCCCGGAGCGCACAGTACACGCGAAGGGCGGTCTCGTCCTGTGGGTGCGCGAGCACCAGAAGCGCCATCAAACCACGTCCCGGCTGAGGAGGGGGCACGCGTGCGCGTGCCCCCTCAACGGCGATTCAGTAATCCCGCTGCTTGGTATCATAAAGCCGCTTCGCCTCCGCGGCACCCTCCTGCATCCGGAGTTGGGCTTCGTCGAGGTCGGGCTCATTCGCCAGGGCCCCTTGAGAGAGGTCCGGCCGGAGGGCACTGGTGATAAACGGCTCCAGCCCCTCGATGCACGCCTCGAGGGCTGCCACGCGCTCCTGGAGGTCCTCCATCTCGGGAGGGCCGGCCTGCGTCCCGAAGCCGCCGCCGAAACCTCCCTCGGTGTTCTTGTCCGCGAACTTCTCCCCACCTTTCTCGGAGATGGGATCTTTGTCGAAGCGCACGGCTTTGTCGATCTCCGGCTTCTCGGGCCGCTTCTCGAACCGAGGCTTGTCCGGACGGAACTCCTTCAGCCGGCTCTTGTCGATCCGCTCCTTGAACCGCTCCTTGCGCGCCTTCTCCCGGTTCTCCTTGACCAGCTCTTTGGCGGTGTCCTTGACGCTTTCCTTGCCCTCCTTGACCTTCCCGCAGACCACGGCCAGACGGACGGTCATCACCGGACCGGACGGGCCGATGTTGGTGACTGAGACGCACGTGGCGGCGTTGCCGTACGACTTCGAGTTGGGGTTGGAGGTGGCGTTGAACGTCACGTTGTTCGAGCTTCCGGGGAAAGGGTCTCCGGCGTCGCCGCGGTTGGTGCTGGTCTCGAGCCCGCGCAAGCCATCCGCCTGTTCCAGCGCCACTTTGTAGTGGCTCTCGTTCGAGTTGCCCTCGATCGACTCGTCGATATGGAAGATCAGCAGGCCGCCTCCCGGCAGGTTACGATCGTAGAGAGCCTGCTGCCGATTCTCGAGGAGGAAGTACTCGTTCCCGGGAGCACCATCTTTCCAGAGGCGATGGACGGTGTGGCTGGTCTTCACGTCGGCGATGTTGACGGTGGCGTTGGAGTTCTGGTTGATGACCGAGACCCAGCCCTGGCCCGCCTTACACCACGCCGAAGGGTGGCAAGGGACGTTCCCGCCGCCGTTCCAACTCCCGCCGGCCATCAGGCACCAGTTGCCGAGCCCCTCCGAGGAGCTGTCGGTGTCATACAGGTCCGGCCACCCGAAGACGAGGTGCCCCAGCTCGTGCGCGCAGACTCCGATTCTGCTGTCTTCGGGAACCGTAAGATAGGCGAAGATCCTCGTGCCGTCGGCGTTGAGCTCCCCGCCCGAGAGCACCCACTTGTGAGACCAGATGTCCCCCGCGCCGCCGGTCTCCTCCGCTCCGCGGCCCGCATGGATGACGATGAAGGCGTCCACGAAGCCGTTTCCGTCGTTGTCATACAGTGAGAAGTCGACGTCGGGATTAGCGGCCTCCGCCGCGTCTCGCGCCATCGTCCTGGCGTTCGGGAGGACGTTTCCCGTTCCCGAAGCTCCGTTCGCGTACTGCGCCAGCGTCCTCGGAAGGCGGTAGGGCCCCACTACCTCTCCCGTCAGATCGATGAGGCCGTGGCTGACCTCCGTGAAGTACTCCCGCACACTCCCATCGGGGAGAACCCCGGTAGAGAAGAAGAGGTCCTGGAAGTGCTGCTGCGTGGCGGCCATGTTGAGGTCGGAGAAATCCACCAGAACGACGATCACCCTGACGGTGCCGCGCAGCGGAGCCCGGTCGGCGGCGGCGCTGCGCACCACGTTCGGCGGCGTTCCTACCGGGAAGTAGTTCCCGGGGAAAATCACCCCGTCGTTCATCCCTACGGGTGTCTCCAACCGGAAGCGGAGCGCTCGGGACACCACCTCGAGGTTGGCGTTGCTCCGGAGATTCTGAAGCTCTGCCTGAATCTGCTGCTGCAACTGCGGGCTGGGCGACACGAGGCACCGGTCAAGGCAGTCATGACCGGTCGTGGCGTGGCTCCTGACCATCCCCTCCAGGATCGGGGCTCCTGACCGTCTTCCTTGCATCTTGCGTTCCTCCTTCTGCGATGCCCCGCCATGGAGCACCGCGGCATACATTTCTGGAGAGTTTCTTCTTTACCTGCCATGATCTTAAAAAGGCATAGCTAGCAAGCTTATATAATTGGATCTAGCGTTCGCGGGATGGCGAGAATCAAAGGCTGCTTTGAGATTGTAATCTCGCACGGCGCCTCGTCCTTCTGCGGGCGGGCATGCTATTAGCGGGGTCACCCTCCGCATCCTCCGCGGCACGCCCGCCTTCGACCTGAGGCAGAAGCGGCGGAAGGGGAGTAGCCGTAGGCAGTAACCGGCAAGAAGTGGTTCGCGTCTTTCCGGCAGGGCCTTTCGCGTACGCTTACCACTCACCAACTCACGCAATGCACCCAGAGATCGATCTCATCACGCTGCAGGGCGAGGAGTGGCGCGAGTTGCTCGCCTCGGCCGCCGTGCTGGACGTGGTCCACGGCGGCTACTTCCGCGCCCGCCGGGACGCCATCCTGTTCTTTTGCGGCCCGGAGAACGCCCCGGAGGGCTGGGGCGGCGGGTTTCCCGAGGGCAGCCCGGGCATTCCGCGGGCCACCGTGGGCGCGGCGGAGGTGGTACACTATGAGGAGGCGAACGACAAGTTCACCGTCCGCCTCAGCGTCTCCAACTGGGCGGCCGCTCGGGACGTGATCCGCGCGCAGGAGCGCGGCGAGTACGGCGAGCGCCACGAGGAGTTCGTCCTGGCGCAGGAAGCCGCGCTGCGGGGCGGAGACCCGGAGCGCGGCTGGCTCCGCCGGCAGTTCGAGCGACTGCGGCGGCACTCGGATGGCGGGCTGCTGAAACCGTAGTGGAGTTATGCCTGTGGATCAAGAGATCGTATTCGTTGTTCCGATGGTGATCACGTTCCTGGTCTGCTCCAGCGGCGTCGCCGTGTACGCGATCAAGATGATCTTTGGGAACAAGGGCGGGGTGAAACAGGACGCCCTGCTGGCCGAGATCCGCGCCCTGCGGGAGGAAGTCCAGAGCGTCCGCCGCCAGAACAACGACGTGATGCTCGCCCTCGACACCAGCCTCAACCGGGTCGACCAGCGCCTCACGCACGTAGAGACCCGCGGCCAGCTCGGCTCCGGCGCATCCATCGTCGAATCCGAGCCCGCCCAGGCCGGCCTCCACCGCCGGTAACCTATCCCGTCTTCGAGACCTGCGGATCAACGCCCAACGCCCGAACGCCTGAACGCCTGAACGCCGGCCCCCTCCCCGATGCTGATCGATGACCTGAAGGCCATCCAGGAGCGCTGCGGCCACCTGCCGGCCGATGAGCTGAACGCGTACGCGGACCGGACCAGCACCCCGCTCTACCAGATCCAGGCGGTAGCCAGCTTCTACCCGCATTTCCGCCTCCATCCCGGGGCCCGCACGGAGGTCCACGTCTGCACGGACCTCGCTTGCCACCTCCGCAGTGCCCAGGCGCTCTTCGAGCGGCTGGCCGCGGCCGGACGCCCGCCCGAGGAGCTGGAGGTCCACCGCTGCTCGTGCCTCGGCGTATGCGACGCGGCGCCCGCAGTGATGGTCAACGACGTGCCCGTGGGTTCGGCGGACGCCTTCCCGCCGGCCGCGCTGCTGGACGGGGTCGTTGCAGCCGTACCGCGCCCGCAGCGGCTGAACGTCGATCCGTACCCGGGCGACCCGGACTACTCCGCCTGGCGAGAGCTGAGCCGTGGGGACAAGTCCCCCGAGGAGCTGATCGCGCTGCTGAAGGAAAGCGGCCTCCGGGGGATGGGCGGGGCCGGCTTTCCGTCGGGGACCAAGTGGGAGCTGGTCCGCGGGGCGGCGGGAAGCGTGAAGTACGTCGTCTGCAACGCGGACGAGAGCGAGCCGGGCACCTTCAAGGACCGCCACATCCTCGAGAACGCGCCTCATCTGGTGCTGGAAGGCATGCTCCTTGCCGCCACGGCGATCGGCGCCGCGGAGGCGATCCTCTACCTCCGCCACGAGTACCCCGGTCCGCGCGCGGCCTTCGACGCGGAGCTGCGCCGTGCGAAGGCCGCGGGCTTCCTGGAGGACGCGCCGCGGGTGCGCATCTTCGACAGCCCCGGCGGCTACATCTGCGGCGAGGAGACCGCGCTGCTGGAGGCGCTCGAGGGGAAGCGGGCGGAGCCCCGGAATAAGCCGCCCTTCCCGGGAACGCACGGTCTCTGGGGCAGGCCCACGCTGATCAACAACGTGGAGACCTTCGCGCTGGCGACCGCCATCGTGCACCGGGGCGCGGAATGGTACCGCGGCCAGGGACGGAACGGCGGCGTGGGCCCGAAGTTCTTCGGTCTCAGCGGCGACGTGAGCCGCCCCGGCGTCTACGAGGTCCCGCTCGGTCTCACGATCCGGGAGTTGATCGAGGATTACGGGGGCGGAACGCTTCCGGGCCGGGAGCTTTACGCCATCTGCCCGGGCGGCGCTTCCTCCGGGTTCCTGCCGGCGTCCATGGCGGATACGCCTCTGGACTTCCGGGCGCTCGCGGACGTGGGGAGTATGCTCGGGTCCGGGGCCGTGGTCGCCATCGGCGCGGGGCGGTGCATGCTGGACCTGGCGCTGAACCTGGTGCGGTTCTTCAAGAACGAGTCCTGCGGGAAGTGCGTTCCCTGCCGCGTCGGCTCCGAAAAGCTCGTCGCCATGCTGGAAGGCTGGCGTCACGGCCGGGGCGACGCCGGGGCCGACCTCGCGCTCTTGGAGGAACTCGCTCCCGCGATGGCGGACGCTTCCATATGCGGCCTGGGGCAGGTGGCCCCCGCGCCCATCGTTTCCGCGCTCAAGTACTGGCCGGACGAGGTGCTGGCGCACCTCCGCGAGGGACGGTGCCCTGCCGGCGTCTGTCCCGTGGGCCGATCGTAGTCATCCTCCGGAGGATTCATGCTGGAGCCCGAGGGGTCCGCTCCCAGCTACCCGGTACCGAAGACCTCCGCGGTACTGCTCCTCCCTCCGCGCCTGCCCCCGGCCCCTCCGGCCACCGGTGAGATGCCGCAGTGGTCCGCCCCGGAGCCCTCTCGTGCCAGGGGGTTTGCTCGGGAGTTGGAGGCGGCGCTGGCAGATCTGCAAGTCGCGCTGATGGTCTTCGAGACGCGGGAGACCTGCGGCGGCTGGGACGAGCTGAACCCGCAGGCCTCCCGCGAGCTCACCGTAACGCTCGTCAACGTGCGCGAGCGCCTCATCCGCAGGATGGAGGACCTGCGCTGGCGCGTCCTGCCCGGTCAGATGCGCTTCGAAGGGATGGACCTGGGGACGTTCCAGCGGATGATGCAGCGGGTCATCCGGGAGGGGGTGGCCAATGACTTACTCGATCGCCTGCTGGCCCCGGCCGCAGGTTACGCGTTCCCTTTCCAGGGGTCGCCTGGCGCAGGCACCCGGTATCGGTTTGAGTTCGTCGAGACCCTCACCGCAGGTCTCTCTGAAGTCTATCCGTGGGAGTTCATCGACCGCCTTTTCGAGGATCTCCTGGCCGCCCTGCAGGATGAGGAGCACTGGAAGTACGCCGCCGTCCTCGACCGGAAGGTCTACCGCAAGTTCCTGACGGTTCTCTACGCGGACCGCTGCGCCACGGTCCGTCCGGGCGACCCCACCCCTGCCCAGGAAAGGGCCTATCCGGCGCCCGTCCCACCCCCCTCACCCGCGGCGTCCGGTTCTCTGATCGCCCGGTTGGACCCCGGCCTGGAAACGCTCGCCGCGGACGACGCCGCGTTTCGGACGGGCGCGGTACCCTCCTCGCTGGGTCGGACGCTGATGCTGATTACCCTGCGCGCGGTCCGGGAGTCCGCCATCCTCGGCCGGATCGACGCCAGCGAAGAGGTGCTCGCCGGGTTCAAGAGCCGGATGCTCCGCCTGTTCGGCAACGGGACAAAGCGAGGCGATCTGTACCAGGCCCTCGGCTCACGCGTATTCGGCGCCCTCGGCGCCGCCGCGCCCCACGAGCGTTACCGCTATCAACTGCGCTCCCCGGCGCCCCTCGCCCTTTTGGAGCGCGAACACCCCAGAATGCTGCTCGTGCGCCTCCTGAAAGACCTCCAGGACGCCCTCGAGGACGACGCGACCTACGCCGGTCTCGCGACCTTCCGCCAGGCGGTCTACGAGAAGTACGCCGCGGTCGTCTGGGCGCTCCGCCAGGCCGAGCCCGGCCCGTGAGCGGCCCCGAGGGCTGCTCCGTCATCTTCCTTGCCGGCGGTCAGAGCCGCAGGATGGGCCAGCCCAAGGCATGGCTGGAGTTCGGCGGCCGGCCCCTGCTGACGATCCTCGTGGAGCGGATGCTCGCCGTTTTTCCGGAGGCCCTGGTCGTCTCCGCTCCGGGGCAGGAGCTGCCGGAGACCCCCGCCCGCGTCGTCTACGACGAGTCTCCCGGCGAAGGGCCGGTGGCCGGGCTGGTGGTCGGGTTGCGCGAGGTGACCCGCCCGCTCGCCTTCGTCTCCTCCTGCGACACTCCGTTCCTCAGTGCGGAGTTGGCGCAGCACCTCGTGAGCCGCGCCGGAGGCTTCGATGTGGTCGTTCCCGAGTGGGAGGGCCGGCTCCACCCGCTGCACGCAGTCTACCGGGCCACCGTCCAGCCGCTCCTCGCCGATCAGCTCTCGCAGGGCCGTCGCCGTCCCGTCGATCTGTTCGAGCGGGTGCGGAGGCTCGTCGTACCCGAGCCGGAACTGCGGGAGGTCGATCCGGACGGGCGCTCATTTCTGAACATGAACACCCCGGAGGATTACGCAGCAGCCCGCGAGTTGTGGGAGCGGGAGGGGCCGGGCACTGAAGTACCCGGCTAGGGGGCCTGCGGCCGAGCGTCCTGCGGACGCGGGAAGCGAGACGCGTCGTGAGTACACTAAAACGGCAAAGCAAGTCGGAGATCTACCTGCATTTCGTTTGGGCAACGCGGGAACGCGAGCCGCTGATCACCCCCGACATCGAGCGTCCGATCTACCGATGCATCGAGGGTGAGGCGAAGTCGCTAGGGTGTACGGTCCTCGCTCTGAACGGCATGCCGGACCACGTCCACCTTCTCGCAAGAGTACCGGCGCGGGTGGCCCCGGCGGAGCTGGCAAAGCAGGTGAAGGGCGTCTCCTCACATTTCGTGAAGGACCAGCTCCCCGAGTACCACGGTTTCAGCTGGCAGGAGGGCTACGGCGTCTTCAGCGTGAGCCGCTCCCACATGAAGCGGGTGATCGCCTACGTGGAAGGACAGAAGGATCACCATCGCGAGAGCCGGCTCTGGCCCGAGTGGGAAGAAACAGACGAAGTATGTCCCGAGAATATAGCCGGCACAGCGCCCCCATCCCCGTCCGCAGGACGGTCGGCCGCAGGCCCCCCAGCCGGGTTCTTCCA
>JGI10216J12902_105643518_pt1 | contig 11235 bp, 16 predicted proteins | sample KanNatreferecore_FD_12902 | JGI IMG/M metagenome (IMG submission 12902)
TTGAAAGTTTACCCGCCGGTAAACAGCGCCATCAACGGCGGCTCGGCCAACGCGGCGATTGTCATCGAGGGCAAGACGCTCGCGCTCTTCGTCTGCACGAACAGTACAAACTGGGCGAGCATGTTCACGGCTAACAGCTAATAGGAGTCTCTCAAATGCCACTTCCCGGAACAGACTCGACTGGTGGCTACACCGAAGCGGTTGGCAGCGGCAATCTGCCGACGCAGACGCTTGCCGCGGCAGGCAGCGTCATCGCGAACGCTGGCGTCATCACGGCAGGTGCCGGTCTGGTCGTCGTGACCGGGGCTGACGACACGAAGGGGGTCATTCTCCCCGTCGCAAGTCCCGGCAAAGTCGTCAACGTCTACAGTGTCAACGCGACGAACGGTCTGCCAGTGTATCCGCAGATCAATTCGACAATCAACGGCGGGTCTGCAAACTCCAGCGTGGTCATCGAGGGGAAGAGTCTGGCCCGCTTCGTCGGCACGAACGCCACCAACTGGGCGGCCAGCTACACGGCAAACAGCTAGTCCATGCAGTTGAAGGCCGGTATTCCAATGACAAGAAAAAAAGAAGAACCAGACGAGAAGCATGGTCACAAGGACTACGGCCACAAGGACCACGCCGCGCACTCCCACAAGCCGGCCCAAGAGGACGATGCCCCCTCGAAGAAGTACGTCGTTTCCTGTCAGGACGGGACGGAGTTATCTCTTTTCCTTTCCAAGATCGACACCGGCAAGTATCCGCCTCTTGATGCCGTGCAGCGCTGGTTTACCAGCCACGGCGACAAGCGTGACGGCAAATGTGCAATCCTCGGCTGCGCGGTGTGTCAGGTCGAAGTGGAAACATAATGGCCATCTCGCGCGGCGATATCGCGTTGTGGAAGGAGTTGAAGGGGAAGATTCCCGCACGTCCTTCCGTCCTCGAAATCGGCGAGGCGAACTGGTTCGGGGATGTGGAAGTATCGTCAGTCCCTGGCATGGACGCGAGCAATCCAGATTCGTTTGCTCTCGGCAAAGCGTTCTATCGTGCCGTGCTGGATTACTCCCGGATTGTGTCCATCGACATGAACGGCACGACAGCCCTGGCCTATGACCTGAACGAGCCTGTTCCGCTTGCCGAGACCTTCGACATCGTCATCAATACAGGCACAGCCGAGCACGTTTTCGACCAGCGGCAGGTGTTCGAGACGATTCACGAGCGAACAAAAGTCGGCGGCCTGATGGTTCACTGTTTCCCTATTGCGGGCTGCACTGACCACGGCTTTTACACGCACTCCCCTTGCTTGGTGAGGGAGTTGTCGCGAGCCAACGGCTACGCCCTCCTGGCGGCTGTCGAAATGCACGACGGCCCTGACAAACTGGTTTACATCGCGTGGAGGAAAACGTCCGACAAGCCGTTCAAATGCCCGCAACAAGGCGAATGCAAGGGCATCATGGGCGGCGCGTTCAATCCGCTGTAAGCGCAGAAGTTCCGAAACCCCCTACTTCTGGAGTGTCCATGTCTGTAATATCTGGCGAGTTGTCCCCATCTGGCACCGGCCAGGCCGGCACTATCAAACCTGAAACCATCGTCGCGGTCGTCCAGCCGTCTGCCGGCTACTCAGCTCCGCATCGTGGGGCTGTCAGGGCGTTCCTCCAGCCCACGAAGCGAGGCGTCAAACGCATCGAACTGGAGCGCGGTTCGTCCATGCTCCCCCGCGTGTTCAACATGCTGTGGTGCGAGGCGCTGAATGCGCGCAAGCAGTATCCGATAAGTCACTTTGCGATGATCCACGACGACATCGCAGCGGACATGAGCCTCGATCTCGGCTGGCTCGACATTCTGCTCGACGAACTGGAGCGGACAGGGGCCGACGTCATCTCGGCGGTCGTTCCAATCAAGGACGAAAAGGGTGTAACATCCACGGCAATCGAGACGGATGACCCCTGGTGGGTGCGCCGTCTCGCCATGCACGAGGTTTTCCAACTGCCGGAGACTTTTTCGGCGTCTGACGTGCCGTGGAATAAGGATGGTCGTCCCCTCCTCCTCAACACGGGGCTCTGGCTGTGCAAGTTCGATCCGGCCTGGGTGGAGAAGATCGAATTCCACTTCTACAACCGCATCGTGCGAATGCCCGACGGCGAGTTCATGTCTCAAGACCAGCCCGAGGACTGGGACGTGAGCCGGCAGTTTCACGCCTTGGGGCTCAAGTGTGTCGCCACGCGCAAGGTGCCACTCGTTCACGGTCTGCCGCACTGGCACAACAAGAGCGCATGGGGAACCTGGCCGACGGACCTGGCCTACCTCCAGTCCCGGCGGGTGCTGAATGCTCCGACTGGCCCGTACGCATTTCCAGAGGAAGTCCCTGGCTGGCTTTCTCCAGCCGAAGGCGCAGCTCTCTCCCGGCTCGCCGCTGGCAAGGCTGTCCTCGAGATCGGATCGTACTGCGGCCGTTCCACAATCTGCCTGGCGCAGACAGCCGAGAGTGTCTACGCCGTGGACACATTCGACGGGCGGGCCACAACCTCCCCGCGTGACACGCTGGCCGAACTGTGCGGCAACCTCATCACCTACGGTGTGATGGAAAAGGTGACCATCTGCAGGGGGTCTTCGGACATGACCGTTCCGAACATCGAAACGGCGTTTGACCTGGCGTTCATCGACGGCGACCATACACGCGAGGCGGTGTTACGGGATGCCGAGATGGCGCGAGCCAAGCTGAAGGAGGGCGGCGTCCTGGTGTTCCATGATTATGGCAGGCCCGGCGACGAAGGCGTCACGGCTGCCGTGGACACGCTGTTGAAGGGCGGCGCTGAACTGATCGACTGCTGCGAGACAGTCGCGGTAGTGAGGCTGGCAGCGTGAGGACACAGCTAAAACACAGCTAAAACACAGCTAAAGGGTCTCCGGCTTCAGGGGGCTGACTGCTGGAGATTGGGGCGAGGCCGTCCAACAGGCCCGCCCCTCTAAAAATCTAAAGGTGAAAAATGGAATATCAGGTTCACCAGTCGCAAGATCGCATCGACGAATGGAACGTGGAAGCCATCAATCACGATGGCGACGGCGAAATCTACGGCGCTGCATTCTATGGCCCCAAAGCGCAAGAGCGGGCAAATGAGTACGCAGCGTGGAAGGCGAGCCAAGAGTCGCCACAACTGGTGACAGGCCAAGACGAACGCGAGCAATGCTGTGTCATGCTCAATCCGCTTGTCCGTTGTCCGAAACGCTCAGAGTTTTGGGTGGGGAAGGACGGCCTCGATCAGTACACGCACGTTTGCAAGGAGCATGTTGCTGATGTGATTATGGACGGCGACGTGGTTCGCGAACTGAGCGTGAGTGGACAAACCGTGGGGTGAGCAATGGCAGGCACGGCACTCTACTGCTCGATGACCGACGTGCGAAACCGTCTCAGCGCGGAAGGGGTCAACCTGCGCCTTGACGACTTCCCCGAGGATGCGGACGGCGACATTTTGAACGAAGCCGCTGCCATCATCGACGAACACGCTGGCCCGCGGTATGGGACGAACCTGCCAAACTCCCGCATCGTCAACCAATGGGCGGCGAACATCGCGGCGTGTCTGCTGTGCGAAAGGCGGGGCAATCCGCCGCCGCTGGGGATGTCGCGCAAGTTCGACAGGACGATGAAGTCCCTGGAGGCTGTTTTGTCGCATGGGCGGCAGATTACCGATATCGCGGAGATGAAGACAAGCTGCCCGGTACTGTCGAATGTTCACACGCAGATGTTCCCGTTCCCGCACACGGTTGTCGAGGCTGGCGCGAGACGCTCGACGGGGACGCCAGAAGGGTACACGCAGACCAAGGATTTGATTGACAGGTACGTTTACGACTGGGTGATCTGAGGAGGCTGAGGCATGGAGCGGCGAGAGTTTCTCTTCGGCGCGGCATCCGTTGCCGGCTTGATGGTTACGGCGAAAACTGCCGAAGGCGGGAAGCCGTCTGACGACAGCAAGCCGTTTGAAGGCGTGGGTGTTTTCAGGCATCCCGAGGGGGCGTTCGCGCTGCCCGATGGCACGGTGAAAACAGGCCGCGAACTTGCGGAGGCATTGTCTCCCAGGATCAAGAGCGGCTCCATTCTGTGCCTGCCAACCACGACGGATGAGTATGGGAATTTCCTCTGGGACTTCCGCATCGAGGGCGGCCCGCTGGATCAGGTGAAGGTGGAGAGGAAGCCGTGAGCATCTCCGTGCGAGCAACCGAAGCAGAAGTGACAGCGGCAATCGCCGGCCTGCCCCGGATGCTCGCTGGAACGAATGCCGACGTCGGCGGCGTTGCCCGGGGATTGCAACTGCGTATCGGCGTGACTCTCCTTTCGCAAATCCAGCAGGCATTCATCGCCAAGGCTCGCGGGGGCGTCGGCTCGGACGGCATCAAATGGAAGCCGATGAAGCCGGCAAGCATCGCGGCAAGGCGCATCACGGGTGCTGAAAAGAAAGCCGCCGGCGTCGCAGGCAAACGCACCCGCGGACTGCTCACCCCGGCCCAAGACAAACGCTGGCGGATGCTGTTTGCGACACGGAAAGCCTGGCTGATGGCGAAGGGCATGGGGGCAGGAGAGGCAAGCGGCGTTGCGGCTGCTGTGGCGTGGAAGACGCTGAAGAGCGAAGGGGCTCAAACACGCCTGTCGGTGTTCGGCAATCGCACGGTTGAGATGGTGCGTGACACGGGCAAGATATTCCGCTCCCTCTCCCCTGGTGTGGAAGACAGGCCATACAAGGGCAAGGACAGCGACCAGCAGGTGTTCGAAGTGCCAACAGGCAAGGTAATCGTCGGGACGCGCGTCCCCTACGCAAGCCGTCAGCACGCCATGCGTCCGTTCTGGCCGGAGAGAATCCCGGCCGTGTGGTGGGACGCCATCAAGAAGAGCCTCGCCCGCGGCCTGGCTCTGGTCATGCGGCAGTATTTGAGCGGGAGGGCGTCGTGATTCTGAGGCTGGAACGAGAAACCTCGTCGTCGATCACGGAGAACGGCAAAACGCGGCTGACGACGGCGTTGACAGTTTTGGTGAGCCAGGGCGACAACGCGGAGATTTATCGGGATTACTACCTGCCAGATTTGCCGCTGGGATACAAGAGGATGATGCACAGTTTCATGCTGTCGCTCGACAAGAAGAGGTTCGACGCAACGGTGGTTGACGATGAGCAGGAGGCGAAGCCGCAGTGAGCCAGCGTGTGCTGATGAACTCTGTCCGCGACCATCTGCGCCAGCCTGTGGGGGATGGAGAGGCCACGGACGGTTTGGGCTTCGAGGACGCCCAATGTGAGTGTACTCTCGAGGGCGAACCGCTGCCCTCAAGTGGCGAATACTTCGTCGGCATCCACGAAGGGCCGTGGAGTAATACCGATGAACATCAGGGGAGGAACGACAGTATTAGCGTGTACGTCACGGTGACAAGACGTTGCACGTTTGCTCCGAAGGACAGGCGAAGGGTACCTCTCCTGGATGCCGCCGACGCGGTCGATGTCTTAGCAGATAAGATCGCCTCCAAGATACACGGCAATTACTCCATCATCGGAGACCCGAACGACTTGGGGAGCAGCTTGCCGCATTCGGCGAATGTCGTGCTGGGGAGTTCGGTGAACGGCTTCATCCGTCCGCTGTACTTCAAGGGGCCGACAGGGCCGTCAACACCCAAGGGGCCGGAGTGGTTCTCGGCTGCCCCGATAACGGGGGAAGGCGTTGACCCGGCGATTGGGATAGCGAGGACGTTCCTGTTCAGCAGCGACGAGACCCGCTACCAGACCATGACGAGCCAGACGTGAGGCAGGGGGATGGCTACGACATACGCACCGAAATCGCCGCTGCTGATTGTGGATAGCCTGGATACCCGCAAGGAGGTCTGGAACCTGCTGAAGCGGCTGTCGCCGAAGAGACGGATTGATTTTCTCTCATGGTGCTGCCAGCGGGCGAAGTTGAAGAAGGGGAGAAGTCGCCCATTCGTGGCACGCCGGACGCGCGAACTGGCAGCACTTGCCCGGTGGGACAGTGGGGCGGATGAGAGGCTGCATCACGAGGTTTGGGGCGATTTGTGGCAGTTAGTGCAGTTTTGCGGGGTTGATCCGGCGGCGGCTTGCGAGCAATTAGCCCGGATGGTGAGGGAGCGATAATGGCTATTAGTGTGCTGCATCTGGAAGACATCACGATTACCGAGTCCCCGGGCGGCCCGTTCATTGACCCGAACAACGCCACGGTTGGCTCTCGGCTCACCCAGACTGCGACACTCGACAGCAGCACAACGCCAGCGGCAACGAAATACAGCCCATTCCAGAAAGCGCTGTCGTCAGGGACCGGGACGATTGACCTTACTTCGCTACCCGACGAAGACGGCGTTGCAGGCGCAGTTACGTTCCTGGGATTGCGGATTGCGCGAGCCGTCTTTCGCAACCCGGCAGCGAATGCCAACAGCATCACTATCACGTTCGGCGCGAGCAACCCGCATTTGTTGGGCGGCGCGGCCTGGAAAGTGATTCTCCTGCCTGGCGAGTCCTGGGTGTACCGGGGTAACGGCACAGGTGAAGTTGTGGCGAGCGGCGCGAAAACGTGGGACTTGACCGGAACGGGCAGCCAAGCCCTAGACGTTATCCTTGTCGCGGGGTGATTCGCATGGGACTGTGGCGATGTCAATCACCATCTTGCTCGGAAGACCTTCACGGCAGGCTCGGGTTCGACTTCGAGGCCGATCAGCCGAAGTGCCCGAAGTGCGCCCGGACGAACATTCCGGGGCGTCCCGAGCGAATCACGAAACTGGCCGTGATTCACTATGACCCGCCGACGGAAGAAATCGTTGACGGCTTCAAGCGCGGGCTGAACGAGTGGGCCTGTCAGCCAGGGAAGACCTGGAAGGGCGGGCACGCGACTGGAGACGCCATCGCCGTGAACTGCCCAGCGTGCAAGAAAACGGAGATTTGGCGTAAGGGCATGGAGGCAATGGGCGAGGCGGTCACGCCTCCAGAGGCAGACTTCGCCCTGGCTGTTGACCCGGAAACGAAAGTGATTCGCCTGGCAGACACGCTGGGGGATCGCGAATCCTGCTGCGGCTAAAAGGGGGTGCATCGTGGCTCTCGGAACATTCATTGCGGGTGCTTACAGCGCCACCTACAACGCTGTCGCCATCGGCATCACCGAGCAGGGTATCCGGCTGCAATTCGAGACGAAGGCCGAAGAGATCGGCGAGAGCGATGCGTACGGCGAGATGCTCATCGACTTCATTTTCCGGGGCAGTCGGCTGTCTCTGGTCTGGGAAGGGCTGGAGTACAAGGCGGGCTCGGTGCTGCCGTTCTGGCCATGGGGCGGATTGGGCACGCCCGGCGTCATCGGGCGGCTTGCTTCAAACGTGGCAATGGCTCTCGTAATGACTTCCACCACTGGCACGCCGGCTGTGGCCACGCCGGCAACCCAGACCTTCAGCAAGGCGATTTTGTCGCCGAACAACAACCTCGAATTGTTGTACAACTCGAAATTGCGAAAAGTGCCGGTGAAACTGACCTGCTTGCCGTATGATTCGGGCGGTGGAACGATAGTTCATGGATCCAGCACGTGAGCAAGCGGGTAGGAATATCCACGGGGCCGGCGCTGCCAATGCGCCGGCCCCTCGCGTTTAATCCCCTTGCCTGCGCGCTGCACATCGACGAGAATGGGCGCTGTTCTGAGCAATCGCCTGCCCTCACGAGTCAGCCCCCATGCCTCGCGGAACGAAGTTCGGTCTGATGCTGCTGGCTGCGCTGCTGCTTGCTGGCGGCGTCGTCGGTTACCTCGTGTGGCGGCAACAGGCCGGCCAAGGGCCGCCGGCGGGGAAGCCAAGCGCCAAAACTCCTGTTGAAGAGAAGGCTATTGCAGCCTCCGGTGATGTGACGGTGGAAGTGATCGAGGCGAGGGCGGGGGACGCTGGGATTGAGACTTTCTATGAAGCGGTGTGGGTTGAAGATGCACGTCGGTCTAATTGTCTGGTCATTCGCATTCGCGCAACAAACGATCATTCGAGCCGCATCGTCTCTTGGCGTCATCTCGGCAAGTGGAACAGCAGGGTGAGCGGTGCTGCGATTGTTGATGAGTTCGGCAACTCTTACCGTCACGAAACAACATCAGGCCAGAAGCGGTTTGCTGGGCAAGCAAGGGACACTCGCATCGACCCTGGGAAGTCGGTTGAGGACGTTCTCGTCTTCGAGAAACCGCTGGAGAAGGCGCAGCATTTCACGTTGACCCTGAAGGGGCCGAATGATGAGAAAATCAGCCTGGCTTTCAACCTGACGAAGTTCAAGACGAAAGAAGGCCAGAAAGAAGGAATCGAAATCACAGCGGACAGACTGGCGGCAGAGTTTAGCGAAAACGAAGGGAGGGCGACGCAGGGGTACGAAGGGAAAAAGCTAATCGTTATTGGGGTCATAGAGAAGATTGAAGGGGCGGCGTTGTATCTGAAGACTCGCAGCAAGTTGCCGATTCGGTGCAGTTTTTCCGCTCCGGGCGAACTGGAGGGGCTGACCACGGGAGGGTCTGTTTACGTTCGCGGCATTTGCACCAAACAGGGCGGACTGTCGAATTGCTTCCTTCTCGACCGCTAGGCCACATCCCCGTCCGTCTTGAGAGCCGGGTTCCCGGCTTCAGGCACTTCGCCATCGTACTTTCGCACAAGCTGGTAGCGAATTGACCATGTCGCCTTGTGGATCGGGATATCACCAACCGAACCGCTCGTGAAGTGCCGCACGTCTGCGCTCAATTGGACAGCTTCCACGCCATTGACGCTGGCAAGCCGCGGCACGGCTACTTGATGCTCGATGCGCTCCGCTTCCCCAATCAGCCAGAATTCGTAGGACGGCGAGGCGAGAACCTGAATCACGTCGTCTGTCTTGGCGACAACCTCGGGGATGCGGTCGCCGTCAGCCTTGGCCAACTTCTCGCCGCTCGATGTCGTCGGATTCAGACTGCCCTTGTCGCTCTTGCGATAGCGCTTTGGGTCTTCTTCAGGCAGGCGTTTGTGAACGGCGATCTGATTCGTTGTCACTGTGCGCAGGTCGCATTCATACGACAGCCAGGAGGTCGCTTTCAGGATCGCTGGAGTGCCAGGCGAACGCCGCTGCGGAGCCAGCGCGCCAGGGTCTTCGGGGAAGATGCCAGGAGTAAGCGTGCTGGTGCGCGACGATGTTCCGCCCCCGGTCTTCAGCGTGGTTGGCTTCGGCAGCGTGCAGAGGTCGATGAGTACCTCGTCGTTGCCCGGCACGCGCAGTTTCGCGTAGCCGATCTCAGCATTGTTCTCCAAGCTCTTCTGCCACGCCCCGTGGTTGTTCTGAACGATGGCTGTGAACATGCGGCTACTGAGAACGGCTTCCAGACGTCCGGGACCAATCAGCATGTACGTCGCTTCAAAGTTCGACTCCTTGCCGTAGATTTGCTCCCGTGCGGAAAACGACATGGGGAATATCGCGAACGGTGCAGACTTGCCTGCATTTTTTTGGTCGGGGAACTGCCTCCCTTGAATGGCGAACAGTACGCCGTTAAGCCGCGCCAGCACCGTCTTGTAGAACGCATCGAACACCGTGCTTTTCGGCGTGCCGGCGGCGCAGTTCCCCGAGCCGTTGAAACGAACAACCCAGTTGCGGAATCCCTTCTGCCGGTCGGACGACAGTGACTGCTCAACCTGGATCGTCTTGACCCGATCCGGGAGCGGCACGGGCAACTCCTTGTCAACGAAAGTGAAGTCGCCGCGGTTCCTGTCCTTGCTCAGCTTGAAGTCGCGCGTAACACGCTGGAAGCCTCGTATCTCCGCGGGCGTAATCTGCTCGCGGTAGGCTTCCGCTGTTTCCTTGACGCGGTTGGAAAAAGCCTGGCGGGTCTGCGCAATAATGACGTGCCCTGTGACCGTTCGCGTCGTGTAATCGTCCTGGTCAATGGCGAGCTGGACTTCGTAATTAACTGTGACGATGCCCTGATAGCGGGCAGTCTCCGGGCATTCGGGGATACATGTTTCGACCTGCCAGGTAAGGAACGCCCCCTGCCTGCCGGCCAGAGGACGCCAGGTGAGAAGAGTCGGTTTCGGCCCCCAGTTCACATCGAACGGCGGCCCGACGCGGTTCACGATGAAGTTGTTTCCGAATCCTTTTCCATTATAAAAAAGCGTTTGGCCCGGCTTTGTGAGCTTGACCCGGATATTCTCCAGTTCCGTGTCAACGGGCAGATTCGCGCCGATCCATGCGTCAACCTTGATTGTGTAACGAACCCATTTGACAACGCGCCCGGACTCATCGTATTCGGGGGTAGCGGAGACTTCGCTTTTATGCAGGCTGCCAAACTCCACGCCGTTGTAAATGATGTTCCCAACAGTTGTCAGCGGCATCTCAGAAGCCTCCACCAAACGCAGGAAGGTTCAGAACGCCGTCTGCGTCGGCGACACCCATGATTGGCCCGTTGGCCCGCTTGATAGCAAGCAGCACGTCCAGCATGTCCTTTTGGACCTCGCCGTCTTCCGGTTCAATCTTCTCCTCGATCTTCTTCATGCTCTTGAAAAGCAGTTCTGAAAAACCCTTGCCAAAGACGCCGTCGAGCAGCCCTTGAACAGTATCTTTTGCCGCATCGCCAGCTTTGTTGATCGTCCCCATGAAGTCTGTCTGGAACCACTTCAGGAATGCGCTCAACTCCTCCATGACCGTAGTGAGCATCGGGGCAAGATCCTTCATCAGCGAGGCTATCATGTCTTGCCACGTTTGAGATAACTCGGACTTCGCAGCGATGAATTCGGACATCTCGGAGCCAAGCCTGTCCGCTCGCTCAATGTCGCGCAAAATCTGCATTGTTTCGGCGTTCGCCTTCGCAACGCTGATCGGCCCAGAGTACGGAGCAAGCCGGTCTGCCGTCGCCGATATTCCATCCACCAGCCCCCTGACTGCCCCCGTCGCCGCGTCAATCGCCGTGGCAAACACCCCTACAGGACCGGGTATTGCTGACATGGCCCGTGCCACGCTTTGTACTGAGCCGGCCCCGTCCCCGCTGATGGCTTGCGCCGTGGCCTGTCCCGCAGTGCCGACGACAGCGCGTATGCCCCGGCTGGCCGCAGCATACGGCTGCTGAGCTTCGGCAGCCTGAGCCATTGCGGCCTGTCGATCATCCTTGCTGCGCCGGGCCGCGTAGACAGGATCGAGCTTGCGCCGAATCTGGTCCTCTTCCTCGCGTGTCTTCTTGTCCGTTCGCTCTTTCTCCATCTGCTCGCGAACGCGATAGATCGGATCGAGCCGCGCCCTTTCCAGC
>JGI10216J12902_105452959_pt1 | contig 11230 bp, 6 predicted proteins | sample KanNatreferecore_FD_12902 | JGI IMG/M metagenome (IMG submission 12902)
TCTTCCTCCGCCTTCCGCAGCCGCTTGGCGCGCTCGCAGAGGTCCGGCTCGTACGCCGGCTCCGTGCCCAGGGTCACGAGCACCACCGAATTCGGCTTCAGCTCCAGGTCCAGGCGTGCCTCGCCGAAATTGATCGGCACCCCGTTGCTGTCCTCGAGCGGCGTGAACGCCGATTCGCCTACCAATCTCAACCCCAGCTCCCGCGGCGCCGGACGCGGCTTGCCGGCGGCCGCCCAGGCTTCGTACGGGGCGTTGACCTCCGTCGAGACTTCGTACCGCCGCATCGGGAGGCGCAGCAGGGTAGAGGGCAGGCCGCGCACGCGCACCTTTACCGGAAGCGCTTCCCCCGCGGGCTCGGAGTGGTAGACCAGCAGCTGCGTCGCGTTCTTTAGGGCCGGCGAGGCGTTGCGCGTCGCCAGCACGCCCACTCCGGGCGCCGGGCGGGTGACGGAGGCGTGGAGCCGGTCGCCGCCCATCTTCGCAAGCATCTGGTAGAGCCGGAAAGCGGGCGTGGGAACGGTATGCTCCCCGACGCGCGTGATCAGCGGGCGCGTGCCGTCGAAGTGGTCGTCCGCCAGATCGCCGCTGCGGAAAAGCATGTCCATTCCGCGCGGCGCGGCGGCGTTCGCGGCCACAAGGGACGCCAGGCGCACCGCCTCCCCCACACCGCTCCCGGTTGCCGGGTGGGAGCTTCCGTCACCGGACTCCGTCAGGTAGCACGGCAGCGGCTTGAGATCCGGGAACTCGCCGTCGATCAACGCCCGCAGTTCGGCGTTCCAGCGGGTGATCTCGCTCACCGGACCGTAGCGGTGCCAGGAGATGAAATCGAGGCGGGGCGCCCCAGCCGCCGGCCCGGGTGCGCAGTGACGGAGGAAGAGCTTGAGGAAGCTCCGGTCGCCGGCGAGGCCAGGACCGCCGATGCGCAGCTTCGGGTCGACCGAGTCCGCCGCCGCCGCGAAGTGGTCGTAGAGCTTCAGAAACGGAGCCGCCTGGTGCGGGGCAGCCTCGCCGGTGAACGGCGCGCTCCGGCCGCCTTCCCAGGAGCCTTCGTGGTCCGGCTGGCTCCATGCCTCGAAGAGCCAGGTGCGCACCTCCTTCTGGCCGTACGTGCTCACCAGCCGCCGGAACATCTGCGCCAGCATCTCCTGGTACTGCGCGTAGTCCTTGGGCGCGTTCACCGCGGCCCCGCCCTCGTTCCGGCGGATAGGCCCACGGGCGAGCGCGTCGGGGACGACCCCGCAGACGATCACCGGGTTGATACCCGCGGCGACCAGCGGGTCCAGCGTCCGCTCCAGCGCCTCCCACCGGTAGACGACCGACCCCCCCGGCCCCGCCTGTGCCACCCGGCAGCCGGAGAACCATTCTGGACGGTCCTTCGGCATCCCGTCGCCCAGCCAGTTGTAGCAGCGGACGTAGGCCAGGCCGTTGGTCTCCCGTGCCCAGGCCAGCGCGGCATCCGAAAGCGGTCCGTTCACCTGGCCGTAGATGGCGTCGACGGAGGCATTGGTGTAATTCGCGGCCACGAAGCGGCCCTCGACCTTCGACGTGTCGACGGTGATCTCGAGGGGCGGAGGCGCGCCGCCAGAGCTGGAGGCGGCGACTAGAAAGGCGAGCCCCCACATTACGAGGAGACAGCGCCGAGCCCGCGAAGAAGGGCGGATTCCTCGAACAAGCCGGAGAGGGCGCGGGAGGGATTGCGTTTGAGGCGACGGCTGCCGCCGTCGTCTCAAACACAATCCGAGAGCCGAAAGGTCGCACACGGGCACGATCAGTAGCCCTCTTTCTTATCCACGACATTCATCAGCGGCTCGCCGGCCACGTAGCGGCGCAGGTTCTCCAGGAAGATGGGCGCCACGCGCTCCTGGTATTGAGGCTGGGAGCCGCCGTAGTGCGGGGTGATGAAGACGCGCTCCATCGTCCACAGGGGGTGGTCGTCCGGCAGCGGCTCCGGGTCAGTCACGTCGAGGAGGGCGGCGCCCAGTTTGCCGTCCCGCAGGGCGGCCATCAGCGCTTCGGTGTGGACCGTCGGTCCGCGCCCGGCGTTCATCAGGATGGCGCCGGGCTTCATTGCGGCAAACTCGTTCCAGCTGATGGCGCGGCGGGTCCGCTCCGTCAGCGGAACGGTGTTCAGGATCACGTCGGCGTCGTGGAAGAAGTCGAGCCGCTCCTCCTCGGAGTACATGCGGTCGATGTCCGGGTGCGCCTCCCCGGTCCGGCGCAGGCCGAGGGTGCGCATTCCGAACGCCTTCCCCACTCGCGCGCTTTGCCCGCCAATAGCGCCGACGCCGAACAGCCCCAGCGTCTTCCCGGGAAGCGCGTCCAGGTTGGCGCCGAAGTCGTAACCCTTCCAGCGGGCGGTCTTCTGCTGGTCCCACGCCTCCCCCAGGCGGCGCGTGACCATCAGCAGCATGCCGAACACGTGCTCCGTGACCGCCTCCGCGTGGATGGGCGCGTTGGTGATCGTGACATCCCGTTCGCGGACCTCCGGGATCAGCACGCCGTTTACCCCGGCGCCCTGGGTCTGGATCCACTTCAGCCGCCTGGCGCTCGCCAGCATGTCGCGCTGGGGAAGGCTGCCGAACACAACCTCCAGCTCCGCCGCCAGGTCCGGGTTCCGCCGGACTTCCTCCGGCGTGACCGGCTCCACGCGCTCCGACACCGCCCGCACGCGGGCCACGAACTCGGGGTCGGTATTCGCCAGCAGGACCTTGATCTTCTCCGTCACGCGGAGATTATGTCGCGAAGCCCCGCAGCGCGGCCGGGACGCGGAGCTGCTGAACCTGCCTGCGGCGGGGCAAGGTAAAGCTCCCCAGGCTAGCCCAACAGGCCCGGCTCATGAGGAGTCGCTCCGCTCTCGGGCCTTTCGTCTGCCCGGCCGTAGCACACTTTCTCGATCGCGCCGTAGGCTTCATCGCCGAGATCGACGGCAAGCAGCTCCACGTCCCGGACCCACACCTTGCCGGCGCCCTCGACCACGACGTTCAGCTCCACCAGCTCCGGGCAGTCCCCCTCACGAAGAAAAAACGGGGTCTCGTATTCGACCCAGTCCATGGTGCCCTCGGCCTGCTTCGTCAGCCCGCGGGAGAAGAACTTGCCGCCGCCGGCCATCCGGCACCACATCTCCAGGTAGGCGTGACCCTGCAGCGCTTCCGTCTTCATCGTCGCGCGGTACACCAGCAGGCAGCGGGTGCAGCCCGGGTCCTCCACGTCGAACAGTTGGACGCTGCGCCCCTTATGGAAAAGCCGCTGGAAAAAGCCGCTCTCGCGCGTCTCGATGAGCCAGGCGTCGCCGTCCAGGCGCACGTGCTCCTCGTCCTGCACGTAGTCGTCCGGCCGGGCGGCGTGAACCACCCTGACGGAGTCGGACGGCACCGTTCCCTCGGGAAGGTGGAAGTAGGCCGACCAGTCCGTCATCGCATGCCTCCTCGGTGATCGAGACGGCGCCTGGCCGCTCGAATGTCTCGGGACGAGTTTAACACGCCGACGATTCCCGGAGCCCGGCTCACAGCAGCCAGCGCCGCAGCCACTCCACGGCGTACTGCCGGGCGGCCGGGGGGAAGTCGTGGTCGCCGGGGTACCAGTGGTAGCGCACACGGTGACCCTTCGCCAGGGCGGTGTACACCTGCCGGACCGCCGCGTGGTTCTCCTCTTCTTCCGGGCGGCGCTCTCCCACGGCCTGGCCCACGAGCAGCGGCCGCGGGGCGATCAGCGAGGTGAACTCCCAGAACGTGACCGGGAGGGGCAGGGTGGGGTCGAGGATGTAGGGCCGCATGGCCGGCAGCGACTGGCTGCTGCTCCCGCCCTTTGGCACCGCCCAATGCATCCCGTGGCCGCGGAAAGATGAGACCGGGCCGTTAGCCACGGCGGCCCGGATCCGCGGCTCCAGCGCCGTGGTGAAGATCGTGCTGTGCCCTCCGTAGGAGTGGCCGACCATTCCGATCCGCATCGGGTCCACGAAGTCCAGGGTCGAGAGGTAGTCGATCGCCCGCATGGTGTCCCACGCGTCCTTGCCGTGGATGGACCACTCCGGGAAGCGCTCGTAGAAGCGCGTGGTGTCGTAGGGGCGCATCCCGGGCTCGATGCGCTCGCCATCGCGCAGGTAGTCCGCCGCGAACGCGACGAACCCCGCCTCGGCCATGTCCACGGCGAAGCCGCGGTTCTTCTCCGGCGGAGAGCCGGGCGCGCCGCCGGAGAGGCCGACCGTGGTCTCCTTGCCGGCGTCGCTCGTGGTGCCGTAGAAACAGATGATCGCCGGCACGGGGCCTTTGCGCTCCTTGGGGATAAGCAGGTAGGCGGGCATGAGGTCGCCCGGCTGCACCTGGATCGAGACCTTGCGTCGCACATACGTGCCGCAGTCCGTCTCCGACAGGACCTGGGGCACGAGAGGCGGCTTCTCTTTCGGGAACGGACCGAGAACCTGCATGACACCCTTGAGGATGCGCTCGCGCTCTTTGGACCAGGTCTGGCGGGTGGGCGGCGTCTTCCACAGGTCCGATGCGGAGTACGCGTCCATCTCCCGCAGCGCCACCGGCTCACCGGGGAGAGCGGGTCGGAAGCGTTCCCGCTTCTCCAGGTAGTCCTCCCGGATCTCGTCCGCGGAGAGCTCCCGGCCATAGGCCCACGCCTCGCCGATCTGGCCGCCCAGCGGCATCATCAGCCGGACGGGCTCGGAGCGGGCGGGCTCGACCTCCCGGAACGGCCGCACCACCGGAGCCGCGGCGGCGTCCCGGTCCGTATGGACCAGCGCGCCGTTCTGGTAGAACTTCTGGAACCCCGCCGCGTCCTTCACGACGGCGAGCTGGTTCCAGGTGTTGATCTTCAGCTCCTGAAGCGTCACGTGGGCGAAAGGCATGCGCCCGTTGCCGTGTACCGTACCCATCATGAAGCCGTGCTGGTCCGAGCCGACCATGAAGGTGACGGAGCGGTCGTTGGGGCGGAACATCCGCTCGCCGTTCGGGCCCAGCTCGGGAAGCGCACGGGAGAAGAAGACCTGTTCGCCGACGCGGCGACAGAAGAACCAGCCGCCGATACTCATGGCACGGATGCCGTCCAGCATCCCGGCCAGGTGCTCCATCTCCTCGGGGTCCGCCTCGGCGAGCTGGATGGGATCGGTGAAAGCGAGTGGCTGGCCCATCTGCCAGGCGAGCCGGTGCAGGCGCAGCGGCCGTCCCATGCCGGCCAGGTTGCGGGGGCCGGTGCGGAAGTCGTAGTAAAGCGCGGTGTCGGCGGGGTTCATCGAGATTTCCAGGACGGGTAGGGCGAGGCCCCGAGAGGGGTCCCGGGCCCGTGTTGTGTAAACTTTATCGGTCGCTTACACTCCCGGCCCCTGGAGTAATCACCTTGGCGTCCCCTCCGGCTTGCGAGCTGCACCCGGTCAGCATCCTGATCGTCGATGACCAGCAGGAGAACCTGCTGGCAATCGAGGCCGTGCTGGGCGGCCTGGGGGCGGAGCTGGTCCGCGCCGGTTCGGGAGCGGATGCGTTGAAGCGCGTGCTGGAGCGGGACTTCGCGGTCATCCTCCTGGATGTCCAGATGCCCGGGATGGACGGCTACGAGACCGCGCGGCTCATCCGGGAGAGAGAGCGCTCCCGGCACACGCCGCTTCTCTTTCTCACCGCCGGCGGCGGCGAAGACGCGCAAATCGCGCGCGCCTACTCCGCGGGCGCGGTGGACTTCCTGGTCAAGCCCTTCGATCCCGCGGTGCTCACGGCGAAGGCCGCCACCTTCGTCCAGCTCGCCCGGCAGGCGGAGTCGCTGCGGCGCGTGGAGCACGAGGTGCGGCAGCTCAACGAGGACCTGGAGCGGCGGGTCGAGGAACGCACCCACGCTCTGGAGCAGGCCGGCCGGGAGCGGGAGGAGGTGCTGCGGAAGCACCGGGACGCCGAAGAGCGGTTGGCCCTGCTGGCCGAGGCTTCCGAGGCGCTCCTGGGCAGCCTGGATCCCGCCGTGGTGGTGCCCGCTATCCTGGACATCTCCCGGCGTCTCTTTGCGGCGGAGGCGTACGCCGTCTGGCGCCGCTCCCCGGAGACCGGGCACTGGACGATCGTGGCGGATCTGAACCTTTCGCCCGGCTATCCCCGGAGCGCCCCGGAGACCCCGAGGGACCGTCCCGCGCACCCGTTTTTTATCGAGGACGTCAGGGCGGATCCCTCGCTGGCCCCGCGGCGCGGCGTCTACGACGCGGAGGGCATCCGCGCCATCCTCTCCCTCCCGCTGCGGATCCACGGCCAGCAGTCCGGGAGCATCGCGTTCTATTACCGGGAGCCCCGCCGGTTCGACGCGACGGAGATCCGGGTCGCGGGCGCGCTGGCCAACCTGGCGGCCTCCGCCCTCGGCACCTCCGAGCTGTACGCCGAGCAGCAGCGGCTCTCCGCGGAGGCGCACGGGATGGCTGAGGACCTCCGCTACGTGACCGAGCACGCCCAGTGTCTCCTCTGGCATGCCGTCATCGAAGGGCCGCGGGAGCCGGGCGGAGCCTTCAAATGGGACCTCCAGGTGTTCGACGAAGCGGCGGCGCAGCGCTACCTTCCGCTGGACCGGCGCCCGGACGAGAGCTTCGCGGTGGCCTTCTACCGCAACAAGCCGCGCGAGGATCAGGTCTACGTGGACAGCGTCGCGCGGGACGCCCTGGAGAACGACCGCTCCAGCTACAGCCAGGAATACCGGTGCCGGCGCGCGGACGGCGAGATGCGCTGGATGGCCGAGGAGACCCACCTGGAGCGGCTGGACGCCCACCGGTGGAGGGCCGTGGGCGTGTGCACGGACATTACGGCCCGCAAGCGCCTCGAGGGGCTCCTCCGCGAACGGCTGAACGAGCTGGCGGACGCGGACCGCCGCAAGGACTTCTTCCTCTCCATGCTGGCGCACGAGCTCCGGAACCCGCTGGGGGCCGTCAGCAACGCCCTCCACGTGATGCGTCGCGCTGCCCCGGGAAGCTCGGTCTACGACCGCGCCCGGGAGAGCGCGCTTCGCCAGCTCGCGCACCAGAGCCGGATGGTAGACGACCTCCTCGACGTCTCCCGCATCACCCGCGGGAGCATCGACCTCCGCCGGGAGCAGCTCGACCTCGCGCGCCTGGTGAGCGAGACGGTAGACGACCACCGTGCCGGTATCGAGGCGAAGGGGATCACGGTCACGGTAGAAACGCCGCCGGAGCCCATTCCCGTTGAAGGGGACCCGACGCGGCTCGTTCAGATCCTCGTCAACCTGCTCGACAACGCGGGCAAGTTCACCCCGCCGGGAGGCCGCATCACCGTCCGCTGCGGCATGCAGAGCGGCATGGACGGCGGCATGGAGAGCGGCATGGAGGGCGGCGAGCAGGACGGCCATGCGTGGGCTTCCGTCCGCGACACCGGCACCGGCATCGACGCCGCCCTGCTGCCCGGGATCTTCGAGCCGTTCACCCAGGCGCGCCAGAACCTGGACCGCCCCGAGGGCGGGCTCGGCCTCGGGCTGACGCTGGCGAGGGGCCTCGCCGAATCCCACGGCGGCACCCTCGAAGCCGCCAGCCCCGGCGAGGGCGCCGGCTCCGAGTTCACCCTCCGGCTCCCGCTCTCCAACAGTCCCCCAATCCCAGCGCCCGTCCCCGACATTCCCCTCTTTCATCCCTCATCCTTCAGCCTTCAGCCTTCGAAGAGGGTGCTGGTGGTCGAGGATAACCTGGATGCCGCCGAGACCCTGTCGGACCTGCTGGAGACCTTCGGGTACGAGGTCCGGCTGGCGCACACCGGGCCGGACGGCGTCCAGGCGGCGCGCGAGTACCTCCCCGAGATCGTCCTCTGCGACATCGGGCTGCCCGGAATGGACGGCTACCAGGTGGCCTCCCACCTCCGCGGCGACCCGGCCACCGCCGACGCCCGCTTGATCGCCGTCACCGGGTACGGCGGAGACGCGGACCGCCGCATGTCCGAAGAGGCCGGCTTCGAGAAGCACCTGACGAAGCCCATCGACCCGGAGGAGCTGCAGCGGCTCCTCGCCGCCGCTCGGTGAGGAGCTAAACGTCCAGCAGACCCGCCTTCAGCGCGGCCACCTCCTCGGGCGGCTCGGTGTTCCCTCCCAGCCCAAAGCCCGGGAACCCGCCCCAACGGAAGCAGATCCGGAGGTAGTCTACGAACGTGGTACCGTGCCATTCGTACTTCAGGGGCGAGTCCGCGGCGGCATCCGGAAGCACGATGCTGTAGGCCTCGCCGCCGCTAACGTCCGCCTTGTGGTAGTAGTCCGGGGCGATCCGCACGAAGTATTCGCCGCGGGCCCACTCCTCGTCATCGTACTCCGGTGGCTGGACGTAAAGGGGATCGCTGTATTCATCCTCGTCCCACTCGGGGTGCGTGCCAATGAAGTTCACGCTTCCGACCACTTCGTACCAGGCGCAAAGTGAGAGGGGGAGCGGCCCAACCTCTGCCTCAACCTCCGCGATCCGTTCCAGGACGTCCGCCGCCGGCCGCGTGAGCGCCGATTCCGGCTTCTCGAAGACGTACCCGGAGGAGAGGAGCCGGGCGTGGATCGTCTCCAAGTTCGCCCGCGCGCGGCGCATCGTCTCTCGCGCCACGGCTACGGCGTCGGACAGGACGTCGGAGCGCCGGACATTTGGACCCATCGCCACCAGTTCCGCCCACACGGCCGCCCGGTCGCCGCGCTGGTACCGTTCGAAAAGAGGCCCCGTGGCTGGACCCAGGACGGACAGCGCGTGGGCGTAGGTCTGCTCCGGCGGGGTTCCGGTGCGCTCCGCGCGGTGGATCGAGGGCAGCGAGGGGCCCTCGCCGTAACCCGGCTCACCTTTCAGCGGAAGCGGCGCACGGACTCTCTCGCGTGGGATCTGGATCTCGTCACTCGAGTATCCGAGCGAGCGCCAACGCTGCTTCAGGTCGCTGCCGGCAATACCGGAAGGAGTGAGGTGGAGGCAGCAGCAGTTGAGCCCCGGCTCATCCGACCAGGCGGAGCGCAGCCGGGTGCCCACGACGAGGCTGGCGTCCCACTCCGGAACGTTGCAGACATGGCTGCATTGCGGGTGGCCGAGGTAGTTCTCCAGCGTCTCGCGGCACGTCCAGGTGAGCTCCCGCCTGGTCTCCGGCGTGCATGGAGTGCCGCCTACCTCTTCGACGATGGCGACCAGGGCGTCCCGCATTCGGTCCGCGTCCCACGCCGTGAACCCATCCGAGAACGCTTGCTGGTTCGGGTGCGGGCGGGATGGGCGAGTGAATCGGCGGAGGAAGAACATGCCAGGGGGCCTTTACCCGGCGGCGAAGGCCTTCCAGAGGCTGTCCAGCCACTCCTTATCCGCGCGCCCGTTGTGCGCCGCGATGCGGTACCGGAAGACGTATTCCCGGCCGGCCCCCAGCGTGATCGGGCCGGCCTGGGGCAGCGCGAAGACGTAATACGGCATCGAATCGTGCATCCGGACACCGTTCGGCGCCTGGAGGTTCGCGGGGTGCTCCAGCACGGCGATGCCGGCCAACTTGCCGTCCACGGTCCCGCTCATGTCGATCCACCTGGCCTTGGTCTGGTCGGAGCCGGCGCGGTCCTTCCCCTCGGAGTTGAGGACCGCCACGTCGGAGCCTTTCGCCCACTGCCCGGAGCCCCGGACCCCGAAGCCGCCGTAGTGGTACTTCGGGAGGCGGAGATCCACCCGCGGCACCTGGCGGCAACGCACGTCGAACACGTGGGCGGCGTTGGAGGCCTCCGGCCGGGACGGCGCGCCCAGGAACCGCACCTCCCACGTCTCGTCGACGACAGGCACCCAGGCCTCTCCGACCCGTGCTTCGAAGACCTGTTTGGAACGGAACCCGGAGGGGCTCTGCAAGACTTCCACGCCCTCTGAGCGGGTACGGCCGGTGCCGGCGTGGACGTTCCAGAAGTCCGGCTCCAGCTCTTTCCCGTCGATGGTGACTTGCGTCTTCGTCCACGCGGAGAAGATGCCGCGCTGGTGCGGATGGTCCGGCGAGAGGTGGTTCGTGACGACGGCGCCGTTGGGGGCATGGACCGGGTGCAGGTAGCCGCTCGACGCGAGCAGCGGGTTCATCCCCGGCTCCGGAAGAACGGTCCGCCTGCGGTACCGGAGAACCGGCCGCCCGGCGGCGGTCACGTGTAGATCCTCGTCCTCGATTTTCACCCGAATCAAGGTCGGAGTATCCGCGCCGGCCTGTCCGGCGCCAAGAACCACAACCGCCGACCCGGCAAGAAAGCGGCGCCGATCGAACCTACGGCTCTCCCAATCCCCCATTCTCCCAGTCCCCCTTTGATCAGGCCGGTTGAAGATCGACCTTCTTCCCGGCCAGCCCCAGGTTCTCGCGGATGTAAGTCTCGTCCCAGAGGTTGGAGATGACCGCGGAGATCCGCGGGTTCTGGAGCGACCAGAGGTAAGCCTTCATCGGGGCCTTCATGTCGCCGGGGATGACGCGATGGATCGCCTGGACCCGCCACTCGGGGATCGGCTGCAGCGCTTTGTGATGGGTGGCGACGGCGTGCGCGGCCTTCATCGCGATCATGCCGACGCCTCGCTCGTGGGCATACCGGATCGGCTGCTCCAGGTAGCCGCCGTTGATGACGTTGTAGGCCATCATCACCATGTCGTAGTGTCCCAGCTCCGCGGCGGTGGACAGCACGCCGGCGGGGTCGCTGTGGGAGCTGACGCCTAGGAAGCGGACTTTGCCGTCCTGCTTGAGCTTCTGGAACGTCTCGTAGATCTCGGGCGTCTTCAGCTCCTCCGGCGTGCAGGCGCCGTGGGGGCAGAGAAGGGTGTCGAAGTGGTCGGTGCCGACCCGCTTCAGGCTGCCCTCGATGGATTCGACCATGTACTGCCGGAATGCGGGGCTGCCCTCCACGAGGTGCGCGTAGTCCCGCAGCATCGCCACGCGAAGGTAGGCGCCGTCGAACTGTCCGGGCTGCCCCGGGTAGTACTCCACGAAGTAGCCCGGCTTCTGGACGGACCGCTCCCGCCGCAGCTCCTCGGAGCGCTTGACGACCGCCTGCTTCTTGTCCTCGGGGAGCCCGTTGAAGATCTCCCGGTACATCCGCTCGCGGACCTGGCTGAAGCCGCTGACCTTGGTGGTGAGGAAGACCTTGTCCCGCTTCCAAGAGCCGGAGAGCAGCCTGCCGTAGCCGCGCTCGCAGTCGCCGTTGCCGTACTGGGGGGCCATGTCCAGGTAGTTCAGGCCCATCTCCAGCGCCAGCTCCAGGTGCTTGAAGTTCTCCGTGCCGATGGGGTCCCCGCCGCAAACGACCTCCGAGATCA
>JGI10216J12902_103569538_pt1 | contig 11216 bp, 4 predicted proteins | sample KanNatreferecore_FD_12902 | JGI IMG/M metagenome (IMG submission 12902)
TCCGCCACTTTGGTGACTCGTGATCGGAATTTGACGGCGGACCTTGATGGCTGGTCAACTGCTCTGCAATCTCGAAGGCGATAGTTTTCATCGCCTCCACGGCTGTGACGGTCCGTGCGCCCATATCCTGGTACAGTCCTCGCTGGCGCGCGAATTCTGCAGCGACCTGTTTCGCCTGGTCGTAGGATCCTGTGATCTTTACGACCTGACTGCCATACAGGGCGATTTCCCTCATCTTAACCCCCGGCACAAGACTCGTGACGAAAGCCCAGAGCTTGATCCCAGCCCGGGCGGCGTATGCGGAGAGCGAAATCGCAACATTACCTGTGGAGGCCGCCACCATTTCTGTTACGCCGCCTTCCTTCAGAGCCGCAATGGTGACCGCCGCCTGCCGGTCCTTGAACGAGGACGTGGGTCCCTGGCGTTCATCCTTGATGAAAAGATTTGGCAGCCCCAGCATCATCCCCAGGTTGGCTGCCTGGATGAGAGGTGTGCCGCCCTCGCCCAGCCTTAGGGTCGGATTGGGGTTATGGATCGGCAGAAGTTCCTGATAGCGCCAGAGGTCGAACGGACGGGCTGTGAGCTCCGACGGGAATGTCCTGGCAACCTCCGTCATATCATATTCCGCCTCCCGCCACTGGCTGTTGCATTGGGGACAGTGCATGGAGCTTGGCATGAAGGGGGCGGCATGGCCACAATCTAAACATCTGATAACAAATGGCATATTGATTGATTTCCTGTGAAAAGCAGGCGGGTCCTAGGAACCGAGCCGCTTCAATGTATTTTCGATACTCTCAATTAACTGACCTTGATTCAGCGAACCCTTGGTGATCAGTCGCTGCCCGAACTCGTTTAACTGCTGCTCCTGTTCGCTGGTCAAACCACCGCCGCTGACCACTAGAACGGGGATATCGCGCAGGATGGAGTTTTCACGCAATCTCTCGAGGATGGCAAATCCGTCCATTTCGGGCATGAACAGGTCGAGGATGATGGCGTCTGGTGTCTTTTTATTGATGGCTTCCCAGCCCTTGCGTCCGCCTTCGGCCAGGATCGGTTTGTAATGGCCCTGATGGTTCAGGATCTTCTCGATCAGGCGAAGATCGTTGGGGTCGTCGTCGATCACCAGAACCTCGTGGATCGTGCCATCTCTGTTCAGGCGGTCCAGCGCAGAGACCAGATCCTCTTCTAGAATCGGTTTGACGAGATAATCGGCTGCACCCAGGCTGAATCCTTTATCAGCCTGCTCCATGATGGAACAGATAATGACCGGGTAATCGCGCGTGAGCGGGTCAGACTTCAGGTCGGTCAGGACCGTCCAGCCATCCTTGTTTGGCATCATAATATCGAGGGTGATCGCATACGGTTTGATCCGTAGGACATGCTCTTTGGCTTTTGATGGATCCGTCAGCGGCACCACGTAATATCCCTGTGGAGTGAGATAGCGTTCATAAAGACCAATGACCTGTGGATCGTCGTCTATCGCCAGAACAACCTTCACACCTCCGGGGATATCTTCCTGAGGCTGGTTGTAGAGGGGCAGCGTAAACCAGAAGGTCGAGCCCCGGCCGACAACACTGTGTACACCGATCCGCCCACCATGCAACTGGACAAGGTTTGCGCAAATGGAAAGCCCCAGCCCCGAGCCGCCGCTCTTGCGGGTCGCTGAGCCATCGACCTGTGAGAATGCCTGGAATAATCTCTTTTGATCCTCGATCGAGATTCCGGGACCCGTATCGATGACGTTGATGAGAGCTTCCATTTTACCTGTTGGGCCCTTCTGGAGCCCGGTTTCCACAGTGATTGAACCATGATCTGTGAATTTGGATGCATTGGAGATCAGGTTGAGCAGAACCTGGCGAACGCGCATCGTGTCACCGCGTACTGTGGGCATGCTCTGTGGGATGCGGTGCAGCAGTTGAATTGGTTTCTCCTTGACGAGACCCTTGGCAGTTGCCATGACACTTGTCGTCATATCCGCGAGATGTACTTCCTCGAAGTTAAGCTCCATCTTGCCAGCTTCGATGCGCGCCAGATCCAGAATATCATTGATCAGCCCCAGAAGATGCTGACCGGAGTTGTAGATGGCAGTCAGGTCCTGCTGCTGCATATCGCTCACAGGGCCATCGATGCCCTTCAGGATGACACGTGAGAAGCCAATGATGGAATTCAATGGCGTTCGCAGCTCATGACTCATGTTTGCCAGGAACTGACTCTTGAGCTGGTCCACCTCTCGCAGATCTTTGATCAGTTGTTGAGAAAGTTCATAGGAACGGGCGTTATCAATGGCGACGGCCACCTGATCGGCGAGAGACTGTAACACCGAAAGATCGTCCTGTGAAAAGGCCTGAATCTGGGTCGACTGGATATCGATCACGCCCACGACACGCGAGCCGATCCGCAGTGGGATGCCGACCTCTGAACGCGTGTCCAGCAGGAACGGATTAGGCATGTAAAGCGGCTCGATATCCGTATCATTGACCAGCGTGGGCTCCATGCTCTCAGCCACCTTTCCGATCACAGACTGGGGCCCAACGGGGATGGAATAGTTCTGCGCCTTCATCTTCTCGCCAGCTTCGCCGGTGGCCTCCCGCAGAATGGCACTGAAGCCGGTCTCCTCTATGATATAGATGGCGGCATAGTAGAAGCCAAATCTTTCACTGATCAGATTGACGGTGCGGGTGAAGATGGTATTGAGGTCAAGGCTGGAAGTTACCAGACGACCGATTTCTGAAGAGGCAGCCAGATAATCATTGCGTCGTTTCAATATTTCTTCGGATGCTTTGCGCTCGGTGATATCCTGATGCACCGCCAGGAAGCCGATGATCTTGCCGCTCTCATCCTGGATGGGGCTGGTCGTGCCCGCGATGGGAATCAGGCGTCCATCCTTCCTCCGGTTGATGATTTCTCCAGAGACCGTCCCACCTTTTTGCAGGGTCTCCCAGAAAATCGTAAATTCCTCGTCGGGGACGACGCCAGATTTCAGAATTCGGGGTGTCTTTCCGATCGCTTCTTCTGTGGGGAAACCATACACCTGCTCAAATGCCGGATTAGCGTATTGAATCGCCCCTTCCGGATCTGTTATAAACACGGCATTGTCGGAACGATCGATTCCAAGCTTAAACTTCTGGATCTCACGCTCTGCGAGGAATCGCTCGATGGCAGATGCGACCTGCAGAGCAATGACAGACATGCTGTCCTTGTGTTGTTCCGTAATACGCACCCTGGGATCGTAGGATTGGATGGCGATCACACCGGACACCACCTGTTTTGCACGGAGCGGAATGCCAAGCCAATCCACAGCCCGCACGCCATCATTGACGACCTCACCTGCGGCTTCCAGATCCGCATAGATCTCAGGCGTGGCCCGCAAGGCTTTCCCGGTTCGGATCACGTAGCTGGTGAGTCCCTTGCCCAATCTGCGCGGAGACCAGTCTTCATCCAGTTCATCGGAGTGATAGGGGAAGGTGATCCAGCCGGTGCTGGGATCATGCTGAGCAATATAGAAATTATTGACAGGGATGAGAGGCTTTACGGCTTCATGGATGGACTCAAAGAGCTCATCCGTGGTTTTGGACGAAAGCACACTTTCAGAGATCTGGGTAATTGCCATTTGCGTGAGTTCATTCAGCTTCCGGTCTGTGATATCGCGGGCAACCCAAAACACCTGGTCATCATTTAATTTGGAAACATTTGCATCAAACCACAGGCTGTTCCCGCCAATGCTAAGCGGGTACTCAATCCGGATCGTTTGATTGCTGCTTAATGCCTCCTCGATCGTGCTTATGAAAGGACCATGAAGTTCTGGCGGCAGGATCTCATGGATATATTTGCCAATCATTTCATCAGGAGGGCGCACCAGCAGCGAGGGGTTGGTGGGAGCAATACGAACGTAGCGACCTTGTTTGTCATACACGATGATCACGTCATTCATCGACGCGAACAGGGCGCGCAGCTCCGACTCCGATTTTTGTGTATCCTGGAACAGGCTGGCATTCTGGATCGCAATGGCTGCCTGACGAGCCAGGCTGGTCAGGAATTCCAGGTCGGCGGGAGTAAATTCCTTCCCCTGATCTGTACGCCACACAGACATGAGACCGGTGACAATCTCGCCCGAAATAATGGGCACGCCCATAATATGCTCAAAGGGCCGCTCGATCGTTCCCCTCACGGTAAGCGAACCAGGCTGATTATTGGCATCGTTCACGATCTGACCGGTTTTGTGCTGAATGATGTTCCCCAGAATGCCCTCACCGGTGTAGATCACATCGTTCCTGATCTCTTCCGCATCCACTCCAATTACGGAGATGGCGCGCCAGCTGCTTCCCTGTGCTTCGGGCAGGTAAACACCACTGCTCTCCGCTTGAAAGAGGTCGCGGGCATAGGTTGCAATTTTCGTGAGCACGGTCTCCAGATCCAGTGTAGTGGAGATCTCGCGCCCCACCTCTGCGAGCGCTGCCGTTTCCTGCGCCCGCCGGCGGGCTTCCTGAAAGAGGCGCGCATTTTCAATCGCGATCGCTGCCTGACTGGCGATGGTAGCCAGGATATCGCGGTCATGTGCATCATAAAGATCCGGTGTTTCAATGCTTTGTACGGCGATCACTCCCAGCACGCGCTCGCCCACGAGAAGAGGCACGCCCAGCCAGGATTGGGAAGGCCTGTCATCGGACGTGACGGGAACAAATTCGATGCCCAGCAATTTCATGTAGCCTGGCACATCATTCGGTGCAAAGACTATTTTCTTGTTGCGGATAATGTAATCTGAAAATCCGCGGGTGCCCAACTTGGAAGGGGAAAGCTGAAGACGCTGGCCTTCTTCAAAAGCCAGAGGGAAACTCTTCTCCTCATTCTTCTCATCGTAGAGGGCAAAAAAGAAATTGCTGGTATCCATCAAGCGGCTGGTATAGCGGTACACAATTTCTGCGATGGCAGCCGGGTCGAGCTTGCTCGCTAGCTCACGACCCATTTCGTTCAGTACACTCAATTCCTCTGCGCGGGACTGCGTTTCCTGGAACAGCCTGGCGTTTTCTAGCGCCAGCGAAAGCTGATCGGCCACCTGTTTTACCAGGAGCTGTTCATCCTGACTCCAGGTCCGCGGTTCGGCTTCATCCATGACCTGCAGGGTCGCCCATGAATTTTGCCCCGCCTGGAATGCCAGGGAGAGTGAGGACGAAGATGCAGAAATCGGGCTGGCCATTTCGGCGGCCCGCCTTTCCTTCGGAGCCGGTTTCTCTTCCGAGGCTTGAGGCTGCTTTTCCACCGGGGCGCGCTTGGAGGGCGCGGGCTTAAGTTCCGCGGGGCTCTGCTCAGGCTTTACGTCTTCGAAAATATTCCTAAGCCGCTTGTCGATTGGTTTCTTCTTTGGCATATTCAATCAATTCCTGGGCAAGGATACGGTATTGCTGTGAACCCCGGCTCGCTGGCTTGTACTGTGTAATAGGCACGCCAGCAATCGGGCTTTCGCGCAGCTTTGTATCAATTTCGATCACGGTGGTAAAAACACCCTGTCCGAAGGTAGTCTGTAACTGTTCGAAGATATTCCGGTGGGTGCGATTGCGTCGATCGAGCAGGGTGACCAGAATACGATACGCGAGATTTGGGTTACTTTCCTGACGGACTCGGCGAATTGTCCCCATCATATTTCTTAATGCATAGGCAGAAAAATATTCAGCCTGCGTAGGAATAATGAGCAGGTCTGCTGCTGACAGTGCATTGAGGGTGATCGCGCCCAGAGCAGGCGGGCAATCGAGCACGATATAGTCGTATGGAAGTGTGGCGGACTGAATCGCCGTGCGGAGCGTCAACTTATAATGACTTCTCATGGGCAGAAATTGTTCTGCGCTTTCGATGCGCGCATTGCAGGGCACGAGGTCGAGGTTGTTGACCTCCGTCCGGCGTATGGCGCTCTTAAGACCCGCATTATCGATGAGCACGCTGGCAGACGTCGATTCGACTTCGCCCGTTTCGAGCCCTAGAGCAAGGCTCAGGTTCGCCTGTGGATCCAGATCGATCAGCAAGACACGGTGTCCCAACTCCGCCAGCGCCGCCCCGAGTGATAATGTGGAGGTCGTTTTGGCAACCCCACCTTTTTCGTTTGACATAGCAATAACAAAGGCCATATTTCCTCTTGATTTGTCCATGGTGTTTACTCGGCCCCTTTCACTGCCTGGGGGATCACTTCCACACGGCTGGCACCCAAAGCTCGTCGTAATTCTTCCATCGCCGTCTGGATCATGGCCTGCGGATCATTTCCGCTCCGGATCTTGCCCGTGATCTCGGAAACCAGTCGTTCCCGTTCTGCACGCCGTGTGGTTTCCTCGAACAATCGTGCGTTTTCAGCCGACAGTGCCACGCGCTCGGCCACCGCTTTGATCAGATTGATCTGCTCGTCCGTCAGTTTTTCTGCGGAAGGAGACTGCACCACCAGGTTCCCGATCGTTTCGCCCCGCAGCTGGATCGGAACGACAGTCTGACTGGATAACTTTTGGATGTCTCTTCCTCGTCCTTTCCCTGTTTCCAAAAGATCGACGGGCTTATCGAGAGGAACGGCACCGGAAAGCGTGTAGCGGAAACCCAAAAGTTTGTGTTCCTGTGGAACCCGTCCCCAGGCTTCGCGGGTAAACTGACGGCTAATCGCCTGGGCTTCTGTCAGCGCTGCGCGGGTTTCGTCAAAGAGCCGGGCGTTCTCGATCGCCAGGCTCACCTGATCGGCAAGCAGACTGAGCATCTGCACATCCTCATTCGTAAATGCGCTTCGTTCTGTGCTTTGCACATCCAATGCGCCGACGATACGACCTTCACTCTTCAGCGGCAAAGCCATTTCAGAGTGTGTATCCGCCAGCTCCGGGTTGTCGAAAAAGACTGCATCCTTGCCCACATCCATCGCGATCCGCGCCTCCCCGGTGGAGGTGACATTACCGACGATGCCCTCCTGCCCCACGCGCAGACGGTGTTTGCGTTCCAGCATTTTCCGTCCGCCTTCACTGTTTGTAGCGCTGAGGACTGCGTATTCGTTGGCTTCATCCAGCAGAAAAACACCGACATGATAGAAACCAAAATTCTCACTGATGGCCGTGGCGATGTGGGGTAAAAGTTCCCTCAGGTCACGCACGGCTGCAACCGTGTGAGCCACCTGTGCCAGGGCTTCCAGCTGCCCCGCTCGGCGCCGGACCTGCCTGTTGATTGCTTCGAGTTCCGTGCTGCGCTGAACCAATTCATTGGTTCGTTCTGTCACTCGCCGTTCCAGCGAGGTTTTCAGGTCGGTTAGTTGAAGGTTGGCTTCCACCTGCGCCTGTTCATTTGACTCTGCCTTTGCGAGAGTCGTTTGCAGGCGTTCCACGAGCAGGTTGAGGATCCCTGCACTGGCGGCCAGGAGGACCATGCCTGTCAAGATATCCTCCCAATCCGTATAGACTCGCATCGGACTTGTACTCAGCCCCAGCATGTCCATAACTCCCAGCACTAAGATCGCCAGTAGGGCGGGCGGTGTTGTGACTAAGAGAGAGCGCCGGCCCTGTAATAAGGTGGCGATGATGATGATCAGTGGGAAGGCAACGATCGAAATGCTGTGCATCGAGTCCGCGCTCAGCGCGATGATCGTGATTGCCACGACCAGAGCGATGGGCACGACCACCTTGGCCAGCGTCAGCTTGCCGCGCCCGACGAATAGCAGCGCCACGCCCTCAAGCAGACTCAACGCGCCGATTGCCGCAAGGATGACCCCAAGCCCACGCGAGGTCGAGGTCAGCGCAACAATGGCACCCGATAAAAGTGTCGCCACCAGCGTGAAAATCAGGATGTTGCGCGTCAGCCGGATGAAGCCCTCATCTTTGTCATCGGGGGATGTGAAGAAATCAGAAATTACATTAAACATCGCGGTGCTCCTGCGTCCTACTTCGCGGCCTTTTGCCTATGGTCATCCGTCTGGAACTGGATCACGATCTCTGAGCCAGGAAGGGCATGGCCCAATTCTTCGACGGCGGTCTGCAACACATTGCGTAAATTGATCGATGAGCTAACTTTCCCTGAAATATCGGCAACCATGCGCTCAATTTCGGCTCGCCGCTGCGTGGATTGGAGAAGAGTCGCAGTCTCAAGCGCCAGCGACAGACGGTCGGCTACGGCCTTGGCGATATCGACCTCATCCGGATCCCATTCGTGTCCGGCTGGCACGTGAATGTCCAATACCCCGACGACATCTCCGCGCAAGCGGATGGGGAGAGCCAGAGTGGCGGTCGTTCCCTCCTCCACCAGCACTTCCCCCTGTAAAACCGCTTTATTAATATGCGGGGTGCTGACAAATTTTTCAAGCGGTCTGACGATATTATTTGATACCAGATACCCGACCTTTTTTTCTCGGGACTGCAACAGACGCCAGGTCTCTTTGAGGTAGGAGGCGGAAGCCTTTTGGGCCTCATCCAGCAAGCGATGAGTAGCTTCGTAGGAACGTGCATTCTGAATTGCGATCGCGACCTGGTCGGCCAGCGTGTAAAGGATCTCTGTATCTTCTGAAAGAAAAGCGTTTAATTCGGTACTCTGTACATCCAAAACACCCATGATCTGGTCTCCTACTTTGAGAGGAAGAGCCAGTTCGGAGTGAGTCTCAGGAAGGTCGGGGTTGTCTTTGAAGGCCGCGTCCAGCTCAACATCCAGCGCGATGCGTGGCGCTCCCGAAGCAGCCACATGTCCCACGATCCCTGCGTGTCCGATTCGCAGGCTGTGTCGCCGGGCCAGCATCCTTCGGCCGCCTTCGCTGTTGGAGGCGCGCAGAACCGCGTGCTGGTGTTCGTCATCCAGGAGAAAAATGCCTACATGATAGAAGCCAAATAGCTCGCTGATGACTTGTGTAAGACCGGAGAGAAGCCGGTCTTCATCCTGAATGGATGTGGTCGCACGCGCTACCTTGGCGATGGCCTCGAACTGGCGCGCCCGGCGTTCATTGCGCGCATTTGCAGCCGTCAATTCCGCGGTGCGGTCTGCTACCCTGTTTTCCAGGCTTTGATTCAGGTCCTTGAGAGTTTCATTGGAAACGATCAAATTCTTCTCGCTCGTGGTGGCTCGCTGAATGGCATCCCGCATGCTTTTCGTGCTGAAATAGACGAGCACCGTAATGGCAATAAATACGAACGAAAGATCGCGCGCAAATGCTGTAGGTTCCTGTGAGCTGGGGGCAAAATAATTGTTGCTTTCCAGGATCGCCAGGGCCCAGATCACGGCGATGCCGCTCAGGATCACGGCCCCACCTACGCGCCAGTTCACAACGATGGTTGCGAGCAAGCCCAGCGCGATAAAGGCAACGACGATGACATCCTTGACCCCGTCCGCCGTATAGGCCTGTATGCTGACTCCCAGCCAACCGAGCAGGATGATGACCATCCCACTCGCATTCACGTATCCCCGGTGGAGGAGGAACAGGGCCAGGAGCATGGACATCACCAGACCTGAGAAGATGGCGATGGTAAAGTTCTTCGGTTCTCCCAGGAGATGGATCGCGATCACCAGCGAAAGCAGGACGATGACGCTCCACGCAAACCCATTGATAAATCTCGCGCGGAAGTTCCTATCATCTTCCTCGAAAACAGGCGGGCTTATCAACCTTCTGATCATTCTGTATCCTTGTTGAACTGGATGGCAATCTCTGCGCCTGGCAGAGTGTTCCCCAGCTCCTGGGCGGCGGTCTTCAGCAGTTCGTTGATCTCACTCTGCATACTGATCTTGGCCGAAATTTCACCGATAATACGTTCCTTGGCCGCGCGCTTTTGACTCTCTGCCAGCAGACGCGCGTTTTCCATGGCAATCGCGGCGCGCTCGATGATGGCGGTCACGATATCCAGCTCATCCTGATCCCAGGGTCGGTGATCTGGCGTGCGGACGTCCACCGAGCCGATCACTTCACCGCGTAATTTGATGGGGAGCGAGAGGCTGGCACCGCGCGGGTTCGGTTTGATGGGATTGATCGCAAAACGATCAGCCTGACGCTCTTTGCCGTTCTGCCGGTGAATGAGGGAGGCTCGCGCACCCGTATGGCGGATGCCCAGGAGATTCTTGCTCTTTGTGAATTGCTGCCATCCTGCGTGCACAAATTGCCTGGAGAGGACCTCAGATTCGTTCAACGCTTTCTGTGTCTCTTCGAACTGCCGTGCATTTTGGATCGCTATGCTCACCTGGTCTGCGAGGGTCGAGAGAATGTTGATGTCTTCCTGGAAAAAGGCATTCGGATCCGTGCTCTGCACATCCAGTGCTCCTATCACTTCATCGCCCACATGGAGCGGGAGCGCGATCTCGGAACGGGTTTCGGGCAGATCCGGATTGTTAAAGAATACTGCGTCGAGTCCAGTGTCCAGCGCCACGCGCGGTTTCCCTGTTCCGGTCACGTAACCGACCAGACCCGTTTCGCCGACTTTGAGCCTGTGTCCACGCTCCAGCATGTTCTTTCCGCCGTCGCTGTTTGCCGCGCTGAGTACGGCGTATTCCCTGGCCGTATCGAGCAGGAATATGCCTACATGATAAAAACCAAATTCCTCGTTGATCACGGATGTGATCTGGGAAAGCAGGGCATCCAGGTCGCGCGTCGAGCTGATCGTTCGGGCAATATGAGCGATAGCCTCGAATTGCTTTGCGCGTCTCTCATTCTTTTCGTTAGCTGAAGAGAGCTCCACCGTGCGTTCGTCAACCCGTTTTTCCAGGTCCTCAAGAGATTCGCGGAGTCGGGCCGTCATGGTGTTGAAGGCATAAGCCAGCGTTCCGATTTCATCGCTGGTGGTGGCCGCAGCCTGGACCGTCAGATCACCGGCCGTGATCTGGCTGGCTACCTGAGTCAGGCGCTGGATCGGGGCGGCGATCACCCGCCCAAGCCCAAGGCTCACGGCGACTGCAAATACAAGGAGGAAAATGAGGAGAGTCGTTGCCAGACGGATCGCCGATTGGATCTGCTGTTGCGTTTCCGCACGTGCTGCCAGCGTTGCACTCTGCAATTCAGCTACCGGGACCACCAGAGCGACACTATAGCCGTTGGCTTCAACGGGGTAGAAGGAAATGTAGGTATCAACTCCATTCACATCCAGGGTGAGTAGACCGTTCCCGCCTGCTGTCATGCGCCGTGTCACCGATTGAAGCTCGTCCGATCCAACTCCCAGAATCGTTTGCCTGAAAAAGTCATCGCTGGTCAGGTCCTCGGGGCGAATGCCGAACATCTCGAAACCGGCCTTCGGCATCGCGAT
>JGI10216J12902_101958714_pt1 | contig 11213 bp, 5 predicted proteins | sample KanNatreferecore_FD_12902 | JGI IMG/M metagenome (IMG submission 12902)
CGCGACGGCCGCCGCTCGCCGGTGGCTGGACCTTCGTGAGCGGCACGGCGAGATTCGTGAGCAACGTGACGAGCTCGTGGCCCGCCTTGCAGATCTCAGCGGCGAGGCGGGGGAGGCGGAGGCCGAGGCGCAGGGCAAGGCGGCGGAAGCCGCAGCGTTCGAGGACAAGGTCGGAGTCACGGCTACTGAGGTGATGACCCGCCGGGATACTGTGAAAACCGAGATCGGTGCAATCCGCACGCGCCTCGACGCCATCGCGAACCTGCTCAACGTCGCGAACCGGATGCTGGGCGAAGCCGAGAACGAGCTGGCCCAGGCCGATCGCGAACGTGGGGAGCGCGAGCAGGCGCGAGCCGACACCATCGAGCAGCTCGCGTTCCTGTCTGGAACCGAACTCCTCGGCCTCGCAGTTCCCGATCTCGTGGCCAGGCTCGAGCCGTCTCCGTGGACCGTCAAGCTCGCGGTCGAGCTGGCGCGGCGCATCGAGACGCAGACCTCTGATGTCGCGACGGACGAGCCCGCGGCGAACAAGATCGAGAACCAGACTTACGACGCGTTCAACAAGCTGCGCGCGGCCCTCGGAGGAGACTTCGACCCTACGCAAAGCCGGGAGCGCGACCTGCTGCTCATCACCGTTCGCCACAACGCCCGGGTGCGAAGCGTCGGCGAGCTAGCGGACATCCTCGCCGACGAGGTTGCCAAGCGTCGCGTATTACTTGAGAGCGAAGAACGCGCCATCATTGAGCGCCACCTGCTCGGCGATGTTGGAATCCACCTCCAGGAGCGGCTTGCAGCCGCACGCCGGCTCATTGACTCCATGAACGAGCAGCTCGCGCTCCACCCCACCAACTCCGGCATCACAGTCCGCCTGAAGTGGATCGCAGGACCGGACCCGGAAGCGAAGTCCACTGGGGCCGGTGCGACGCCGAGCAGCCAGGCCGACGTTGCTCAGGCGCTGGAGCTCCTGCGGCGCGACGTGCGTCTCCTGGTCGAAGCCGATCAGGAGACGCTCGTGCGGTTCCTACGCGGGCGCATCACAGTGGCTCGACACACCGACGGCGCCGGAACGAGCGCCGAACGCATCGCCCGCGCCCTCGATTACCGGCAATGGCATCATTTCAGGATCGTCATGATCCAGGGCGACCGCGAGCGCGTGCTCACGAAGAAGGAGAAGGGAACGGGCTCGGGCGGGAGCAAGGCCGTTCTCGTGCACCTGCCGCTCTTCGCCGCAGCCAGCGCGCACTACCGATCCGCTCAGCCGGAGGCGCCACACCTCATCATGCTTGACGAAGCGTTCGACGGCGTGGACCGCGGGCAGCGCGGGAACTGCATGGGACTCCTCGCCCAGTTCGATCTCGACTTCATCATCACGAACTACGAGGAATGGGGGTGCTACGAGGAGCTCCCCGGCGTCGCGACGTACCACTTGTCCCGCACACCCGGTCAGCCGGGCGTCGCCGCCCTGCGGTTCGTGTGGGACGGCCACACGCAACGCGAGGACGATCCCTTCCTTCAGGCCCAGCTCGCCGGCCTTATCTGATGGATGTCAGCGACCCATTGCCCGCGACGCTTCTCGCCGATCCGCGACTCCACCGGCTCTGGGCGCGCGCCCGCGCCCGCCTGGAGGCGACCGGCGGAGTGCTCGTGGGCTCATTTGTCGTGCGGGCTCCCTCCGAAGACGAGCGCGCTGCGATCCAGCTCCTTTTGGGCGAACGGCGGCGCGGACGCGACGTGCAGGTTCGGCTCGAGGACCTCGATGGCGCGCTTGGGGCGAGCCGCCTAGGGATTGGGCTGGTCGCGCTCCTCGAACTCGAGGCACCCCTTCGCGACCGGCGGAGTGAGGCGACGAAGCTGGAAGGCGCTGTCGACGAAGCGATCGACCAGGCGATGCGCTCACCGCTGAGTGGCGAGCCCTGGTTCGGCGAGTGGCTCCGGGACGCGGAGCGGGACGGCGTGCTCACACGCCTGGTGAAGAGTGGCCAAGCCGGCCACGTCGTGACGGCAGTCCGAGTGCTCGAGCGGCTGCCTGAAGACGGAATTCCGCTTCCGATCCTCGCGGGCGATGTGACGAACGATGCTAAGGCGCTAGATCGCGGTCCGCTCGCGACGCTGCTCCTCCGCGCGCTTGCGCTGCGCGCGGGCCGGCCCCGCCCCGTGCGCAGCGACGAGCGGCGTATGCTCTGGGAGACGTTCGGCGTGGTCATGGACGACCTGGCGTCGCAGGTGCTGGTCTTCAACCTCGACGTGATTCCGAGGACGCCGCTCGGGCAATGGCTCGCGGCGGCAGCACGCGACGGGGTCCCGTTCCGTATCACGCTGCACCAGCTCACGACCTACGGCCTCGAACCCCGGCCGGCCGTCGTTCGAATCTGCGAGAACCCTGCCGTCCTCCGCGCGGCGGCGGCGCGGTTCGGCCGGGCAGGCGGGGCGATGGTCTGCACCGAGGGACAGCCGTCGGTCGCGTTCGCTCGTCTGGCGCAACTGCTCGTCCGAGCCGGCTGCGAGCTCTGGACTCACGGAGACTTCGATTGGCCCGGCGTCAGGATTGTGGGAGCCCTCTTGCGCTACCATGGCGCTCGTCCCTGGCGCATGACGGCCGACGATTATCGCGCGGCAGTCGCAGGATCGGAGGTCGACGATCTCCAGGCACTCGCCGGCGACGCCGCGCCAACCCCGTGGGATGCGACGCTCGCAGAAAGGATGCGCGAGACCGGCCGGGTCGTGTTCGAGGAGATGGTCGTGCAGTCGCTCCTCGGCGACGTCGATCCCGGTGGCGCTTGTGACGACGCGCCGACGATCGCTACGGTGGCCCAAATCGTAGCGCTCGCGCGATGTGCGCACAAGATTCACCTCGACGTGCACGGGGATCCCGCGGATCGCCTGGCTACGAGCGCGTTCCTCGAGTTCCTCTGGAGCGAGCGTTCTGACCGCCTGAACGACGTCACGACCGACTTGCGTGGTGTCGCTGACGTGGATGGCGCGGACGACGACGAGCGGTCCGCGCGAACACTCGCAGCGCTTCGGCGAGGGGCGCCCTGGGTCCGAGGTGGGTGGCTCGCCGGCGGTGGGCTGGCCGGAGCACCGGATCTACTTGAGCGCGAGGAAATCCCGTCCCGCCTCGGCGCGTTCGGCTACCGACCGGTCATTATCCGCGCGGCGGGCGCATTCGAGGACGACGAGCACAAGACCATCAAGGTGCAGTATGCCGTCGAACTGTGCGGATACGCCGATCTCCTCGGGCGCGTTCAGGGCCGTCGCCCGATCACGGGCACAGTCGTCGACCGCGATGGGAAGTCACATGCGGTCGAGCTCAGGGCGTCTTGGCCAGAGTACGAGGAGCGACGGGCGCGCGCGCTCCGCATCGCCCGCCGCGCGGAACGCACGTCGCCGGCCTGGAAGCAGGACTGTCACCTTTGTCCTTGGCAGCGCCGATGCTACGAGGACCTGGTTCGCTCCGACGACCTTACGCTTATTCCCGATCTCGGGGAGACGCATCGCGCGAACCTTGCCTCGTTGGGCGTCACCACGCGAGCCGAGCTGGCGTCGGCGGACCCCGCGTTCGTCGATACCGCACCTGGCGTTGGCGCCGTACGAGCCGAGCGCTTCATCCGGCAGGCCAAGGTGCAGCGCGATGGAACGCCGCTGATTCTCGACCATTGGGAGCGTCCGGCCCCCGATCTCGAGGTGGCTTACGACGTCGAGGAGTTCACCCCGCGCCGGTTCGTCTACCTCCACGGCCTGCTGTTTCGCCGTCGAGGCGGCGACGCGCACTTTGCTCCGGTGTGCGCTGAAGCGGCGGATTCAGAGGAGTCCACCTGGCTGCGGTTCCTCGCCCAGCTGGACGCCCTCGGTGAGCGCGACGACTACGTTGTCTACGTCTACTCTCACCACGAGCGCTCGGTGATCACTCGGCTCGCGGCGCGCTACGGAAGTAGCGACTCTCTCGATGCGTTCTGTCGACGCATGGTCGACGTACACGAGGCCGCGCGACGCGTGGCGGTTTTCCCCACGATATCGACCGGCCTCAAGGCCATCGCACGCCTCGTGGGTTTCGAGTGGCGTGACGAGGATCCGGGGGGCGCCGAGAGCATGGCTTGGTGGGCCCAGTACCTACGCGATCCGGCGGGCAATGTTGCGGCACGCGATCGCGTTCTTCGCTACAACGAAGACGACCTCCGCGCCACGTTCGCGATAGTGGACTGGCTCGCGGCGCGCGCTCCGTGATTCCTCCCTCTGCGGACAGGAGCGAACCCATGTAGTGGGACCGCGCTTGGGACATCAGGTCTTGAAGAGCGCCGAGAACGTCTCGAGATCGCCCAACGCTTTGGTGAGATCATTGGCCGTCGGCGGCGGTTTGCCAAGCGCGGGCGCCTGGTCATGCGTCCACGCGGACGCTTGGGTCATGCCTCGCTCTACAGCCGCCGTCATCTCTGGCGTGACTTTGACCGAGCTCAGTCGGAGCGTCTGAATGCCTGGCTGAAACCGCCCCACGACACCTGCGAACAGTTTCTCCTCGACTGCCCGCTCCCATGCTTCTCGAAGCAGCTCGAACCAGACCTTCACCTGGCGGCGATAGACTTCCGCGTCACCCTTACGTTCCAGCGCGCTGAGCCTCTGCATCTCGCCCTTGAGGTATCCGATTCGCGCCTTCACGTTCTGCGCGACCCAGGGCAACTCCTTTGAGGCGATGCCACTCGCCGTGCCCACTCGACGCACCACGCGAGTCTCGCAGGCTCGAGCCTCGAGCCGCGCCTGTTCCTGGAGCTCCAGCAAGAACACCACGTCGTGGGTGAAGACGATCACTTGGCGCCGTGCGGACTCTTCGATGAGGCGCTTGGCGACGTAGGACCGACGGTAGTGGTCGAGCGACGAGACGGGGTCGTCTAGAACGACTCCTCCGCCGTGCTCGGCCACCGCGACCTCCGCCAAGAAAAACGCCAGGGCAACGGCTCTCCGCTCGCCCTCACTGAGGACGTCGCCCACGTCGACCGGTCGGCTGGCGTCCAGGCGCAACGACACCTTGGTCTTGCCCTTCGCCCCGCGTGCGCCGATCCTCACTGGAATGTGATCGCCGCCGAGGGCGGCGAGCTCCGTTGCCAAGCGGGCGCGAAGCTGTTCTGTTACCGCATTCTCGGTGAAGTCCCCGATCCGCTTGCTCAGTCCCGTCGTCGCAAGTGCCGAGAACGCCTGCTTCAATTTCGCTGCACGTTTCAGCGCGTTGATCCGAGCAACCACGAGATCTCGCCGCTTGGCAAGCAGCAAACGGTTGTCCAGCTCGGCGATCTCGCGCGCAGCTCTCGCGATCATGTCGGGGTTTGCCAACGTCCGCTGCTCGGCGGCATTCCTTCGCACGGCCGCCGCGAGGTCGCGCAGCGCGGCGATTGGAGACGGAGGCAGCGGCGGCGCGTCGATGACGGCCTCAGTGCCAGTACGCGCGATCGCCTGGGCACGATCCCGGGTCCCTTGGTTGAAGGCAACGACGGAAGCTTCGACGATCGCGTCCACGACGACGGCGCCGACCTGTGCACTCCGGCCCACCTCCATAGCCGCAGAGGCGACATCGTCAATGCGCTCCTTTTGCTTCACCCTGGCCGCGTCAAGTGCCTTTTGAACCTGGCCGCGCGCGTGTTCCTCGAACCGATCAAGACGCCGCCGCGCCTCAGGAGTCAGTGCCTGCTGGCACAGCGGACAGTGCGCGTCGCCAACATCGCTGCCGGGGGGGAACGCCAGACCACCGTCAGAAAGCGACTGGACGTATGTCTGCGCGGCGGTCCACATTGCCCTCCATGCGTGCCCGCCGACAGGGAATGTCGACGTATGCGAAATGAGGCGCGCCAGCTCGTCGGCCGCCGTGGACAGCCTCGCGATCTCTTCATGCAGTGCTAGCAAGTCGGAGACGGCGCGCTCGTCGATGCGAGACGCGCGCTGCTCGAGAGTCGTTGCGAGCTCGTCGATGGCGTTTGCACGCTTGTCCAGCAGCGCAGCAGTCCGCGCTGGATCGTTCACCTTGGCTGCGGCGATCTTACCGCGGAGATCCTCGAGCTTCGCGAGCTCCTCAGCGCTGAGATCGGCCAGTTTGTCGACCGTGGCAGGGCTGACATTCTCGTTGAGAGCAAGGGCCAGTGCGCCAGCCTTCGTTGAGGCATCGAACCCATCGGTCGCCATCGAGAAGGACAACAGAGTCGCGATCTGGTCGTCGATCCGCTTGCGGATCTGAGTCTGCAGCGAGACCAACCGTTCCAACAACCGCAACGCGGACGGTGTATAGGTGATCTCGCTTTCCTCGTCAGCGTACACATCGGCACAGTCCGAATCGAAGACGCTCACCTCCGCGAGGTCCCGCTCCGGGGGCGCGTTGACGTCCCGGGTGAGTAACGTCGTCGCCCCGTCGATCGAGATCTCTAGCTGCGCCGTGCCTGCTCGCAAGTTGCCCGCGCCGGGGCCGGTGTTTAGGACATTCGGGAGGATCTCGATGGGCTTGGCGCTCGACCGGCATGCCTTGCGGAGAACGCGCGCGTAGCTCGATTTGCCGGACCCTGTCTCGCCGTACACGACGGTCAATCCCGTCGCTGCGAAATCGAGCCGCTGCCCTTCCTCGACGGACCCGACGTCAACCAGCTCCTTCAGAGCGAGGATCCCAACCATTCGGGGCTCCGCCGGCCCGACGAGGGTCGGGATCGGAATCGGAGCAGGCCCGCCAGTATCCGGGATCCCGTGCGCAGCCAGGACCATTCGCGTCGCGTCGTCGAGATCGGCTTCGGCGACATCATCGAGCGTTGTAAGACGGCGCAGGAGGTCGCTCTGCCAGGGCGGCAGCGTCTGGACCCACGCCCAAAGAACGCCCTGAAGGTCCGGGATGGCCACGGCCCGTCGAGCGTAACCGAGGAGCGCCCGATGTCGCGATCAGTCGTCGATCAATGTCAGTCGGCCGCTCCACAGCCGGCAAGCGTCGCCCGGGGCCTAGCCGGGCCGCGTTGTCAGAGCTGGAGCGACCTGGTCCGCTTGCGCCGTCCGACGCGGAGGGCGCTTGCTCAGGCGGCTGAGCGCGGCGTCGCGCTTTGCATCGTATCGAAGGCGGCGGTCGCGCGATACCTGGGCCGGTTCCTCGGCGTCGAGGACGTCGAGGCGGACCGAAGCCCGTCGCGCAGACGAGGAACGAGCGCTGAAGGTGGAGGTCGAGTCCTCTGAGTAGGTGTGGAGTGGGTGGCCGGCCGGCCAGGTGTTTCTACCCGGTCCACCTGGCCGGCCGGCCGCTGCGTTTGACGGCCGAGCTCTAGCCGATCCCGTCGTATCGTTCTGTTACGGTTGTGGGTCGGCAGGTGGAGGAACGGTCGTGAAGCTGCGCGGCTTTCAGATCTGGAACTATCGGACCATCGTCGACTCGGGCTGGGTGGACGTCGATGCGCTGACGACGTTCGTGGGCCAGAACGAGTGCGGAAAGAGCAACCTGCTTCGTGCGCTGGCGAAGTTGAATTCCTTCGACGGAGCGAAATACGACCTCAACACGGACTGGCCGATCGATTTCTGGGCGCAGAAGGACGCAGAGGCGATCGTGTGCCGCGCAGAATTCTCCATGGACGCGGCAGAGATCGAGGCACTCCTAGCAGCTGCCCCTTTACCAGGCCAAGCTGCGGATGATGACGAGGAGGATAACGAGGAAGGGGAGGTGGGCGAAGCACCCAGAGCGATACCGCCGCCACGGCCGGCCAGCGGGTCCGTGTTCGTCGAGCGGGACTACAAGAACATCCACACGGTGGACTTGCCCGAGGAGCTGATCCCCCTGATTGGGGAAGAAGCAACGGCGGTGCGCTGGGTTCTTCAGCATCTGCCGAAGTGCGTTTACATGGAGGACTACGCGGCATTCACGGGCGCTGCCGAAATTCCTCATCTCAAACAGAAGCTCGCCGAGCAAGGCGGAAAGCTGGACAAACTGAAGGAGGAGGAGAAGACGATCCTCATCGTCCTTGAGCTCGCGGCGATCAAGATCGATGACATCGCGGGGAAGGAAAACACACCCGAGGGACGGCGGCTCCGAGGTTTCGACACGAACGCAGCTTCGCGTCACCTTTCCCAGACTTTCGGCAAGAAGTGGAAGCAGAAGCGCATCAAGTTCGACATCCGCGTGGACGGGCCGACGCTAAACGTCTACGTCGAGGACGAGGGGCTCGACGCCTTCGTTCCTCTGGAAGCCCGCTCGCGCGGCTTTCAATGGTTCGTCTCCTTCGTTTGGCGATTCACCTACGCGAGCCGTGGCGCCTACAAAGATTGCATTCTCTTGCTCGACGAGCCGGGTATCCACCTGCACCACGCCGGTCACCGCGATCTCTTGGAATTTTTCGAGTCACTTGCTCAGACCAACACCGTCCTCTTTACGACCCATCTAGCGACGATGCTGGACCCTGGGTTTCCTGAGCGGGTCCGCATCGTGGAAGTCCACGAGCACCATACAAGCGTGAAGAACGGAATCGTGAGTTCGCAGCCTCAGCCGATGATGGTCATCGAGGCGCAGCTCGGTCTCACTGGCAGCATGAGCGGCTTGCTCGGGATGCGGCAGAATCTCATCGTGGAAGGGGGCTACGACGCGATGATTCTGCAGAAGCTCTCGGCGCTCCTGATAGCGTCCGGAGGCCGCGGGCTGTCGGATCGCATCTACCTCCTTCCAGCCCAAGGGGCAGCGAAGACGCCAATGTACGCGGCGTTCATGGTGGGCAACGGTTGGGATGCTGGCGTCCTCCTCGACTCGGACGACGCGGGTCTCATGGCCAAGCAGAAGATCAGCGAGCTCTTTCTCGACAGGTTGGCCGCCGACCAGCGGAAGAAGTTTCGCGTGCTCATGCTCGGGTCAGCCGCCAAGAGTTCGCAGAACGAGTTCGCTATCGAAGATCTGTTTCCGACCGATTTCTATCTTGCCTGTGTCAACGAGGCCTATGGGACGAATCTCACGGAGGCAGACCTTCCGGTTGATGGCTCCGAGCAGATCGCCAAGCGCGTGGAAGCGGTGCTCAAGGCGCGCGGCCGCGCCAAAGAGCTCGACAAGAACCTCGTGGGAGCGGTGCTTCAACGAAGGTTCGTCGGCATGAAAGCGAAGGACGACTTGCCGCATGGGACCGCTGAGCGAGCGGCAGTCTTGTTCGACAAGATCAACGAAGCTTTCGCCTCATAGTGTGGCTACCGCAGCGAGGAGGGCATGACAGTGGGGAAGCGAATCAAGGTATTCGCGGACGGTCGGTCGATCGTAGACATCCGATGGAAGGAGGTGGCGCGAGATGGAGGCTTCCAGAAGGAGGCCGTCTGCAACGCCCACGTTAGCGTCGAGACGCTTCTCGTCGTTCTAATGGCGATGGCGGAGCAAATCGACAAGGACACGATCGAGATCAACCTCATCGACTTCGTTCCGCCACCGAACTGACCCGGCAACGCTACATGCGCTGGCGCTTATGGCGCGCAGCTATTGGGCGAGCCGATCAGCGGCAGGTCTCGGCAGTTCCGTGGCGAGGCACCCTCACGTCGCGACGCACGCGAGTCGCCTGGCTATACTCCGGGCATGCGTGGTGCGATTTGTCGTGGTGTCGGGGTCCTTCTGCTGATCGGCTCGACGGCGTGTGGTGGGACCAGTTCGCCGGTCCCCGGGAGCCCAACAGATGACAACGGCGACGACGACGACGATAAGAAGGTGAACGAGGCTTGCCCGGCCACGCATGCCGAAGTCTACGACGTCTGCAAGGGCTGCAATCCCATGCAGGAGAACCTCTACAACAGTCTCTACGCGACTGAGTTCAACAAGCAAATCCGTTCAGTCACCGAGCGCTGCGCGCAGGGCGCGCTCTCGTCGAATTTCCTCGGCAGCAAGGTTCTGGATGCGGACATCAAGGGATGCATCAAGCAGAGCGTCAAGCTGAGTGACCGCGGCGAGCAGAAGCTCATGGAGATTGTCACCACTGCGCAGTCGGCGGCCAGTAAGGAAGAGGTCGACTCCTGGCTGATGTGCCGTCAGGGCGTGCGGACGTGCGGCAAGTCATCCTGTGAAAGTACGCCCGCACTGCCGCCGCCTGCGGAATGTTCGAAGTTCGAGGGACGCTGGCACCGCTGGGACAAGTCCGTGCTTGAAATGCGCATGTCGCAGGACTGCGAGGTCACCGCGATTTGGACGCCCACCCACGACTTTGTGCAAGAGCTGCGCGCGCGGGCGGTTGGAAACGAGCTCGTCGGGGTCATGCGCAGACGCAACGTGCACGATGGGTGTGAGGTCCTGTTGCATACGCGGTTGCGGCTCGAGGGAGATCGCCTCGAACAATCCGTCGACCGAGTCGAGGGCCAGTGCGATATCGGTCCCGGCTACACCGAGAAGTACTGGCTCACGCGAGAGCCAGGTGCCTGACAGGGATCGCGGGCTAGCACCACGTCCTATTCTCGTTCGGAGCGCCGGGGGACGGCGGCACCTCGGAGCACCGGGTGACGCCGGCACCACCGTGGCAGCGCTGAGACATCGATATCGGTGCTGACCGATCGTGACGTCTCGCCGCCTTCCGTTTGAGCTGAAGCGAGAGCGGTGGCAGGCGGTGTCGCGCCGAGCTCAGTCCGCGTCCGCTTCGCCCCGTCACGACGGGGCGACGTAACCGAAGAAATGCGTCAGAAAAATCGGTGGACGCAAATCGTCGACCGCTAAGCACCGGTGTGTTGTCGGGATTCGCGACGGCCGTTTTGAAGGCGGCGGTCCGTTAAGGATCGCGAGGTTACAAGGTCCTTTGTTGGGGGGAACGGAGCCTTAACGCTTCGCGCGAGGAGGAAGCAGCAGACATTCGAAGGGAATCGTCAGATCCGTTTCGAGCAGGAGCCGTTGGGGTCGCTTTACCTCTTCGCTACTTCGGCGCGCTTCTCGACGGCGTTGCCCACCTGTTGCCCGAACGCCCGGGCGATCGCCTCTCTCTTCTGATCGTCGGCGACCGTCACGTACCGGAGCGTCGTCGTGATCGAGGCGTGCCCCATCAGCTCCTTGATGACCGGCAGCGGCACCCCGCGCCCGGCCAGCTCGGTGCCGAAGGTGTGGCGCAGCGCGTGCCACGGCATCTGCGGCAGCGTCACCTTCGCCCGGCCGTAGAGCTCGACCAGGGCGTCGCGCGCGGCCCAGTAGGTCAGCGTCCCGCCATCCAGCCGGGACACCACCCACAGACTCCGCCGCCGCAGGCCACCCAGCGCCTCCACCAGCGCCTCCG
>JGI10216J12902_105463146_pt1 | contig 11211 bp, 5 predicted proteins | sample KanNatreferecore_FD_12902 | JGI IMG/M metagenome (IMG submission 12902)
GCGTCGATTTCGCCAACTGCAGGACAGCCTGCTAACGTCCGTCGAACTCGCCGATCGCCCGCCCAATGCCATCGACTACAGTCCGCAAATGTTGGCCGACACGCACCAGGAAGCGCTAATTGCAGCGAAAGACTTGCCGGTCAAGGCGGTGTTTAATTTGCGCCCGCTCATTCGTCGGGTGCTGTTTGCGACGTTGCTGCTTGCCAGCGTGATTACTTTTGGCGCGATGGCTCGCGACGCATTCGGCATTTGGGTTCGGCGCAGCCTGCTAATGTCTGATGAACTGTGGCCGCGGCGCACGCACCTGTCGGTTGTGGGGTTCGACGACAACGGCCGGAAAAAAATCGCGCGAGGCTCCGACCTCGACCTCGAAGTTCACGCTGACGCTGGAGCGGAAAGCGAAATTCCGGAAGTCGTCGAGATTCGGTACACCGCGGCGGATGGAGTCCGCGGCCGGGAAAACATGAGCCAGGAGGGAACTGCCCGCCCCGGCCACGATTCGTATCAAAAATACACGCATACGTTCAAGGGTTTGCTGGCTGCCCGGGAGTTCTTTGTCGTTGGTGGCGACGATCGCGTGGGCCCACTTCAGATTGACGTGGTCGACAGTCCCACGATCAGCCGGATGGTGTTGCGCTGCGAGTATCCGTCGTATATGCGCCGCGAGTCCCGCGATGTGCCAGTCAGCGGCCAGATGCAAATCCCCTTGGGCACCTCCATCACCGTGATCGGCGAGGCAAACAAGCCGCTGGTCAGCGTGCGGGTTGACGAATTGGTCGATCAGCAAACGCCCGTCACGCACGAGCTCAACTTAGATTCGGGATCAATGGACCACCGCCGTTTTGAACTTGCTCTGCCCGCGCTGAAAGCAGACAAGACGTTGTCGTTTACGCTGCTGGACATCGACGGCATTCGCACCCGCGAGCCGATTCGACTGGTGCTCGGCGCTTCGCCCGATGAGCCGCCGCGCGTGACGGTGAGTCTGAAGGGCATCGGCAGTGCGATTACGCCGATCGCGCAGTTGCCGGCTGCCGGCCAGATCACCGACGACTACGGCGTCTCCAAGGCCTGGTTCGACCTGCGTGTCGACGACAACGCCGCTCAGCCCAGCCCGATTAAGCTTCCCGCCGATCAGCCGAATTCGCTCGAAGTCGCCCAATCATTCGACGTGGAGTCGCTCAAGCTGGAGCCCAAGCAAAAGCTGCACGTCGAAGTGCAAGCCGCGGATAATTTCGCCCTCGACAAGGCGAACGTAGGCGCGAGTCAAAAGTATGTATTGGACGTCGTTACGCCCGAGCAATTGCGTTCGATGCTCGAAGCACGCGAGCTGATGCTCCGCCGGCGTTTTGAAACGATCATCGAGGACATGACGACGAATCGAGATTCGCTGCTGCGGATCAACTTTGGACCGCCCGTAAAGAAGCCCGCCTCTGGCGATGCGGCAAGCGCGGCACCGGTCGAACCGGGAGATGAGCAGGCGGTGCAGCCTTCGCTGAATGAAAACGGCAAAGTGCAGTCCGAGCGAGTGCTGCAAAACGCACAGCGCACAGCTCACGAAACCTTGGGTGTGGCGGAATCATTCGACGAGATCTGCAACGAGCTCATCAACAATCGCGTGGACACTGAGGAGCTGAAGAGTCGTTTGCGCGACGGCATTGCGATTCCTCTGCGCACGTTGGCGGAGAAGCGCTTCCCGGAACTGCAGATTCGCTTAAAGAAAATGCAGGATCTGGTGGACGATGCGCGGGCGGGCCAAGAGGCTCGCCTGGCGGCACAGTTAGAAGCCGACGCGATTTTGGTCGAAATGAAGCAGATCTTGGATAAAATGTTAGAGCTGGAAAGCTTCAACGAAGCGCTCGATCTTTTGCGCGACATCATTGCCGCCCAAGAGCGAGTCAACGAGCAGACCAAACAGCGGCAAAAGGCCAAGCTCCGCAACCTCCTGGAAGAGTGACAGGAAGGAACAAACTATGCGAAAACCATTGGGTACGCCCTCTCGGCCGGCTACCGTCAAAGCCTGCGTGGCAGCGTGTTTGCTGATGATGTGCTGGGCAATTGTATTTGCCCGTTCTGAGGCCCAAGAGGCGGATAAACCGCAACCGCCGTTGAACGCCGATAGCGAGTCCGCGGAGCCGTCGGCGGAAAAGCCGGCTGACGGCGCCGCTGCAAAAGCCGTCGACCTAACCTCGGAACAAGCGAACATCGGTAAGCGCTACCAGGATCTCGAAAAAGTCATGCTCCGGATGGCGGAGCTAATCGCCAGCAACGACCCGCGCCGCGCCGCGCTGCTTCGCCAGGCCGTCGCCCGCAGCAAAGACCGAGCAATCGACGGCCAGTTCGGCAAGCTAGTCGACCTGCTCAAACAAGAGCGACTTTCGCCGGCGGTCAAGGGGCAGGCTGAAGTTCACGACGACCTGAACCAGATCCTCGAGTTGCTGCTTAGTGAAGATCGTGGCCAACGCATCGAATCTGAAAAGGAGAAGATCCGCGAGTACATCAAGCGGGTGAACAAACTGATCAAAGCCCAAAAGGGCGTGCAGGGGGGGACAGCAGGGCAGGGGGACACGCAGGAACTTTCTGGCGAACAGTTGGAACTGGCCAAAAAAACTGGCGAGGTCGCCGACGACTTAAAGAAAGATGCCGGTAAGAATCAAAAGTCCAAGCCTTCCGGCGACGATGCCTCGAAACAGGACGAGCAGCCAAAGGACGGAGGCCAGGAGCCGGCCCAGGATGGAGACGAATCAAAAGGCAAACCGGGCGACACAAAGCCTGGTGAAGGCAAACCCGGGGAAGGAAAGCCCAACGAAGTCAAACCCGACAAGTCCGACGATCAAAAGCCGGCTGACGATGCATCAAAGCCGGGTGATAAGAAACCCCAGGAAGACCAAAAGCCCGGCGACACGAAGTCGGACAAAAACAAAAAGCCTGGCGACGATTCAAAATCGGACAAGCCGTCCGAGCCAATTATCAAGCCCAGCGACGCGCCAAAAGAGGATGCTCCGCAAGCGCCCAGTGACAGCGACAATCAGCCAAACGACGGCGATCAAAAGTCCCAGCCACAAAAATCCAAACCGCAGAACTCTAAGCCGCAAAAGTCGCAAGGAGAGCCAAAACCTGGCGGCTCGGAAAGCGATCCGCAAGATTCTCCGCCCCCTGACCAGCAGCAGGACGACGAATCGCCGACGCGCAAGCAATTGCAGCAAGCGCGCAAGTACATGGAGGAGGCGAAGAAGAAACTTGATGACGCCAAGCGCGATGAGGCCTTCGAAAAGCAGCAGGACGCGCTGGAAAACCTGTACCAGGCCATCGCCGAGCTGGAGCGTATTTTGCGCCAGTTGCGCGAGGAGGAGCTGACCCGGACGTTGGCCATGCTCGAGACGCGATTTCGAAAAATGCTGGACATGGAAAACGACATCTACGACGGCACCAAACGGCTCGACAAGATTCCGGCCCCCGAGCGCGACCGCGACCACGAAGTCGAAGCGGGCCGGCTGAGCCGCAAGCAAGCCGAGAATGTCGGCGAAGCCGATCGAGCGCTGGCGATCCTGCGGGAAGAAGGAAGCGCTGTCGCTTTGCCCGAGGCGGTCGGCGACATGCGCGACGACATGGAAGAGATCGTCGTGCGGCTAGCGCAAATGAAAGTAGGCCAGTTAACGCAGAGCACGGAGACCGACGTCATCGCCGCGCTCGAAGAGATTATCGGCACACTCGAGCAAGCGCAAAAAGACCTGGAAAAGAAGAAGCAGCAGCCGATGCCGCCGATGCAGCAGCAGGGGGATCCCGGCGATCAGCCGCTGGTGGACCAAATTGCAGAGCTGAAAATGATCCGGGCGCTGCAGATGCGCGTCAACAAACGGACACAGCGATATGCAGAAATGACGGAAACCGAGCAGGCCGACAAGCCGGACTTGATCAAAGCGCTGCAGCGATTGGCCGAGCGCGAGCAGCGCGTTCACAAGGTCACACGCGACATCGTCGTGGGGAGGAACCAGTGATACGGCCTCGACATTTAATCCCAGTCGCACTTTCCATTGCGGTATTATTCTTTGCGACCGCGGTCCTGGCGGCGGTCGACGGCAGCTTCGGCCGTCAGTCGACGTGGAGCCAACCCACGGCCGAGCAACTCAACACAAAGATAACCGACGCTCTGAAATCCAGCGGTGCCGAGCAAGCGCTGGTCGATCGGCTGGATGCCGAATGGCAGCAAGCACCTGCGGGCGTTGCCGGCTCGGATTTGCTCGAACGAGTGACACGCGTCGCCGCGCAGCTCAAACCAGAAGCAAAGCAGCTTGTCGACTTGTGCAGCGCCGAGCGCAAGGAAGTGAAATTGCCGTCGTTGGCGATTCTTGAGGATCAGAATTTCCCGGCGTTCTTCCGTAATAACTTACGGCTGCTGTACGGTCGCTGGTTGGCGCAAGGACGACTTTACGATGAAGCGCAAGTGCAGCTAAAGGATCTGGCCGTCGCCGACGTGGTCGACCCGGCCGCGCTGCTTTTTTACCAGGGGGTGCTGCACCATCGGTTGCTTGACCGGGATTCCGGCGTCGCGACACTCGAGCGGCTGCTGGAACGAGAGAGCGAGCTGCCGCGCCGGTACCAGTCGCTCGCGCAATTGATGCTAGCCGATCTCTCCGGCTTGAAGGAGGAATCACTCGACCACATTTCCCGCCAGATGAACGACGTACAGCGCCGGCTGGATCTGGGACACGCCGGACCTAAAGTTCGCAAAGTTGAGGACGACGTCATCGCCGCTCTCGATAAGCTAATCAAGCAAAAAGAAGAACAGCAACAGCAACAACAGCAACAAATGCAAGCGCAGCGAGACCAACAGCCCGGGCGCGGCAACAGGCAACCCCTCCAACCGCTGCCGGACAGCATGCGGCTGACCGGCAAGGGTCCCGGCGATGTGACACACAAGAATATAGGCAACAAGTCGGGCTGGGGAGACTTGCCGCCAAAGCAGCGCGAAGAAGCGCTTCAGCAGATCGGCAAAGAGTTTCCGGCGCACTATCGAGACGTCGTCGAGCAGTATTTCCGCAAACTCGCCAGCGAAGAACCGGCGAGATAAGGACCCGTTGTGATTCACACCGTTTTGATGTCCGCTGTTTTTCTTGCCGGCGCAATTGACGTCGAGGTGCAAACGCTCGATGGCCAAAAGACCGCCGGGCGTTTGACGCAACTCGACGGTCAGCACGTCGCGGTCGATACCACAGCGGGCGCAGCTACATTCGAGGTCAGCAAGCTCGTCAGCGTATCGTCGGCGGCCGGGAAGGGGACCGACGTCCCGAAGCCACAAGTGATTGTCGAGCTGATCGACGACACGCGCCTGAATGCCAAGAGTTTCGGCACGGTCAAAGGTCAGGCCGAAATTGAGCTCGTTTCCGGCGGGATGATCAAAGTGCCCACCAAAATCATTCGTTACGCGCGCTTCGTGGAGGCGGCGCCGACGCAAGGCCAACTTGCCAAACAGTGGGACGAAATGCTGGCCCTCAAGCCAGGGGGCGATCTGCTAGTGACCCGCAAGAAAGGATCGCTCGACTATACCGAGGGGCTCGTGCGAGACATTAACGCTGACAGGGTAAATTTTTCGCTGGATGGCGAAAATATCGAGGTCAAGCGGCCGAGGGTCGAAGCAATTCTGTACTACCGGGTAACGGAGCCGGCGCTACCGGTCCCGCAATGCGTCGTTCACCTTCTTGGCAATGCGCAGATCGCGGCGGCCTACATTGAGCTGAAAGGGGATTTAATCTCGTTGACAACAGCGGCCAGCGCGAAGTTTGAGGTGCCGATTGAATCGCTGGCCCGGCTCGACTACTCGGTCGGCAAGCTCCAGTTCCTGAGCGATCTCGAGGCGGAACTGACCGAAGTGACGCCGTACTTTGGCGGCCCCAAGGACCTGGCCGCGTATGTCGACGCGTTCGCCCCGCGTCGGGACCGGAATCTCGACAACGAGCCCCTCAAGCTGGCGGGAAAGACTTATGAGAAAGGCCTGGCCCTGCACAGCCAGACCCGGCAAACGTACCGACTGGCCGGCAAGTATCGGCAATTCATGGCGATTGCCGGAATCGACGATGCGATTTCCGCCGGAGGCAGCGTCCAATTGCAGATTTCGGGCGATGGCAAACAACTGTGGGAAGGTACGATTAAGGCTGGCGATGAGCCGCGGCTGCTGGAGATCGACGTCACCGGCGTGAAGCGGCTCGAGCTGTTTGTCGGGTTCGACGACAACCTGGACGTCGGAGACCATCTCGACCTGTGCGAAGCCAAGGTGATGAAGTAACAACGCCCAATAAGCATCCTGCAATTACCGCATGACGATTGATCTTCTCAAGCAACGTCCGACATTGTGTGCCACTGGCCCCGCCGGTTCCCGGCTCGCCTTGCTGGCAATCCTGGCGTTTGCAATTGTGCTGCAGTCGGTCCCTGTATCAGCCGCGGTCGATCCGGCCGTTGCCAAGGCAGAAGCCGACCGCGTCACGGTGGTCGAGAAGGCCTCGAGCGCGACGGTCGCCATTTTTGCTCCGGGAGGGCAGGGGGGCGGATCGGGCGTCGTGATCTCGGCCGACGGTTACGCCCTGTCCAATTACCATGTGACTAGCGCCTGCGGCAAGGCGATGAAGTGCGGCATGTCCAACGGCGAGCTGTACGACGCGGTGATCGTCGGCATCGACCCCACGGGCGACGTGGCCCTGATCAAACTGCTCGGCCGGGACGATTTCCCCTTTGCCGAGATGGCCGACAGCGACCAGGTCCGCGTCGGCGACGGCTGCTTTACGATCGGCAATCCATTTCTGCTGGCGACGGACTTTAAGCCGACGGTCGCGTTCGGCGTTGTGTCCGGCGTCCACCGTTATCAATATCCAGACGGCACGCTGTTGGAGTATGCCGATTGCATCCAGGCCGACGCCGCAATCAATCCCGGCAACTCCGGCGGGCCGATGTTCGACGCCCAGGGACGGGTTATCGGCATTAACGGCCGCGGCTCATTCGAAAAGCGCGGCCGGGTCAACGTCGGCGTAGGCTACGCCATTTCGATCAATCAGATCAAAAACTTTCTTGGACATTTAAAAAGCGGCCGTGTCGTCGATCATGCCACGCTCGGGGCCCGCTTGAGCAGCGACCAGAACCGGCGGCCCATCGTCGATGAGATTCTGGACGACGTTGATGTTTTCCGGCGCGGTCTCGAATACGGCGACGAGATTATCAGCTTCGCCGGTCGGCCCATTACCACGGTCAATGCATTCAAGAACGTGCTCGGCATCTTCCCAAAAGGCTGGCGCGTGCCGCTGGTCTATCGTCGCGACGATCAGGTGCATGAGATTTACGTTCGACTGCGCGGTGTCCATCGCGAGGCGGAATTGATCGCTCGCGCAGCGGGTGGGGCCAAGCCTCCCGAAGGTCGCCCGAAGCGTGAGCCAAAACCCGGGGAACCGAAACAGCCCAAGCCGGGCCAACCAAAGCCAAACGATCCGCCCCCTGATGGGCCAGAAAAGCCGCCCATGCCGCTCCCTGGCGGGCCAGCCAAGGAAGAGTCGCCCCTGCCGGAGATCGTCAAAAAGCACTTCGTCGAGCGTCCTGGCTACATCAATTACTTCTTCAATCAACTGAATCAAGATCGAGTTTGGAAGGCCTTTACCGCCCGCGGCGACTATTCGCCTTTGGCCGGCAATTGGACGGTGCAAGGAGAGCTCCTGGCGGGGGGAGATTTTCAGATCGAGCTAAGCGACCAGGCATCGATGATTAGTCTCCCCGGGGGCCGGGCAATGGTCGGCATGGCGGGGGATTTGGCCGATTCGCTCGATCCACCGGGCAGTGGCGGTCTGTTGGTCACGCTGGGTCTTTGGCGGCGGATGCTCGCCGGCGGCCCGACAAAATTCGGGGACGTTTATTATCTGGGTACGGCGCCACTTGTCGGACGAGAGGGCTTGTTCGATGTGCTGATGGCGACGCACAACAGTGTTGAGTCGCAGCTATATTTCGATCCGGCCAGCGGTCAGCTCGTGGCCTGGGAAATGTTTGCGGACACAGAACTCGATCCCTGCGAGCTTTTCCTTTCGGATTATCGCGAAGTCGAAGGACGGATGTTCCCGTTCCACGTCGAGGTCCGTTACGGCGACGGAGTCTACCAGGTGCTGCAGATCAATAAATATGCGTTTGCCAAGCCGCAGCCGGCGGAGGGGAGCTAAGCTGCGATGGAAAGAGTTAAGTTGAAATCGATGCTCGAGCAGAACGTGCGATCATGCCGCATGTGCCATGCTCGCGTCACGACGGCGTTCGTTTTGGTTGTCATCGCATTGATCGTTTATTCAGGACCATCATCTGCAGCGCAGGCTCAGTCGCCGCTGACTAATGCGATTGGCGCCGTTCAGCCAAAGATGGTGAAGCTTTACGGCGCCGGCGGAATCAGCGGCCTGGAGGCGTACCAGAGCGCATTTTTGATCAGCGCCGACGGGCACATCCTGACCGTCTGGAGTTATGTTCTTGATACCGACTATTTGACGGCCGTGCTCGGCGACGGCCGCAAGTACGAGGCGAAGCTGGTTGGGGCTGACCCACGGCTCGAACTGGCCGTGCTCAAAATCGAAGAAACCGACCTGCCGCATTTCAAGCTGGCCGAATCGCCCCCCGCGGCCAAGGGATCGCGGGTGCTGGCGTTCAGCAATCTGTTTAACGTCGCCACGGGAGACGAGCCGGCAAGCGTGCAGCACGGAATCCTTTCAGTCAAGACGCAGCTCGATGCCCGGCGCGGAGTCTTCGAAACCCCTTATCGCGGACCTGTGTATGTGCTCGACGCCGTGACCAATAATCCTGGTGCTGCTGGCGGCGCCCTGACAAACTATCGCGGCGAACTTGTGGGAATGCTTGGCAAGGAACTGCGGAACTCGCTGAACAACACCTGGCTGAACTACGCGATTCCAATCGATCAGCTCACCGGCATCGTCGACGATATCCAGGCAGGAAAAGTGACGGCTCAGGCCGTCAAGGCCAAGTCACAGCGGCGCCGGGTGAATGTCGCCCAGTATGGAATCGTGCTCGTGCCGGACGTGCTGGAGCGGACACCGCCATTTATCGAACAAGTTCGAACAGGGTCTGCCGCAGACAAGGCCGGCCTGAAGCCAGATGATCTCGTCGTCTTTGTAGGCCCGCAGGTTGTAAAGTCATCCCGCAGTCTGCTGGATGAGTTGGCCCACGCTCAGGACGGCGCCCCGGTGAAGCTTGTCGTCATGCGCGGACAGGAGCTCGTTGAAGTCAGTCTCGACGCCCCCGAGGTCGAGCTGCTGGAACCGGAAGCCAGAGAGGATGCGGAGCGCGAATGAGAGAATTGGCTCGCTTAGTCGTTTCGCTATTTCTCGTCACTCTGCCGTTCTGGTGCAGTTCCGGCCAGTGTGCAGATGATCTCTTCGTACTTGAAGAGCAGGCAATTTCCACTGCGGTCGAGCGCGTTGCTTCCACAGTCGTGCGTATCGAGACCGTGGGCGGACTTGAAAAAGTCGAGCGGGTCCTGGTCGGAACCGGGCCGACCACCGGGCTTATCGTTTCTGAAGATGGTTACATAATTTCCAGCGCTTTCAACTTCGCACAAAAACCTGCGTCGATTCTGGTCACACTTCCTGGCGGTGGGCGTGTGGCTGCCCAGCTTGTCGCAACCGATCACAGCCGTCAGCTCGTGCTGCTCAAAGTGGCTGCGCCCGATAAACTGCCGGTTCCGGTGTTCGCACCGCGCCCCGAGATCCGGGTTGGCGCCTGGGCGATTGCCCTGGGCCGGACGTTCGAAAGTGAAGAACCGAACGTGTCGGTCGGCATCGTCAGCGCGGTAGACCGCATCTGGAGCAAGGTGGTGCAAACCGACGCGAAAATCTCGCCGAGCAATTACGGCGGGCCACTCGTCGATATTTCTGGACGAGTCATCGGAGTCCTCGCTCCACTCACCCCAGAGGGCAATAGCGAGGCGGCCGGGGTTGACTGGTACGACTCCGGGATCGGTTTTGCCGTGCCGCTGGAGGACATTCAGAAGTCGCTGCCCCGACTGAAAGAGGGCACGGACCTGTACGCCGGCGTGCTGGGAATTAGTTTGGCAGGCAATGATCTGTTCAGCCTACCGGCCAAGCTCGCGGCCATCCGGCCGAACTCACCGGCCAAGAAGGCAGGCCTCAAAGCCGACGACGTCATCGTCGAGATCAACGGTCGCGGAATTGTTCGCCAGGCGCAGCTCAAACACCAGCTCGGCCCTCGTTATGCCGGCGACAAAGTGCACCTGGTCGTGCAGCGCGGCGAAGAGCGCCAACAGTTCGAAATCGAGCTTGTCGACAAATTGCTGCCGTACGAGCGGCCGGCGCTCGGAATTCTTCCCATGCGTCCGTTGGACGGTGTTGCCGCGCTCGAGGGCGTTGTCCTCCGTGACGTGCTCGCCGATTCGCCAATGGCGCAGGCCGGATTCGTGCGTGGAGACAAGATTGTTTCGGTCGACGGGACGCCGATCAAGGACGCAGCCGCGCTCGACGAGAAGCTACGCGACCGTTCGCCTGGCGACAAGGTTCGGCTGGATGTACAGCGCGGGGAAGAAAAGCTCTCGCCTGAAATCACGCTGGCTGCGGCCAGTGACGCTGTACCGGCCGACTTTCTGCCCGCGCATGATGAAGTTGCGAGTCGCGATGCCGGAGGCGCTGCGACCGGCGTCGTTGAGATCAAGGTCCCCGAGTTCGCCAATGAGTGCGCTGCTTATGTTCCGGCCAATTACGCTCCCCAAATTCGGTACGGCGTCGTGATCTGGATCCATGCGCCAGGTGGCTATAAGCGCGACGAGCTGATCGATCGCTGGAAGGAGATCTGCGCTCAGCGCGACTTGATTCTGCTTGCGCCTCGTTCGGCCGATGCTGCCCGCTGGCATCCTTCCGAGGCGAAATTCGTCCGCCGAGCTCTCGAAGAGCTCATGAAAACGCACAAGGTCGATCCAGCCCGAATTGTCGTCCACGGGCAGCAGGCCGGCGGAGCAATGGCGTACGTCCTGGCGGTCGGCAACCGAGACATCGTGCGCGGTGTCGCCACCGTGCAATCCGCCGTTCCCTCCGTCTCGCCTCCCGAGTCCGATCCGGTCAACCGGCTAGCGTTTCACGTGGCGGCATCATCACTTGAAGCGCCGGCAATCAAAACGACGATCGCTAAGCTGCGCGAGCTCAAACACCCGGTGACGACCGAGGAATTGGGGAGCGA
>JGI10216J12902_101276006_pt1 | contig 11202 bp, 9 predicted proteins | sample KanNatreferecore_FD_12902 | JGI IMG/M metagenome (IMG submission 12902)
GGGCTCGTGCACCTCCTTGCGAGGCAGATGCGTGGCAAGAAAGCGTCAAGAAGCACAGCCGGCGAGGGCACTGCCATCAAGACAGGCCGCGGATCAGACGTGCTGATGGTGAGTATCGACACCTTGGGGTTCCCGACGAACGCCACGCAGCCGACAGTTGGAGCGCCTCAGCTCAACGTGTGCGAAGGAGCCCGCTTCATGCCTGCCGTCCGTTCCGTTCTCGTCATTGGTGCCGGTGCTGCCGGGACCGCGACGGCCATCCTCCTCGCCGAGAAGGGCGTCTCGATCGATCTGGTCGACGTCAAGCCTGACGTGGGCGCCCTCGGCTCGGGCATCACCCTCCAAGGCAACGCCCTCCGCGTTTTCCGCCAGCTCGGCGTATGGGACAGGATCGAGGAGAAGGGCTACGCCTTCGACAGCCTCGGCATCCGCGCACCGGACCCGAACGGCACTCTCGTGGCCGAGATCCCCGACGCCCGCACCGGAGGCCCCGACCTGCCGGCGACCGTCGGCATGTACCGCCCCGAGCTGGCCCGCATCCTCGTCGACCGTGCCGTCGAAACCGGCGCCAAGGTGCGTTTCAGCACGACTCCGACTGCCCTCACTCAGGACACCGACGGCGTCGACGTGACCTTCGCCGACGGTTCGTCCGGTCGTTACGACCTCGTGGTTGGCGCCGACGGGGTCCGCTCATGGACCCGGGATGCGCTCGGCATCGAGCTCGAGACCCGGAGCACGGGAATGGGCATCTGGCGGTCGTTCGTGCCGCGCCCCGCAAGCGTCACCCGGACGGACCTTGTCTACGGCGGCCCCTGCTTCATCGCCGGCTACTGCCCCACGGGCGAGAACACCATGTACGCGTACCTCGTCGAGAAGGCTCAGGACCGCACCGGGCTGTCACCCGAAGAGTCTCTGGCAGTCATGCGGCAGCTGTCGGAGGCCTACCACGGGCCGTGGGACGAGATCCGTGCGTCACTGACGGACCCCTCGACGGTCAACTACACCTGGTTCGAGGAGCATGTCCTGCCCCGCCCCTGGCACCGCGGTCGCGCGGTCGTCATCGGCGACGCCGCCCATACCTGTCCTCCCACGCTGGCTCAAGGCGCAGCCCAGGCCCTGGAGGATGCCGCCGTCCTGAGCGAGCTGCTGCTGCGGTACGACGCGCTCAGCGAGGAGCTGTGGAGCGAGTTCGAGAGCCGCCGCGTCCCGCGTGCCACCGAGGTCGTCAAGGCGTCAGTGCAGCTCGGCCAATGGCAGCTCGACGGCGTCCAGGGCGACATTCCGGCGCTCATGGGACGCATGGCTCAGCTCCTGACTCCACCGGCATGACCCCGACCGACGACCGACCTGCAACGGAGCGACGCGTGACTGACGAACGACTGATCACCCACCTGCGGCACGTCGACCTGGCGGTGCCTGACTACGACAGGCAGCTGGAGTTCTACACCAACACCTGGGGGCTCTCTGCCGAGACCACCGACGAGGGTCTCGCGTTCCTGGCGGCCGAGGGCTCACCCGAGCAGTATTCCGTCCGGCTCCGCAAGGACGCCGACAAGCGCCTCGACCTCATCTCGTTCGGCGCTGCGAACGCTGCCGACGTGGATGCCATGGCCGAGCGACTCGGCGCAGCCAGCGTGCAGCTGGTCACTGAACCCGGTGCTCTACAGACCCCTGGTGGCGGGTACGGCTTCCGGTTCTTCGACATCGATGGACGCACCGTCGAAGTGTCGAGCGACGTGGAGGTGCGGCAGCACCGCAAGGTTGAGGAGGGTGAGTCGATCCCGGTCAAGCTCTCGCACGTCGTGATCAACTCACCGAACCCCGAGGCCACGGTCGCCTTCTACCAGCAGCACCTGTCCTTCGCGCTGTCCGACACCCTGATGTCCCCGCACATGGGCGAGGTCATGTGGTTCATGCGCACCAACAAGTTCCACCACAGCCTCGCCATCGCACGCGGACCCCACGTGTCCCTGCACCACGCATCATTCGAGATGCGGGGCATCGATGAGTACATGCGCGGCACCGGCCGACTGCTGCGGGCAGGAGTCGAGAAGGTCTGGGGGCCTGGCCGTCACATGGCCGGCAACAACACCTTCAGCTACTTCCTCGACCCACACGGCAACACCATCGAGTACACAACCGAGCTCGAAGAGCTCGACGAGGACACCTGGCACCCCCACATCTACGACTTCTCGGACCCCGAGGTCACGGACCAGTGGGGCACCGCCAACCCGATGAACGAGTTCGTGGCCAAGCAGTCGTTCAACGACCCTGACAAGGGCGTCTTCGTCGCCCCGCCCGTCTGAGAGGACCGAACGACATGACCCGAAAGCCCACCCCTGAGGACAAGTTCTCGTTCGGACTCTGGACCGTCGGCTGGCCGGGGGCCGACCCGTTCGGCTCGGCTACTCGGCCCGTGCTCGAGCCTTGGGAGTACGCCGAGAAGCTCGCAGAGATCGGCGCGTGGGGGATCACCTTCCACGACAACGACGTCTTCCCGTTCGACGCCGACGAGGCGATCAAGCGCGACCGGGTCGGTCGGCTCAAGCAGGCGGCCGACGCCGCCGGACTCGTGATCGAGATGGTCACCACGAACACGTTCACCCATCCCGTCTTCAAGGACGGTGGTCTGACGTCCAACGACCGCGGCATCCGCCGGTTCGGTCTTCGCAAGATCCTCGACGCGGTCGACCTGGGGGCAGAGCTGGGCGCGACCACGTTCGTCATGTGGGGCGGCCGCGAAGGCAGTGAGTACGACGCGTCCAAGGACGTCCACGCAGCGCACGAGCGGTACAAGGAGGGTCTCGACACGATCGCGGGCTACATCAAGTCCCAGGGCTACGACCTGCGGATCGGCCTCGAGCCCAAGCCCAACGAGCCGCGCGGTGACATATTCCTGCCAACCGTCGGCCACGCGCTGGCGCTGATCGCGGAACTCGAGCACGGGGACATCGTCGGCGTCAACCCGGAGGTCGGCCACGAGCAGATGGCCAACCTCAACTACACGCACGCGCTCGGCCAGGCGCTGTGGAGCGGCAAGCTGTTCCACATCGACCTCAACGGTCAGCGCGGGCTCAAGTACGACCAGGACCTTGCGTTCGGGCACGGGGACCTGATGTCGGCGTTCTTCACCGTCGACCTGCTGGAGAATGGCTTTCCCTCCGGCGGCCCGACCTACGACGGACCGCGGCACTTCGACTACAAGCCCTCGCGGACCGAGCACCTGGACGGCGTCTGGGAGTCGGCGAAGGCCAACATCGAGACGTACCTGATACTGAAGGAGAAGGCACTGGCCTTCCGGGCCGACACGCGAGTCACCGAAGCGATGGCGTACTCCGGAGTCCTGGACCTCGCTGTGCCCACCGTGGCCGAGGACGAGACGCTGGAGGCATTCCGGGCTACCGACGACGGCTTCGACCCCGAGAAAGCGGCCGAGCGGGACTTCGGATTCGTCCGGCTCCAGCAGCTCGCGGTCGAGCACCTGATCGGCTGAGGCCCGGCACATCCAGTGGCCCTCGTCGCCGGTGTCGACTCGTCGACGCAGTCCTGCAAGGTGCTCATCGTCGACACCGACACGGAGGAGATCGTCCGCTCAGGCGTTGCAGGACACCCATCTGGGACCGAGGTCGACCCCGAAGGTTGGTGGCTGGCTCTCCAGCGGGCCGTTGAAGCCGCTGGCGGACTCGACGGCGTGGCCGCGGTCTCGGTCGCGGGCCAACAGCACGGCATGGTGGCGCTCGATGAAGACGGCCAGGTCATCCGGCCCGCGCTGCTCTGGAACGACAACCGGTCTGGTGTGTCGGCCGCTGACCTGGTCGAGGAGCTCGGTGCTGAGGCGTGGGCTGCAGCCACCGGCCTGGTTCCGGTGGCGTCGTTCACGGTGACCAAGGTGCGTTGGCTCGCCGACCACGAGCCCGAGAACGCCGCGCGAGTCGCCGCCATCGCGTTGCCGCACGACTGGCTGACCTGGCGGCTCCACGGCACCGGCCGGCTGGAGGATCTTGTCACCGACCGCTCGGATGCGTCGGGGACCGGCTACTTCGACTCCGTCACCAATGAGTACCGCCGCGAGCTGCTGGCTCACGCCCTTCGCCGGGACACCAGCGCGGTCGACACCCTCATCCTGCCGAGGGTGCTGGGTCCCCATGAGGCGCTCGATGGTCCGCTGGTGCTCGGCCCGGGTTGCGGAGACAACGCGGGCGCGGCCCTCGGCCTCGGGCTGGAGCCTGGTGACGTCATGCTCTCCATCGGCACATCAGGGGTCGTCGCCGCAGTCTCCGCGACGCCGACGCGAGACGTGTCAGGACTCGTGGCGGGATTCGCCGATGCCACCGGCAACTACCTCCCGCTGGCAGCCACGCTCAACGGCTCTCGCGTCATCGACTCCGCTGCCACGCTTCTGGGTGTCGACCACGCCGGCTTGGACGCCCTTGCCATGTCGGCTGCACCCGGCGCTGGGGGACTGACCTACACCCCGTACCTCGAGGGCGAACGCACACCCAACCTGCCCGACGCCACTGGCACCCTCGAACAGATGACCCTCGCGAATCTCACTCGTGAGAACCTCGCACGGGCCTCCGTCGAAGGCCTGCTGACCCTGCTCCGGGGTGCGCTCGATGCGATCCGTGCGCAAGGAACCCGCGTTGGTTCCGTCGCGATGATCGGCGGCGGCTCGCAGTCACGAGCCGTGCAGGCGCTGGCACCCGACATCCTGGGAGTGCCCGTCCGGGTGCCCGAATTCGCTGAGTACGTGGCGCTGGGGGCTGCCCGTCAAGCGACGCGGGCGCTGCGCGGCGGCGGCTGAGGCATCAGCCTGCACGATGCCGGGCATCGTCAAAGCGGTCTGCCCACGAAACCGAGACGTTCGTAGTGTCCGGCTCGTGATCAACGATCGACTCATCGAGCCCAACTCACTGGAAATCGACTCCGGCCGCTTCTCCGTGGACGTGCGGATTCCCTGGTACCGAGCCGTGCCTGCGTCCTGCATCCACGACGTCACCGTTCGTGTCGACGGTCAGACCGCCGCACCCGACGCGATGCGCTTCGAGCTCAACGGCCGCGAACGACAGCTCGCCGAGCTTCCTGACCTGGTGGACGAGCCGTGGTTCACGACCGACTCACTGACGGTCACCGGCGACCTGGACATCGAACCGGCTGCCGAGCATGACGTGTTCGTCAACCTCAAGCTGTACATCCCGTACATCGTGACCGCCCACGGCGTGCTGCTGATCGACGAATCGCTGGAGACGAAGATGACCGGAGCAGCCCGATGACGAACCTCGGTAGCCCCATCCAGGGCGTCACCCTGTACAGCTTCACCCGCGCCTTCCACGCACGTGAGTACGACCTGGAGGGACTCATCCGGAGGGTCGCGGCGGACGGTATGGGACCTGGCCTGGAGGTCATCGGGTTCTCCAGCTTCCGCGGGTTCCCTCACGTCGACGATGCGTTCGCCGACTGGTTCCAGGGGCTGGTCGCCGAGACTGGTCTGGTGCTGACCTCGTGTGCAGTCAACACCGACGTCGGCATCCGCCGTGACCGCCTCCTCACGGACGACGAGCTCATCGCCTACATGGAGCAACAGATCGAGGCAGCGGCCAAGCTCGGGTTCCCCCTTGCACGCGTTCAGATCTCGCTGACCCCCGACTCGATGGAGAAGCTCCTGCCCGTGGCCGAGCGACTGGGAGTCACCTTGGCCATCGAGGTCCACGCGCACCACCACTCGCAGCATGACCTCGTCCAAGCCCTGGTCGAGCGCTACGAGAAGCTCGGGTCGCCGCTGCTGGGATTCGTGGCCGACTGGGGCACCACGACTACCGGACTCGCTCCGTCCATGGTCGAGGCCTACCACCGACGGGGGGCTTCCCCGGAGTTCCTCGCCGACGCCGCTGCCCTGTGGAACCAGTACTACCAGGAGGGGCCGCCGATGAACGACGCTTCGCACGGGGGACGGTTCGGCGCCTTCATCGAGCTCGCGGCCAGGCATGGTTCTCCCGAACTGGGCGTCGACCTCGCCATCAACGCCACGGGCCTGTTCGGCCCCGCGCGCGTGGAGTCCTGGCGCGACCTCATGCCATGGGTGCGTCACTGCCACGGCAAGTTCTTCGGTATCGACGACTCAGGGGAGGAGCCGTCGGTCCCCGTCCGCGACCTCGTCGCGCTCCTGGTCGACTCGGGTTACAACGGAGCCATCTCCAGCGAGTACGAGGGTTGGCACTGGAACTACTGGGACGACGCTTTCGAGATCATCGCCGGCGAGCAGGCCCTCCAGCGCGACGCAGCCACGTCAGCCGGCTCCAGCATGGTCGTGGACACCGCCCAGGCTCGCGCTCAGCTTCACGACCACTTCGGGCGAACCCTGAGCACAAGCCATTCGCCGTAGGCTCGCTCCCGTGAGCAGCAGCCCCCTCGTCCGCGAGCCCCAACAGGCGCGCAGCCGCAAATCGTTCGACCGCGCACTCGACGCGGCAATCCTGCTGCTCAGGGAGCGTGGGTCGACCACGTTCACGCTCCTCGAAGTGGCTCAGGCCGCGGGCGTGTCGACCGGTTCCATCTACGGCCGAGTGTCGAGCAAGGACGACCTGATCCGGGTCGCGCACTCTCGGGAGATGGAACGCATCGCACGCGAGACGACCGAGTCGTTCGCCGAGGCGCCACGGAACGGGGACGACCATGAGCGAGTCCTCTTCGCGGTGACCGCGCTGGCAGGCCTGCTGCGTAGGAACGCCCCGGTGCTCTCACCATTCATGTTGCTCGCCAACCGCGACCGGGTCATCGCCACCAACGGCAAGGCTGCCTACGACGAGATGACCAAGCAGTTCGAGTCCTCTCTCATCGGCAGCTCCGCGGCCAACGCTCGACGCCTGGAGGCCCTTCACTGGTCATGCACGGTCGCCTACAGCGTCCTCGCCAGACAGTTCGCGCTCGGAAGCGACCCGGGCGCCGCAGCGGACTACCGGCTGACCCAGGTCATCGACCAGCTGACCGCCATGATCACTGCCTACCTGGCCTCCACCGGGGATGAGACGGGCATCACGGCGACCGATGACGGGCATCCGCAATCAGAACTGTCGTTCTGATCTGAACGGCACCAGACTGGGGGCATGTCCGACACCTCCTCCCGCCTGACCGTCGGCGACCTCGCTCCGAGCCTCGAGCTGAAGGACACCGCAGGCCAGCTGCTCACCGTCCGGCCCTCAGCGAACGCCGCCACGGTCGTTGTCTTCACGTCGAACGGGTGCCCCTACGCGCTGGCGTGGCACGACCGAATCCAGGCCCTTGCCCGCGACTACGCCGACCGTGGTGTCGTCGTGGTGCAGGTCGTCAGCAACGACGCCGAGCTCCAACCCCTGGACTCCGTGGAGGCCATGGCCGCGCGGGAGCAGCGAGGCGAGATCTTCGGCCTGTTCCTGCGCGACGAGACGCAGTCCGCGGCCCGCACCTTCGGCGCGACCGCAACACCGGAGGTCTATGTGCTCGACCGGGCAGGAGTCGTGCGCTACCACGGTGCCCCCGACCAGGACTTCGACGACCCCGACCTGGACGCCCAGTGGGTGCGGTCGGCCCTGGATGCCGTGCTTGGGGGCCGCAAGCCGGAGCTCGCGACGACACCGCCGGCCGGCTGCTCGCTCAAGTGGCGGGTCGAGCTGCTGTGGTGGGCCGGATGCCCCAGCCACGAGAAGGCCGCAGACCTGCTCACGAACACGCTCAAGCAGATGCACCGCGAGGACGTACGCGTCCAGCGCGTCGAGGTGACGTCCTCCGATCAGGCGGCGGAAGCCGGGTTCCCGGGATCGCCCACGTTCCAGGCAGGTGGAGCGGATCTGTTCGTGGACCCGGAAGCCATCCCTTCGTTGGCCTGCCGCGTCTACACCCTCGACGACGGTCGAGTCAGCCCCCTGCCCTCACAGGCTCAGCTTGAGGATCGGCTCCGGGACGCGCTGGTCCGTCCCTGGGAGCTGCCCGGCTGGGTCGACTTCCGCAAGCAGACCGCGACGCCATGATGAGCCGGTACTTCCCGGACGCGGTTGACGTCGCGATCGTGGGTAGTGGCCCTACCGGGGCTGCCTACGCACGGATCCTGAGCGAGCTGCGTCCGGACCTGACGCTGGCGACGTTCGAGGTCGGTCCCGCCGTCACAGACCCTCCCGGCGCCCATGTCAAGAGCATCGCCGACGACGACGCCCGCGCCTCCGCCCAGAGCCGGTCCGAGGGGCCGACGGCTCCGGTTCAGGACGGCAGGCTCCGCCGACCAGGCACGTTCCTGCTCTCCGCCGGATTCCAGCTGACCGACGAGGACGGCATTCCATCGGTCGCCATGTCCAGCAACGTCGGCGGCATGGGCGCGCACTGGACGTGCGCATGCCCGCGACCCGGCGACAGCGAGCGGATCACCTTCATTCCGGACCTCGACGAGCTCCTCGAAGAAGCGGCGCGGCTCCTCGGCGTCTCGACGGACGCCTTCGACGACGCACCGTTCGCCCACGAGGTCAGGCGCCGCCTGGCCAGCGTGTTCAACGCGGGCAGGCCCGCGGACCGTTGGGTACAGCCCATGCCGCTGGCCGTCAGCGTCGGCGGGGACGGGACCGTGACGTGGTCCGGCTCCGACGTCGTCTTCGGCCAGGTGACCCGCGACAACCCGCGGTACAGCCTCTACCCGGAGGCGCTCGTGCGTCGGCTCCTCATCGAGGACAACCGCGTGACCGGCATCGTCGTCGTCGACAGGACCGACGGCACCGCCCACCACGTCAACGCGACCGAAGTCGTCGTTGCAGCCGACGCGCTGAGGACACCTCAACTTCTCTGGGCCTCCGGCATCCGCCCGGCCGCGCTGGGAAGGTATCTCAACGACCAGAGCCAGATCATCCATGCCGTCCGACTCCGCGACGTCGAGTCGAGCAGCGTCAGCCAGGTCGACCCGCGCGGTCACACGGCCGTCGTGCGTCAGAGCGGCGTCAGCTGGGTTCCGTTCACGGACGCAGAGCCCTTCCACGGCCAGGTGATGCAGCTCGACGCTTCACCAGTGCCGCTCGCGCCCGGCGACGTGCCCGAGCCCGGCAGCATCGTGGGCCTCGGCTGGTTCTGTGCCAAGGAGCTCAGCGCCGACGACCGGATCACGTTCGACGACACCGAGACCGATCGTTACGGGATGCCGGCCATGGAGATTCACTACCGGCTCACCGAGGCGGACCTCGCGGCCCTCGAAGGCGCACGTCACTCGATCAAGCGAGCAGCAGCAGCGCTCGGCGAGCCGCTGGACGCCGAACCACGGACGCTGCCGCGCGGAGCATCGCTGCACTACCAGGGGACTGTCCGCATGGGTCCCACCGACGACGCCACCAGCGTGTGCGACACCTCGAGCCGAGTGTGGGGGATCGACGGGCTGCGTGTGGCCGGCAACGGCGTGATCCCGACGTCCACAGCCTGCAACCCGACGCTCACCTCCGTGGCGCTCGCGGTGGCCGGCGCCCGCAACATCGCACAGTCGCTGCCAACCACGCAGTCGGCGCAGGAAGAGGTATCACGATGACCCAGCTGCGGGTGGCGATGATCGGCCACGCCTTCATGGGCGCAGCCCACAGCCAGGCCTGGCGTGTGGCGCCCAGGTTCTTCGACCTGCCCGTCGAGCCGATCATGCAGGTCATCTGTGGCAGGGACGCCGAGCGGGCAGCAGCAGCAGCCAGACGGCTCGGGTGGGAGGAGAGCTCCGACGACTGGCGGGCCGTCATCGCCCGGGACGACATCGACATCGTCGACATCTGTACCCCCGGGGACAGCCACGCCGAGATCGCCATTGCCGCCCTCGCGGCCGGCAAGCACGTCCTCTGCGAGAAGCCCCTGGCGAACTCAGTCGCCGAGGCGGAGCAGATGACGGTCGCCGCCGAGAAGGCCGCCGCGCAGGAGGTCCAGGCGATGGTCGGCTTCACCTATCGACGAGTGCCTGCCATCGCGCTGGCTCGCCAACTCGTCGAACAGGGACGGATCGGAGAGGTGCGTCACGTGCGAGCCCAGTACCTCCAGGACTGGATCGCCGACCCCGACGCGCCACTGTCATGGCGGCTGGACAAGGTCAAGGCGGGCAGCGGTGCGCTCGGCGACATCGGAGCGCACATCGTCGACCTGACGCAGTTCATCACCGGACTTTCGATCACCGAGGTCTCCGGCCAGCTCGAGACCTTCGTCAAGGAACGCCCCCTTGCGGCGGGGGAGACGACGGGCGCCCTCGGAGGAGTCGGGTCAAGAGCCGAGCGAGGCCCCGTGACGGTGGATGACGCGGCTGTCTTCCTCGCCCGCTTCGATGGCACCACCGCGCTCGGAGTGTACGAGGCAACACGGTTCGCGACCGGTCGCAAGAACGCCATTCGCATCGAGGTCAACGGGTCGCGAGGCAGCATCGCATTCGACTTCGAGGACATGAACGTTCTCCAGCTCTTCGAGGCCGACGAGCCGGCTCAGACGGCCGGATTCCGGCGCATCCTCGTCACCGAGCCCGAGCACCCGTACGTCGCCGCCTGGTGGCCGGCAGGCCACGGTCTCGGCTACGAGCACGGCTTCACCCATCAGGTCGTGGACTTCGTGACCGCCGTGGCCAACGGCGAACCGCCCACCCCGTCGTTCGCCGACGGACTCGGCGTCCAGCGTGTGCTCGACGCCGTGGAGACCAGTTCCGACACCCGCACATGGCAGGAGATCCACTCATGACCCGACCCATCACTCTCTTCACCGGCCAGTGGGCCGACCTGCCGTTCGAGGAGGTCGCCCGGCTCGCGTCCGAGTGGGGCTACGACGGCCTCGAGATCGCGTGTTGGGGCGACCACCTCGACCCGTGGCAGGGCGCCGACGACGACGGCTACATCCAGGGCAAGCTCGACCTGCTCGAGAAGTACAACCTCAAGGTCTATGCGATCTCCAATCACCTCAAGGGCCAGGCGGTGTGCGACGACCCCATCGACGCCCGGCACCAGGCGATCCTGTCCTCGCAGGTCTGGGGCGACGGAGACCCCGAAGGGGTGCGACAGCGCGCCGCCGAGGAGATGAAGCTGACTGCGCGCACTGCCCAAAGGCTCGGCGTCAAGACGGTCGTCGGGTTCACGGGCTCGGCGATCTGGAAGTACGTGGCGATGTTCCCACCGGCGTCGGCGGAGATGGTCGCCGCCGGCTACCGGGACTTCGCCGACCGCTGGAACCCGATCCTCGACGTCT
>JGI10216J12902_100506132_pt1 | contig 11200 bp, 9 predicted proteins | sample KanNatreferecore_FD_12902 | JGI IMG/M metagenome (IMG submission 12902)
GAGCAGTTCCTGACCCAGGCGATGGGGGTGTTCTCGATCACTCGCCAGGCCGCTATTGAGCAGGCGGTGTATGACGCGGTGAAAGGGGACAAGGTCAAGGGGCCGGACGAGCTGGACGCGCTGGCGAAGCTGGTTGGGACACGCTTCTCAATGTGGTTCGAGAAGCACGACGACCTCAAAATGGAGTGGATCGACGTGCACCATTTCTTCGACGCGCCGATGTATTACGTCAATTACGTGTTCGCCAACTTCCTTGCCCTGAAATACTACGAGATGTATCAGCGCAGTCCGCAGACCTTCGTGCCGAAGTTTATGGAAATGGTCCGCAGTGGATTCAACGACACGCCGACGAACATCCTGAAGCGATTTTTATCGATCGACCTGAAAGACCCGAAGCTCGTATCCGATGCATTTTCGATTCTGGAATCTAAGGTAAAGGAACTTGAATCGCTCTACGCGAGGCGGTAATGGCCAACCGAACGATCAACTATGCGTTGCGAACATTAAGGAACCTTAATAAGGCTATTGACCGTCCGTCAATTCCATGCTATGATGAGCAGTCATCGTGTGTAAATGATAAGAGGTGGTTAGATCGTTGAAAAGGGAACTGAGCCCGGGTGTAATCGCCGGCATTGTGATTGTAGTACTCGCTATCGTGGGCGCCTTGGCGTGGAAGACTTTCGCAGCGCCTTCGGCCAAGGGGGGCACTAATCCATACCAAAACGCCCCGGCCGGAGCAGGTCCGCCACAGGGCGGTGGACCACCGCCCGCCGCTGACTACCGCAGTCGGGCCGGAGGCTCCGGAGGCCCCTATTCCGGAGGTCCACAAGGTCCAGGTGCGCCTCGTAATATGGGTGGGCCATCTGGGGGCGCTCCCTACAGCCGACCGCCCGGCCCCTAGCTGAGTACTGGGCTTTTTCTGTAATACGTGCACTAATAACTTCATCAGAACCACGGAAGGAGCAATTCAAAGATGAGCTTTCGCAACAGGCTCCGTACACAGACAAGTGGCTTTACACTGATTGAGCTGCTCGTCGTAATCGCAATCATCGCCATCCTTGCAGCCATACTCTTCCCTGTCTTTGCGCAGGCACGGGAAAAGGCGCGGCAGACGAGCAGCGCAAGCAATGCCCGACAGCTTGGACTCGCGATCAGAATGTACGTGCAGGACTACGACGAGCGGTTCCCGTTCGGCGGCTGGCTTCCCGGAGGGAATGGCAGCGGGGAATGGCAGAATACCACCGCTCCCTACATTAAAAACAAGGGCATCTACTATTGTCCTAGCTCCGGAGACATGGATGAGAATCCACAGAATCCGCAGGAGTGGCACTGGAATCGAAACCCCGTTAGCTATCTCTACAACAACCAGTTAGGCCGGGATCGCGTGCCGCCAAGCGATGCGACCGTCCTCGAGCCGGCGGCCTGCTGGATGGTGCTTGACGGCCATTCGGATTGGGGCTGCCCCGGCAACGTCTGCCTCGGTGTGGACTGGATGGGCCGTCCGAATACCGTATGGCTGATGGAAGACACTACCTTCGGCAGCGCGGCGTCCCTGATCACGGGCTGGTTGAGCTGGCAAGGCTTTACATGGGGTCTTCCCCGACACAACGGCGGCGCCAACATCACCTACGTCGACGGACACGTGAAGTGGAGCAAGATCGCCCCTGAGAATCCGATGACCGTTGCTCGCGGAAACCAGGTGTACCGATCGCCTTCATCGAGTGAAGGCTGGTTCCAGCAAACCTATCCGTACAACAAGGTCGCCATGCCTCTGCAGAACGATCCCGGCTGGCGGTGGAATATCGACTAACCCGTTCACTCAAACCGAACGGATCAGGTGTAAAAGCCCGGGAGATACGTCTTCCGGGCTTTTCCCTGTCACAACCGCACTCACCGGAGCACCTTGTAATAGCTCACAGGTTCCGCTAGAATAACCTCTGAGACTGCCCAGGATTCCCTCTGACCCAAATTGCGGCGGACTGAACTGGGGCCGGAGTTAGAATGGAACCATCGTCACAACCCACCTCCCAGTCGAAGCGCTCACGCAGGCAGGGACGTCTAGGGCTGATCTTGATCCTGGGATGCCTCGCAATCGCCGGCGGATTGGCTCTAAGGAATAGCGGATGGGCGCGAGAACGGCGACTGCGAACGCTTTCCGTCGAGGAGCTCGCTCTCGCGATCCATGATGCGCCTAACGACCCGCTCACGTTCGCCTACTATGGAGCGGCGTTATCTCGAGCCGATGCCCTGGAGGAAAGTGAGCGGGCATTTCGACGATCGATCGAACTTGATCCGCGCAGCTCACGCGCATTTACAGGGCTTGGTACCGTTCTGCTCAAGCGGGGGCGTTTCAGTGACGGCCGCCAGACACTGGAAAAAGCCGTAGAACTCAATCCCGAAGATGCTGAGGCCTACCTCGGAATCGCGCAGGCCTATAACCTCGCCGGCGTGCCCGCCGGCAGTGTTGCATCACTGCGGAAGATCACGGAGCTTCGCCCCAAAAGTGCGATCGCCTGGTTCAACCTTGGGAAGGCATACGGATTTGCCAACGACTGGCACAATGCCGACCGGGCGCTCAGTCGCTCGGTAGCGCTGGATCCAAAGCTCGCGGCAGCATGGCGCGATCTTGGCCAGGTCGACCGTCACTATTCCCGCCTCAAGGAAGCGGAAGAGCACCTCACACAGGCCATCCGGCTGGACCGCAACGATCCCGTGTCACATTTTCAACTTGGCTGCCTGTTTGCCGACCTGGGCACTACGGACGAGCTCTATTGGAAGGCGCAATCCTGTATGCTGAATGCGATTCAGCGAGATCCACAGTATGTGTCCGCGCACTACCAGCTCGGCAAGCTATATGAGCGCCGCGGCAATTGGCGGGCCGCGGTGAGCAGCTTTCGGAAAGCGCACGAGCTGGATAGGTCCCATGGCGAAGCCCTCTATTATCTCGGCCTCTGCCTTATCAAGGATGGTCAGGTCGAAGAGGGTAGGAAGTTGGTCCGGGGCGCCCAGGAGTTAAAGCAAGCAAAGTCTGAGATTGAGAGCCTGACCAGCCGCATCGCCGCCGACCCGAACAACCGGGACCTCCTCCTTCGACGAGCGCGGCTTTACCGAAAGTATCGCAATTCTGAAGGCGCTGTTGAGGACTTCCGAGCCTACCATCGACTAGCGAAGGGCCCTGAAGATCCCGCGATCGAGAAAGAAGTAGCCGACTTCATCAACGAGTTGCGCAGCGAGAAGAAGACGGGACCTGGGACGCATGCCCCGGGAAGTGGTCACTAATGGGCAAGACCCCCTCGATAGTTCTGGGCTGCCTCGCCTTAGTTTCTCTTACCGTCATCTATGGGTGCAGCAATCAGGTCGCGCCCGCGGCTGACGCCGAGACGCGCGTACCGGCCGGGCCAGCGTGGTTTCAAGACAGGGCAGCGACTTCCGGTATCACCTTCAAGCTTGGACACGACCGGAGTCCCCTCACAATTCGCGACGTAATGCATGGCGGCGTTGCCGCCACCGACTTCGATGGCGATGGCAAGGTCGACATCTACTTCGTCGGTGACAAGACAGGCGGTGACGGACGAGGCACCCTCTATCGAAACAAAGGTGACGGCACATTTGAGGACGTTACGGCTAACAGCGGACTTGCTGAACCAGGCTTATATATGGGTTGCACCGTCGGTGACATCGACAATGACGGCAAACCAGAAATCCTTCTGACCGGCTATGGCATCACCCGTCTATACCGAAATCTTGGCGGCTGCAAATTCAAAGACGTGACGAAAGGCTCCGGGTTGGAGAGCAGATCGCCCACTGATTGGCATTCCGCCGCGGGATTCGCGGACCTCGACCACGATGGCAAACTTGACCTCTACATTGGTAAGTATGTCCTTTTCACAAAGGACACGATCCAGCTCTGCAATTACGGCCCTATCAAATCGTCATGCGGCCCCATATTCTACGACCAGCAGTTCGGCGCGCTTTACAGGAATCGAGGCGGATTTCAATTCCAGGACGTAACCCAAGAATCCGGCATCTGGCGGTCCCATGGCAAGTGCCTTGGTGTGACCTTCGGCGACGTAGACAATGATGGCCTGACAGATATGTATTTGGCTAACGATGAGATGCCCGGAGACCTTTTCATCAATGAAGGTCGAATGCGATTCCGCGAAGAGGCGCTGATGAAGGGTGTCGCCCTCGCTTCGTCCGGAGCTATGCAGGGAGCGATGGGCGTCGACTTTGGGGACTTCAACCGTGACGGAATTATGGATCTGTTCGTGTCCACGTACCAATTCGAGCCGGACAGCCTCTACGCCGGATCGAAGGACTCGGTGTTCCGCCACGTTTCTGTCTCTACAGGAATTGATATGATTTCGCGTTCATTGGTAGGCTGGGGCGCTAAGTTCATCGATCTGAACAACGACGGTTGGCTTGATCTTCCCGTCACCAACGGTCATATACACGACAATCAGGAGAAGATCGACCCCAAACAGTCGTATCGCCAGCCCATGCTGTTGTTCATGAATGAGCGGGGACAGACGTTTTCCGAGCGGAGCAGCGAAGCCGGCCCGGCTATTAGCAATGCCATGGTTGGACGCGGCCTCGCGATCGCCGACTTCAACGACGACGGTCTGCCGGATATGGCCGTTACGGATATCGAAGGGCCGGCCCGTCTGCTGATCAACAGCATTCCCAATTCCGGGAGGAACTGGATCCGTATTTTTTTGCAGGGGACGACGAGTAACCGCATGGGCCTGGGCGCCCGGGTCACAGTAGTCGCAGGTGAAGATCGGTGGGTGGCAGATGCTACTACCGCGGGCAGCTATCTATCCGCAAGCGACCCTCGGCTCCACTTCGGGCTTGGCGACCACCGAAAGATCGACCGGGTGGAAGTTCGCTGGCCCAGTGGTAAGCGCAGCATCGTTGCCAATCCGGCAATTGCGACCGAGCTAAAGGTGCGGGAACCATGACGGGCAGCGCCGAGCACTTTCAATACCTGGCCCGGCGACGACGAACCCGGATACTGCTTTCGGGCGTTATTGGCACGGCAATCGTCCTCTTTGTATGGTACAGCAACCGCAACGCGCGCCAGCGCTGGCTGCGGACGGCCCCTGTCGAGGCTGTCCTGGAATCGGCGGAAAGAGCAGGGAACGACCAGGAGCTAGTCTATGCGGCGGCGTTCCGCGCATACAAGGACGGTAGGAACAACGAAGCTTACCGCCTCATGACCGGACTCGTAAAGCAACACCCTCGCAATGCAGCTTACTGGAGCGGGCTTGGCCGCACCGCCTCGGCGGCCGGCAACGCCGAGGAAGCAGTCATTGCCTACCGACGCGCCGTGGAGCTCGACCCTAAACTGCCGTACCCACACTACTACATGGGTCACATCTACGCTTCGGCGGGTCTTTCGACTGACGCGATACGCGAGTATGAGGAAGCGATAAGGCGCGAGGGCAAGCTCTCGGACAATCCTGAGCCGTATGCTCGGTCGCTTTGCGCGAAAGGCCGCTATCAGGAAGCCTGGGACCTGCTTACCAAGTACTATGATCTGATTCGGGTCCATGACAGTGCGTACGTCCTGATGGGGAAGTGCGCTCAGGTTCTTGGAAAGTACGAGGAAGCCCGTGAAAAGATGATCGCCCGTCTCGGATTCACTCGCGCCTATCCGGTCCCCACTGTGCGCATAGCGCTTGGCCGACTGATCCTACACAATTCAAAGGATCCGGTTGCACTGGACGAAGCGCTCACACTGGCAAAGTCTGCTATCCGAGAGCCGATTCCGGAGGCATTTGCATTTCTTGCCGAGGTTCGGGCTCTTCGAGGAGATCTCAAAGGCGCCACACTCGCGTTGGACGCGGGACTGAAGCGGGACTCGGATAATCCTGAGTGTCTGAGCGCTCAGGCGATCCTGTACGACGCTAAGGGATTGCCGGCGAAGGCCGCCGCGATCCGCAGGAGCCTGTCGAGCGGTATTCCCGAAGTCGCCGCACTCAAGCGCGCCACATCCGAGAATCCCAGGGATGCAAAGGCCGGTCTGGCCCTCGCGGAGGCCCTGATGAAACGAAATGAACCAGGCCCTGCCGGCGAGGCGTGCCTCGAAGTTCTCCACCACAGCCCCGGGAATGTGGATGCTCAACGACTGTTGGACAGGGCGCGCACGGCGGCCTTTGCCGGCCTTAGCATCTCGGCGCCGAAGGCGCCCCGCGTCGGATTTGCCGGATCCTGATTGAATGGATACGACACCGTCCGGCGGTAATACTCGATACCTCGTATTGCTCGTGGCCGTTGCCGGAATCGCCCTGGTCGCGTTTGCCTTCTGGTGGTTCGGCCCGTGGAGCGCGCCGCTCCGCTACCGCCGCACAGACCTCATTACTCTTCGCCGCCATGTTGACAGCAATCCGACGGATTTTGCCGCCTGGAAGGAATTGGGCATTCGACTCGCACGCGATGGTGACTCGCTCGCCGAGAAGCCGCTGCGCGAGGCATTCGCCCTCAAGCCGTCCGATCCGGAAGTAGCGACAGGCCTGGGCGAGCTGCTGCTGTCCGAGAAGCGCTATCCTGAATCGTTCCAGGTGCTGAAGGCCGCCGTAGAGCATAACCCGCGCTTCCCCCTCGCCCGAATGGCTCTGGGGCGGCTCTACGTGCGACAGGCGTCCTATCATCATGCCACGCGTCAATTCGAAGAGGTGACTAAGCTCGACCCCGGTTTCACCGAGGCCTGGCACGAGGTAGCTATCTGTTATCTTCAAATGCAGCAATCCAAGAAAGCGCGGGAGGCGATCACCGAGGCGCTGCGCCAGAGCCCACGCCAGCCTCACTTTCTCGCCCTCAAGGGCAGTGTGGATGTCGTGGTGGGAGACATTGATTCCGGGATCGAAGCCGCTCGCGAAGCGGCCCGGCTAGCGCCCAGGAATCTCAAAATCCAGGTTAACCTGGCAAACATCCTGGTAGCGCATCAGCGTGGCGCCGATGATCTCGACCGGGCGGAAAAGGCCATCGCCGGAATCGAAGCGCTCTCGCCGGAGTATCCGCTGCTCCCCTTCCTCAAAGGCGAGGTTGAGCGGCTGCGAGGAAACTGGAAGCAAGCTGCCCGGCACCTTGAGCAGGCGCTAGTTACCGCACATGGCCAGAGTGAGGTCCTCTTCTCATTAAGCCAGGTTTACGGGCGTCTTGGCCGCGACGTTGAAGCGGCCCGGGTCCTCGCGCGATTCCGTAAACAGCAGGACATCCAGCGCCGGATCGATGAAGTTAGAATCGCGCTCGCAGTTGACCAAGACAAGCAGGAGCTGCACATTAAACTGGCCGATCTGCTGGTCGAATCCGGCGACGTGGAGGCGGCCAAGAGCACCCTCGAGTCGGCTGCCCGCGCGCACCCGGATTCCCTGGAGGTACGCAGGCGTCTGGAGCGAATCCATGCGCGTCCTGCCGGCATTCCTTAGGATGGTGAGATCACTCCGCCTCTTTCGGCCGCACCTGCTCATTCCGGCCCTGTTTCCGCTCCTTCCGGGATGCGCCCCAAAAGGCGCTCCACCGACGCCGGTCCTGCCACCCGCACCGGTATCTCCCATCCGCTTTGCCTCCGTGGCTGAAAGAGCGGGAATCAAGTTCGCCCTGGGCAACCGGGGGAAGAGCCCTCTCACAATCCTCGAGACCGGCGGCGCGGGATGCGCCTTCATCGACTTCGATAATGACGGCTGGCCCGACGTCCTTCTGGCCGGCCCCAGTAAGGCAGCTCTGTTCCGCAACATGCGTGACGGCAAGTTTAAGGACATCACGGCCGGAAGCGGGCTGGCCAATCGGCACTGGCAGGGATGCGCATCGGGCGACTACGACGGCGATGGTTTGACCGACATTTTCCTCTCCGGGTACCGCTGCTACGCTCTATACCGCAACATGGGAAGCGGTCGATTCCGCGATGTCACTGCGGAGGCCGGAATCGGCGGCCTCGAATGGTCCATGAGCGCCGCCTTCGCCGATTTCAACCGCGATAGCCGGCTGGACCTCTTCGTCTCCCAGTACCTGGAGTTCGATACTTCAACCAATCAGCTCTGTCAGGTGGGCGGAGTGCGGTCCGCGTGCGGTCCCGAAGTCTATAAGTCGCTCCGCGGAAAGCTATTCCTGAACGCGGGCGCCGGCCGGTTCAAGACCGCTCCCTGGATCGATACGGGTAAGACCTGGGGGGCGCTAGCCTCAGATCTCCTCGACACAGGCACGCCGAACCTCTACCTGGCAAATGACATGATGCCGGGCGACCTCTGGGTATTGCGTGGAGACAAATGGCATAATGCCGGCCCATCGAGCGGCACCGCCTATGATGCGCAGGGCCATCTTCAGGGAGGAATGGGGGTTGACTCAGGAGACTATGATAACGACGGCCGGCTTGATCTCATCGTCACGACCTACTTCGCCCAGGCCAAAAGTCTCTACCACAACGACGGAAATGGCTTCTTTACCGTCACCAGCGGCCCGAGCGGAGTCGGACCTCCAACGATGCCTTACGTAGCTTTCGGGGTAGGTTTCAGGGACTTCGATAACGACGGATGGCAGGACCTCATCTTGACGAATGGCCATGTCCGCGACAACGTCCAGGACTTCGATGCTTCTCAGACATACGCCCAGCCACTCCAGGTTTTTCGCAACCAGAACGGTAGATTCTCAGATGTGACAGCGGGAACGGGGGACTCTGCCGCCATACGGGCCGTCGGACGGGGCCTTGCCTTTGCCGACTATAACCGAGACGGGCGGGTTGACGTACTCATCGCGGACCTCGAAGGCCCGGCGATACTGCTCGAAAACCGATCAGATACCGGTTCATGGCTGAGAGTCTCCCTGGTCGATAAAGGCGCGAACCGGCATGGAATCGGAGCAAGGCTAGCGGTCGCATCAGGCAGGCAAGTTCTCGTCAGAGAGATTCGCACGAGTGGAAGCGTGCTGTCCGCGCACCATCCCGTAGCCCACTTCGGCCTGGGCGACGCCAAGCCGCCCCTTACGCTTACAATCCGCTGGCCCGACGGTAAGACTCAGCGCCAAAATGTCCCGCGTCTCAACACCATCGTCTCGATCCGCCGGTGAGCCTACGCGTGCTCGCTCAGAATCCGCTCGATCGACTCCATCTCGTCGTCCGTCAGCCTCCAACCCATCGCGCCAACATTCTCTTCGACCTGCCCCGGCCTTCGGGCGCCGACGATGGCCGACGTTACCGCCGGGTTCATGAGCGTCCAGGCGACTGCGAGCTGGCCGACTGTCTTGCCGTGGTTCCCTGCGATGGATCGCAGTTTCTCGACGATCTCTAGATTCCGCGAAAGGTTCGGCTCCTGGAAGTAGGCGTTACGGCGCCGCCAGTCGTCTTCCGCTACGCGGTTAATGTCGAACTTGCCCGAGAGTAGGCCGGACTGCATGGGGCTATAGACGATGACGCCTGTTCCGTTCCGCAGGCACCAGGGAAGAATCTCCTTTTCGACGTCGCGGCGAATGAGGTTGAAAGGGGGTTGGAGGGAATCTACGTGTCGAATTCGCTCGCAACGCTCCAGCAGTGGAACGTCGAAGTTGCTGACGCCGAGGTATTGGGTCTTGCCGTGATCCTGCAGCGAGGCAAGTGCGGACCAGGATTCTTCGATGGGCGTTCCAGTTTCGTTATCCGGCCAATGGATCTGGTAGAGATCGACGAAGTCCACGCCGAGCCGCTGAAGGCTGGCATCCATCTCGCGTCGGATGGATTCCGGGCGGAGATCGCTGTGAAGTGATGTGTCCTCGTGCATCGCGCGCCCGCATTTTGTAGCGATGAAGAGTTGCTCTCGGGGAATTCCCTTTATGGCACGGCCGACGACTTCTTCCGAATGACCGAGTCCGTAGATTGCGGCGGTATCGATCCAGTTGACTCCGAGCTCGATGGAGCGGCGGATGGCTGCGACGGAATCCTCATCGCTCTGTGGCCCCCACCCAACTTTCCACGGCCCGCCCGCCGCCCATGCCCCGAAGCCGATGGTAGTCAGTTCCGGGCCATTTTGTCCAAGCTTCCGCGTCTCAATCAAATGCGTCTCCGTGAATCCGCAGAATTACAAAACGAACCCAATTCTGCCCCTGTCAATTCCGGATTCATCTTAGCACGGGGGTAACACGGTTGCGACTCGCCGCTTTTCGGACCCTTCACAGGATTTGAAGTGAGTCCGGTCGAACCGTCGTCGCATAGAGAGCCCTGTCCAGATGACTCATTCGCCTCGTTAAGGGAGACAAGCTTGAATAGGCAGTATTTCAGTATACTCAGTGCAATAGCGGTTGGAGCGCTCATCGCAGTTTCGGCGATTCAGCTCGGCGCAAGTAAAACAAGTCAGCTGGCACAATCGCTTTACGTCGCGCCCACGGGACTGGATACCAACAACGGAACCCGGAACGCACCGATGATGACCATCCAGGCAGCTATCGCGAAGGCTGTGCCACCACAGAACATTCTCGTCGCGGCAGGGACATATTCCGGACGAATAACGATGCGCGCGGGCGTTTCCATTATAGGCGGCCACAATCCCCAGAACTGGCAGCAGGGCCCCGAGCATATTTCGGAGATCATTGCCACAACTGTAGCCGCGGGACGGATCGCCGCCGTGGAGGCGTCGAGTATTGCCACCGCGACGACTCTCGACCAGCTCAAGATCACGGCGGGGAACGCGCCCGGCAGCGGCATCTCGGTGTACGGAGTCCACGCTAGCGGCTGCACGGCCCTCATCATCAAGAACTGCACGATCACCGCCGGAAATGGCAGTCCAGGCGTGGCAGGCGCCGCGGGTGGAGTTGGCGCGAATGGGGCCGCCGGAGCCAACGGCGGCGCGGGCAGCTGCGACGATAACCGGCCGGGCGGAGCGGGAGGAGCCGGGGGTGCATCGCCGTGCGGCCGAACGGGCGGTATCGGTGGACGCGGCGGTAACTATGGCACTAACCGCGGATTGACCGGCGCGACAGGGCTGCTTTCTACGCCGGGCGGGCCGGGCGGGGCCGGAGGTAATCCTGGCCGACCGGGAGCTCTAGGGGCTAACGGCGCTAATGGAGCGCCCGGCGCCCGGGGCGCCGGCGGAACGGGCGCTGTTGTCACCGGTGGAGTCTGGACGGGTAATCGAGGAGGCAATGGAGCGGCTGGCGTCCACGGCAATGCAGGCGGTGGGGGCGGTGGCGGAGGCGGGCAGGGTGGCTTCGTGGTCAATGACGGCCCGGGCAACGG
>JGI10216J12902_101539253_pt1 | contig 11196 bp, 8 predicted proteins | sample KanNatreferecore_FD_12902 | JGI IMG/M metagenome (IMG submission 12902)
CGGGCGATTCTGCCGATCATCGGAAGTTCCCCTTGCGGGAAGACGAGACCGCGAGGCTCCATACCGCGCGCCGTCTCCCCACAAGGAAAGGTGAGCCCCGGCCGGGCGGCGGCCCGCCCGGGGCCCGCCCACCGAATTCCCACCGGCCTGACAGGCCGGCAGAACCAAGCCCAGGGATGAGGCGGCAGGCCGATTCCCTGGGAGTCCACGGGCGCCGGGAGCGGGCGGCCTGAAGGGCCGCGGGAGGCTGGGCCGGGAGCGGAGGCGGCGCGAGGAGGCAGAGGCGGACTGGTGGCAGCGAGTGAAGTTGTGAAGCTATCATTGGATAGAATTCCCGCGAACATGGATTCGGGCTCGGCTTGCCGAGCCTTTGAGGAGGTCTATGCCGTCGAAGCGTGGTGTTCTGGAGAAGTTGAAACGGGATGAGCTTCTTGCCTCCCTCGATCTCTTCGGCTTGGAGGTCCCCGATCGGAGAGTCCGCGATCAACTCATCGAGACCTTGGCGGGCTCGCGAAAAGCGAGGCTCGCTGAAGCTCTCGGGCAGCTGCCCCGCACCCGGCTCAAGGAGATCTGCCGCGCTCTCAACCTCGACGACTCCGGCCGCGAGAAAGCGCTCCTCATTACCCGCTTGGCCGGAACACCTGCTCCCAGCCCGGCCCTATCGGCAACCCGCACCGAGCCCAGGCGCTCGACGCCACCGGCGCCGACACCGGTCAGAAAAACCGCGACCGGAGCCAACCTCGCGCCGCCGCGAGTGGTGCAAGACCTACGGTCGCACCTCTGGAACTGCGCCGAAATTCTGCGCGGTAGCGCCGTCGATCGCACGGACTGGAAGGCCTACATCCTTCCCTTGCTATTCTTCAAGCGGATCTCCGATGTCTGGGACGAGGAGACGGCAGAAGCCGCAAATCTGTACGGCGATGTCGACCCCGTCGATTTTCCAGAAGTCCACCGCTTCATCGTTCCCGAGGGCTGCCACTGGAGCGATGCCCGGGCCACGCCAACCAATGTGGGCGCAGCCCTCTCCCACGCCATGCGCGGGATCGAACGCGCTAATCCCGACACGCTCTATCGGGTCTTCGGTGCCGCTGACTGGGGCAACCGCGAAATTCTCACCGACAAGATCCTGAAGGACCTCATCGAAGGCCTCTCGGAGGTCTCTCTCGGCAATACAAACGTCTCCTCCGATGTTCTCGGCGACGCCTACGAGTACCTCATCGGTAGGTTCGCCGACGTCACGAAGCGCAAGAAGGCCGGCGAGTTCTATACGCCGCGCAGCGTCGTGCGGATGATGATTGACATCCTAGATCCGAAGGAGGGCGAAAGCATCTACGATCCGGCTTGCGGCACGGGCGGCATGCTACTTGCGGCGATCGATCACGTACAGCGGGCCGGCGGCGATCCGCGCACTTTCTTCGGCAAGATCTTCGGCCAGGAGAAGAATCTCACGACGTCCGCCATCGCCCGTATGAACCTCGTGCTCCACGGCATTGAAGACTTCCAGATCGTCCGTGAGGACACACTCCGCAACCCGGCGTTCATCGATTCGAGCACCGGCGGCCTCGCAACCTTTGATTGCGTGATAGCCAATCCTCCGTTCTCGCTCGAGGAGTGGGGCCGCGAGGTCTGGGAGGCCGATCCGTGGGGCCGCACCACCTATGGTCTGCCACCGGAAAGCTACGGCGACTATGCCTGGGTCCAGCACATGGTTGCCTCCATGGCTTTGAAATCGGGTCGTATGGCAGTGGTCCTTCCGCAGGGGGCGCTCTTCAGAAAGGGCGCGGAAGGCGGGATCCGCCAAGCACTCCTAGAGAACGACCTCATCGAGGCCGTCATCGGCTTGGCTCCGAACATCTTCTACGGCACTGGGCTTGCCCCTGCCGTGCTGGTCCTCCGTCGCGAAAAGCCTGCGAAGCAGACAAAGAAAGTCCTGGTCATCGATGCATCGAGCCTCTTCCGCAAGGGTCGTGCGCAGAACTTCCTTGATCCCGAGCACGCCCAGCAGATTGTCGATTGGGCACGGGCCTTCGCGGACGTTGAACACCGCGCTAAGGTGGTCAGACTCGACCAGATCAAAGCCGAGGACTGGACACTCAACATTTCCCGCTACGTGCTGCCATCCAACGGCGATGACATCCCGCCGCTGCCGGAAGCCGTCGCAGCCTTCAAGCTCGCGCTCTCTGAATGTCGAGCGGCAGAGGACCATCTGCGCGAGATTCTGACCGAAGGAGGCTGGCTCGCATGAGTAAGGCTCCCGAGTACATGAGTCGACAAGAGCTTGAGTCCTACCTTTGGGGCGCAGCCAAGCTCCTACGGGGCCTGATTGACGCCGGCGACTACAAGCAATATGTCTTTCCGCTCCTCTTTTTCAAGCGGCTCTCCGACGTGTGGGACGAAGAATATCAGACCGCCTTTGATGAAACCGGAGACGAGATGTACGCCCGCTCCATGGCCGATGACCGCTTCGCAATTCCGGATGGTGCGCACTGGTCCGACGTCCGCAGTGCCTACCGCGACGTGGGTCGGGCGCTGCTGAATGCCTTTCGCGCTATCGAGACCGCAAACCTTGGGCGCCTGTCCGGCGCCTTCGGCAATGCCTCGTGGACCGATAAGGCGCAAATGCCCGACGAGACGCTGAAGAACCTGATTGAGCATTTTTCTGGCCACACGCTGAGCCTGGCTACCGTGCCCGAGGACGAGCTTGGCAACGGCTACGAGTACCTCATCAAGCAGTTCGCGGACGACAGCGGTCACACGGCGCAGGAGTTCTACACCAATCGTACGCTCGTCCATCTGATGGTCAAGATGCTGGAACCCAAGGCTGGCGAGCGGATCTACGACCCCACCGTCGGCACCGGCGGCATGCTCATTTCGGCGCTAGCCGAGGTGAAGCGTCGGGGCGGCGACACGCGGACGCTCGGCCTCTACGGCCAGGAGCGCATCCACATTACGGCAGCCATCGCCCGGATGAATCTCGTACTGCACGGCGTCGAAGATTTCAACATCGTCGTCGGCGACACCTTGAGCAACCCAGCTTTCGTACAGCGCGATCAGCTGCGAACGTTCGATGTCGTCCTCGCCAATCCCCCATACTCGATCAAAAAGTGGAATCGCGAGGCATGGCAAAGCGATCCCTGGGGTCGTAATTTCCTCGGCACGCCGCCCCAGGGCCGTGCCGATTACGCGTTCTTCCAGCACATCCTCAAGAGCCTCGATCCGGAAACCGGCCGCTGCGCGATCCTCTTCCCGCACGGCATCCTCTTTCGGAATGAAGAGGCGGAGATGCGACGCAGGCTCGTTGAGTCGGATATTCTCGAATGCGTTCTCGGCCTGGGACCGAACCTCTTCTACAATTCGCCGATGGAGGCCTGCGTGGTCGTCTGCCGGACAAGGAAACCCTCCGCCCGAAAAGGCAAAGTTCTCTTCATCGACGCTCTTCACGAAGTCGCCCGGGAACGGGCCATGAGCTTTCTCAAACCAGAGCATCAGGAAAGGATCGTAAAGATCTATCAGGCGTTCGCGGAGGAAGCAGGATTCTCCACGGTCGTGCCGAATGCGGAAATCCTCTCCAAGGATGGCAACCTGTCCATTCCTCAGTACGTGAGACGAGAGGCTGAATCAAGGGACAACGGGGGTGACGGCCGCCTCCCCAAAGTTTGGGCCGCCTTCGACGCCAGTGGGCGGAAGTTCTGGCAGCAGATGGATGCAATAGCAGAACTGCTCAATAGCGCCGCCACAGAGGAAACACCTGATGCATAAGATAGCAGTTAAAGAGGGGTGGATGCGGGTTTCCTTCGGCGACGTCGTGCGACAGGTCCGAGATCGAGTCGATCCGGGAGAATCAGGGCTTGAACGATTCGTCGCTGGCGAGCACATGAACAGCGACGACCTGCGAATTCGGCGATGGGGGATGATTGGGAACGGCTATCTTGGACCGGCGTTTCACATGCGCTTCAAGCCGGGGCAGGTTCTCTACGGCTCGCGACGCACCTATCTTCGCAAAGTTGCCCTCGCTGACTTCGAAGGAATCACAGCGAACACAACCTTTGTCATCGAAACGAAAGACCCCAAGGTACTGCTGCCAGAGCTACTCCCCTTCATCATGCAGACCGACTCCTTCCACGAGCACTCGAAGAAGCAGTCAAAGGGATCGGTGAATCCCTATGTCAACTTCTCTGACCTGACGTGGTACGAGTTAAACCTACCTCCGGTGGAGGAGCAGCGAAGGATTGTACGTGTGCTTCGCGCCTTAAGTACCTGGTATCATTCTCTCAGCGACCTGCTCAATTCTACGCGCGATCTGAAGGCTTCCTTCTGTCAGCACGTGCTCACAAGTAGAGACAAGTTGGGTCGAGTCGCCATCAGCGAGATCGCAAAGTTCACGAGCGGGGGGCAGCTTAGAGTCAGCGGCCTGCCCCAGCAACCTACAATTGGTGCCTCGGTTCCAGTGTATGGAGGGAACGGGCGAGCTGGCTATACGTCGAAGCCACTCCCGGGAAGCTTGCATCCTACGATAGTCGTCGGTCGCGTAGGCCAGTATTGTGGAGCTGTGCGCCTGACAGATGGACCGGCATGGATAACTGATAACGCTCTTTACCCCGCTCTTTTGAAGCAGCCGACGGACCTGCGGTTCCTTGCAGCATGCCTCGAAGGTGCCAACCTGAACCGAGGCAAGCTCGGAGAGTACTTGCCACTGATTACCCAAGGAGTCGTTCACGTGGTTGAAATACCTGCTGTTTCGCTCCCTCAGCAACGCCTACTGGGCGAGCGATACCAGGAAATCAGCACCGCGCTTGATCTGGCGACGAAGCGCCTGTTTCAGGCTGAGGAGATTCGAAAGGAGACTCTGAATTATTTGTTGGGCGAGGTACTTTGAGAATATCTTCAATGAAAACCAATACTCTTGACGCTGTCATCCACAACCGACTTTGCAACTGCATCCTCATTACATTATCTGCTAGTGAGGGAACTTGAACATGCCTGAAGGGAGACCGGCTATTGCCGCCGACCTTGAACGGCGTCTCATGGTAGAGTGTGGCCATTGCTGTTGTGTCTGTGGGGCACCAACTGCACTAGAGAAAGCCCATATCATCCCTTGGCGCCAGACCAAGACGCATCGGCTTGAGGATCTCTTAGTTCTATGCGCTGTATGTCACTCTCGCTCCGAGACCGAGGATTGGGGCGAAAGGACGCTGCGAGAGTACAAGCGGCACCCATGGGTTGCGCGATATCGCGCAACCCCAGTCCCGGCTTCTGAGCGCGAGGTTCTTAGGTTCAAGTTTGGTCTCACTGAAGCTGGATTTGCTCCTGATAAAGACCGAGTTCTTGCCGCTATTTCCGCAGCTTTGGATCTTTACCCAAGGGATGTTATCGAGATATCTGTCAGAATAGGCAGCGTCATCTTAGAAGTGAGTCTGCCAAAGGCAGCGGCGGAAAGGCTCATGTCTCAGGAGTCCGTGAGGTCAGTTCTCGCTGACCTGCTCGAGCCGATTCCCTTGCTCGGCATAGAGCGAGCTGAGCCCTTGACTGGATCGTCGGATTCGCCTTCGTTGGCCCGCTTCACAGAAAGCAATACCGTTGAGGCTTTCGTCCGCGACCGACTCTGCGGCGGCATCACGCACCACACCGCCGTCGGCCCTGGGCTTGCGCGCCGCCATGGCAGGATTTCCGGTCTCGGCTGGCATTATCTCTCCACTCAGAATCTCCGGCGCCAGCCGCACGAAGTTTTGGTCGAGGATCACCTGCACGAGGCGTTGATTCGGTTGAACCCGGACATCGCTGCCCAGCCCGATCGTGCCGACGACGTTCTTTACAAGCTCCGTGCGATCCTGATGAACGTCCGGACTGACGGCCTCGTCAAGGCCAATGAGGAGTTCTCCGCGTGGCTCACTGGTGAGCGGTCAATGCCCTTCGGCTCAAATGGCGAGCATGTCACGATCCGCCTGATCGACTTCGCCGATATCGAGCGCAACCAGTACGTTGTCACGACACAGTACACCTATCGCGCAGGAGCCACCGAGAAGCGGGCCGACCTCGTACTGCTCGTCAATGGTATACCGCTGGTGGTGATCGAGGCGAAGACCCCCGTCCGCTCGAGCCAAAGCTGGCTCGACGCCGCAATCCAAGTTCATGAGGATTACGAGCGCAACGTCCCGGAGCTATTCGTGCCCAACCTTCTTTCTATTGCTACGGAGGGCAAAGAGCTCCGCTATGGCTCGATAGGGTTGCCGGTCGAGCTCTGGGGGCCGTGGCGAATCGAAGGCGGCACCACCCACATGTCGGCCTTGCAGCAGATCGAGAAAGCCATCTCGGCGATGCTCCGACCGCACGTCGTGCTCGATCTGCTGGCGAGCTTCACCGCCTATGCCGCCGACAAGAAGAAGCGCCGCATCAAGATCATTGCCCGTTACCAGCAGTACGATGCGACGAACAAAATCGTCGAGCGCGTGGTGGCTGGGCACCCGAAGAAGGGACTCATCTGGCACTTCCAGGGTTCGGGCAAGTCGCTGTTGATGCTCTTCGCGGCCCAGAAGCTACGCCTGCACCCGGCGCTCAAGAACCCGACTGTGATCATTGTGGTCGACCGTATTGACCTTGACGCCCAGATTTCGAGCACCTTCTATGCCGCCGACATACCCAACCTCGTCAAGGCCGACTCGCGCGCCGAGTTGCAACGGCTGTTGGAGCAGGACGTGCGGAAGATCATCATCACGACAATCTTCAAATTTGCCGAGGCCGAAGGCGTCCTCAATTCCCGCAGCAATATCATCGCAATGGTCGACGAGGCTCATCGCACCCAGGAAGGCGATCTCGGCCGAAAAATGCGCAAGGCACTGCCTAACGCATTCCTCTTTGGCCTGACTGGCACGCCGATCAACCGAGCTGACCGCAACACCTTCTACACGTTCGGCGCTGACGAGGATAAGGCAGGTTACTTGAGCCGCTATGGCTTCGAGGAATCGATCCGCGACGGTGCCACGAAGCCGCTCCACTTCGAGCCGCGCCCGCTCGAGCTACGTATCGACAAAGAAGCAATCGATCAAGCCTTCCAGCAGCTCACGGGAAATCTCAGCGACCTCGACCGGGACCAGCTCGCCAAGACAGCGGCCAGAATGGCGGTGCTGGTCAAGGCTCCAGAGCGGATCCATAAGGTTTGTGCGGACATCGCCCGGCACTTCCTAGAAAAGGTGGCGCCCAGCGGTTTCGGGGCGCAGGTGGTTACTTTTGACCGAGAGAGCTGTGTCCTCTACAAGAAGGCTCTCGACGACTACCTGCCGCCGGAGGTCTCCGACATCGTCATGACGGTGTATAGCGGCGAGATCGAATACGCGGCCTTCCGGCGGGAACGGGAAGCTGAAGAGAAGCTCCTCGACCGTTTCCGGGACCCTGCCGATCCCCTTAAAATCCTGATTGTCACCTCGAAGCTTCTCACGGGTTTCGATGCGCCGATTCTGCAGACGATGTACCTCGACAAGCCGCTTCGTGACCACACGCTGCTGCAGGCCATCTGCCGCACCAACCGACCCTATGGGGAGGTCAAGACCCACGGTTTGATTGTCGACTACCTGGGCATCTTCGACGATGTGGCCCAGGCGATCCAGTTCGACGAGGAGGGCATCACCCAGGTCGTCTCCAACATCAACGAGCTCGTCGGTAAGCTGCCCGGCGCCGTTCAGGCATGTCTCGCATATTTCCAGGGTTGCGACCGCACGGTCACCGGCTATGAGGGTTTGATCGCGGCGCAGGAATGCCTGCCCAATAACGAGACGCGTGATCGTTTCGCCGAGGACTACAGTTATCTTAGTCGCCTCTGGGAGGCGATTTCACCCGATCCGGTCCTCGGTCAATACGAGGCCGACTACCGCTGGTTGACTCAGGTCTATGAGTCCGTGAAGCCATCCACCGGCACCGGGAGACTGCTCTGGCATGTCCTCGGCCCGAAAACGATCGCCCTGATTCATGAGCATGTGCACGTCGATACGATCCGGGACGATTTGGAGACCCTTGTCCTCGACGCCGACCTGCTCGAAGCCGTTCTGGGCACGCCTGACCCGAATAAGAAAGCCAAGGAGATCGAGATCAAGGTCGAGCGACACTTGCGAAAGCATCTGAATGACCCACGCTTTAAAGCGTTGGGAGAGCGGCTCGAAGCCCTCAAGCAGAAGCACGAGCAAGGCTTGCTTCTGAGCATCGACTTCCTGAAAGCGTTGCTCGCTTTGGCCCGCGATGTCGTAGCCGCGGAACAGGCCGCCGAGCCCATCGGAGCCGAAGATCTCGGCAAGGCCGCCCTGACCGATCTCTTCCAGGAAGCGAAAAACGAGAAGACCCCCATCATGGTCGAACGGGTCGTCAATGACATCGACGAGATCGTGCGCCTCGTCCGCTTCGACGGCTGGCAAGACACCCATGCGGGAAAGCGCGAAGTGAGGAATGCGCTGCGCAAGACTCTGTTCAAGTACAAGCTCCACCAGGACCAGGAGCTGTTCGATCGGGCGTATGGGTACATTCAGCAGTATTACTAAATAGGTACCTAGCACCCGCCGCCGCTGCCGCTGCGCATGCCTCGCGATCCGTGGCCCCGGAGGGAGGGACCCTAGAATCCGCTGTCGCCCCGCTGGGGCTTGGGAATTCCGATGACCCGCAAACCCGGGGCTCACGCCCCGGGCTATACGCTGGCGCCCCCTCCGGGGGCTCGAAGGCAGCGCTTGATGGGAGGCGACGGGCCGCCTTCTCCATCGTTAAGCCTGGCGCCCGCTCATCCGCTGAAGGGATTCAGGCACTCCACGCCAGTCCTCTCGACATGCTTGACGTTGCGCGTCACCAGGGTCAGGCCGTGGACGCTCGCCGTCGCGGCGAGCAGGCTGTCAGTCCCGGCCGTGGTCGGGGCTCCTCTCGAAATCGGCATCCTCACCGGCGTCCGGCATCGCGAGGAGGAGATCCTTGAGGGTCTTCTTGGGCCGGGCTGGGAGGAGCGCCTCGCGCAGGATCTCGCGGTGCTCGGCCTCCGCCGATCGCCCATGGCGGCAGCCCGGATCTTCAAGGCCTGGACGACCTCCTCTTCGAGGTTCTGCACGATCAACTGGTTCAGGTCTCTGCCCGTTATGCATCAATGATAGTACCGAGATCGGCCGGCGGGGAGAGGAGGTGGAGCCGCTTGGGGCTCACCCACGTTTCAGCCGTTCGAGAAGCGTCTTGGCGTGGGGACAAGCGGTTTCGACCTTCTGCGGGTCCAGCTGACCGAGCAACTCGAATGAGATCTTCCCCTTCGCGTAGCGCTTCGGACATCCGGCCGTCGCCTTCTCCAGAGCCTCGAAGATGGTGGGCTTGGGTATCTCCTCGAGAACCGGCCACTTGCGGAGGTGGTTCTCTCGGAAGGAGCTACCAAAATAACTCTTCAGCAACTCGCGATCAGCGAGGAACCAGGTCTCCATGACCTGGACCATGAGAAACGCCTGATCCTCTGCGGCTCCAGGGGGGCGTGTCCAACCGTCTCGTGCCTTCAGATGCTGCTAGACGGAATGCCCTGCTTTGACGGGATCCTCGCTGTCAACGAGCAGCAGGGGCAGGATTCCCCTCCGTGGATGCCTCACGGCCGTTGCGAAGAGGTCGAAGGTCTGCGCCCGCCCCTGGCCGCGGACCACGCTCGGCATCTTGCGGGCCAGTCCGGCGGCCTTGAAGAACTGCGTCCATCCCTGCCGAAACAGCGTGTCCAGCAACTGGCCTTCGCCGCCACCCTCGATGTAGAGCCGGATGCTCACCAGCGGTTTCCTCCCAACTCGCCCTTGCTCCACAGATCGCCGAGTGTGTACTTGTCCAACCAGGCGCCCAGTGCCCCTGAGTCGAGTCTCTCCAACTTGGATTCACAGCCCTCCTTGGAACACACCACGATGCTCTCAGGATGATCGGTCAACGCGTCCACCAAGAGACGCGAGTGCGTGGTGACGATCAGTTGGGTGCGTCTGGAGGCGCTGACCAGGAGCTCGGCGATGTGCGGCAGGATGTCGGGATGAAGACCCAGCTCCGGTTCTTCGATGGCCACGAGAGGCGGTGGATCCGGATGCAGGAGAATCGCAAGCACGCTCAAGTAGCGCAGTGTTCCATCGGAAAGCCGGGACGCGGGAATCTCAACGCCTCCGGACTCCTCGAGGAAAAGCTGCACATTTCCACCGTCGACGGTGATATGGATATCCTCGATACCCTCGAAGAGCTTTCGGATGGATTCGATGAGCTCGTTCTTTATGCGCAGGCGGATTTTCGAGATGACAAGCGCCAGGTTGTCTCCCCCGTCATTCAGGACGTCACTGCGCCCCTGAGCGCTCTGTTCCCGGCGAGCTCCCGCCAGCGGACCAAACGTCCAGCTCCGATAGAGCCGGATTTGCTCGTACTGCTCTTGCAGCCAATGGAGCACAGGATAGGCTTCCGGATCGCGAACCTGCGACAGTACGGATTCCTCTGGCTTCACGCTCTCGCGACGTAAGGATCGGGGGTCACCGCGGTCATCGAACAGCACCGGCCGCCCTTCCCGAAAGTGGTAGAAGAGTGAGAGATTCAATGGGTTTTCGTCTGGGCGCACTTCCTCGATGCGCTCATCCGTGAGCTCGAACCGCTCTCCATGCTCAGCGATCTCGAGCATGTGTCGAACAGGCCCCGTTCTGCGAGGATAGTCGATCACGGCGTCAATCCTGGCAACACGCTTTGACTCAGGGCCCTTCCACAGCCATTCCTTGACGCCACCCATCTCCTTGACCGGCTCCGCGAGCTTCGTGGGCGCAGCCCGAAACAACGAAAGCACCTCCAGGAGATTGGACTTGCCAGAGCCGTTCGGTCCGATCAGGACGTTGAGAGGCAGAAGCGGCAAGTCGATGCCCTTCGGCCCAAAGGACAAGAGGCCCGCGACCTTCAGGTGATGGATCAGCATGACGACTCCTTTGCTGAGCGGCCGAACGGGCCGAAGAGATGCTCGGTCGGGGCACATTCTAGAGCAAGGTGCAGCCTCGGCGGGTACCGCGGCTCCTGAGCTCGCGTCGCCGCTGCCAGGAGACGCCCCACGGGGCGTCTCTACGTTGAGGAAGGCAAGGGGGGAGGCGAGGGGGGCGATGGGACGCCCCCTCACCTGGCACACTACCGCGTATACGCCACGATCTGCTGCCCCACCCGCAGAGCGCTCGACCGCAATCCGTTCGCGATCATCAGGCT
>JGI10216J12902_102674531_pt1 | contig 11191 bp, 7 predicted proteins | sample KanNatreferecore_FD_12902 | JGI IMG/M metagenome (IMG submission 12902)
TAACATCCGATCCTGGAAAACCGGAAACCTTCGATCCACCTGTCACAACCGTCACATCGAACTTGTCTGCGGCCAGCGCCGAGGCTACGCGGCTGGCGCGGGCGAGATGACCTATGCCAAGAAGATGCTGGACGTAAAAAAGGACGCGCGGTTCTTTCACGGTTTTTGCCATTCGCTCTCAAAAAGGCGGGTCAATTGGCGGATACTCGAATTATGATCGAAGTGTTCACGTACACGTTTCTCGGCGGCCTTTCCCAAGCTGTATCGAAGATCAGGTTCGCGGATCGCGCGTTCAAGCGCAACCGCCAGCAGTCGTGGATCTTCCGGAGGGACGACGAAACCGTTTTCTCCGCCGGTCAGAAGCTCGGGTATGCCGGAAATATTTGTTGAAATGCAGACAAGGTTTTGACTGGAAGCTTCAAAAAGGACATTCGGTAAGCCGTCGCGGTCTCCATCTGTTGCCACCCGGCAAGCAAGGGCAAATATATCGGCGCTGCGATAGTGGCCAAGGACATCCTCCTGCGCAAGCGCGCCTTTCCAGGTGATGCGGTTTGCGATGCCTAGCTTTTCGGCAAGGGGCCTTAATCGCGCCAGTTCGTCGCCCCCGCCAATATGAACAAACTTCCAGTGTAGACGGGCTGGCAGAAGCGCCAGTGCTTGCAAAAGGATGTCGTAGCCCTTCTTCGGCACGGCACGGCCGACGCTCAATATCTGCACGGGATCCGAGCTGTCCGAACCGTCGCGGCTCGGACGGACACCAGTGAAATATCCGAAGCGGTCAAGATCGAGACCATGATAGCTCAGATGCACCTGTTCCTTTCGATTTGTCAGCTCACGCATGTGTTCGAAGCCAGCGCGCGTACACGTGACGCTCCAGCGAGCCGCGCCGAGTTTCTCGATCAGTTCCCAATCTGGGGAGGTCCATATGTCTTTAGCATGTGCCGAACAGGTCCAAGGCACATCAGTCATAATGCTGGCATAGCGTGCGACGGAAGCCGGCGTATGAATGAAATGGGCATGCAGCCATTCGCCTGCGTCGGGCCATTCATGGGCAAGGACAAGTGCTTGGCCGAGACGACGGATGCGGTTGCGCGAAATATCGCGACGCAGGTCTTTCCAGAACCGCTGGAGAAGCGGCTTGAAATTAGGCTTTTTCCGCGCTGCCATGAGGGCACGAAAGACTCGGACTGGTTCCTCGTGAAGATACTCGGGTAGGTAGACGACACGCGCCTTGATCTCATCGTGGATAGGATGACGTTTCTTGTCCGTCGGCTTTCGCATGGAGATCAATGTCAGGTCGAAGCCGGCGCGCTCCAGTCCGAGCAGTTCCTGCGCGATGAATGTCTCAGAAAGGCGCGGATAACCCTTCAGAATCACCAATGTCTTGAGGCGTACTGACAAGTTAATTCTCTTATTCCGCGACTGCGGGCAATGGCTGTTCGCGCTCGTCCAGCCAGTCGCCGACGATCTCGGAAATATGCACGAGACCCTCCAGCCGCATGCCTTCACCCTTGCCGGTTTGCGATGGCGGCGGACGGTCCGGCAAACGCTTGAGCACCTCTGCAAAGCGCAGAGGGTCCTCGGCTTCCTCTGGCAGCAGCATTTCGATAAGACCAAGTTCGGCGGCGCGTGTGGCCCGGATCAGTTGCTCTTCGCGTGGCAGGACGCGGGGGACGATGAGTGCCGGCTTGTCGAAAGACAGAATCTCGCAGTAGGTGTTATAGCCGCCCATTGCCACCACAGCCTTTGCGCCCGCGATCAATTCCTCCATGCGATTGTCGAATTCGATAACCTGGATGTAGGGAATTTTGCCACCCTTTTTTACCAGTTTAGCTCGCTGCTTCGCTGGCATATAGGGGCCGAGCACGATGAATGCCTTGTGCTGGAGGGTCGGATCTTGTTGATAGGCGTGGATGACGTTATGCACGAGGTCAGCCCCGTCGCCGCCGCCGCCGGTAGTCACCAAAATATAGTCGCCTTCGGGAACATGGGTTGGGGTGTTGTCGTTCGACAGGCTGCGTTGCAGAAACCCGACAAATTTCATCTTGTCGCGTACGGTGACCGGCACGTCCAGATCGACGAGGGGATCGTAGAAATCCGGCGGACCGTAGACCCAAACCGTGTCGTAGAACTGATCGATCTTTCGCATCACATTGTTGTTCTTCCACTCGGCCTCGAGCAGATGCGGCGCATCCATGACCTCACGCAGACCCAGGACAAGTGTCGTGCCGCGAGATTTTAGATAGGCGAGGGTCTCCTCCACTTCACCTTTCAGCCCCATCGGTTCTTTATCGACAATGAAGATATCGGGTTGAAAAGTCTCAGCCGTATGCCGGATGATCGACTGGCGCATCTTGAGTGTTTCATGCAAATCGATGTGGCGTGCAAGGGAGGTGTATTCCCCGTTGCGAAGCTTGATCACACTAGGCACCTTCACAAAATCGACGCGGGCGCGATAGTCGAATGCGCCGGCGATAGTTGCGCCGGATATAATCAGGATATTGAGCCCCCGGTAGTCCTCGACAAGAGAATGGGCGATGGTCCTGCACCGCCGCAAATGACCTAGGCCGAAAGTGTCGTGGCTATACATCAAGATCCGGGCATCGTCGAAACGCCGCATCATGGTCAAAACCCCTTGTTTTGCGGGTTGACCCGCGCAGTGCATTCGAAACGATCGTGAGAATACGCACTCATCGGATTCTCACTTCCCTTATCTGTAGGGATCGGCAGCGTCACGCAAGCCATCTCCCAAGAAATTGAACGCCAGGATAACAAGTATGACAGGAATCATTGGAAACAGCAGCCAGGGATAAAAAGCGATGACACTGACGCTGCGAGCCTCGGTCAAGAGAATACCCCAACTGGTGATCGGGGGTCTGAGGCCAAGCCCAAGGAAACTCAGTGCGGTTTCTCCGAGGATCATCCCGGGTATCGAAATTGTGGCCGTGGCTATCAGGTGCGACATAAAGCCAGGCACCAGGTGCCGCCCGATAATACGGCCGCTCTTGGCACCCATCAACTGCGCCGCGAGCACGTAGTCTTCCTCACGCAGCGAAAGGAGTTTGGAGCGCACGGAACGAGCAAGCCCGGTCCAGTCCAGCATGCCGAGGATGATGGTGATGCCGAAATAGATCAGGATAGGACTCCACGTCACCGGCATAATAGCCGCCAACGCCATCCATAGCGGCAGGCTAGGCAATGATTGCAACACTTCGATGACGCGCTGCACCAGCAGATCGAACAGACCTCCATGATAGCCTGCAAGTCCGCCGATCACGATGCCGAGAACGAAACTGATGGTTATGCCGATGAGCCCGATAGTCAGCGATATGCGCGCACCGTAGATGATTCGGGATAATACATCACGGCCAAGACGATCAGTGCCGAGCAAGAACATCTGGCCATCCTTCGCCGGGCAGACGAGATGGACATTACTCTCGAACAGGCCCCAGAACCGGTAACTGTCACCACGACAAAAGAAACGAAGCGGTTCAACATCGTTGCGATCGTTTGTGTAGATACGCTTAAGCGACTCCATATCAAGTTTCATTTGCCGGCCATAAACAAACGGTCCAACAAATTTTCCGTCGTGGAACAGATGCACCCGCTGTGGGGGCGAATGGATAAAGTCGACGTTACGCGTGTGCAAATTGTAAGGTGCAAGGAATTCCGCAATAATGATCATGCCGTAAAGCAAGAGCAAAAATATGCCTGACGCCAAAGCGAGCTTGTGCCGCTTGAATTTCCACCACATCAAACGCGCCTGCGATGCAAGATGGATTTTCGCCTGCGCGTCCGTCATTACCTCGACCGACATTGGATCGAACGGGGCAGTGGAAACGTAATGTTGCAGGGGCGCGCCGGGCGGGGGAAGCGGTGCCGTCACTTGGTACTCCTGCCTTGCAAGCGGATGCGCGGATCAAGAAACGCGAGCGCAATGTCGGATATGAGCACGCCGATGACCGTCAGGAGCGCGAGAAACATCAGAAAGGAGCCTGCAAGATACATGTCCTGACTTTGCAGAGCCTTGATGAGCATCGGACCGGTTGTTTCCAGTGAAAGAACGATTGCGGTTATTTCAGCGCCGGAGATGATCGAGGGCAAAATGGAACCGATATCGGAAACGAAGAAGTTCAGCGCCATTCGAAGCGGGTACTTGACCAGCGTGCGGAACGGGTGAAGCCCTTTGGCGCGCGCCGTCATCACATATTGCTTTTGTAACTCGTCCAAGAGGTTAGCGCGCAAACGCCGGATCATGCCGGCTGTGCCCGCTGTGCCAACAATAATGACTGGAATCCATAGATGGGAAAGAATAGACCGCGCTTTTTCCCAACTCATGGGTTCGTTTAGAAATTTCTGATCCATCAGATGGCCAATCGATGTGCCGAACCAGATATTGGCGAAGTACATCAGTATAAGCGCCAGCATGAAATTGGGTATAGCAATGCCGAGAAGCCCGAAGAAAGTAAGGCCGTAATCACTCCAGCTATATTGATGTGTTGCTGAGTACATGCCGATAGGAAAGGCGATTACCCAAGTGAACAAGATAGTGACAAAAGAGACGAGGATTGTCAGCCACATCCGTTCTCCTACCACCTCGCTTACGGGCAATTGGTACTCGAAGGAATAGCCGAAATCACCCTGAAGCATGCCGCCAAGCCAATGGAAATAACGCAGCACTGGCGGCTGGTCGAAACCGTATTGATGGCGCAGTTCTTCAATCTCCTGTAGATTGACGGTTTCGCCCTGGGCTCGAAGCTCCGCAATCTGGCTTTCGAAGAAATTGCCCGGTGGCAACTCGATAATGGTAAAGACCAGGGCCGAGATGACCAATAGGGTGGGGATCATCGCGGCAATACGCCAAAGGATATAACGCAGCATTTCTTTAGACCTGCTCCCCGCTCAGCCAGAAAGTATCAGGCATGTAAATGCCAAGATAGGATGTGGGATCAAATCCATAGAGGCCCTTTTCGGGAACGTTCTGCAAACGTGATGTACGCACGATCGGTTGCAGCGTGCCATTCACAAGCCCAATCGAAAATACCTGCTGGGTATAGATGGCCAACATCTGGTGCCAGATTTCAGTGCGCTCCGCCAGGTGACCGGACCGCTGCCAGCGCCCCAAAAGCTCGGTAAGCTCAATCGCTTCAGGAAGATCCGCTGCTTTGCCCTGGCTGCCATGCGACAGGTAATACATTCCCCAGAGCGGCCATTGCAGCTGATCGTCCATCGTTGGCGCCAGCTGTCCCGGGTTCATGTCGGCAGTTGCCACGCCGTTGTCCATGCCATACCAAATCGACATCATGATGCGCCCGCCCATAGCACGGCTGCGGAAAATGTCGCGCTGGGATGTGCGGACGAACAGCGCGATTCCGATCTTGCGCCAGTGATCCGTGACGAGTTCAAGCACATCCGTATCCACGGAGCTCTCGCCCGGCGTTTCGATTGTGATCTCGGCTAGCCGACCGTCCGGGAGCAGGCGAATGCCATCCTCATCCCGATTTTGCAGTCCGGCCTCGTCAAGAAGCGCGTTGGCCTGTTCCGTATCGTGATCGATCCACGCATTAGCGTACTCGGGCTTGAACAGAGGACTTTCGGGCAAAAGTGTATCAGCACTGGGAACGCCGAGACCGTAAAACACCGCCATGTTGATTTCATGCCGGTCGATGGCAAGCGACAAAGCCCGTCGCACCCGCACGTCGCGAAACAACCCACGCCAAACGTCATCGCCGCAATTGAGATTCGGCAGGATTGCGACGCGCGAGCCGCGAGTCATTTTCCACAAATCAACCTTCACAGGATAGCGGTCTTCCGCGTCCTTCAGAAAGGTGTAATCAGCAAAATCGATGCCGGTTGCCTGCAGGTCACTTTCTCCCGCGCCCGTTTTTGCCGGAATGATAGACGACGAACTGACATTGAGCACGAAGCGGTCGATATAGGGCAATTGACGACCGTTCTCGTCGACGCGGTGGAAGAACGGATTGCGTTCGAAGATGAATTGCTCCGCCGGTGGTGCTGTCATGTTTCGCCAAGGATCAAGTGTTGGCAGCTTGGGATTCTCCGGCCGGTACGTTCGTGACATTTTGATATGAAGGTCCGCCCACTTCTTCACTCGCTGTTCCTGCATCAAGGCGGAAAGCCTGAATTGGTCCTGATAGTCTTTGTGAAACTGCTTGAGGTAGGCCGATGGCCCGACGAGAACCAGAGGCTGCGGCCCGGCGAGATTTGGCAAGAAGTCCGGATTTGGCTTGTCCCAAGAGTAGCGGATGGTCCATTCGTCGAGAACTTCAAAGCGGGGCAGATTTCCATCGACACGCAGTACCATCGAGCCACCGCCAGGTGTTAAATCCTTATTGAGCAGGACGTCCTCCCACCAATAGCGGAAATCATCGACGGTAAACGGAGACCCGTCCGACCATTTGTGCCCTTCGCGGAGCGTGAAAGTGAACACGGTGTCGTTTTCGGACTGAAAGCCCGCAAGAATATCAGGCTGGAAAACCAGACGTTCGTCATAGCCAATCAGCCGCGCATAACCATAAATGGTCATGAACCGTATATCTTTGGCACTGCCGATAATCGTGCGGACCGTTCCGCCATATTGCCCGGGGGTTCGCCCCATTGCCTTGAGATTGACAATGCGCGGCCGCTTTGGCAATCGTTGGGAAAGAGGGGGCAAACTGCGGGCGCGCAATTGATCCGCAAGGTATTCCGGCTCAATATCGCGGTCGGCGGCACTTGCCAGCCTCGGCAACACCGCGCAACCCAGAGCACCGAGGCCAAAAGTACCAAGGACAGTGCGGCGCGTTACCACGAACGTAACTCACTTGCATCGACATTGCGACGCGCCAAGACGAGATGGCCGCCACCAAGATCGGCTGGAGCCAGTGTCTCACTGTCGCCATCACCGGCGAACTGGGCACCCCAGGAGTGTTGGTCCGAAGCGCCACTCATCTTCAATGTTTCGAAGTCAAGCGGCCTATCCAGATCGGGAAAAGGCACAGCCGCCAGCAGCGAGCGAGTGTAGGGATGAACCGGGTCACGCAGTATTATTTCGCGCGGTGCTATTTCGACGATCCTTCCTCCACACATGACGGCAATACGGTCCGCCATATAATCGACAACGGCAAGATTGTGGGAAATAAAGAGATAAGTTAGCCCGAGTTCCTTTTGCAGGTCCTTGAGAAGATTGAGGATCTGCGCCTGAACCGAAACGTCCAGTGCTGAGACGGGTTCGTCGCAAATCAGCAGTTGCGGCCCGAGCGCAAGAGCACGGGCGATACCTATGCGCTGGCGCTGACCGCCGGAAAAACTGTGTGGATAGCGGTTGAGATAGCGCTGGTCGAGGCCGATGGCCTGCATGAGCGCGCGCACCTTCTCCAGACGGTAAGCATTGTCGCCGAGTCCATGGATCTCCAGCGGTTCGCTAAGGATGTTCTGCACTGTCATGCGCGGTGAGAGCGATGAGACCGGATCCTGAAACACCATCTGGATGCGGGTGCGCAACTCCATAAGCTCGTCGCCCTCCGCCTTGAGAACATCGATCTTGCCCCTGCCGTCATCAAAGGTGACGGCGCCGCTGTCGGGTGTGATAGCGCGCATCAATATTTTGCTGACCGTGGTTTTGCCGCTGCCGCTCTCGCCGACAAGACCGAGGCATTCGCCGCGCCTGATATCGAAGCTGATGCCGTCCACCGCTCTGACCAAGGTCTTGTCCTGCTTGCCAAACAAGCCCGATTTGCGGATGCGATAGGATTTAACCAGGTCGCGAACGGAAAGAAGAATTTCCGGCGCGTTTTCGATCTGCTTTTTCTTGGCCCACAATGTGTTCGAATTGACTGGGACTTCGCGTAGTGCCTTCAAGCGTTCACCAGGCTTCATGTCAAAATGGGGGACGGCAGCCATGAGGCCTTTCAGATAGGGATGCTGCGGCTTACGGAAGATTGCGTCCACCGGTCCGGCCTCCATGATCTCACCGTGATAGATGACCACCACCTCGTCGGCCATATTGGCGACGACACCGAGATCATGGGTGATGAGCAGCATTGCCATGTTCAGCTTGTGCTGGAGATCGCGCAACAGCTCGAGGATCTGTGCCTGGATAGTCACATCGAGCGCCGTCGTCGGCTCATCGGCGATGAGGAGGGCAGGGCGGCAGATGAGCGCCATAGCAATCATGGCACGCTGGCGCATACCACCAGAAAGCTCGAACGGATACATGTCATATGTGCGACTTGGCTTGGCAAAGCCGACGAGGCCAAGCATTTCTTCGGTTTTAGCCCGACGCTCGTCTTTTGTCGCGTCGGTGTGGATCGCTAGAACTTCGCTGATCTGATTGCCGACGGTGTGCAGCGGAGACAGCGATGTCATCGGCTCCTGAAAAATTTTCGCCATGCGGCTGCCGCGTAATGCCCGAATTTCAGGCCCATCCCGTGACAATTGCAGAATATCCGTGCTTCTGCCGTCGATTGGATCAGTGAACAGTATTTTGCCGGTGACCTTTGCCGTATTGGGCAGGATTCCCATAACTGACTGACTGATAACAGACTTTCCCGAACCGGATTCACCGACGAGAGCAGTTACTTTTCCGGGCAGAACCCGCAGGTTGGCGCCCTTGACGACTTGCAAACGTCCGCCAAGCATCGAAAACGAAATGCCCAGATTTTCGATACGCAACAGATCAGATTCCGACTTCATGCCAGCCAATTGTTCCCTCGGAGCCTTGTTCGTTGCTCACTTAAAATTGAACCTATCGCACGGCCTTGGGGGAGTCTAGCTGGCTCTATGTGCCGATGGCATCGCATACCTTTGGAGGAGGCATTGCGATGACCAGCTTTGCACGCAATTCAAAGCGATATGGCGTCTGGGAGATTCGAGTTCCGATAACAACAATCAAGATGCGGGACAAATGCCCGGCCCAAGCACGTCCTCACAGCGGGGCGATCGGCGGAAATTATCGTAATACAGGGTCCAAACAGTCTTATCGGCAGCTCTGTAAGGGCCAAATTTGAAATACTGATTTTTACCAAGGCCGTTGTCGCCGTGGCCGATATGCCCTTTGACCGTCACAATCCATTTCTTGTTGGCGAAAATCTCGATGTGGCCGGACCCGTCAGGACCGGGCTTCGTGTAAATGGCGAAATCAATCCAGCCGGAATCTGGCGAAGGCAGTTTGTTGCCATGATCGGTCACGGTGATCGCATCGGTGCAACTGTTGAACTGGCTACCGTCCTGGGGTGTCCAGGTCCCGTCAGTCGCTATGAGCGCGCGCATTTGGTCTGTGTCCGGCCGGAACCAAACCGGCGTTTTATTGTTTCCGCAGGCCTGGGTGGAACCTGCCCCTTCCGCTGTGGAAGGCGCGACATAATTGGTTTCGACGGTCGCGAACAACTTACCTTGGTTCAGGCGCAGCGCCAGGAAGGGACTGAAATCACCAACTGCGTCGGGCCCGATCTCACGCTTCCATTGCGCGATAAGATAGCGATGGTCGCCTTTTGGAATTGGATCGGCAAACTTGACGGCAAAACCATACCAAACACCTTCGGTATAGGGCACACGACGGTCGGTTTTCTCCCATATCTCAGCGCGTTCACTGCAGTTCTGTTTGACGTTTGGGCAGAATGGCTTGACGCTCAGCTTCAGCGCGCCAGTTCCGGTCTGCTTGACGTCGGACTGGAACTCGAACGTACCCGCGCGCTGCTCGAAATTCTTGCGGTAGTAAAGTCCGCTGCTTGCCGCAAAATCCTTGCCGTCGAAACCATCAAAAAGCGTATCACCTGGCTCTGCTGCCGCATCAGAAAGGTTAAGGGTTGCGGCAAGGAGAGCCATCGCGACGATCTTTCCTGTCATTGCATGAATTTGTCTATCATGGGCCGCCGTTCCTGAGTCTTGCCATCGCGATGCAACAGCATAACCTGCTCTGCATCTGACAGGCCATCATAGGTGACCTGATCATAAGCATCGTCAAGCTGCGCTGTTTGTTCGAAAGATTTGGGCAAGAGAACCGTCACTTTCTGTCCGATACCGCGCAATTTTTCCTCGCCCAAGGTGACCCAATCGCCACCACAATAGGTGGCAAATGCCTGACTGGCGATAACCTCGCGCGAATATTTTTTTGTGAGTCCCTGCAAGCGCTGCACTTCGTTTACGGCAGAGCCGAAAGCCGAGAAGGTCAAGCGGTCTTTAAGACCGACATTGCCAAACATGACGTTACCGACGTGCAGGCCAATACCATAGCGGATATCGCCTAGACCGTCCTTGCGCCGCTCCTTGTTGAGTTCTGCAACACGTGCCTGTGCCTTGGACACCGCATTCAGAGCGGTTTGGCAAGCAATCTTCGACGGATCCTTATGACGACCGCAGGGATAGACTGCCAAAAAGCCGTCACCCATAAAGCTGAGAATTTCCCCGCCACCCCGATTGAACGGGGCCGCAATAGCATCAAAAAAATGATTGAGTGTATCTATATAGGCCTGTCGGCCCTCTTTTTCGGCCAGGACGGTAGATTCGCGCATGTCACCCATGACGAGCGCGGCCCGGATAGTGTCGCCATCGCCACGTCGTATCTGGCCGTTCAGGACGCGCTTACCGGCATTGCCACCGAGATATGTGGTCAGCATGTTATCGGCGAGTTTGCCGAGGACAGCCATTTTAGCGGCAACCGCCAGATGGTTCTGCAATCGCAGGAGCGCCGCGATCATGGCATCGCTAAACCCTTCCTTGCTGTCGGTTGACCAGGAACCCATCATGCCTTGCGTCGACTGGCCGCCAAAAGGCTGCAAGAAAGCGAGGTAATCGGTGACGCCTTCCTGTTTTAACTCGTCGAGGACCGGGAATTCGAGCTGTCCATCGATGTCGATGCGTCGCCGCAAATGTTCCAGATTGTTGCTGAGAAGATAGAAGTAGGGGCTCAACAGGAAGCGTTCAGGCTTTCCGGCTGGGTCATGCCGGTAACCTTCGACACTCATGCCACTCGCGCGTTTCCAGGTGAATCCTAACGCATCGTAGAGCGGATGCAGCATTGAAAACGAGAGATTGACGCGGGCGATCGGGAGGCCCGCCGCTGCGATACGTTCGCAAAAGCCGCGTACGATAGTCTCCAGATTTTCCCCGGCAAGCGACGTTTGTGTGAGCCAATCGGCTACCTTGTCGAGAAGTATGCTGGATACGTCAAATTCGGTCGTGCTCATCCGTC
>JGI10216J12902_100718242_pt1 | contig 11185 bp, 5 predicted proteins | sample KanNatreferecore_FD_12902 | JGI IMG/M metagenome (IMG submission 12902)
TAGTAGGGTGAAGAGTCCGGTGAGGAACGGCTCGAGGTCATCCGCCGCCACGCTCCACTTGCGCGCCATCTGCCGCACCGTGGTATCGCCTCGCTCACTGAGCCACTGGTTCACGAGCGCCGGCTTCTCTGACACCTCGCGCTGCAGCTTGGTCCCGCACGGACCACCAGCCTGCGAGATGTAGCCCTGCTGCACTTCCAGATCGCCCTCCATCCAGTACTTGGAGAAGATCTGCCACTCCGGGTCGAACAGCACGCGCTTCCGTCGCAGGTAGTCGAGCAGTCCGGCGACGCCTTGGCACAGATCCTCCGCCGGCATGCCAAGAGCGTTGGCCTGCTTCTGAATCCAAGGCAGCGCAGCCCGCAGCCCTTCGTACTCGACCTTCATCCGGCCCCACGGTTCGAGGCCGATCGGCTGGCGCGCCGACAAGGTCACTTCGCGGAGCACCTGGATGCGCAGGAACTTCCTGCGCTCCTGCTCGTGCCGGCCACCACCGCCCTCCCTGCGCACGACCTGCCACACCTCGGGCACCAGCGCGCGCGACATCGCCTCGTCCTTGTCCAGCACGTCGTCGAGATGCAGGGCGAGGTCGCCGACCGACACCGGCTGGTCCTTCATCCCGTCGGCCATCAACGCGCGCAGGCGAAACCGCCGCGCGTGGTCCTTCATCCAACCCGCCTGGAACGCTGCGTCCTGGCGGTTGTCGCAAAACACCAGCAGCCGCTGTCGCTCGCTGTGGTGGACCATATCCTGGGCCAGCACGTGCACGTCGGCGACGTTGGTCGCACGCACTGGGCGGGCTGGCTCGCGGTACTGGCCGTTGGCGCGGTGCCCAATAGCGCCGCAGGACAGGCAGCTCGACAAGTAGCCCGGGTTGTCCTCCTTCTGGCGCACCGCGTAGAGCAGGACCCGCTCGCCGAGCACTCCACAGTGCAGGCACCGCGCCCCGGCCACCGGGTGCGCAGCCCCGCAGCGTCGGCAGAAGTACAAGGGCTCAGTGCGCTCGTGCTCCTCGAGTTCGTCGTCGTCGTCCTCGCCGACGATGCGATCGAGCAGCACGACCCGGCGGCCACCCTGCTTCTCTTCCAGCGGCTCCCAGCACGAGCCATCGCCTTTGGCCTCGCCCCCACCCGGCTTCTTGCCCGTGTAGGCGAAGTCCTTCAGGAACGAGAGGAAGTAGTGCTGGCCGCAGGTCGTGCAGGTCGTGACCGGGAAGTGGGCATGTTGGTTCTCGCCGCCGCCCGATGCGATCTCGTCCTCCGCGGCCAACCAGAGGCGCGGCTCCCCAGCGTCCAGCGGGAAGCTCACGACGGCACCGCTGATGCCACGCACGTAGACGTGCACGACCGGACGAACCAGCGGCCGACCATCGTCGCGCGCAGCGGCACCTAACGTCAGCCAGGCGAGGATCTCGGCTTCCGGAATCTGTCGCCCAAGCTTCTGGGTGACCTCCTCCTCCAGTTCCACCAGGGCTCGCGGCCGTGCCAGCAGTTCGCTCAACTGGAAGAGCAGTTCGTTCTGCACCAGTTCCTTGTGCAGCATCTCGGGCCAGGGGCCGCCCGGCAGCTCCTTGCCCGCGAGGTCGAGGTACGCCTTGCGGATCGCGACACCCTCCGCATCGCTTGCCTCTACCGCGCTCACGCAGTCGGCCAGCACTTCGGCCGCCGGCCGGCGCGGCGGCTTGGGGGGCCGGCGCTTCTGCGCCCAGACGTCGCTCTCATAGGCCTCTCCCACCGTGGTCACGGAGTCCTTTGGCACGCCGAAGAACCGCTCCGCGAACTCACGTGCCGCGTCCGGATTCTTGCGGTCGACGATCGTGGCCGACGTGGCGACTCCGACCGTGTCCTGCGTCGACCGTCCGCAGAATGTGCGCAGGCGACGGATCAGGCAGGCAGTCTCGGCGCCCTGTGCCCCGGTGAACGTGTGCGCCTCGTCAAACACCAGGAAGTCGAGTCGCGCGCCGGCGAACAGCTCGACGTCGCGCTGGCGCGTGAGCAGCAACTCCAGCTGCTTGACGTTCGTCAGCAGGATGCGCGGCTGCCGGCCCCGAGTGCGCATCGCTTCGCGCGAGCAGACTTCCTCAGGCGGGTAGACGGTCTCGCTGCGCTGCTCGTTGCGCACATCTTCGAGCTTCGCCTCGTAGTCGGCGCGCGACGATCCGGCGGGCAAGCGGATGCCGACCACCTCGTTGTCACGCTCGGGGGTCTTGCCGACGTACATGCCGAACGGGATTCCCGTTCCAGCCAGCAGCGAGCGGATGCGAAGCAGCTGGTCCTCGGCCAGCGCGTTCATGGGGTAGACGAGGACCGCGCTGATGCCAGACGGCGCGTCCTCGTCGCGCAGCTCGAGGCACTTGCTCACGATGGGGTAAAGGAAGCACTCGCTCTTGCCCGACCCCGTGCCCGTCGAGACGAGCGTCGTGCGGCCGGCGCGGATCGCGCGGATGGCCTCTTCCTGGTGGCCGTAGACGTGCGTGATACCGACAGGAATGCGCTGCCGCATGTGCGGGTGGAACACGCGTTCGCGCACGAGGGCATCGATGGCGGCGCCCTGGCGGAACGGACGCGACAGGCTGATGAACGGCCCCTTCAGCAGCGGCGAGTTGCGGGTCTCGTCGAGCGAGAGCAGGCGGCGCATCTGCGCATGCAGGCGTTCATCGGCGAATGGGTAGGCCGTGAGTTGGTAGCGCAGGAAGCTGCGGATGACCTTCTCAGTGAAGACGATCGGGTTCAGGGCCACGGCTACGCCTCTCCAGAGAGTTGCTGCCAGATGGCCCTGTACTCTGATCCCGACATGGTGGTTCCGGTGGGACTCGCGCGCCCCCATGCCTCTGGCTTCAGTCCTCTCAGATACGCCCGCGCTTCGGGAACAGTCAAATCCCTTGCGTGACCAGCATCCAACCTCATCTTCTCGCCAAGCCTCGTGGCGATGCTGCGTGGCACTTGGTGCATGCGCATCAACACCGCCTCCTCGCTGTTCACGCCGTGGTAAAGGAAAGCCGGCAGCATGTTCATTCGGCGGGTCACCGCCTCGTCCAGCTTGTCCCATGGAATGCCTGATCCCGGGAGCTTGCTCAGTGCTGCCAAACCCCACACGCCAGAGTTCACGAGTGCGCGGTAGATGCCCCTGCACGCGTTGCTGACTTCCGTTGTCAGGTCTGGTTCGCCATCGCGGAAATACCTCTCGGCGATCTCCTGAATGCCAGCGCCGTTCACCCACGCCTTGGCGATCTCGGCGATCTGCGTGTGACCCTTCCCCGTTCCGGCGATGTCTCCAAGCTGCTTGTTCAGCGTCGGGAGCTTCATCATCACCCCGACGAGGTGAGAGAGCGCCCGGCCATTCCCGAACAGGCTCACAGGCTCCCAGTCCGCCGGCGTCAGCTTCTGCTCCAAGGACCGCAGCCCTGCCATCGCGCTTCCTACTCCTTCCGGGTCGAACCCCGTCGCGTCGGCAAGTTTCAGGCGTTCCGGGTGGTCTTCGAGTTGGCGGGCGTAGCCCTTGGTAACCTCGATCAGCAGCTCGGCCTTGGCCCGGAGAGCGGGGTCATCCTGGCTACGGAGCAGGTTGAAGCCATAGGTGTTCCTCAGCACCTGTTCGGTGTTGCTCACGACGCTTCCGAGGTCACCCGCCTCGCGAAGGAGGTGAGACACGTACGATCGGAAGTCCGCCCACTGCTCCCCCATAACAACCGCGCGGAGACGATCCGCTTCTGGCACCCGTAGCAAGGCGTCCAGGAGATCGACCAGACGCGACGCGAGTTCGCGATGTGCCTCCAGAAGCAGCAGACGAACTTTGGCTTCCTTCTCCTGGGTGTCTACGGCGATGCCAACGACGCCGACGCTGTCCTGCTGCACGCGACCTGCTCTCCCTGCGAGATTCCAGAACTCCCTGGGCTTCATCGGAATGGGTCCCCTCTTGGTCGGATGTTCCGCTTGCGACAGGAACACCGACGAGACAGGGAAGTTGATGCCTTGGGCGATGGTCGTCGTGGCGCACAACACTCTCAACTTGCCCTCTTCAGCGAGCCACTCGACCAGGGTCCTTGCTTCGTCTGGGAGGCCGGCGTGATGAACCGCGACGCCCTTCCTCAGCATTCCCGCCAAAGCGAAGTCGTTGCTGACTTCGTTCTTGAGGAACTTCTCGACGAGGGCGATCTCGTCCGGCAACACCGGCAGGGGCTCCAGATCATTGGCGATGGTTTCTGCCATCTTCCAGACCGTGGGGATGGTAGAGCCGATCGCAATGCTCGTTCCCCGACCGGAGAACACCTTCGCCATCGCTGCCGTCATGTTCATCAGCTTCTTGGAAGACGAGAAGTCAAGTCCGAGTGGCACCTCATCACCAACCCGGTGGTCTCCACGCAGGTGGATCGTCTTCGGCGTGGTGGCGACCGTCTCGAACGTCAACGACCAGACCTTCTTGCGGCCGACCTTGCGATGCTCATCCTTGTGCTTGAAGAAGCCGACGATTCGCTCGTTCGGTTGCCAGGCGGTACTGCCCAGGCTGATCGCGTGACCGGTCTCCGCTCCAAGCCATTTCGCGAGCGTCTCTGGGCGCTCGACGAAAGGCATCAGCAACAGATAGTTGGCGTTCGGGCAGTCCTTCTTGAGTGTCGCCAACAAGAGCTCGATCCGAAGCCCGCGTTCTTCGTCCTCGATGTTGTGTGCCTCGTCCACGACGACCAGAGCCAGAGGGCGAGTGATCTTCTTGTTCCTGATGATGAGCCCGAGCTTCTCAGGAGTCGCAACCAACACATCGAATGGGTGATGTCCGCTGGAGTCTGACGCAGAGGACAGGAGCGTCTCCTCGAACGCATCGATCTCGATTCCCCCCGTTACCTGCTCGACGCTGACGCCAAGCGGCTCGAAGTCACGCCGCAGGCGACGGAGGATCTGCGTCACGAGAGCTCTCGTCGGCGCCACGTAGGCAACCCAACCTCCGTCCTGCGCGAACTGGTTGAGTGCCTGCAGAATGCGGAACTGCGCCAGCGTCGTCTTGCCGCCGGAGGTGGGCAACTCGATGACGATCGCGCGGCTCGCTGGATCCAGCAACCCTTGCTCCACCAAAGCCGCCCGTTGTGGAGGCAGCAGCTCAATCATGGGGTGACGGGCCTTGACCAGCTCACGAACAAACTTCGTGACTCGAGAGTTGATCGTCGCTGTCGCGGTCCAGAGGGACCCGGCGACCATTCTTCGTGCTGCTGCGTGAAGCCATCGCAGCAGCACCTCGAAGACTAGGTCGCTGCATGCGGATGCCGCCTTGATGCCCTTCTCGAAGTGCATGTCGAGCTGGGTCTCGATGCGCCCCTCGGTCCCTGCTCCCTGAAGCATGAAGCTCGCGAGCAGTTCGGTCGCACGCGCCAAGTGATAGAGGCCAACGAGGCGCAAGGCCATCGCCTGAGATTGCGGCGACGAATCACCTCCCAGCAGCTTCGACTCGTGCTGTTGCTGCTCCTCTCGCAGGAACGCGATAATCTCTGCGATCGCGTGCAGGTCGTTCCAGCTGTCCTTGCGGAAGAGGCGCAGCCATCCATCGTACACCCGATAGAGGACGCGCAGATCCCAGCCCACGTCCGCAACCGATGGTGCGCCGACCTGCTGCACATTGTCGACTAGCCATCGACGCAGATCCGCCCAGCGATCGCCCACGTAGGCCAGGGCCGACAGATGGAGGACATGGAACACCATCTCCTGCGGAGTAGCCGGCACCTTGGTCGCACGCCGCAGTTCGAACGCCCGGAAGGCACCGGCCTGGGCTTGAGCCTGCAGTGCTTTGGCACCCAGGTTGATTAGAGCATCCAGACCTTCCGATGCGGCAACTTCGTACGCCGTCGCGAGTCGCTCCAAGAGCGGGTCATCCGAGGGTTGGTCTTCGAACTGCAGCGTCAACTGCTGCCTCAGTGCCTTGCGAACTAGGCGTGCGTCGGCGACGTCTCGACCACGCATCCGTTCCTCTTGACGCACCGCACGAACTGCCCAGTGCAGCTCGATTCGCTCCAGTGCTTCGCGATCGAGGATCATGGTCCTTGCCTCGCTGCCTGAGTCCGCTGGGGCAGGTTCGGGATGCAACCCCGATCAAGGTACAGAGCGAACAGCATGATCTGCGTCTTCGCTGGGCACGCAGTCGCAAGGCTGCCGGAGCGAGCAGCCAGATCGCGCTGGTCGGGTGCCACGTCCCTGACCAAGACTCCGAAGAGGGCCAGGTCCGTCGAGTCCGTGAAGTACTTCGTCGCCGCCACCCTGTAGTCGGGCTCCCAAGGCTGGCCCTGGCAGCGGAAGCCCAGGTATCGCACGAGCGGGTCCTTCTTGGACTCGAGGTCTCTCAGTCCCTCTATCTGCTTCGCGAGGCCCGTCCGGCTGGTGACGACCAGGGGCGGATACTTGGCTTCTCCAGAAGTCTTGACCTCGCCGAAAGCGAAGCGCACCCCGGCGGCAGCGCCGTGATGGAAGCCAACAAGATCAGCGCCTGCTGGACTCGCCGAAGGATTCCGGAGGTCCCGACCAAAGGGCCAAGGAAAGGAACAGCTCTGGTGAGTCATCAGCCAGCCCTCGGCCAGTACCTCCCCGACGCGCCAGTCCTCGACTGGGTGAGACGACTGCAAGGCGCGTTGCACGTTCTGCTGTGCGAACTTCGTGTTCGTGAGGCTGGTCCAGAGATCCTCCAGTTCTTCGCGGCCACCGACATCCTCCAGCAAGTCGCCCACATCGCCGACCAACGCTTGATCGAGATCCGGAGTCGTGAGTTCGTACCCGCGGGCCACCACAGGGGGCGCGGTGGCGTCGTACACCTGCGTGCCAAGCGGAACTGGCATGGGCTAGTCGAACAAACGCCGCTGGCGTTCCTTGGGGTAGTGCTGCTGCACGGCCGATGCTTGCGGTGCAACTTGGGGGGACTCTGCGAGGCCTTCGAACAACTTGCTATAGCCGATCGGTCCGAGGATCACCTTCACGCTGCGTCGCCTGGGCTTGGGTTGCTTGGCCGGGCGCTCGTTGCCGGCGAGGCACAGTGTCCAACCCGCGCCGCCGCACGGCGCGAGGAGGATGGTGACGCCTCGCCGCGGTCGTCGCCGCGTTTCGGCGTTGACCTCCTGCACGCCGACTCTGCCCTGGTTGAGTGCAGCAGCGCTCACTCGCTGTTGTCCTTGGACTCAGCATCACCGCTCGGAACAGGTCCCGAGGAAGCCTGTCCATTGGGCACCATCCAACGGCGCGGCGCGATGTCGAAGCCCTGCGGCACCGGCTTGAACGGATCATCGCCACGTGGCCAGTTCTTCGCGCGCGATTGGAAGCGACGTAGACGCTCCACTTCCAGACGGACGAGCACAGCGTAGTCATCGAGCCCACCACGAATCCGACACACGTCTCGCAGATGCGGCTCCTTCGCGGGAGCACGAACCCGACCGTCGCCGTACCTACGGTTGTTCACTAGCGCCACGTACGCATGAACGTCCAACGCAGCAGATTCGACCAGAGCTGAGAACGTCTCTAGGTCCTTGTTCCAGGCGAGCACCATCAAGCAGTCTGCCTCCCCCTGGAACATCCCGCGAAGTCGAATGTCCTGCAGCTCCGAGCAGACGAGGACGCCGAAGTCGAACCCGTTGTGGCGGTACACGACGGGCCGCTGACTCGCCTCGACGAAGGCCTTGCCGTGGAGCCGAAGCAGCTCCTCCCCCTCCGCCGGAGCCGCCTCCACTTTTCGTTGTCGAATGATGATCGAGGAAGGAAACCCGAGGCGATCATCGGTCAAGGCGAGCACAGCCTCGTTGATCACGCGATCGCCAGCGAGGTGGCCATACTCGACCCCGGCAACGACGCTGATCTTGCTGTCGAGCAGCCGATTGACGAGGCTCGCAACCCATCGCCGCGGGATCGACAGCTCCGGCAGGAGGACGTAGTCGGGGCGGGGCCAAGCAGCGAGGATCCTGTTGACGAACCGAGCAAACTGCTCGTAGCGAGCCAGGCTCAGAATCGGGTCACCCGCTGCAGCGGCGTGCCACGCCGTCTCACTCGTCTCAAGGTTCGCAATGCAGAGGGTTGGCCGAGGCGTTTCCGCGTCCGTGCCAATCGTCACGAGCCTTGGTGGCGGTGGTGCAGCAGGCCGATCTGCCTTCGACCCATCCCCGGACTGCGCCGGGGCCCGTGCTTCCCCCCGCGGCCAATCGCGGCGAGTCCAGATGCCACGCAGGGCACGAGCAAGGCGACCCCAGTGACGAGTGGCATCGTCACCCTGCACGCCGTCGTCCCCGAGACCAACGCATGCGGGGTCCCACTCAGCGATCTCTCGCAACGACAACGGTCGCGTCGGGAACAGGAAGGGCCGCAGTCTTGCTGTCCGCCCTGCGACTGGCCGGCCGGAGCATTCATCGGAACGCGCGAGGAATCTGCGGATCGCGCCCACGTCCCCCTCGTCACCTGCGAAACAGTCAACAATCTGGCCAAGTCGCTCGTCCAACTCCTTCGGAGTGTCCGGGAAATTCGCTTCCCGCCACAGTTCCTTGACAGGCCGACGCGCAAAGTCGTTCCAAGCGAGCGACTGGATTCGGTCCGCGGCCGTGTACCAGAGTCCCAATGCATCCTCGAGCTCGACGGGCTCCACCGGGAACTTGCGCTCCAGGACGCCAAGAAGAGCAGCACGACCATCGTCTTCCTCGGCGGGCAAATCGCCGGCGGGCACGTGAGCCAACGGCCAGGCCCGAAGCACCGCATCGCGCATCATGGAGCCCAGGCTCTGGTTCAACTGTCGCCACACCTGCTCGGTGTCCACAGCCACGACATACCCGTTGAGCTTCAGGCCCTTGTCGCCGAAAGCGACCGTTTGCAGCTCGTTCCATGCATGCCACGCCGCTTCTGTCAGACCATACGCGCCCTTCCAGTCCTCGCATGCGACCGCCAAGCCAAGCAGCCTTGGCAGATAGTCCATATGGTCGAGCAGGCGCTCCGGCCGCAGAACGTGGTTCTTGGCAAAGCGGAAGAACTCCTCCCGCTCCGTGCGCCACTCCGACGGCGGCAGGTCCAGCGCGAAGGTCTCGGCCCAACGCAACTGGATCGCCAAGCCCAGGCGGCGAATCGACAAGCCATCTGCCCGCCGCAAGGTGTCCGACCGCTCGCGCACGTCGTTTGAGGCGGTCAACACCTGAGCCGATGCCTTCCTTGTCAGAAATCCGGCTTCAGGAAGCAGCCGACGCTCGCTGGCGAGATCCCTGATCTCGCTGCGAATCACATCGAGGAGGTCCAGTCCGGCATTCCCTTCCAAGAGGAAGACCTTGTTCTTGGCATCCTGCAGCACGAGTTCGGTTGCACCCTGGAACTCGCCCAATCGGATGCTTCGCTCCTTTTCCCGGGCGCCACCACTACCCCCTGGGACAATGGCCAGCGCACCCTCCGGGAGGTGTCGCGCGATGTAGTCCATCACCTCGGCACCGCTCTTCAAGCTGCCCGAGTCCCGCAACACCAAGAACATGTCGTCGACGTAGCGGCCGTAGTAGATCGGCGCCAAGTTGTCGACGAGCAGTCGATCGAGTGGCTGCAGGAGGACGTTGGCCAGCACGCGCGCAGCGGTGAGCCCAATCGGGATGCCGCCAGTCGACACCGTCTCGCTGGAGTGACTGTCGATGTACTTCCGGGTCTGCTCCGACCAGGCCACGAGCAAGCCACACACCACGTCGGTCAGTTCACGGTCGACTTGCGTCAGCTGGCTTTCCTGAACCCCCACGAGCTTCTTTCCAGAGGGAAGCAGTCCGATCTTCTCGTGAAAGCTGCGGCTGGTTGCAAAGCTCGGATCGATCCGATGGAAGTAGTTTCGGATGTCGAGGGTGAGGCAGATGACCTTCTCGCCGGCCTTGAGTTCACGTCGAATCGCGGTGAGGCCATCGTCGCGCCACTTGCGGTAGGCCCGGAAGTAGGGCGGCATTGTGCCCACCGCCTTCAGGTGGTAATGGCGCTTGCTGGGGCGGCCGTCATCCCCGTAACGACGCACCCTGGAGCCGTACGCATGCGTGCCGAGACTGGCGTCGAACCGGTGCCCGACGCGGTTCACCCAGAGGGCAGAGATCACGTGAAAGTCGACGGGGAGTTCGGCGGCAACGCGCAGCTCGGCACAGAGATCGTGGTGATCGCGAAGGTGTTCGTAGGCCCGTTCCTTGTTCGAGAAGAACGCACCATCTGGCTTCCTCGATTTGTCCTTCGGGTCAACGCTCAGCTTCTTGGCAACGAGGATCTGCTTGCCCAGCAACGCCGGATCCTTGACCAGGGCCAAACGACTCTCTGCGGTTTGCAACCGCCTCAGGAGCCCAAGCAGGTTGGCCTCTAGGCGTTCCTCGTACGTTGCGAAGGCGCGCGCTACCGACACAACACGCTCGAAGAAGCAATCCGCCTTGGCCTTCCGATAGGCAAAGACCAGATCCTTCAGGGTCAAGTCCGCCCAACTCTGCAACGGCTCCGTCAGGTTGCTAAGCGAGTCGGTCACGAGTCCGACCTCCGGAAGAGGCTCTGCTGAACAGGCGAGGCCTTCCTTGCTTCGGCTGGTGTGGCCCGGGGCGGCGCCAACGACGCTGGCAACCCGCCGAATCCAACTTCACCACCTCCATTCGACGGAGAGCCAAGGATTGCTGTGGCGTGGCGTTCGCATTCGGCCCAGGACTCTTCGGGGGTCTGGGCGAGTTGCCAGCCGAGGAAGCGGGGGCCGACGTGGGAAGCGACAGGTTGAGGGTGCTGGGCGCGGTCGTCGTGGCCGAGGCCGTAATCGGCGAGGCGCAGGGTCTCGGGAAGCATCCAGCCTTCGCCGTTGTTCAGTGCGAGGAAGGCAGCGATGCCCTTGTCGCGGTCTCCACCGTGTTGCGCTGTCAACTTCTGCAATTCATCGAAGGCAACCAGGGTGAGGATAGGGTGACGAAGTTCGGGGTCCTTCTCCTTGTCAACGCGCCAGAAGCCCTTGGGGTCGAGCGAGCGCCGGAGGCCCTTGTCGCTCAGTGAGGCCAGGGGGTAGTCGCACTCCTTGATCACAACTCGCAGGTCATCCTCGTGCAGACCCAACATCGCAGCGACGACCGCATCCGACATGCAACGCAGGCGGGCTCGCTCATGAGCAGTCAGGGCCCAAGACTTCCCCCATGCCGGCAGATCTCGTGTCCACCATGCAGCGAACCTCACCATCGCCATTCCTGCTCTAGCAGCGAGAACTGCCAAGG
>JGI10216J12902_100085233_pt1 | contig 11182 bp, 7 predicted proteins | sample KanNatreferecore_FD_12902 | JGI IMG/M metagenome (IMG submission 12902)
GCCGACGTCCGGCGCCACGACGGCGCGCCCGACGGCCATCGCCTCGAGCACGACCAGCGGCACCGCCTCGAACGCGCTCGCCAAACACACCGCGTCGGCGGCGTTCATCAGGTCGGGGACGTCGCTCCGCCCCCCGAGGAGCTGGGTGCTGCCTTCCGCCTCGCGAACCGCCTCTTCCACGCGCTCCAGCTCGGGGCCGTCTCCCACGACCAGGCCGCGGATGGAAGGATCGACCCAGCGGGCTTTCGCGATCGCCTGCACGAACGAGGGGACTCGCTTCTCCGGCCGGAGGGCAGCGGCGAGCAGCACGACGAAGTCGCCGTCGGCGACACCGAGCTCGCGTCGAACCGCCTCGCGAGACCGGCCGACGTCCAGACGGTCGGGAACGGTGTTCGGGATGACGTCGATCCGGCCCTCTTTGTAGCCGTACCCGACGAGGCCGGGAACCTGCGTATCGCTGGTGGCGACGACCCGGGTCACGCGCGGGGCAACGAGGCGCAGCAGCGCGAGCTGATGGCGGCGCATCGGGCGAAGGCGACCGCTCGCATCGGGCCCGGTCTGCTCCATCGTCACATGCGGCGCACCGACCTTCCGTGCAAGTGCATGGCCGAGAACCTGAGCGTTGATGCTCCGCGTAACGACCACATCCGGCTGCCACGAGGCTGCAGCGAAGAGGCGGCGCATCGCTGCGACGTCGGTCCGGCGCCTCATCTCGATGCACTCCAGCTCGACGCCCTTCCCGCGAAGCTCGTCGAAGAACTGCCCCTCGCCGTTCAGCGTGACGACGCGGACGTCGAAGCCGCGGCCGATGAGCCCGGGAATCAGGATCGCGATCTGGCGCTCTGCCCCACCAATTCCGAGGAGCGGCAGGACGAACAGCACGCGCGGTGCCCGGCGGCCGCTCGGCCTCCGACCAGGTTCGGTCATGAGGGTGCCGCTGGTGTGGCGGAAACCATGCCGCGCCGCAGCATGCCCAAGGCTATCCAGGGCAGCGCCGCAACGAACGAGAAGAAACGGAAGTCGGAGAACGATGCGTTGATCACGTAGACGAGAAGCGTCGCGACCCAGGCGATGACGAACCATCGCCTCGCGGCGACGTTGATCCCGAGACGGGAGGCCTGGTAGGCAATGATCAACCACGGGACGAGCAAGAGCCCGAGGCCAACCGAGCCGAGCTCGACGAGAACGGTCAAGAACGTGTTGTGGCTCGTGTCGTCCGCGGCGTACTCGCGTGGAATTCCCGCCGAGGGAAGCGGGACGGTGCTCTTGACGCGGTCGAACGAGCCGTACCCCCAACCCATGACCGGCTTGCGCTGAGCTAGATCGATCGACCACGCGGTCAGCAGCTGGCGACTGGCGACGTTCGAGTGGTTGCTGAGGCGCTCTTGGTAGACACGCGTCGCCTTGATGTTGCTCCAGCTCGCGATCCCGATCACGAGCGCCAGGACGACGGCACCGAGAGCCGTCCATCGCGCCCGGGCGTGCAGGCTGGCCATCAAGATCACGACCGCAACCACGGCGAGCAGGGCCGCGCGCGTCAGGGTGAAAGCGAGCGCGGGAACGCCAACCACCAGAAGGGCGATGCTCGGCGAGCGTAGCCTCTCAGGCCCGCGCCAGACGAGGACGGCGACGGCGATGACAATCGCGACGCCGAGAAACCCTCCGAGTGCATTCGCGTCGAGGAACGTGCCGACGACGCGGCCGTCCTTGCTCTCGCGCTTCGAGAGGAACCCACCGAGGCTCGTGCCGCTGAACCGTTCGAGCAGGGCCACGAACGCGACGATCGCGCTCGTCACGAGGAGCGCGTTGACGACCCGCCGTTCGAAGCCCCGGCGCCTCGGGCCGAAGGCGCAGAAGTAGTAGCAGATGACGCCGATGGCGATGTTCGTGTAGAGGATCTCGCCGAGGTAGCCGCGACTGACGTATTGCCCCCAGACCCCGTGGGAGTTGAAGGTCGTGATCGGGAGCTGCTGGCTGAGCATCGAGCCGAGGGCGAGCAAGACGAAGGCAAGCGGTAAGGCGTCGAACCAGCTGAAGCGCGGACGAGGGGATTCCTCGCTCCGCGCAGAGGAGAACGTCCACACGACGAACATCAGCGGCGGAACGAGGTACAGCACCGCGATCAGCGCACGGGGCGTGGTCGGGTTGTAGGGGTTCTGCAGGAACGGGGCCAGCAACACCCAGCCGGCGAAGATCGCGTCGGCCCGCGCACTGAGCGCGCCGGCGAGGAGGAGCAGCAGCACGAGGCCTGCAAGCGCGAGGAGCATCCGCTGCTGCTCGACGAGGCCGAAAGCGCTGATCGCAGCAAGCCCGCCCACGGCCCCGGCGAAGCCGACTGCGACCCGCACGTCATGGATTGAGTGCTCGCCGTTCATACGTACCGTGGGTCAGGCGGACTCTGCTGAAGCAGACGCCGCGTGGAGGGTGACGCGGTCAAGCTCGGCAGCCTCGCCGGCTTCGGCGACCGGGACGCGCGACCCTCCGCGCGCGAGTGAAAGGTCGACGGCCTCGATCAGACGAACGACGTCGAGCCCCAGGTCAGCAGAAGCTCGCGGTGTGGTTCCCTGCCGGATCGCCCCACAGAAGTCCTCCATCTCGAGGAGCAGCGGCTCGACTGCATCGAGCTGGGGCGAGACGATGTCGCCTGTGCGGTACGTGAGGTGGTACTCGCCGAAGGTCTCCGGGTCGCGGGGCACGGCACCGGAGTTGTAAACCCGCACCGGCTCCGCACTCGTGTCGTCGTAGACCACCATCTTCTTCGACCCGACGATCGCGGTCCGGCGGAGCTTGCTCGGCGCAAGCCACGAGAGCTCGATGTGGGCGATCGTCTCCGAGGCGAACTCCAGGTTGATAAAGGCAACGTCGGGAGTGTTCGGGAAGATGCACCCTCGGCTCATCGCCGTCACGTAGGTAGGGCACTCGCCGAGCCAGTACTGCAGGATCGAGAAGTCGTGTGGCCCGAGGTCCCAGGCGACGCTGACGTCGGCCTGGTGAAGGCCGAGGTTGACGCGGCTCGCGCTGATGAAGTAGATGTCGCCGACCTCGCCGGATTCGATCAACTGCCGGATCTTGTTCACCGGCGGGCTGTACAGGAACGTATGACCCGGCATCAGAACCAGCCCGCTCGAGCGCGCTGCTTCGATCAGCGCGGCGGCCTCGGCCGTCGAAGCCGCGAGGGGCTTCTCCACGAAGACGTGCTTGCCGCTTCTCAGCGCCGCCATGGCCAGCTCGTAATGGGTCGAGACGGGAGTGGCGATGGCCACTGCGTCGACACCCGAGTCCGACAGGACATACGAGAAATCCGTCGTCAGGCGGGCGCCTGGATACCGGCGGTTCAACCGTTCGAGTGCCTCCGAGCGCTGGTCGCACACGCAGACCACTTCTGCGCCCGGCAGCTCACGCAGATTGCGGACCAGATTCGGGCCCCAGTAGCCGAGGCCGACGACGGCGAACCGCACAGGATCTTCCGTTTGCCGGCGTTGATCGCCGTTCTGGTCCGGAGTCCAGAGGCGCACGGTCACACCGTCCCCCGGTGGGCGAAGACCTGGAGCGGCGTGCGACAGAGCAGGCGAAGGTCGAGGCCGAGCGTCCAGTTGCGCACGTATGCGACGTCCATGTCGAGCGCCTCGCCGAAGGTCGAGCGCGCCCGTGCAGTCACCTGCCACAGACCCGTCAGGCCAGGCCGAACCAGGAAGCGCTCGAAGTGGTGCGGCGCGAAGTGCTCCGTCTCGTAGGCGAGGCAGGGGCGGGGGCCGACGAGAGACATCTCGCCGCGCAGGACGTTGATCAACTGAGGAAGCTCGTCGAGGCTCGCCCGACGAAGCCAGGCCCCGATCCGCGTAACTCGATCGTCGTTGTCGAGCTTGTAGAGGCCGTTCCCGTTCGCAACGGCGGTGGAGTCCATCGTCTGCCTGATGTAGTCCTGGTGCGCCTTCGAGTCGGAGCCGACCGCCATCGTCCGGAACTTCAGGACCGTGAACTCGCGGAGGTCTGCGCCGAGCCGCTGCTGCCGGAAGAACACCGGCCCTTTCGAGTCGAGCTTGATCCGGGCGGCGATGTACGCGAACAGCGGCGCCGTCAGGACGAGCCCGATCACGGCTCCGATGAGGTCCAGCGAGCGCTTGCAGAAGCGCGCCCATGCCGACTGCTGTGGCCGCGGGAGCCCGACGAGCGGTAGCCCCTCGACCTCGTGGAGCTGCGTCTTCGGACCGATGGCCTCGAACAATCGGGGGACAACGTCAATCTGGACATCCAGCTTGCGCAGGTCGTGCACCAGCTCGAGCAGCTCTTCGTGTCGCGCCGGCGAGAACGCGACGATCACGCGCTCGATGTCGAAGGTGTCCACAAGTTCGGGGAGTCGGTCGCCCGCGCCGAGCACGGCTACGTGGCGGACGTCCTCGCGCCTGACCTTCGGGTCGTCGTCGACGAACCCGACGACGTTCACACCGTACTCGGGGTGCTGGAGGAACTTCCGGGCGACGAGTTGCCCAACGTCGCCCGCCCCGAGGATCACAGCGTTCTGCAGGTACGCGATGCTATGGCGCGCGACCCCGCGTGCGAGCGCGCGCGTCAGCGCGATGAAGACGATCGCGAGGCCCCAGAAGAGCGCCAGCTTCGGAACGGCCGAGTCACCAAGACCTCGGATCCACGTGAGGAGGAACAGCCCCCAGACGCTCAACGTCACTGCCTGGAAGATGCCGAACGTGTCGTCCGTGGTCGTGTGGCTGGTCCGCTCCTCGTCGCGGTCGTACAGGCCATAGAGCTTGAAGACGAAGATCCAAACCGGCAGGCTGGCAACGAAGAGGAAGACCTCGGTCGCGGGCCTGACGTTATCCGTATTGTTGAGCGGGAGGAACGCGAGCTCAGCGGTGGCGAACGCGAGCGCAAAGCCGATCACGTCGGCGACGATCAGCGCGCGGCGAACGAGCCATCGGCGATTGTGAGGGACGCGGCCGTTTCGGCGCTGGTCGACAATCTCGAGCGTCCGCGGTCCGACGAGCTCGCTCCACTCGTCGCACAGCGCTGGCTCTTCGAGCCAGGCTGTCCTGCCCACGGCGCTCATGGGTTCCTATCGGGGGGCCGCAGCGTTCCGATCACGAGTCGCGAGCACGCACCCGAGGTCGGCTCGCCGGTGCGGCGGCAACGCGCCGGCGAGCGGAGTAGTAGCCGCCGGGAACCGAGGCGTCCTCGGCTCCGGTGACGATTAGACCGAGTTCATACGCGGGACAGTCGCTGAGCACGCGCCGAAGCTCCGCGAGCGCGGGGCGGCGAACGGCGCTCAGCCGCGTGACGACGAGAATGGCGTCAACCTTCGTGCTGAGGGCGATCGCATCGCCTCCCACCAGCAGCGGGGGCGCGTCGATCAGGAGCACGTCGGCATCGGCGCTCAGCTCCTCGAGGAGCGTGCTGAGAGCGGCGCTGGTGATGAACTCGCTGGTGCTGCCGTCTGCAGGAGTGGGTCCCGTCGGAATGACGCGCAGGAAGCCTGCGACCGGCGAATGGCCGTTCCTATCGCGAGGCTCCGCGTTCTCGCCCGGGCTCGGGATGGCCACGCGGCCGCCGGCGTTGCCGATGTCCGTCGCGCCGAGGGCGAGGTCGGTCACACCCGAGCGACCGTCGAGGTCGAAGTACTTGTGGAGCGAAGGGTTCCGAAGATCAAGATCGACAAGGATCACGCGCTTCCCGGCCCGGGCCAAAGCGAGCGCGAGGTTCGCAGCGGTCGTCGACTTGCCCTCCTGCTCGTAGGCACTCGAGACCATCAAGGTCTTGGCGCGCCGGTCGAGGTTGGCCAGCTCGACCCTCGCGCGCAGCAGTCGGTAGTGATCGGCGACCGAACCGTTCGGCTCGTGCAGCATCACGAGCTTGTCCGCGGCGGCCAGCTCGCGGGGAGGTGCCGGAAGGCGAGCCAGAATCGGCAGCCCGAGTCGATCCTCGACCTCGTCGGACGTCCGGACCCGCGTGTCGATCTTTTCCCAGAGGACGGCGAGCGCGATCCCGAGGATCAGGCCGAGGACCAGGCCGAGGAAGGTGTTTCGCAGCGGCCGCGGGCTTACCTGGGTTGCGCTCGTCGCACGACGAACGACGGAGGTGTTCGACGTCTCCAGGGTCTGGAGGGTCCGAAGCTGTTGCTCGTTGGCGGCGAACGTCGCGTACTGCCGCGTGTGCCGGAGACCCTCGGCAGCGAGCTGATCCATCTGCTGTTGCACCTGAGCTGCTGCTTTCTCGAGCGCGGCGGTGTCGAGCTGCTGGCGGTAGCTCGCATACGCGCTCGCATACGCGCTGGCGAGACGAGCAGCGCCCCGCCGGTCCGAGACGGAGACGGCGAGGTCCAGGATGTCCGCGTTCGCCGCGGCGGAGGCAGACGACGAGTCCAGGAACTGCTGAGGCGTGAGCCCTCCGACGTTTGCGCGCCGCAACGTTTCCCGCGCGACGTCCGGGACGCGCGCCAGCAAGGCGTTTGTCTGAGCCCGCCGGTCCGGCGGCTCGTACTGCGACGGGTCCGGCGTCTTACCAAGGATCGTTGCGATGTCAGTGGGGTGAATGTAGACCTGCGACTTGGCTTCGTACTTCGGAGACTGCGCCAGCGACAGGAGCAGGACAAATGTCGGCACGAGGACGGTCGGAAGCAGGATGACCCACTTCCGCCGCCGTACCAGACCGAGGAAACCGCGCAGCGAAGAACCTTCGCTGTGCGAACTACCCCCCGGTCCGCTCGTGAGCGAATCGGTTTGCCGCAATTCGGGTTTCACCCCGCACTCCCTCTCCCCAGAAGGCGATGACGATGTTCCCTTTCGACACAATAGTCCTTCCTACCTCAAAAGAAAAGGGTCACGCCCGAAAATCCTGCGGTACCGACGAAATCGAGTACCCCCGCGTCGAGCTAGACAACATCCGGCATGCTGAAAGAGACCTCTGCATTCGCGCTCCGTTGGAGCGGCGTCCCCTTTCTGATCCGCCACACGGTCGCGCGGACGCGAGCATCGATCCTGCTCTACCACGACCCCCCGCCGAGCCTGCTCGACCGCCACCTCTCGTACCTCGCGCGGCACTACAACTTCGTCTCGCTCACACTGCTCGTCGAGTCGATCCGAAGCGGAGACTGGTCGCGCATGCCCCCGCGTCCTTTGGCCGTGACGCTCGACGACGGCCACGCCGGGAACTTCTCGTTGCTCGAGGTCTTCAAGCGCTACGCGGTGGTGCCCACGATCTTCGTCTGCACGAAGATCGTCGGGACGTTGCGCCATTTCTGGTTCCAAGACGCCCGGGACGGATTCGACTCGCTCGTGGACCTGCCGAACGAGGAGCGCCTTCGCGTGCTTCGGCAGAAGTTCGACTTCGACGTCGACCGCGACTATGGGCCCGAGCAGCGGCAGGCTCTGACCGTGGAGGAACTGGCGCTCATGAGCCCGTACGTGGAGTTCGGGTCCCACACGCGCTACCACCCGACCCTAACCACGTGCCAGTCGGCCGAGTGCGAAGAAGAGATCGCGGGATCGAAGGCCGAGCTCGAGGAGCTCCTGGGGTTGCCGTGCAAGCACTTCAGCTATCCGAACGGGGACTACTCGGACCGCGAGGTCGAGTTGGCGAAGCGCTGCGGCTACCTCTCGGCGCGAACGGCGGACGTCGGGTGGAACTCGCGCAACACCGACCCCTTTCGCTTACGCGTCGTGGGCATCGGAGACGACACGTCTCTGAATATGCTCACCGCCCAACTCAGCGGCATCCGTTTTCTTCGCAGCCGCGCGAAGGGCAACGTCTGGCGGCGACGATCCACACGGGCCACCTAGCGAATGGCAGCGGCTGCACCACTGCGGGTTGGCGTCCTGCTCGACGACGCAGTCGTTCCAGCCTGGGTCGCGGACCTGCTTCGGGACATCGCGGCCTCCGAGAGGCTCGACCTGGCAACCGTCCTGCTTCAAGGCAAGGCGTCGCCAGGACCGACGGGTCCGTCGCGCGCCCTCTTTGACGTCCTCCGGCGCGTGGATGCACGGCTGCTTACTGCTGGGCCGGATCCACTCGAGCCGACGAGCCTTCCGGACGACCTCGCCGCTGCGGCCTCGAGTCTCGACGACGCCGACGACGAAGCGCTCGACGTGATGGTGCTGCTCGCCTCAGCGGGCGATCCGATCAGCGTTGTTCCGCGTGCGCGACTCGGTGCGTGGACGGTTACATGCGCCGGAGCCCGCCTCCCCGATGACGGCTTCTCGGCTTTCCAGCAGATGTCGCGACACGAGCCGACTCTCACCGTCAGGCTCCTCGCGACGCTCGCCGTAGACGAGGCGCCGCGGGTGCTTCGCCGAGCGATCCTTGCAACCGATGCGGTCTCGCTCGGGCGGTCGTTCGCCGTCGTCTATTGGAAGGCCGCGCGTCTGCTGTCACAGGAACTGCGGGCGTGTGCCGAGCTGGGGCCCCAGGTCGTCCTCGAAGCCGAGAGCCTGTCGGAGCCCGAGGCGGTCGGGACGCCCACTCGCCGCCCGTCGACGGCTGCCCTCGTCTCTCATGTCCTGAGGGTCGGCGCGCGCGGCGCCCGGAGCCGGATCCGAAAGACGCTCTGGCGTGAGCAGTGGTTCGTGGCATACCGAGCCGGTCGCGGGGCCGGGGGGTTGGACGACCTGCGGAACCTCCTCACGATCAGTTCGCCCCGGGGCCACTTCTTCGCCGATCCTTTCCCGATCGAGGTCGAGGGTCGTCGCTACGTCTTCTTCGAGGACTATCTCTATGCCGACCGGAAGGCGGTGATCTCATTCGTAGAGCTCGCCGAAGGCGGCCACGCATCTCGCCCGAAGGTCGCGTTGGCTCGCGACTACCACCTCTCGTACCCGTTCGTCTTCAAGAGGGGCGGCGAGGTGCTCATGCTGCCCGAGACCGCGGCGAACGACAGCGTCGAGCTGTACCGGGCGGTCAGGTTCCCCGATCGGTGGGAGCGGGCGCGCGTACTGTTGTCTGGCATCGAAGCCTACGATGCGACCCTTCTGGAGCACGACGACCGGCTCTGGCTGTTCGCGGCTGTGGCGACAAAGGGAAGCCTCGGCTGGGACGAGCTGTCGGTTTTCTGGGCAGACGCGCTCGAGGGGCCGTGGCGGTCCCATCCGCGCAATCCCGTGAAGGTCGACGTCCGGTCCGCCAGGCCGGCTGGAAAGATCTTCCTGGACGAGGGCCGCTTGATCCGGCCGGCGCAGGACTGCACCCACCGCTACGGACGAGCGATCGTGTTCAACGAGATCGAGGAGTTGAGCGAGACCGACTACCGCGAGCGGGTCGTCGGTGAGCCCAGGACGCTCAGCGGCGCCTGGCGAACCCATTCATACAACGCCGCCGACGGGTACGTCGCAGTCGACGGAACCCGCCTCGTCCCGCGCCTGCCGCTGCCGCGGCGCCGGACGGCGAGGACCCGGCCGTGACGCCACGCGTGAGCGTCGTGATGCCCGCATACGAGGCTGCATGGAGCATCGGCGCGAGCATCTCCGCCGTGCTCTGGCAGACGTACCGGGACTTCGAGCTCGTGATCGTCGACGACGGCTCGACCGACGACACCATCCGTGTCGCGTCCGCTTTCAGCGGCCCGATCAGGGTCGTCGAGCAGCCGGAGAATCTCGGGGTGTCCGCCGCCAGGAATCGCGGGATTGCCGAAGCACGCGGGGAGTTGATCGTTTTCTGCGACGCCGACGACATCTGGTTTCGCACCTATCTCGAGGCTCTCGTCGACGCCGTCGACCAGGGCGCCCAGATCGTCGTCGCGAACGCCTGGCTGCTCTTCCCCGGCGGGATCGACGAGCAGCGTCTGCTGTTCAAGGGCCACTTCCCGCGGCCGGAGGAACAGCGGCGGGCGATCCTCGAGCGGAACTTCGCGCACAACCTCGCGATCTTCCCGCGCCGGCTCGTCGACGAGATCGGCGGCTTCCCCGAGGATCGGCGGCGCGGCGAGGAGTGGGATTTCTGGATCCGCGCGATCTATTCCGGCTATCGGATCGAGCTGCAGTCGAAGCCGCTCGCCCTCTGCCAGTGGACGTCCACCGGCCTCTCGTCGGGGTGGGAGAGCACCGACGCGGACGAGATCGAGATCCTGAGCAGCCTCGAAGGGCGGATCGCGCTGCAGGACGACGAACGCGCGTACTTGCGCCGCCGTCTCGCCTCACCGGCGCCACGCCAGCTCGCACGCAAGGGAGACGCCGCCCTTCGCGACAGACAGTACGCCGAAGCGGCACGCCTGTTCCGGGAGGCCGGACGGCTCTCGCCAAGCGACCGGATGCTCGTCTGGAAGGGCCGAGTCGTCTCGATCGCGCCACGCCTTGTCGGGCCGCTCGTCCGCGCGCGGCAGCTCCGCATCGAACGCCGCGTCGGCTTCGAGCGAAGCGACGTTCGCTAGCTAGGGCAACGATACGTAGTTGTGCCAGTAGAAGCTCGTGCCGTCGCTGCCACAGAGGACGGCGAGGCCGCTGGCGGTCGTCAAGGACTGCTTCGTCGAGCTCGAGTTGTTGAGCGTAAGGCTGCCGCCGTCCACGATGAAGGGCGTCCCGTTGCCGGCCGCGAACGAGACCGACCCCAGCGGTGATGTCTTCTCGTAGATCGCTCCTCCGAGGTCACTCGAGGTTCCGAAGACGTGCAGGACCTGGTTGCTGGTGTCGATCTCGACGATGGGCCGGGTGAACCCGTTCGTGCCGCCGTCGGAGACCCGCCAGACGGTCGAGGTCGACCACGTGCCGGCGGCGGGGTCGCGGACGAGGAGCGCGACGAGCGGCGCGTTCGGGTCGGGGTTGCTGCCCTCGCCGAGAGAGGTCTTGACGACGGCGTAGACCCTGCCGCTCGCGTCGGCTTTCAGATTGATGTGATCGTCGGCGAAGCCGGGCGAGCTCGCCGCCGTCTGCGTCGTCCAGGCCGTGTCGGCTTGGCCGTCGACGTGATACGCGAAGTAGAACGACGAGGTGACCTGGTTGCTCCAGAAGACCCCGATCTTGTTCCCGCCGAACGCCACGAGCGTGGAGATGTCGTCCAGGTTCAGGCCGGTGGCCTGACCGGTCGCACCGGGGAGGATGTACGGCGTTGTAATCCACGTCTGATCGTTTCCGCCGACCGTGTGGCTGATCATCACGTTGCCGTCCTGTGCCCACGTCGCCCAGAGCGTCCCCGTGGAATCCTTGTCGATCACGAGCGTCTCGGTCTGCGTGTTGTTGATCTGGACCGG